>Ga0137409_10008049_pt1 | contig 10784 bp, 7 predicted proteins | sample CZODoug1_16funga_FD_122059 | JGI IMG/M metagenome (GOLD analysis project Ga0137409, IMG submission 122059) | Vadose zone soil fungal communities from Angelo Coast Range Reserve, California, USA - CZODoug1_16fungal (Hybrid Assembly) | ecosystem: Environmental > Terrestrial > Soil > Vadose zone... | reverse complement strand
ATCTCGAAGAAGGTGATCGAGTTCTATTCCGCCTCCTCGGCGATCGGCCGTGCCCTGATCACGCCGCCGAATATTCCGGTCGACCGTCTCGCGGCGCTGCGCGGAGCGTTCGACCAGATGGTCAAGGACCCCGACTTCCTGCGCGAGGCCGAGCGCATCAAGGCCGAGGTCGATCCGACACCGGGCGCCGAGCTGCAGAAATTCGTGCTCGACATTATCAACGCGCCGAAGGACATCATCGACCGCGCCAACAAGGCGATGGAGTAGGGCAATGTCTTCGCCTCATTTTCGGTGTCGTCCCCGCGGAAGCGGGGACCTATAGCCACCGAGCATTCGGTGTCTCGCGGGCACCGCGCCTTTCACTTGTCCGCGCCGACATAGCGCTTGGCCTGGTCGACCAGATCCTTGGGCGTTGCGGCCGAGGCTGCGACGATTCTCTGCACGTCCTCGCCGCTCAAGGGCTCGATGGCGAGATTGCGCTTTTTGATCTCGGCGATGAGCTCCGGATCCTGCGTCGTCGCCATGAACGCCTGGCGCAGTGCTGCCGCGCGCTCGGGCGGAATGCCGGGCTCGGCCACGAGCGAGCGGCCGATGTCGGGGCCGCTGCCGAGGAGCCCGAGAATCCGGCGCGAGCGCTCGTCGGTCGCGAAGTCGAGCAGCGCCGGGTCGTTCGGCAGATCCTTGATGCGTTGCGCGCCCTGCGTATAGAGAATCCTGATTTTCTTCTCGGTGATCCATTCCTTGTGATTGGTCTGAATCGCCTCCCAGCTCATGCCGCCGATGGAATGGGTCTCGCCGCGCATCATTGCGAGCGCCTGGTCGGGCGAACCGCGGAACCCCATGATCACCTTGATCTTGGTGCCGATCAGGTCGTTAAGCGCGGCTGGAATGAAGTTTGAGGTGTTGGAGGGCACGGTGCCGGCCATCAGGAGCTCGCGCCTCTTGGCCTCTTCGATCGTCTGCACGGGCGAGGTGTGCCACACCACCGAGACGGTGGCGGTCGACACGATGCGACCGATCCAGGTGAGCTTGACCGGATCGAAGTCGCCATGACCGCCCAGGACTTTGCCGAGGGGCAGCGAGTCCAGGAACAGGCCGAGGGAGGTGCCGTCCTGTGGCGTGATGTTGGTCATGTAGCCAGCCGCCTGAATGCCCGAGCCGCCCAGCATGGTCTTGATCACAATCGGGGGATTGCCGGGAATGTGGCGGGAAAAGTGCGGCGCGAACACGCGCGCATAGAGATCGTAGCCGCCGCCAGGCGGGAAGCCGACATAAAGGCTGACGGTCTTGCCGCGATAGAAATCGGCAATGGGCTCCGCCTTAGCGGTTTGCGCGAGCATTGCCGCAAGTGTTGCGGCGACGCCCATCATCGTCGCCCATCGGCTTGGCATCGGGATCGTCTCCGCCCTCTCTCGGTGTCCTTATACTTATACTATGGTCGCGCCCGCGCCGGAATGCGGCTTTTCCGGCACTTAGCTGCGGTTGAAAGCAGCAACGTGTGACGGCGATCACATCGGACCAGGGCCCGTTAGCATTACACGCAGAGCACGAACGGGGCGCGGCTTGCCCGCGGCCCCTCACCCCAATGTCGGAGGGTCTCATGCTCAATCGTCGGGCCTGGTTGCTGGGCGCCAGCGCGCTGGTCGGCGCAGCGGGAGTCGCGGGTGCCGCGATGGCCATTCGGGCCAAGTGGCACAGTAATCCCAACCCCGCTGTGATCAGCTGGCTCAAAGCCAATGCGCTGCCGATCGCCAGCGCGGAGCCGGGTAGCGACTTCAAGGATATCGAGCAGCTGCGCCCTCTGATCGGTGACGCGCGCATCGTCTCGCTCGGCGAAGCGACCCACGGCACCCGCGAATTCTTCCAGCTCAAGCATCGGATGATCGAGTACTGCGTGTCGCAGCTCGGCTTCACCATGATCGGCTTCGAGGCCCAGTATGGCGCGACGCTTGCGGTTAACGACTATGTGCTCAACGGCAAGGGCAATGCGCGCGACGTCGTTGCCGGCATGGAGTTCTGGACCTGGGACACCGAGGAGGTGGTCGAGCTGGTCGAGTGGGTGCGCTCCTGGAATATCGCGAATACGCGCAAGGTGAAGTTCTACGGCTTCGACATGCAGAGCAGCCCGGCCTCGGGGATGCATCTTCTCGCCTATCTGGATCGGGTTGCCCCGCACCTTGCCGCAGTGTGCGAGCAGAATATCGCGCCGCTCGCCTCCGCTTATGCGGCCGACGACTTGCGCCTTATGCCAACAGTCGTGCGTGACCAGGCCGCGTCGCAGCTTGCGACCGTCCTCGATGCCTTTGCGACCCGGCGAGTGGACTGGATCGGCCGGACCAGCGAAACCGAATGGCACCTGGCGCGGCAGAGCGCGATCGTGCTCGATCAGTTCGCGCGCATCAACGCGATGGACAACGAAAGCCTGAGCTGGGCGAAGAGCTGGCGCTTCCGTGACCGGTGCATGGCGGCCAATGTGCGCTCGCTGCTCGATGCGGAAGGTCATGGCACCAAGGCCGTGCTCTGGGCCCACAACGGGCATGTGCAGCGCTCGCCGCCGGTCGTCTTCAAGGTGATCGAGCTCACCAACATGGGCAGCCACCTGCACACCATGTTTGGCAACGAGATGGTGGTCTTTGGCTTTGCGTTCAATCAGGGCAGCTTTCGGGCCATCGATGAGACCGGCAAGCTGCGCGAACACACGGTGTCGCCGGCGCCCGAGGGATTTATCGACGCCGCGCTCGCCGCGACCGGATTGCCGCTTTTGGCGCTCGATCTCGCCAATATCCCGCCCGATGGCCCGCTGGCGAAGTGGCTGGCCGCGAAGCCGTCGCAACGCTCGATCGGAGCGGTGTTCTATGGCGATCACACCAATTACTCGGACGTCGCAAATCCGCGCGACAAGTACGATATCCTGCTGTTCGTCGAGCGGACGACCGCAGCGCGCGGCAATCCGCGAAGGGCGCGGGTTGCCGCGGAGGGCAGTTCAAATCCCGAGCCGACCAATCTGCAGCTTGCGGGCAGCGGCGCTCTCCCGGACGGCTGGCGTGCGATCAGCTACAGCCGCCATCCATACGCGCTGTCGGTCGCCGAGGATGAAACACTCGAAGCAGGCCGCGCGGTGCGCATCGCGCGCAGCGACAGCACGCTCGCCTGGGGCGACGGCGGCATTATGCAGACCTTCCCGGTCGGGCAGTTCCATGGCAAGCGACTGGTCTTCAGCGCAGCCATGCGCGCGGACGCGACGCGGATCGGAACCGGCGCCCAGCTCGTCGTCCGGTTTCTGCCGAAAAGCGGAGACCCCGTGCAAGTGGTGCAGTCGGGCGCGCCAGTGCGCTCCTCGCACTGGATGCGGCATTCGATTGCGGCCGATGTCCCGCGCAATGCCGAGCGAATTCAGATCAGCCTGGTCGTAACGGGCGTTGCGGCCGGCTGGTTCGGCGACCTCGATCTGGAGGTCAAGCCCGCCGAGGGTGCCGTGGCGGTCAGCGATGCCGATGAGCGCCGGCCGAAACGCAAGCGTTCGCCGCGCCCGTGGGACGTGGCGCCGCAGTCCCTGCCGGTCGGCAAGCACCTGCGAGTCGGCGTGCACTAGCAGTGTTGCCCGTCCTTTGCTGCCACTCAGTCTTGGTGAGGGAGATTGCCATGATCAATCGTCGACGTTTGTTGTTGAATGGTACCACGCTTGTCGGTGCGGCCATGTCGGGCGTGGCGCTGGCTCAAGGGGCGCGTGCGGAAGCGGTGGGCTCGCAGGTCATGGAGGATGTCGTCGCCTGGCTCAAGGCGAACGCCCTTCCGCTCGCGAGCGTCGAGCCCGGCAGCAGCTTCCACGACCTCGAGCCGTTGCGCCCCATGCTCAGCAAGGCGCGCGTCGTCTCGCTCGGCGAGGCGACCCACGGCACGCGCGAGTTCTTCAAGATCAAGCATCGGCTGATCGAATATTGTGTCAGCGAGCTCGGCTTCACGATCATCGGTTTCGAGGCGAACTATGGGTCGATGCTCGCGGTCAATGACTATGTCTTGCACGGCAACGGCGATATCGCCGACGTGATCGCGCCCGGCGTGGGCTTCGACATCTACGATACCGAAGAGGTGCTCGCCTTGGTCGAATGGGTGCGCGGCTGGAATCTCACCCATGCGCGCAAGGTGCAGTTCCACGGCTTCGACATGCAGGCGAGCCCGGCGGCCACGCTGCACTTGCTCGCATATCTCGAACGCGTTGCGCCCGAGCTTGCTGCGACATCGGAGCGGATCCTGGCGCCGCTCGCTTCGCAGTTTACGTTTTCCCGGTTTCCCGCCGTCATGCGGGAACGCGTTTCTGCCCAGATCAAACTTGTGACCGACACGTTTGAGACCGAGCGTGCAGGCTGGACGGTCCAGACAGGTAAAAGCGAATTGCATCTGGCGCGGCAGAGCGCTGTCATGCTTGCGCAATTCATGCGGATGGTTCCAATCGAAGACGAAATGGCAGCTTCCGCAGTTCGCGATCGTGCGATGGCCGACAACGTGGCAGCGCTGCTCGAGGCGAATGGCCCTGACGCCAAGGCGCTGCTGTGGGCGCACAACGGTCACGTCAAGCGGTCGGCGAACTATGACTTCCCGATGGGGCGTTTTGAGGCACCCACCATGGGCAGCTTTCTGCATGCTATGTTCGGCGCTGAGCACGTCATCATCGGCTTTGCCTTCAATCAAGGCGCCTTCCGGGTTGCGATCGACCGCAACTTCAACATGGGCGGCCGGATCGTCGGACCCGCGCCCGCGGGCTATGTGGATGCAGTCATGGCCTCGACCGGCATCCCGCTCTACGCGCTTGATCTCACGCGCGTGCCGGCTGAAGGGCCGGTCGCCCGCTGGATGGTCAGCAGACCGCGACAGCGAATGCTGGGAAATGTGCTCGCTGCGCCTGAGTACAGGACCGATTTTGCAGCGGACCCGCGCGACAGTTGGGATATCGTTGCGTTTGTCGAATCCACGACCGCCGCCCGCGGCAATCCAAGATCTGTGAAGCAAGGGGCGAAGGCTAAAGGGAACGGAGAGCCGACCAATCTTGCGCTCACTGGTAGCGGCGGGATTCCCAATGGCTGGGGTGAGATTGATAGCGGCTTCCTGACGGCCGACCACTACTTCTTCGCGGTTGCGCTCGCGGACGAACCTTCGCCCAGCGGTGGAAAAACCGTGCGCATCGCGCGGCCTTCATCGCCGGTGGCGTGGGGCGACCGCGCTTTGGGACAAAGCTTTCCGGCAGCGCCCTGGCGCGGCAAGCGTCTCACTTTCAGCGTGGCCATGCGCGCCGACGCGCCGCGCATCGGCACTGGCACGCAGATCCTGCTGGAGGTCTTTCCCAAAGGCGAAGACGCCAAATCCATCGTGGCGCTGCAGGCGGGTGGCCCGCTGCGCTCGCCCCAGTGGACGCGCTGCTCAATCGCCATCGACGTTCCTGCCGATGCCGAGCGCATCCAGATCAGCCTGGTGATGACGGGCGACGGCGCCGGGCTCTTCGGTGATCTGACGCTTGCGGCCGACTGAGCTCACATCGTGAGCACGATCTTCCCGAAGTGCTGGTTCGCTTTCATCATCGCCAGTGCTTCGGCCACCTTCTCGAGCGGGAAGGTCTTGTCGATCGGCAGCGAGAGTGTGCCGGCTTCGACCGCCGGCCACAGGTCGGCGCGCATTCGGCGCGTCACCTCGTTGAGCTCCTCCGGCGTGCGGGTACGGTTGGTGACGCCGATGTAATCGATACGCTTGAGCGCGTGCAGGTCGTAGTTGAACTCGCCCTTCTGGCCGCCGAGCCGGCCCACATTGACGATGCGGCCGAGGATCGCCGCCGCCTCCAGGTTCCCATTGGCGACGCCGCCCGACACCATGTCGACGATCAGGTCGACGCCCTTGTCGGCAGTCGCCTTCTTCACCGCCTCCGGCCATTTCGGATCGGTCGTGTCGATGGCGAGGTCGCAGCCGAACTCCTTGAGCCGCGCCCGCCGCCCCGGATTGGTGGAGGTGCCCATCACCAGCGAGGCACCCATGAACTTGCCGATCTGCATGCCCATCAGGCCGACGCCGGAGCTCGCGCCCTGGATCAGCAGGGTCTCGCCGCGCTTGAAGCGCCCGGCGGTGACGATCGCGTTGTGCAGAGTCTGCAACGCGACCGGGAAACAAGCGGCCTGCTCGTAGGTCATGTTGTTGGCCGGGATGCGGGCGATGCGGCCCGGATCGGCCACGACATATTCCGCATAGCTGCCGGGCGCCGAGCCCATCACGCGGTCGCCAGGCTTGAAGGCCGTCACCTCGCGCCCGACCGCCTCGACCTCGCCCGCGCATTCGAGCCCGATGCGCGATCCGATGCCGCCGACGCGGCCGTGCTGATGTCCGGCTGCCACGCCGACGTCGGCGCGGTTGAGGCTTGAGGCGCGCACGCGGATCAGCACCTCGTTGGGCGCGGGCACGGGCTTGGGCACATCGCGCACTTCGGCGCCTTTTTCGCCGACGACAGCGGCTTTCATGATGGTGTCCTCCTAAAGCTTCAGCAGCATCCTGGCGGTGCCGCCGAGCACCTTGACCTTGTTGGCGGGATTGAGCTCGACCTGATCGATCAGGTCGCGCCCGCGCTTCTTGAGCGCAAGCATCATCGGGGAATCGGTGCCGAAGATCAAACGGTCGGCGCCAACGGTCTTGATCGCGCATTCGACTGCGGGCGCGTGATAGCTCACGGTGTCGAAATAGAGCATGCGCAGATAGTCGCTCGGCTTGCGCGTGATGTAGATCGGTGGCCCGTAGGGGCCGAGGATCAGCGGGTTGTCGCGCAGCTCATAGGCATAGTCCATGCGTCCGATGATCTCGCAGATACCGCCGCCGAGATGGCTCGCCACGAACTTGAGCCTGGGCAGCTCCTCGAACACGCCGCGCACGATCAGCCGCGCCAGTGCCAGGCATGAGTCGAACGGCCGGCCGACGCTGGACGCCAGGCGAAACTCCTTCATGCGCTCCTCGCCGAAGCCGACCGACGGCGGATGCATGAACACCGGAATGTCGAGGTCGCAGGCGAGCCGGAAGAACGGCCGCGCGTCATCGTCGTCCGGGTACGCGCGCCGGTGGCTCGAGCTGATCAGCACGCCACGCAGGTCATCCTCTTTCACCGCGCGCTCGAGCTCGCGCAGATGCGCGTCGCCGCCACCCGGAATCGCGACCGCGAGCGCGACGAGGCGGCCCTTGTGCTGGTCGCGTAGCGCGGCGAGATACTGGTTGGCCTCGCGGATCGCCGGCAACGCCTCGTCGCGGGTGTATTCTTTCAGATAGTGGCCGGAGTTCGAGATCACGCTGATGTCGAGGCCGACCTCGTCATGCAGCCGCAGCACATTGTCGATCGTCGCCGGGCATTGCCCGCGCCAGAACGGCGCCGCCTGCTCGCGCGGTGAATGGACGTGAGTATGCCAGTCGATGATCATGGGCTTCACACCGTCGCGGCGTGCGCGCGCAGCTCGTCCTCATTGACGTCGGTGCCCCAGCCGGGACCGGTTGGCAGCACGAACTCGCCGTTCTCGATCACCGGCGGATGGGTGAGGAGCTTGGGCTTCCACGGCACCTCGTCGACGTCATATTCCGAGATCCGCAGATTGGGGACGACGGCGGCGAAGTGCGCACAGATGATCGCCGACAGTGGGCCGCTGAAATAGTGCGATGCCACATTGACCTCGTAGGCGTCGCACATCGCGGCCATGCGGATTGATTCTGGCACGCCGTTATATTGCGGATCGATGATTGCGACGTCGGCGCAATGCGCCTCGAGATAGGGCTTGAGCGCGCGCCGGCCCAGGATCGTCTCGAGTGACGCAATCGGGGTCGTGGTCGATTGTCGGATGCGGGCAAGCGCCTCCGGTTCATACATATCCATCTCAAGCCACATCAGGTCGAACGGCTCGACCTTCCTGGCGATGCGGCGGAAGCCCTCGGCTTTGTAGTTGAAATTGACGTCGACCGCGATGCGGACCTTGGGGCCGGCGCCCTCGCGCAGCGCAGAAAGCTGCGCGAGCAGCGCGTCGAGCATGTCCTCGGGCAGGTTGAGCTCGGGATGGCCGGGGCCGCGCGAAGAGCCCGGCGTATACTGGCGCCCACCATTCTTGTCGAACACCAGGAGATTCACCTTGATCGCCTTGTAGCCACGCTCGCGCGCCTCGCGGGCGGCGGCCGTGAGGTCGTTGACCGTGCGCACCGCGGGGGCGTCGATCACCTTGCCGTCAAAATACTCGGCACAGCGCGCCCGGATCACCCCGCAGCGTGACCAGTAGACCGGGATGCGCTCGCGCACCGCGCCGCCGAACAGCTCGTAGACCGGCACGCCCAAAGCCTTGCCCTTGATGTCGAGGCAGGCGTTAAGAATTGCGCCGGCGGCGTTCTGGTTGAGCCCGCCCGGGACGCTGCGCGTGAATGAGTAGAGCGCCGTCTCGAGGCGCCCGATCGCGCGCGGGTCCTGACCCACCACAAATTCGCCCATGCCGTGAATCGCGGCCGCGATCCCGGGGCGGCGGTGCTCCCTGAACTCGGACCAGCCGGTGAGCCCCTCGTCGGTGCTGATCTTCAGAAAGGAATAGATTTCCCAGCCGCAATCGACATGAAAGTGCTCGAACTTTGTAACCTTCATTCCCCCACCCCGGCTTCGACACCCCGCTTTCGTACTTTAGCGCATAATTCACCGGGACAGGGAAGGGTGGCGAAACCATGCGCGAACGGTCGCATTGCTTTTGCGAGCCATGCGGCCTACCTTCCGATGAGCGCGGCTGGACACGCCGGAGGATGCGATGAACAGCCAAAAACGCCTGCACGGTCGTTTGGCTTTACTTGCAGCGCTGCTCTCGGCGGCGCTGTTGGGCATTGCATCGATATTGCCCGGCGGCTCGACCGCGCTGGCGCAAACGCCGCAAGCCGCCGCACCAACCCTATCGGACATCGCGAGCTACGAAGGGCCCGACCGCGAGAAGCGGCTGATCGAGGGCGCCAAGAAGGAAGGCGAGCTGATGTTCTATTCCTCGATTCCGGTCGAGGACATCGCGGCGCTCACCGCCGCCTTCGACAAGAAATACGGCGTCAAGGTGAAGGTCTGGCGGGCCGATTCCGAAGGCCTCCTGCAGCGCATCGTGAACGAGGCCAAGGCGAGGCGGTTCGAGGTCGACGTCATGGCGGGCTCGAGCTCGGCGCTCGAGCCGCTCTATCGCGAACGGCTGCTGCAGGCCGTGAAGTCGCCGCATCTCGACGACCTGATTCCGGAATCGATCGCCAAGCATCGCGAATGGGCGTCGGTCTATCTCAACACTTTCGTGCAGTCGTTCAACACCAATCTGGTGCAAAAGGAAGGCCTGCCCACGACCTATCAGGATTTGCTCAAGCCGCAATGGAGGGGCAAGCTCGCCATCGAGGCGGAAGACTATGATTGGTTCGCGCAAGTGGTGCTCGCCCTGGGCGAGGCGCAGGGCCTCAAGCTGTTCCGCGACATAGTAGCCAGCAATGGGTTGTCGGTGCGCAAGGGCCACACGCTGCTCGCCAACCTCGTGGCGGCCGGCGAAGTGCCGCTCGCGCTCACCACGTATGGCTTCTCAGCCGAGCAGATCAAGCAGAAGGGCGCGCCGCTCGACTGGTTCATCATTCCGCCCCTGATCGCGCGTCCAACCGCGGCCGGCGTCGCGCGCAACGCGCCGCATCCGCATGCCGCCGTGCTGTTCTATGATTTCCTGATCGGGGAGGCGCAGCCGCTGCTCGCGAGCCGCAACTTCGTTTCGCCGAGCCGCAAGGTCGATTCGCCCTTCACCAAGGGCCCACTGCAGCTCATCGACTCGAGCGTGATGCTCGACCAGGCGCAGAAGTGGCAAGAGCTCTACCAGAAGACGATCATCGCGCCGTCGCGCTAGGCCGCCAACCTTTCAACGCGTCATGCCTAGGCTTGTCACCGCAAGTCGGGTTTACCCGACTTGCGGCGCTCGATAAATCATGCAGAACTCGGCCAAGGCCGAGTTCTGGTGGCATCCACGCCTTTACAGTATCGCCATCACAAAAGACGTGGATGGCCGGCATAAAGCCGGCCATGACGAAAGTGCAGAGCAACACATGATCATCGACTTCCACGTGCATGTCCTGCCGCCCCAGGACATCGCGGCCTTCACCGGCACGCAGTTCCACAAGAACATCGGGGCGCGCCACCAGCCCTCGCCAACCACAATCGAGAACGCGCTCGAGGCCGCCAAAATCGGCGGTGTCGACATCACGGTGATCTCGAACCCGATTCACAATCTGCGCGACATGGACCCGCAGCAGCAGTTCGAGCGCTGCCAGCGCCAAAATCGTTTCAACGCCGAATGCCAGAACAAGTATCACGGCGCGATCGTCGGCATGGCCTCGACTGTACCCTACGGCGGCGACAAATTCCTGCGCGAGTTCGAACGTGCGATCAAGGAGGACGGCCTCAAGGGCGCCTGGATCACCTCGAGCCTGCAGGGCAAATATCCTGACGACGACGAGGCAGTGCCGTTCTTCCAACTCGCCCAGGAGCTCGATGTGCCGGTGGTCATCCACCCCCCCTCGGTGGGCTTTGGCGAGGAGCGCATGCGCGATTATCGGCTCGCCTCCAGCATCGGGCGCCCGATGGACGGCGCGCTTGCGATCGCACGGCTGATCGTGCGCGGCGTGTTCGAGAAATTCCCGAAGCTCAAGCTCGTCGGCACGCACTTGGGCGGCGGCATCTGCGAGATGATCGGGCGCATGAACTACGCCTACCGGCTGCAGGAGGAGGCATTCTTCCTGGG
>Ga0137409_10008048_pt1 | contig 10785 bp, 6 predicted proteins | sample CZODoug1_16funga_FD_122059 | JGI IMG/M metagenome (GOLD analysis project Ga0137409, IMG submission 122059) | Vadose zone soil fungal communities from Angelo Coast Range Reserve, California, USA - CZODoug1_16fungal (Hybrid Assembly) | ecosystem: Environmental > Terrestrial > Soil > Vadose zone... | reverse complement strand
AATAGGGATGCCCCAGTCCTCGGCGATACGACCCTCCTCGAATCGGTAAATCGCCATAGACGCAAGGTGGAGCGGTTTGCCCTGGTGGGTCGCGGCCAGTTGCCAGCGAACAGCGACCCGGTCAGCCTCCTCGACCATATCGAGTGTGACGAATTTCAGAGGAGGGGTGAGTGTCCTGAAAAGATCAAGGAGCTTGCTGGCGCCCTCGTGCCCCCGGGGCCAGTTCGGCTTGGTCGGCTCAACGAGTTTGAAATCCTCGGTGAACCATTCGTCTATTCGATAGGGCTCGTTGTCATTGATCACCCGCGCAATCTCGCGCAACACGTCCTTTTGCTGTGACATCGCCTCTCTCTCTCTCTCTCTCTCTCTCTCCGTGCTGCCGCGGTCAAACCAAGCTTCCCCTAGCGACGTGATCCGCCGCGCGCATTCCGCAAAGTCATCATCATACCGCCACGATGTGGTCTCACGTGGTGTCCCCGTCAGCCGCACGGCAGATGAGCCCTCCGCGTTTCCTCAGCTCTCACGCGGTTCAACGATGCGATTCAACGATGATGGGGAGTCGTCGCGATCATGAGTATCCGATTCTTTATTACCCACTCGATCCTTGCGCTGAGCGTGCTTGGAGCAACCGCCGCTTGGGCACAAACCGTCACTCCCAATCCGCCTGCCGCTGCTCCGCCGGCGGCGTCCGGCTTGCCTGACGCTTGCAAGCTGATGCCGCAATCGGACCTGGAGGCCTTGTTCCCGGGCAGGCCGGTCTCCAACAAGAGCCAGACCTTGAGTCCAATCTACAAAGGTCCGCAGTACGTCGAGGGCTGCCAGTATGTTGTCAAGCTTCCGAGCCCGACCTCGAAGCTCGAGGTCAGCAAATTCGCTGGGCTGACCATCATCAGATGGGGCGCGCAATCCAAGTCTCCGGCCGACGTTGTGCAAACGTTCGCCTCGATACGAGACACGCGGGAGAAGGTCTCGGCGGATCCGAAGCTGAACAGGCGCATCGAGCCCCTGGCCGACGTCGGCGACGAGGCCTTTCAAGATATTTCGGACTACGACATCACCATTCGCGCCCGCAAGGACGACCTGATCTTCGTTCTGGCCTTGGACAAATATTCAGCGCAAAGCCAGCCGAATGCGGTCGCTTTGGCCAGCCAGGTGGCCAAGCGCTGGCGCGCCGGCTCGATGGTCGAAGCTGAGGGCGCCATTGCGTCGAACAGCGGCGTCGACATCCCGGCCGACACGCGGGTGTCGCGGACGGCAGCGGCGGACCAGTGGCCGGACGCCTGCGCATTGCTCCAGCCGGAGGATGTCCGCGCGGTATTCGGCGACATGAAGGTCGATCAGCCGCGCAAGACCATGGGGCAGATCAAATATGAGTCTCGCGTCGACCGCGTCGAAGACCTGCCGAAGCCGATCCGCTGCGACTATCTCGCGAGCAAGACCACTGTCGTCAACGGGCAGCGCGAAGTCACAACCAACAGCATCGAGATGAGCGTCCAGAACGTCGCCACCACGGTGGACGCCTCGAAGAGCTACCATGTCGTCGCCCTGAAGGTCGGCGAGGCCAACACTCCGGTCGTTGGCCTTGGCGACGAGGCCAGCATGGACATCATGAACCGGATCTATATCCGCAAGGGTGTCCTGAACGTCGCAGTCCGCGTCGGCGGCGGCGAGCGCGACCAGGCTCTGCATGACGACGCAAAAAGGCGCGTCCTCGAGATCGCCAAGCTGATCGCGGCCAAGTTGCCGTGACAACAAACCTGCCGCGTTCCGGCAACAGCCGGTTGCAGATGCGCGTGCGGCCGATTTCGTTCCTGTGTGCAATCAGTGTTGTGGCGCTTGTCCTGGTCGCATCCAGCCATCGCGGAAACGCCGAAGAGTTGCCGCAATCGACGCAGCAGGGTCCGTCGACAGCCCCGATCGATATGGCAGACGCGACCAGGCGGATCGCGGAGTTGGCCCAAGGCTCTGAGTACAAACCGGCCATCGAATTGGCAGGCCAATTGGCCGAAGCCGTGAAGGCTCGCCTCGGCACCCACCACGCAGATTACGACCGCATCCTCTACAATCTGGCCGACCTCCTGACCTCTGCTGGGCGACACGCCGAGGCGGTCGGGCGCTATGGCGAAGCCATCGCGATCTTCGAGGAACTGGCCGCCGCCGATCCATCAAATTTCGAATGGCCGCGCTACCTGATCGGGGCGCATGAGCGGATCATCAAGGCGGGCGACGATCCCGTGACCCATACCGAGAAGGCCCTCACCATCGTCAAGCGACTGCGATCGCAGGGCCGGCTCGAGTCATGGGAGAAGGACTGGCCTGCCGAGCTGGAACTTAAGCTGCGCGGGATTGCGCTCGAGAAGCTGGTCGGCGCAGGCAAGTTCCCTGATGCCCTGACCATGAGCGAGCGGCGGGCAAAGCAAGTCCAACTCAGCGCGACCGCCAAAGGCACATCCAGCAGCGACATTGCAGCCGCATTTGGTAACGTCGCCTGGCTGGCGCTGCTTGCCCGACGCCCGGCGACGGCGCTCGCTGCGTCGGAACGTGCATTGGCTCTCGCTCCGGACCATGTTTGGCTTGCCACAAACTATGCGCACGCCCTCTTGTTCCTCGGTCGCCACGCCGCCGCCAAGGCCGTCTATCTCAGGCACAAGGGCGAAGATGTTCCAGACCACGGCAAATGGGAAGCGGTCATCGGTGCCGACTTCGCCGAGTTGCGCGAACATGGCATCGTGGACAAGCAAATGGTCGAAATCGAGCGCGCGCTCGGCATCGTCGATAACCCCATCGTTCTGGTGCAACGGGTGAATGTGCTTCGTGCCCAGGGGCGCTATGCGGACGCGCTCAGCCTGATCGAGCGTCGAACGCAAGCAGCGCGGATGCAAGATGGTGAGCAGAGCCTCCCATACGCAAAGGTGTTGGATAGCATGGTCGCGTATGCGTACAGCTGGGGACCTGTTTCTCGTCAGGCCGAATGGGTGGCGGCCCAGCGCCAGGCGATCGACCTCTTCAAGCGATACCTGCCGAGAGATGATCCCCGGGCTGCCGAGGCCAAGCGAAGACTTGCCAACTTCTACCAGGGGGATCGCGACCATGACGCCGAAAGCGAGGCGCTTCTGCGCGAAGTGCTGGACAGCTGCGACCGTATGTCCAGGACCGATCCATCCGCGCTTGACTGCCTTCGTCAGACCTCTGCTCAGCTGAGCAGTCTGTACACCAAAGCCGGGCGAGATGAAGACGCCGCGCGGCTGGAGCGGTGGGCACTCGCAGCGGCGGAGAGGAAATGGGGGGTAGATCATCCCTATGTCGTGCCATTTCTTGAATGGCTTCCCGTCGAGCATGGCCTGGCATTCTCTCAGATCCGCGAGAGAGACGAGCGGATCGCCGGCATTCTTCGCAAGGCCGTGCAGGCCGATCCTCCTGATGTCGACTATGCGTCCGATGCGTCGATTCTTCGGGGGCAGTTCAACGCTCTGGTCGATCGATACGAAAAAGCGGGCCAAAAGCTCGAGGCCGAGGGGGCGTTGAAGTTTTTGGTGCAAAAGTTCGGTGACCATCAAGCGGCGATGCGACTGATCGACTTGCAGGTCGACAAGGGGCAGGGTGACGAGGCCAAGGCCTCCATCAAGGCGCTCGCCGACAAGCGGGAAAGCGAGCTCCCTGTAACTCCCTATGCGGCAAAGGATCTGGTCGACCTCTACATGAAGGCGGCAAGGCTCTACGGCGGCGACCAGCAAGCGGCGGCGTCATATCGGCAGCGCGCATTCGCGGTGTATGAGCATCTGGTCATCGATTCCGAGCCGGATTGGGTGCAAGCGGCGCGCTATCTCTCCGCGCTTGCCGATCTCTACGTCGACCAGCATCGATTCGATCAGGCTGCGGCGGCGCTCAAACGGGCGATCCAGTTTCGTCAGAGTGCATGGTCGACCTATTCGCCGCAGCTGAGCGATCTGCGCGATAGTCTGGCACGCGTCTACAAGAGCCAGGGAAAGGACGCAGCGCTCGCGTCGTCCAATGACGGCGCGGCGGACAAGGGAGAGGCACGCAAGTGCGGAGCGGGAGAAATCGACGTCATTTCTCTCCTGGACCATTGGCAGTCGCGCAAGTCGGAGATGCTGGCGCGCTGCTCGATCAAGGACTGGCAGGCGTTGAACGGCTTTGCAGATCCCAGATATCCAGGATGGTCCAGAGATGCCGGTCGCGCCGAAGAGTTAAGCGGGATCGCCTACGCCTATTATGACCGTCAGGATTGGGCAAACGCGCTTGCATTGTATGCGCGCGCTGGGGACTTGTTGCGTCATACGGCTGGGCGCAACCATGTGGACCCGATGTTGGCGCGGTCGGACAACTGGAAACGCACCGAGGAATCGGCCGAATTCTATGTCAGGTCGGCCTATGGCCTGGCACAGCAGGAGAGCTCGCGCGCGAAAGAGTTGGCAAGCAGCAGCTTTGCGATGGCTCAGCAGACGGTTGGGTCTGCGGCCGCGTCGGCCTTGGCGCAGATGAACTTTCGCCTGGCCAAGAACGAGCCGCAACTTGTCGCGTTGCTGCGTGAGCGGCAGAGCCTGGTTGACGATTGGCGCAAACTCGACAGGGCATTGGCGGATGCCGTTCTCACCTCGGCCGGTCGGCGGGACCTGAACGCCGAGGAGGGGGAATGGGCGCGGATGGGTGCCGCGGACGCCCGGCTCGGTGACATCGACAGAACTTTGGCCGAACGGTTCCCGGACTACGCGGCGCTCGCGCAATCGCCTCCGCTCAGCATCGCCGGGACGCAAGAATTGTTGCGGCAGGATGAAGCGCTGGTGCTTTTCCTCGAAGCTCCGGATTTTCGCCATTTCGCCGTCGACGAAGCGTTCGTCTGGGTCGTCACCAAGACCGACGTTCGATGGGTGCGGATCGAGCACCGCCCGACGCTCCGAGGGATGCCTCTCGACGCCAAGGTTGCATTATTGCGCTGCGGCCTTGATTCCAGCAATTGGGTGGTGGAGTCGCAGGCTTACGAGCGCTGCAAGACTCTGAGGAAGGTGCCCCGTGAAGACGAGCCGTCATGCGCGTCGACGGACGAAGATTCCGCCGCCAGATGTTTTGACACCTCATATGCGTATGAAGTGTACCGAACTCTGTTCGGTCAGGTCGAAGACCTTATCAAGGACAAGCATCTCTTGATCGTGCCGTCGAAGGCGCTGACACAGTTGCCGTTCTACGTGCTGGTGACGGAGAAACCTGAGGCTGGCGGCTCTGGCAAGACGACCTATGCCGACACCAAATGGCTGGTCGACCGCCAGTCGGCGGCGATTCTCCCCTCGGTCGGCAGTCTCGCGGTGCTGCGCAGGATGCGGCCGACGCAGGCGCACCGCGCGTGGATTGGCTTTGGCGATCCGCTGCTCGATGGTCGGCCGGACAATCCGCTTCAGGCAAAGCGCGCGAGTGAGGCCCGTGCGCGACAGAGCTGCGCGCCAATCGCCAAACCGAGCGTGCTCGAATGGGCAGCGCTGCAGGACTTGCCGCTGCTCGAATCGTTGTTTCGTGGGCAGTTCGCGGACGTCCGGGTCCTGCGTCGGCAAACGCCGCTGCCGGAGACGACCGATGAACTCTGCGCTGTCGCCCAGCGCCTCGGCGCACCCACCAGCGACATCTTGTTGGGCCGGCGCATGACCGAAGCCGCGATCAAGACGCTCAGTGCGGAGGGGCGGCTGCGCGACTACCGCATCCTGCATTTTGCAACCCACGGTCTGGTGGCGGGCGATCTCGCGAACGTTGTTGAACCGGCTTTGATGTTCAGCCCGCCCGAGACCGCGACCGAGCTCGACGACGGCCTGCTCACCGCGTCGGAAGTCGCTCAGCTGGATCTCGACGCCGACTGGGTGGTGATGTCCGCTTGCAATACGGCCGCGGGCGCGTCCAAGAGTGCGCAAGCCCTGTCGGGACTGGCGCGCGCCTTTTTCTATGCGGGCGCGCGGGCGCTCCTGGTGTCGCATTGGGCTGTCAATTCGCGGGCCGCCGTGGCCATCACCACCGGTGCATTCGACGCGCAGAGCGCCGATCCAACCATCGGCCGTGCCGAGGCACTGCGCCGCTCGATTCGGACCCTGATCGCTAGTGGCGGCGTCAACGCACATCCGGCGGTCTGGGCGCCATTCATATTGGTGGGCGATGGCACATAGCGGATGCGGGGAAGCAGGCGTGACAGCGATGCGAGACATCGCTGCCCACCGGCAGTGAATGCCTGGGCTCAAGTAGTTCTGCCGTTGATCGCCATCTGTTTGGTGGTTGCCGACTGACGATTTGTGCATCGAAAGGATTCGCAATAGCTGCCTCGAAGCCTAACGCCAAACTGTCTCAACGCTGCTGGTTGTTGCCGATCGTGGGCTTGCCGAACATCGGGAAGAGTTCCCAACACACCGCGGGCAGGGCTCCCTGGACTGCGATTGTCCGCTCTGATCCAATCCGGCCGAACAGCTTTCTCGCGGGCTGCGCGATGAGTTCGCTTTTCAGCCAGCGAAGGAGGATGCATGTCGTGAACGGCGTCCGGATTCACGAGCTCCGCTCCAGCGATGAGGGTCGCGGCGATGAGTAAGAGCTTGCGCACGAATGCTGCCAGAGCGGCAATCCTTGCTGCCGGACTTTTCGTCACGACCCCTTTGCTCGCAGGTGATCGTCAATATGGTCAAGGCGCAAGTGATACTGAGATCAAGATCGGCCAGACGATGCCCTATAGCGGTCCGCTCTCGGCATCCTCCGTGATCGGCAAGGTGCAGGCAGCCTATTTCCGCATGATCAATGATCATGGCGGCGTCAATGGACGCAAGATCACGTTGATTTCCTACGACGATGCGGCGACGCCGTCCAAGACCGTCGAGCAGGTCCGCAAGCTCATAGAGAGCGACGAAGTGTTGTTCACATTCCAGACGCTCGGCAATGCCTCGAACATCGCGGTCCAGAAATATCTCAATGACCGCAAGATCCCTCAGCTTTTCGTGGCCGGGCGGTCGACGCGTTTCGAGGATCCGATCAACTTCCCTTGGACGATGGGATTTGCTCCCAATCTGCGCACGGAGGTTCGCGTCTACGCGCGCTTCGTCCTGGGTCAATATCCGAATGCCAGAATCGGCCTGCTCTATCAGAACGATGAGAGCGGCAGGGATTATCTGACTGGGTTGAAGGACGCACTCGGCGCAAGGGCAGGCGAACTCATCGTCAGTGACGCCTCATACGATGTGTCGGACCCGACCGTCGACTCGCAGGTCGTTCGCCTCAAGGCGGCCGGTGTCGACGTCCTCGTCAACATGGCTGCCCCGAAATTCGCCGCCCAGGTCATCAGAAAGATGGCAGAGCTTGATTGGAAGCCCGTTCACCTCCTTGGCGTGGGCTCGTCCTCGATCGACGCGGTCCTGAGCCCCGCGGGCATCGAGAACGCAAAGGGCATCATCTCGGCGAGCTCGTTCAAGGAGGCCGCCGACCCGACCTGGCGTGATGACGAAGGCATGAAGCGATGGAGCGCCTTCATGGACGGCTATTATCCGGGAGGCGATCGGAAAAGCATCTTCACGGTCTATGGCTATAGCGCCGCCGAGCTGCTGGTGCAGGTCTTGAAGCAATGTGGCGACAATCTCTCGCGCGAGAATGTCATGGCGCAAGCGACGAGCCTGAAAAACGTGAAACTTGATCTGTTGCTCTCAGGGCTGTCCATCAACACCGGCCCGACCGACTATCGTGTGGTCAAGGAGTTCCGAATGATGCGTTTCACAGGCGACCGATGGGAGGCGTTCGGGCCGATTGTCACCGATTGATCCCGTGCGGCTGTTAGCGGCCGCCGTTCGCGCCACGTTGGCCGCTCTACCGGCGGAAACTTCGTCTATACTGAGCAGGCTGAAGTGCTCGGGAGTTGAAGACATGGCTATTCAGGGTGTCTCGATTGCGCTCTCGACTGAGGACGTTGCGCGGTCAGTGAAGTTTTATGTCGAGCAGCTTGGCTTCACCTGCGCACCACAATTGGAAGGATTTGCGCGCGTTCGGCTGGGCGCTGCCGACATTATGCTGGCTCAGCCCAACGCCCATGTGGCACACCGGAAGTCAAACGCCTTCCGGGGGCTTGTGTGACAGTCGGCCAAAAGCCCGGCTCGGCCTCGCGAATTCGACTGCTCCAATGGGAAAACGGGGCTCCCGCGATCGCGGTGTAACCGACCCCCGCCACCATGCCGAGCGCTCACGCCACCATACTAAGGACAAACAGCGGTTCGTCGTGTCGGTGATTGCGTATGATTCCCTCCCTGGGCACCAAGGGCCTTTCCGGCCCTGTTCTTTCTCGTCCGCGCCCGCTCGGCGATCAGCGAGAACCCTCGTAAAATCAGGCGTCTCCTCATATATTGACGCCCGGTACGGTTCGCGACCGTCCGAGGGCATCCGGCGTCTCCGGGTACATTGTGGGTACACTGGAAGGACCGGGTACACTGGCTGGCCGCCTGATTGCAAGGGAGCTTTCCCATGGATGAACTGAGCGACACGAAAATCCGTAATGCGGCGCCGGTGGACAAGGAATACGCGATTGCCGACGGCCAGGGCCTCAGCGTCGTGGTGCGGCCCAATGGGACCAAGCTGTGGCTGTACCGCTACCGTTTCGGCGGCAAGCGCAAAAATATGTCTTTTGGCACCTTTCCCGGCGTCGGACTCAAGGCCGCGCGCTCAAAGCGCTACGACGCAGAAAAGCTGCTCGATCAGGGCCAAGATCCGGTCGCAGTGCGCGAAGCCAAGCGAAAGGAAGACGCAAAGCTCAAGCACACCTTTCGGGCAGTCGGGGAAGAATGGGCGACCACGAAGCTCGAAAACGAGAACAAGGCCAAGTCGACGATCAAGCGGGAACGCTGGAATCTCGCTCAGCTCAATCTTGAGATCGGCGACCGACCGCTTTGCGATATCGCTCCGCCGGAATTGCTGACTGCATTCCGGCGTGTCGAGGCCCGCGGCCGGTACTACACCGTCGGACGCCTACGTTCGACCGCTTCGCGGGTCTTCCAATTTGGCGTTGGCGCCTCGTATTGCAGCAGCGACCCCACCCGCGACTTGAAGCACGCGCTTACCAAGCCGCCCAAGGGCAATCCGCGCCCTGCGCTGACCGATCCCGACGACATCGGCGACCTGATGCGCCGGATTGAGGTCTACGACGCCAAGAACGGCGGACTGGTGCGCTACGCGCTCAAGCTGATCGCCTTGACCATGGTGCGGCCCGGCGAGTTGCGGCTGGCCGAGTGGACCGAGTTTGACGAGAAGAACCGCATATGGCTGATCCCCGCCGAGAAAATGAAGATGCGCGATGATCACGAAGTGCCGCTCTCCCGCCAGGCGCTCGCTATCCTTGCCGAGCTGCGACCTTTGACCGGCCGCGGCCGCTACTTGTTCTCCCATGACGATGATGTGCCAATGTCCGACAACACGATCAACAAGGCCCTGCGGATCATGGGTTACGACACCGGCCCCGGTGGCGACCACTGCGCGCATGGCTTCCGCTCCAGCGCCTCGACCTTGCTCAACGAAGAAGGCGCATTCGACGGCGATGTGGTGGAAGCTCAGCTTGCCCATGAAACGGACGAAAAAAAGAGGCGGCGCCGCGACGAGGTGGTGCGGCGCCAGCTTGCCAAGGGCGACAAAAACAAGATTCGCGGCATCTACAACCGGGCAGCCTATTGGAGCGAACGCGTGCGCCTGATGCAGCATTGGGCCAATCGTCTCGACTGCCTGCGCAAGGGAGTTGCCGTGCCGCTACGCAAATCGGCCTAAAGCATAGCCCGTGATTCAACTAGCGGCAGCGAGGCATGATATTCATCGATGCTATCGAGATCGATGAGCGTCTTGCCTCCCATCTTGTAGGCTCTGATCCGTTCCTGCGCTATCAGCTCATACGCTTTCGTTTTTCCGAATTTGCCATACCGGCACCCGTCCTTAAACTCGACGAGCCGGCGCTGCTTGTTGTCATCGTTGTCAGCCATGGTTCATAGAGGTGCTTTGATGATCTCTGCCATAGGTGGAATCAAGACCGGGCCGCGTGAGTTAGTATTTGCACAGGGTGACCTGTGTGGCCTCGCTTTGCGAGATGACGCTGCTTCCCTGGGTAGCTTGCACCGCCTCAACTTGAGTTGTTTCGGTGTCATCGGCGCGTAGCGCGTCATCCGGACTGCACCAATCTTTATATTGCCAATGGTATCGACCAAAAGGCTTTTCGATGCAGCCTCCAACTCCTGCGTGCAGGAGAGTAAAAATCGGACGGTCGTAAGCGCTGTCGCCGGTCTCGTGCCCTGCCATCCCCGCGCTCACTCTGGCGATTAGGCAACTTCGTGTGTGCGCGGCTTCCACAACTACGAATCTGGAGGTCAGGAGTTCGAATCTCTTCGGGCGCGCCATCACCTCCCAGAAAATACCATTTTATACAAAAAGTTACGTATATATTGATGTAAGTGTGTGGTTTGTTGTGCTATAAAATGTCCAACAAAACGTCCAACACGTTCCAAAGCGATGCCCGATTTTCTCACGCGCCGATCCGGCACATGGCACTTCGTACGCCGAGTCCCTACGGAGTTCGCGCCCTTCGATGGGCGCGGAATCATTAAACATTCGACCAAAGTGCGCATCGCCCAGGACCGCACCGGGCGCCGTGCCGCGCGCGTTGCCGACAAGCTGAACGAAGAGCTTGAGCTTTACTGGAAAACCCTTGCTGGCGGCCGTTCGAAGGCTGACCTCAATCGCTACGACGCTGCCCGGCATAACGCGCGGTCCCTTGGGTTTGAATACATT
>Ga0137409_10008044_pt1 | contig 10786 bp, 9 predicted proteins | sample CZODoug1_16funga_FD_122059 | JGI IMG/M metagenome (GOLD analysis project Ga0137409, IMG submission 122059) | Vadose zone soil fungal communities from Angelo Coast Range Reserve, California, USA - CZODoug1_16fungal (Hybrid Assembly) | ecosystem: Environmental > Terrestrial > Soil > Vadose zone... | reverse complement strand
CGGCTCGAGGCGCTCGATCCCGCGACGTTGTTCTCTCCAGATACTTCTGTTTCTGTCAGCTCAGCGACAGTCCGCTACCCGAGCACTTCGACCGACGCACTGGCGCGCGCCGTCGGGCAAACGTTGTCGTTTGTCCGCTCCAAGGGGGACACGATCCGCGCGACCGTGGTCCGCGCCGATCCGCCGCAGTTCAAGCTGTCTGATGGCCGCTTGCTGCTGGGGCTACCGGGCGAGCCGCTGTTCCCCGCCGAGCTGGTGCGAACGACTCCTGAGGCTGAAGTCGTACTGGATGCTGCCCGCGCGCGCCAGCGTACCGACATCGCCTACGTGGCGCAGGGGATGACGTGGGAAGCGCTGTATCAGGTGATCGTCACCGGTGCGCGCGCCCAGGTCACGGGCACGGCGACGGTCTCGTCGCATGGGCTCCGCGCCGACAGCGCAGAAGTACAGCTGGTGGCTGGGTCAATCCAGCGCACACGTGTACCGTCTGCGCCGGCTCCGATGATGCGGGGAGTGCTCGCTCAAGCGGACTTCGCCGCGAAAGAAGAAACCAGCGAAGAATCAGTTGGCGAAACGCACGTCTACCAACTTCCCGGCCGCCTCTCGATCGAGCCCAACGTGCCCGTCGCGACCGCGCTCTTCCCGCGCAGCTCCGCGCCCGTCGTTCAAGAGCTGATCGTCCCCGGCGTGCTGCCGTGGCGCGGCTGGATCGGTCAGATGCCGGAGCCCAACCGCGTGCCGGTGCAGGTCTGGTACACGATCAAGCGCGCCGCGAAGACGGCGTTCGGCGACCGGCCGTTGCCTGCCGGGACGGTGCAGCTGTATCAAGCCGATTCGAGCGGTCGAGTGCAGCTTATCGGTGAAGCGTCAAACGATCACTCGGCGCCGGGACGAGATCTGCGGCTCCAATCGGGCGACGCGTTCGACATCACGGCCGAGCGCGTGCAGACCGACTACAATCAGGAGCAGCTTCCGGCCGAACGCCGCGGCCTGCCGGCGCGACAGCGCGTCACGGCGTCGTATCGCGTGACGATCGCGAACGCCAAAGCTCAAGAGGTGATCGTGGACGTGCGTGAATCGCACTTCGGGAACTGGAAGATCACCGCAAGCAGCCACATCGCGGAGAAGCTCTCTTCGACGGAGACGCGGTTCCGCGTTTCCGTACCGGCCGGCGGAGAAGCCACAGTGACCTACACCGTGCAAATCGAGTCATGACGATCCAGATCGCCCATATCGGCGACATGCACTTCGGCGGGCTCGCCAATATCCCGGTGGTCGAGGCGCTGGAGCGGCTGCTGCCAGACCTGCGGCCCGATGCCATCGTGATCGGCGGCGATCTCTCGCAGCGCGCGCGGCACGGCGAATTCCAGCGCGGCCGCGCGTTCGCGAATACATGCCGGGAGACGGCGCCGGTACTCGTCATTCCCGGCAACCATGACGTGCAGTGGTGGCGACGGCCGTTCATTCCTTTCGGTAAAGACGGCGTGTATCAGAAGTATCGCAGCTACTTCGGCGCCGACCTCACGCCCACATTGACGATTCCCGGCGGCGCGGTGATCGCCTCGGCGCTCACGGCGCATGGCGTGGCATGGGGATCGCTGACCGCTCGGCTGCGCGACATCGCCGTGAAGGGCCACCTGCCGAAGGCCGAGATGGAGCGTGTGAAGCAAGTGTTTGCACAAGCCGAGCCGGGACTCCCGCGGGTGCTCGTCGTGCATCACAACGTGCTGCGCGGCGAGATGTCGCAGCGCATGGGGCTGGCGCGCTGGAAGCGGGCTCAGCGCCGTATTATGGAAGCGGGGACCGACGTCGTCCTCTGCGGGCACGATCACCAGGAAAGCGCCGAAATGCTCGACGGCCGAGTGGCCGTTTCGACGTCGAGCACGCTCTCGACCCGGGCGCGCGGTGGGCGTCCCGTCTCCTTCAACTTCGTCACGATTGATCCTGCCGCGGTGCAAGTGACGTTTTTTCGATGGGAAGCGGGCAAGCAGCGCTTTCAGCCTTCCGATACAGCTGCGTTCGCGCGAACAGCGGCGCGCTTAGAGCCTCAAGTCGCTCAGTAACGCAGGCATCACACCGCGCGGGCGAAATGGCCCCGCGTGTACTCCCGACCCGTTACCGCCCGCACTTCACCGAGATCGGGCGCGCGACCTTCGGCCAACGCATCGAGCGCCGCGCGATACGCGGCCGTCACCCGCGCGACGGGATCACCAGGGACGTTGAACACCAGCCGGTACGTGCGAAAACCGGCCCGCCACAGCTCCGGCAAATACGCGGAGCCATCCACCGGACGTGAATGCAGCAGGCGGTTGCGGCAGGCGTAATCGGTGGCCACCGGGAAGACGTAACCCGCGGGATCGGTGAGCGCGACATTGGGATGCTTCTGCACGCAGAGGTCACGGCAGGTGGCGACCTGGCGGTCGAACGCCGCCGATAAGACGCAGTGCTCGATCGTCATTCCTTCGGGGCGGCCGTAGGCGAACACCTCGAAGCCTTGGCCCTCCCATGGCGCCGCCACCTGCGCCATCTCTTCGCCGGTCAGCTCGACCGACAGCACGATGCGACGCGCCCCCAGCCGGAACACCTCGGCCGCGCTGTGCTGGTTGAAGACGTTCACCGCGTAATCCGCGACCACGTCGCGTCCCTGGGGGGGGGCCGCCAGCTCGGCGACCATTCCGAGGTGCCCACTGACCAACGGTGTGCCGAGGGCCAGCCACTTCTCGACGAGCTTCCGGTCGGCGGGCCGGACGATGGTGGGCGTGCGAAGTCGGAGCGTAACTCCCCGCTGCGACAGCTCGGTGGCGAGGTGCTTGACGCGCGCGACCGGAGGCATCGGATGGCGTAGAAATAAGTCGAGCGAGATCTCGCCGGCACCTGCTTCTGCCGCCAGCAGCGCATCCTCGAGACGCCAGACTTCGGCGACGAGCCGCGGCTGGCTCTCGGGAGCGACGCTCTGCACCGCCACACCTGCGATCGCTTCATCGATTGCGCGATCGCGCTTCTCGTGGCGATCGCGAAGGAGGATCCCCGATGCCTCCCGTCGCAGTTCATTGAGGATGCTGATCGGAATAAAGAGGTCCTTCGCGAGGCCTGAAACATCGACGTCGCCCAGTGTGAAGGAGGTCTCGCCGAGGCGGCCGAGCTGGGCCCGGAGGCGCTCTTCGTCCAGCCCGTGCTGGGTAGCAGGCGCGAGTGCGGTCGTGCTCTTCACTGTGACCTCGTCGGCGCCCCCCCGAGTGCGGCAGATGAGCGTGAGTGGCTCGCCGGCGGCACCCAGTGCCGTGACATCCACGCGAGTACGCTCGGGCTTTCCCGTGGAGGGCACGGCGGCAAAGCTCTCGCGTGCGCGGGTGAGCAGAGCGGCTTCGGCGGAGCGCACCACGATCCAGCCGGCCGGAATATCCTCCGCCGGCTGGATCGCCTGCCGGACCTTCCCGTGCTGCCGGCCGATCGTCCGGACGCTCCGGACCCCGAAGCCGCGGTTGCCTTTGCCGGGGCCTTCGGGATGCTCGAAGCCGAGCCCGTCGCCGCGCTCGATCGGCTGCGAGACCGACACGATCAGCTCGTCCTTCTCTCGGCCGATCACTTCGCCCAACACCGCGCCGCGGTTGTCGGGCTGCGTACGCGTCACGTAGTCTCGCCCCGCGCGGCCGCCGTACATCCCTCCGGTGAAGCCGCGCGAGAAGATCTGCACCAGCGGCTGGACTTCGGCGGGTGTGGGCGGACGCGAGTCGCCCGCCGCCAGGCGGTCGAGAAACTCGCGGTAGCCGTGCGTCACGGTCGCCACGTATTCGGGCTTCTTCTTGCGGCCTTCGACCTTGAGCGTATGGATGCCGGCGTCGGCGATCTCGGCGAGATGCTCCCACGCGCCGAGGTCCCGGGCGGAGATCAGGTAACCGCGGTCCAGCTCCGCGCCGCTCGCAGTATCTGCGAGGACGTAGTCCTTGCGGCACGACTGGGCGCAGGATCCCCGGTTGGCGCTGCGTTCCGAAATCATGCCGGACATGTAGCACTGTCCCGAGTACGCGATGCAGAGCGCGCCGTGGACGAAGCTCTCCAGCACCAGCTCCGGGACCGCGCGCCGGATGGTGCGGATGTCGTCCAGCGTATTCTCGCGCGCGAGCACCACGCGGTCACATCCCAGGTCGCGCAGGACGCGGGCGCCGCGCTCGTCGTGCACGGTCATCTGGGTCGAACCGTGAATCTCCAGGCCCGGGTAGATTTTGGTGATGAGCCGCACGGCGCCGAGGTCCTGCACGATGGCGGCGTCGATGCCGCGGTCGATGCACGCGCCGAGATGCTGCAGCGCGTCGTGCAGCTCGGCCGGCTTGAAGAGGATGTTGAACGTTAGATAGATCCTGGCCCCGTAGGCGTGCGCCAGGCGGCAGGACTGCTCCAGGTCATCCAGGGTCAGTTGCGCGCCCTCGTCCCGGGCATTGAACTTGTCCACGCCGAGGTAGATGGCATCGGCGCCGTTGCCAAGCGCGGCACGAACGGCGTCGAGGCTCCCGGCGGGGGCGAGCAGCTCAGGGACGGGGCGGGACATCAAGGAAAGCTAGCAAACAATGAAAAAGCCTGTCATAGCAACATTGGTTCTCCTCGCCTACTGCGCCATCCTCATCAAGGTCATGGTGTTCAAGGACATCCCCACGATTCGGATCGGCTCACTGATGTTGAATTTTGCCGGGACGAATGCAGGTCATGCACCCAACTATGTGCCGTTCACGACCATCGTGCCGTATCTGCTCGGGTTTAAGGGATGGATCATCGCCGGGGTGAATCTGGTTGGAAACGTCGCGTTGCTCGTGCCAATCGGATTCCTTGTGCCTTTTGTGCACCGGAGCATGACCTGGAAGAAATCCCTCGCGCTCGGCGTTGTGGCCGGTCTTGCCATTGAGGTGATGCAATCGGTACTACGCGTGGGCATCTTCGACATCGACGATGTGATACTGAACGCGCTCGGCGTCGTGCTCGGCTACGCCGCGTTCGCGACTCTCGCCGACTGGATCCGTGCGAGAAAGTATAAGAGGATGGTTGTGGCATCACTCGTAGGGGTTGCGGCGGCTGGGGCGTTGTATGATGGAGTCGTGTATCCGACGACACACCAACCTGTGCATCCCGTCGGTGACGCCCCACGCCGCGACCTCTGCGGTGGCACGGGCGGTACAGGACAGATCGTGAGTGTGGACGACCGCACGATGACGATCAAGCGAAACGACGGCGTGGTGCAAACTCTTACGCTGACGGATCGGACAACAATCAGAACTTCAGCTGGTCCCGCATCCGCATCCAACCTGAAAGTAGGAGACCGAGTAACGGTAGTCGTCTATGACGGCGAAACCGCGACGACCGTGTTGATCTGCTCTATATCGGCTACAAGTCTTCCCCGCGCCGGCAACTTCAAAGCGCTGGTTAGCCAGCGCTCGCTTCTCTCAGCAAGGCACGACTCCATTTGCTGGTGGCGGCTTGATGCACGGTTTTGCCTTGCTTGTCCTGGTCAGCCACCGTTGCGCCGCGTTCCAGCAACAGCCTGACGATGCCGGCCTGTTGTTCGCGTGCCTGCGGGGACCCGCTCCCTCCTCGCCCGGTCGTTTGAACGGCAAGATGCAAGGGCGTCGACCCCGCCTTGTTTGGCAGCCGTGAGTTCGCCCCGCCATTCAAAAGTGCACGCACGGCCGCCAGAGAGCGTGTTCGCACCGCCCGGTGCAGCGGCGCAACGCCGGCGCCATCCAACGCGTTGGCATCTGCGCCAACCGACAGGAGGTACTCGATCATCTGCGCCTGTGACGTCGGATCCCAGCGGTTGGCATCCGCCGCATAGTGAAGCGGCTGAGCGCCACGACGATTCTTCGCTCGGTAATCAGCGCCGTGCGCCACCAAGAGCGCCGCAACCTCGCAGCGCCATGCGGCGGCAGCCATATGGAGCGCGGTGTCGCCCGCATAGAGGTAATGCGCGATGTCGACGAAGAAAAAGGTCGAGGCCCCCTGGCGGGTCGCACCCACGTCTGAGGAGATCGTCGCCAGCACCGGATCGCGAACGAGACGCTGCGACACTTGGTCGATGTCCCCGTGCACAATCAGGCCGACGAAATCAAGCAAGGTCGAGCTCATAGTGGCACCGGCAGCTTCAAGCCCTTGTTGGGCGGCTGCATTGCGAGTCTTGCGAACGATCGGTCCCTGTCACCGTATCTCCAGCAGCGCAATCTTGTCATTGACCAGGACGAAACGGTACGTGACCTCAATTGGGCTACCAGGGAACTTGCCGCTGAGTCGTGCTCGCATCGTCACGGTGGCTTGGTCTTGGACAGCGTCCAAAGGCTTTACTGTATACTGGTACTTGGTCTTCGCGTCCTTCTTCCAGGCCTTTATCGCGTCCAGACCCCGAATTGCGCGACCCTCATCGTGCACCACCGCGTCTGCGGCAAAGCAATTCGCTAGGCTCTCCACGTCGGTGGTGGCCTCCGAGTTCAGATAGGCAACCAGAGACGGGGGTAGGATCATAGCCACGGTGGCAACCTCCTTGAGCGCAGCCGCCTAACGGATCGCGCTTAAGCTGCGGGCGCAATGCCTGTCGGCGCAAGGCAGTGGAGCGGCAGAAAGAAAGGTTCGCCGACGAGGCAACGCAATTCTTCCCACAAGAGCGCCCGGCAGCTTCAAGCGCATGTTAGGCCGCTGGGTGGGAATACGTGCTCGTATTGATAGGCTTGCCACTCACCTGTTGCGCGCGGCGGATAAACGTTGCAAAGTCAGCGCCGAGCTCCCCGGAGATGGGAAATTTTCTCTCCCCATCGTCAAGCTCGGCCAACAGGTAAAACCCCCGTTGCAAACCATCGCGTACCAGCCAGCCTCCGAGTGGGAGCAAGAGGGCTAGCAATATCAGCGAACGCGAAACATACCTACTCCCGAACATCCAAAGGACTGCGGCACGCACTGCGATAACACCGAGAACGAAGCAGGCAAGGCCGAGTAACGCCTCAAGCAGCGGCCGCTCGGCGGTGAATCCTCGCTGCAGGGTCAGTGAACGGACGCGCGCAAGCGGTACAGATACCGCCTCGACTCGACCGTCCATGATGGCGAGGTGGTCCGCCGTGAGGCGAATCCCCTGGTACTCTGCGGACGGCAGGTCAGTCACTTGATGGTTGGTCGCGTTCGGGTGATGTGCTCATCATACCCCGCCGCCTAACGGATCGCGCTTAAGCTGCGGGCGCAATACCGATGGGCGCAAGGTGGTGGAGCGGCAGACAAGGAGGCTAGTCAGCGAGGCGACGTAATTCTTCCCTACTTGTGAGCGCCCGGCAGCTTCAAGCGCATGTTAGGCGGCTGCCGGCGTAAAGATCTCGACGACTTCATACATCCCCGGCTCGAACTTGGCTAGCGCGAGGGCTTGGTCGAGGTAAGGTGAGGCAACCGGATCTCTGCGCATCGCTTGGTAATCCTCGTTACTGCGCCACTGGGCATACATGGCGACCTTGGTGCCGTCGAGACTCCGGTGGAGAGTGGCTGAAACGAAGCCGGTGACATGTCTCACCGAAGTCTCCGTAGCCCTGATGAGCACATCGACGAGTTCTCGCTGCTTGGCGGGCTCGACGGTGAAAATGTTGATGAGCGTGAGGAGCTTACTCTCTTTGGATATCGTCGGCATGAAGCGGCGTCTCGGTGAATGGGATTTGGCAGCCGCCTAACGGATCGCGCTTAAGCTGCGGGCGAAATGCGGGCGGGCGCAAGGCAGCTGAGCGGCAGACAAAAAGGCTCGCCAGCGAGGCAACGCAATTCCTCCCTACTTGTGAGCGCCCGGCAGCTTCAAGCGCTTGTTAGGCGGCTGGCGTACGGTGACAGGTCCGCCACCGCTCTCGCTCCTGTCGCAGAGCGAAGACCACAAGGAGGTACACCGGGGCGATGCAGAGTCCCGCGAGAAAGGCGAACCCCACGAGGGCCAGAACGTCTCGGACGTGGAGAACGTCGGGAGAATGGGATGCCAGCCTAAGCTCCGAAGGCAATAGACCCACAGCCAGACCGAGCGCAAAGCCGAACGCCTGTAGGATGCCCGCTCGGGCCTGCGCGGCCAGCAAGAGACTGACGGGCCCAAACACAAACACTATGACCCAAAAGAACCAGGCTACCAACAAGAGGAGGACGCCGCCCGCCGGCGTGAGCGCGGCAAGGAATCCGATGAGTAAACGGGCCAGGCAGGTACGGGGTAGAGTTCGACGCAGGTCCACCCCTTGGGTCATTTTGATGGCGCTCCCAGGGCGATCACAATCAGGATACGAAGGCAGAGCTCCCGCCCCTCACCTCGCCTTGTACACCCCCCACACCTTCCGCAGCACGTCCGAAATCTCCCCTACCGTCGCGCGCGCCCGCACGGCCTCGATGATCGGCTCCATCAGCGGGGCTCGCACGTCGCGCGCCGCAGCCTCGAGCTGCCCCAGGGTCCGCTTCACCGTTCCCGATTCCCGTTTCCCGCGCAGGTCCGCGACTCTCCGCCGCTGCGCCGCCGCCAACGCCGTGTAATCGGGCGCCGGCACCGAGGGGACCTCTTGATCGTCCGCGTACTCGTTCACCCCCACCACCACGCTCTCCCCCGACTCGATGGCGCGCTGCTGCGCGTACGCGCTGCGCGCGATCGCGTCCTGAAACAGCCCCCGCTCGATCGCCCGTGCCGCCCCACCCGCCCGCTCGATCTCCTCGAGCAGCCCCCGCGCCTCCCGCTCCACCCGATCGGTCAGCGCCTCCACATACCAGCTGCCACCGGCCGGATCGACGGTCTCGGGAATGCCGGTCTCGTGCGCCAGAATCTGCTGCGTCCGCAGCGCGAGCGTGGCGCTTTGCTCCGTCGGTAACGCCAGCGCTTCGTCGTACGCATTGGTATGCAGCGATTGGGTTCCTCCCAGCACCGCCGCCAACGCCTGGATCGCCACCCGCACCACGTTGTTCTTGGGCTGCTGCGCCGTGAGCGTCGAGCCCCCCGTCTGCGTGTGGAACCGCAGCCGACACGCGGCGTCGTTCGCTTGAAAGTGCTCTTTCATGAGGCGGGCCCACAGTCGCCGCGCGGCGCGAAACTTCGCAACCTCTTCGAACAAGTCGGTGAACGCCGCGAAGAAAAACGACAGCCGCGGCGCGAATTGATTGACGTCCAGCCCCGCTGCCAATGCCCGCCTCACGTACTCGAGTCCGTTCGCGAACGTGAACGCCAGCTCCTGCGCCGCCGTCGCCCCCGCCTCCCGCATGTGATAGCCCGACACCGAAATCGGATTGAAGCTCATCCCCTCGCTCGTGACGAAGCGGCACACGTCGGTCGCGAGGCGCAACGACGGCTCGATGGGATAGATGTAGGTGCCGCGCGCGATGAACTCCTTCAGGATGTCGTTCTGGACGGTGCCCTGCAGCTTGCCGCGCGGCACTCCGTGCTCCTCCCCCACCACGACATACATCGCGAGCAGCACCGGGGCCGTCGCGTTGATGGTCATGGACGTGGACACGCGATCCAACGGAATGCCCTCGAACAGGCGCGTCAGATCGTCCACCGTGTCGATCGCGACCCCCGCCCGGCCTACCTCCCCCTCGGCCATGACATGGTCCGAGTCGTATCCCATTTGGGTGGGTAGATCGAACGCGACCGACAAGCCGCCCTGCCCCGCGTCGAGCAGATGGCGAAACCGGGCGTTGGTCTGCTCCGCCGTGCCGAACCCGGCGTACTGCCGCATGGTCCAGAGCTTACCGCCATACATCGTGGGATGGACGCCGCGCGTGTAGGGAAACGCGCCCGGCGCGCCAAGCTCGCGCGCAGCATCCGCCCAGTCCGGCCAATCCTCGGGACCGTACACGGGCTTGCGGTCGCTCACTTGGCTCCCACGGCGGCCTCGGCCGAGAGAATCCGCGCGGCGAAGGCGACGTCGTCCTTGCTGCCGATCACGAGCGGCGTGTGCTGATGCAAACTCTCCGGCACGATGTCGAGAATCGGCCGGCAGCCGTCGGTGGCTCGGCCCCCCGCCTGCTCCACCACGAACGCGAGCGGGGCGGCCTCATACAGCAGTCGCAGCTTGCCTTGGGGATAGTTGGTCGCCGCTGGATAAAGAAAGATGCCGCCGGAAATGAGATTGCGATGGAAATCGGCCACGAGCGACCCGATGTAGCGCGCGTTTTTCGGCTGGACCTTGCCCTCGCCGTTCTTGAACGCCGCGACCACGCGCTGCACCGGCGGCGTCCAGCGGTTCCAGTTGCTCTCGTTCACGCTGTAGTACCGGCCCACCGGCGGGGTCCGAATGTCGGGGTGCGACAGGAGAAATTCCCCGATCGTGGGATCGAGCGTAAAGCCGTGCACCCCCTTGCCGGTGGTGTACACTAGCATCGTACTCGACCCGTACAGGATGTACCCCGCCGCGATCTGCTTCTTCCCCACCTGGAGACAGTCCGCCAGGCCCGCCGTGCCGTTTTTCTTGGTGGCCCGCTTGTGGATGGAGAAGATCGTGCCGATCGAAACGTTCACGTCGATGTTCATGGACCCGTCGAGCGGGTCGTACAGCACCACGTACTTGCCCGCCTTGTTCGGCGGCACGGGCACCGGCTCCGGATCTTCTTCCGATGCCGTCACGCACACGCGACCGGTGTGCTGCACGCTGTTTCGCACCGTCTCGTTCGCGAACAGATCGAGCTTCTGCTGCAGGTCGCCCGAGACGTTGACCGCGCCGGCGGCGCCGAGGATGTCCGAGAGCCCGGCGCGGCGCACGTGGCGCGAGATGATCTTGGCGGCGAGACACAGGTCGTACAGCAGGTTCGACAGCTCCCC
>Ga0137409_10008042_pt1 | contig 10788 bp, 9 predicted proteins | sample CZODoug1_16funga_FD_122059 | JGI IMG/M metagenome (GOLD analysis project Ga0137409, IMG submission 122059) | Vadose zone soil fungal communities from Angelo Coast Range Reserve, California, USA - CZODoug1_16fungal (Hybrid Assembly) | ecosystem: Environmental > Terrestrial > Soil > Vadose zone... | reverse complement strand
CGTTGCTGTTGAACTGCATGATGTCACTTTCCTTCTGCGCCCGCGCGCTTGGCGATCAGCCCCACCCCGCGGAAGCCTTCCCGTTCGATCGCAATCATGACCTCCCGAACCTCGCGGAAATTGAGCTTTGCATCGCCCCGGATAACGATCTTGGGGTTCGTCTCGGCACCCACGGCAGCGCGGAGAGTCTCGTCGAAATGCTCGGCTGCGACGGGCTGGTCGTTGATCCACAGTCCCCCAGCCTCGTCTATGGAGATCAGGATTCGGCCTCTCTCGTCGCCCTGCGAGTTCGGTTTCGTCGTGTTCGGCAGGTTGACGTCGGGCCCCTTCCGCATTTGCGGCGCCATCACCATGAAGATGATCAGGAGCACCAGCACCACGTCGACTAGCGGCGTGATGTTGATGGCCGCTTGCATTCGGGCCGGCTCACCGAGTCGCATAGGCCGGACCTTCCTTCTTGACCGTCGGCGCCTTGACGTCAGCCATTTCGACGTCAAGCCCCTTGAGCTCTGGTATTTTGAACAAGCGGTTCACGAGCTGGGACGAAGCCCGATTCATTTCGACATGGAAAGTCTCAATCTTGCCCGTGAAGTGGTTAAAGGCGACGACGGCCGGAATTGCGACGAAGATACCCATCGCCGTCGAGACCAAGGCCTCAGCGATGCCGCCCGAAACCACAGACATTCCGCCGGACCCTGTGGCCGCGATGCTCCGGAAAGCGTTGATGATTCCGACCACAGTGCCGAAAAGACCAACGAACGGGGCCGTGGAGCCGATTGTGGCAAGGAACCCGAGACCACGCTTCAACTGAATCAGCGTTTCGGAAATCGAGTCCCTGAGTGCGCTAGTGACGAGCTCAAGCGAAGCGGTCGGGTCGCCTCCGCTCTGCCCCACGCCGTCGTACTCGATGATGCCCGCCGAGACCACTTGTGCCACGTGGGAATTCGGGTGCAGCCGCCCGGCTTCGACCAGATTCTGGACATCACCCCCGTGAAGGAACTTTTTGAACTCGGGCTTGAACTTTTCCGACTCACGCGTGGTTGAAGAGAATCGGCGGTGCTTGTCTATGATCATCGCCACTGAGAAAACGGAAAGCAGGGCGAGGGAAACGATTACCGCGCCTCCGAATATACCGACGTGTCGTAGCAGTTCAATGAAATTCATGGCTTTCTCCTTTGCGCCACATTGGCCGGCGCTGCCGTACTCCCATTCGTCGTCGCACCGCTGGGGCGCGCTGTTTCCGACCTAATTTCGTAGTAACTGAGCATTCGCATAAAAACCTCTTTGTCCACGGGCCGCCTCGAGTCATCGAGCAATGTCGAGACGCCGGGGCCATTGCCGAGTTCCGAACTCTTCCAGGGAACGATGACCAGTGCTTTAGGCGCTTCCTGATTGCCCAAAATGGACATGCCGAGCGCCTTGCTTCCGGGGACGGACGTCAACTTCCCGTCTTCTTCCGTCTTTTGCTGCGGCTCTTGAGTCAGTTTCATTGCCTCGTCATTCCTTGCCTCCTCTTTCTTTGCCTCTTCTTTCTTTGCCTCTTCTTTCTTTGGCTGCGGCTCTTCGGTCTTTCCCTGTGCTGCTTTCGTTTTTGGCTGCGCTGCTTGCTGCGCGAATAGAGCCGCGGGCATCAAGGCAAGGACCCCAAGGAAAATCCGGTGAACGCTAGTCTTGCTCATCGCCCCTCCTGTTTTTTTGCGCGATTGCGAAGGTCGGCAATCCATTTGACGACTTCGGCGTCATCCGGAACGATCCGGCTGTACGCCTCGTAATGCGCCATCGCGCAGGTGTAATCTCCGAGATACAAGTCGCACAAAATCGCAAGATTCCTGTGCGCATAGGGGAAGTCGGCGGACTGTGCGAGGGCCGCCTCATAACTCGTGCGCGCTTTTGCAAACTGTCCCTTGCGCCGCTGCACCATACCGAGTTCGTTATAGGCGATAGGCTGTTTTGGATCCGATTGCAGCGCCTTGTTCAGGCTGGCCTCGGCGCGATCCAGGTCGCCGGTGCGCGCGTATGCCATGCCGAGATTGATGTGCGGTGCCGTCAATGGAGGCATCTTCTCGGCCATTGTGAGTAGCAAGGCAATGCCCGGTTCGTACCGCTCCTCCTTCAGCATTCCCACTGCCGACTCGAATTTGGTGCGCATTTCATCCGTGACGCCCACGCCCTGCGTGATTGCGTTGCCCGGAGTCGAGTTGTTGGAGGCCTGGGGCACCGGCGATCCCTCCACATGGGTGTCGAGCGCGCTGAGGAAGCCGCTGCTTGTTTCGTGTTTCGCGTAGCGGCCCGGCATCAGCTCGGTGAGCCTGCTGAGAGTCTTCTCGGTCCACGAGTTGAAGACGCCGGCGTGCAATAACTCCATGTTCTTCTCGTGTACCTTGATGGCTTTCTCTTCGAACGGAAACGCTGCCTCATCGAGCTTGTTCTTGAACTCCTCCAGATCCTCTGGTTTTAAGTCGTCCGGTCGCTCCGACTCGAGCAGTGAGCGGCTGAAATTGGAGTAAGTCTCGGCCATGTAAAACGTCGCTGCCGGCGTCACCTCGTCGATTCCGTATTCCACCAGCCGGCCCATGGCCGCAATTGTGGCATCCATGCGCTGCTTCTTATCCTGCAGGCTGGTCTCGAAGGGTTGCCGTAGCTTCACGACGACGAAATTCTCATAGAGTTGCTCTGCGAGGACGAGGGCCGAACGCGCCGCAACCGTCCGAGTCCGGCCGGTCCTTTCCGATCCGGCGGCCGCGTCGGCGCTTACGATTTCTTCCAACTGCTTGTGATAGAGGGTCTCGTCGTGCGCGGCCTTGTACATCTCGGCAATCTTGAACCGCGTCTCGATGGCTGTCTCTACCGGTTTGGGAAACTCTTTAACGTACCGGTTGTATGCATCCAAGGCGCGATCTCGGGAATTGGATTGCGCGTAGAGGTCTCCTGCATCGAGCAGCGCCTCGCTGCGTAACGCTGCATCGTCGGACTGGGATGCGATGCGCTCGTATTCACCGGCGGCCTGCGACAACTGGCCGCTCTGCCGGTAGGCGTAGGCGATCTGCTTGGTGGCCTCGAGCTGCAGTTTGTTCTTCGGGAAGGTAGTGCGAAACGCTGCAAGCACGTCCACTGCCGCCTTCCAGTCCTGCATCCGAATTAGCGCGGCGCCTGCGTCGTACTCAGCCGTCTCACGGATAGATGACGTAGGCGCCGCTGTGCGAATCCTCAGGAAGTGGTCGGCGGCTGCGCGATAGTCCTTCGCCTCGTTTGCAAGCTCACCCTGTTTGTAAATCGAGGCAGCAAGGTTGTCGACGAGCGCGGCGCGCGACCCGTCGCCCTCCGGCGTGACCGTCAGCACCTGGGTGTAGGCGTGCTCGGCCTGCGGGTACTGGGCGAGCTCGAACGAGCCATGCGCAACCACAATCCACGCGGAACGCCGGATCGACGCCGGTGCGCCCGGATACTTATCGATGACGCGCTGGTCGGCGTCGATGGCAGCCTTGTAGTCCTTCATCTCGTACATGTCATCGGCGGCCGCTCCGAGAATCGCCGCGGCGTGTTCGTCCTGCGGGAATGCGTCGGCAAATTTGAGCGAGCTTGCGACGGTATCGCGCTTGACGCGGTCCTGCTGCTGCTTGTCGGCAATCTTCAGCTGCTCGCGGTATGCATAGATCGCGGCGTATCCTGCAGCTGCCGACTGCGGATGCGGCGCGTATGCGTAAGCCGTGCGCTCATACTGTTTGGCCGCCTCGCCAAAATCCTTGTTCTCCAAAAGCAGGTCGGCAAGCTGATAGTTGACGGATGCCGAATCAGCTTCCTTCGGGAAGGACTCGAGGTAGGCGCCGTACCATTGGCTTGCCTCGCGATAATTCGTGAGCTTCTCGTTCGGTTCGTTTGCGTTCTGATACTGGGCGTGATAGTGCGTCGCGAGGTCTTTCAGGTTCGTCTTGAGATAGGCCAGTACTTCCGGCGACTCTTCCGGTTTGAAGTGTCGCCAGTATTCGGCCTTCAGGCCGTATTTGGAAGCGAACTCGCGCTTCGACTCTAGCACCAGCTTGGGGAACCCGCCCTGGGTGAAGGTATCCACGACGCGCATGCTGAACCGCGGCGCGGCGCGGTGGAATGGATAAAGCGCTACGAAGGCTTTGTACGTCTTCGCCGCATCGTCATAGCGGAGCTTGCCGAGATAATGCTCACCGAGACTAGAGTAAATGCGGTCCTCATAGGAGCGATTCCCGAACTTGGAGAAGTATTCCGGCAGGGTCTCCGGCCCGCCGAGGTTGCTGAAGCTCAGGCTGATCACTCGGAACGTATCCGCGACACGGCGATCATTGTCCTCATCGTGCGTCTGATCGAAGTCGTAACCGATCGATACCTTGTAGTCGAGCAGGGCAATATACTTTCGCAGGGCCTCCTCGTAGAAGTCCTGCTTGTAGAACGTCCATCCGAGTTTATAGAGCGTGAGCTCGTAGAACTCGGAGGCGGTTCCCAGTTTGACGATGCCCGAATAGGCGCTCTCGGCGTCGCGGAAGCGTCTGCGCGTGAAGAAGTACTCGCCGCGCCTGAACTGCACTTCGTCGAGGTGCGAGGAGTGCGGATTCGCCCGAATTAGGCGCTCCATTGTCTCGATGGCCTCTTCGGTGCGGCCGAGTTCGTCGTACGCCCGCGCCATCTGATAGAGGACCTGGTCGCTGTTCTTGTAACTGGGGTATTCGGTGAGCAGCCGATTGTAGAGAGCGATCGCCTCCAGTGGACCTTCGGCATCTGCGCCCGCGCGCACCGTGTCCGCCGGGGAAGCGCCAGCGTTACTGCCCACCAGGATTCCGGCCTCCGCGGTCGTGCGCCGCTCGAAATCCTGATCGGATTCCCGCAAACTTGCGCTGGCAGCTGCCGCGGCCGGATTAGGACTGCCGGTCCGCGAGCCCGCGAGTATCGGGGCGGGCTTCGGAGCGGCCATTTCCCGCGGCTTGGCGTTGCCCGTGCGAATACCGAACTGCTTCTCGAGTTGCAGGTCCGCGAGGCGCCGCATCGCCTCCGGAGTCATTGCGGTCTCCGGTGCCTCCTCGAGGAAGCGCCGATACTGCTGCATCGCCTGATCGAGGCCCTGTTCGACCTTCACTTCTTGCAAGTCCGGACGCACATTCCGCAGCTCCGCCAGCGTCCCCGGCGTCCCCAATGGCTTTATGGGACGCGCGACGCAGGCGACCATGAAAACCGGCGCGATCACGACCGGAATAGCGAGACGACGCATCAGTGTCCCCCGGCGTCGGACCGGGCGCGCGCGGCTCGATCGTAACTATCGGCGACGCCGAAGCGTGCCTCGGTCTGCTGGGCGACCAGGCGTTCCCGGCGGGCCTCGAGCTGGTTGACGGCGACGGTCTCGATCATGTGCCCCTGCCGTGCGATCAACATGTCGACACGCTGCAACGCGTCGTCGACGCGCTCGCGGAGCCGTGTAATCTGGACATCGTATCCGACATAGCTATGCGTCGCTGCCTGCCTCGTCCTAACGAAGGCGTCATACCGCTGACTGAGAGCATCAAGAGGTGCTTTCAGTTCGTTCAGGTGTACATATGCCGCGGTCAGCCGGTCGTTGTACTGGGTCTCCAACCGCCAAGTGAGCGCGCCGCGCAGGCGGGCCGCGCGTTGCCGAAGTGCGAGCGATTGGGGGTCGTCAGAGTGACCGAGCCGTTTCTCGATGCGTGCGATGCGTTCGCCGGCGATCTGCTCCTCCCCAGTGGCCAGATAATCTGGCCGCGGTGCGGTCAGCATGGCCTGCAGACGTTCGGCGAGGTGCTTGCGCTGCTCGACGCGAATGTGGATCCGCGAATCCAGTTCCCGGAACTGTGCGTCGACCTCCGGCAGCAGCGGCTCGTAGTTCTGTCCGCGCAGCCGGATGATATCGTGGAAAGCATCAAGGCTGGTCTTCCAGGCATTGAGTCTCGACCGCAGGTCCTCGAGGTCGAGGTAGTTGTGCAATGAGGTTTGGAAGTCGTGAGACGCCATCAACTCCATCAGGTAATAAGTCTCCGGCGCATCGGGCAAGTTGCGCAGGCGGATGACCCAGGTTTCGTCCTCACGGCTCTCCTCGCGGATCAGCGCATTGAGAAACTGCCCCTCCCTGATGCTGCGAATCGATGCGTCGGCTCTCTCGATCTGGTGGCTGAACAGCTCGAGGGCGCGTCCATAACCAATCGCCGCGCGACCGTGAAGCTTCAAGGTGGCGTACGCATGCGGTACGGCAAGAATGACTTCCTGAACTGCGGCGTCCGTCGGCTCACGATCCACCAGGATGTTCCACGGCACGAGCGCGCGGTCATACTGCTGGGTCGAGGCCTCAGCCCAGCCTGCCCGCAGCAGAGCCTGGTTCGAGAACGGTCCCTCGAGATGGACGCGATCCAATGCCTGCCTGGCCCGCTCAAAATTGCCAGATTCGAACAACATGGTGCCCAGCACCAGGTTCGATTTGTCGCGGATCGCGAGAGCAGCGGGATCACCGGCGGGCAACTGCCCGGCCTTGTCCAGTTGCTCGATCGCGTCCTGAGGTCGACCGTCCTGCAGCAGCGCGATGCCAAGGTTGTAGGCAACAAACCCGGCCAGGCGCTCATTGCCCTTTAACTGCGCGAGGACCTTAACGGCCTCGCCCGGCTGGCCTGTCGCCATATAGACATTCGCCCGCAGAAACTCGAGATCACCCTTGATCTCCTCCGGCACCGTACCTTTGATCCGTGCTAGCGCCTGCAGCGCATCATCGAGCTGACCCTTCTGGAAGTGAATGCGGGCGAGCCTGAACGCGGCCTCGTTGCGCACCGCCTCATCGACGGCGCCTTCGAGCACCGCCTTGATGGCGCGCCCCGCGCGTTGGTGCATGCGATAGTCGAGCTCGAAGTCGCCGACCGAAAATTCGGCGTCGTTGATGTGATAGTGAAGCGTATCGAGTTTGGGTTCGTCCAAAACGTGGTATTGGGCGAGTTCGGTGTCGAGCCGTTGGAGTGCGTCGAAATACTGTCCTTGGTAAGCGTGATAGAGCGCCTCGCCGAAATAGGGGTCCCTCAAGTGGCCGCCCGTGACCGGACGGGCAGCAAGTCCCAAGGCCAGGGCGAGTCCGATGAGTTGGCGAGTCGCTCGCATCGATTACCATTCCCCAAGCGTGATCGGAGTGTTGCCGGACCGCGGTCCGGCCAGAGTTAGTCCGACCAGCTTTGGCTTCACTTCCTTGCGGAAAGTAAACTCTCCCGTGCGGCTGAAGTCCGCGCCGCCCTCAAGCTTGCCGTCGACAAGCACGTCCAGCTTGTGATCCCCGGTCGCCACGTTGCCGACGTAGATCCGTTGCACGCCGCCCTTGCGCAGGGCCTGGAGCTCTTTGGCGCTGTAGATGTAGTGCGCAACAAGTTGGCCGTCGATCTGGAGCCGCACGGCGTCGAGGCGCATCGCGTCGCCCTTGGCGAGCTCGACGAAGACCGCGACCTGTGTTCCTGACGGGTACAGCAGTTTCTCCTCCAGCTGGCTCAGCTCTGCCGACATGCGGAGGGAGTCTGACTTGATCTCCTGGATCTGTTCGTCGAGGCCCCTCATCTGATCTTGGTCGGACGAGATGTCTTTCTCCGAAGGCTTCTGGACCGCAGCCGGAGGGGGCGCGGGCGTAATAGTGACTTGGGCGCTGGCATGGGCCGAGCCGCCCGGACCTGTGGCGGTGAGGGTATAAGTGGTCGACTGAGAAGGCCTCACCGTGGTAGAGCCCTTCACCGCGACTGGGCCTACCGAGGGCTCCAAAGTGATGGACGTGGCGTTCGTCGACGACCACTTGAGCGTGACCGGTTGGCCTGCTTGGGCGGAAGCCGGTGAGGCGCTCAGAGCGACGGTCGGGGACGCTGGCGGCGCCGTTTGCGCCGCGGCAATAGCCTTTCTCCCGTTGGCCAACAGCGCCAGCGCGACCAAACCGAATAAAACCACAGTGCGAAGTGAATGGAGACGCATCATATTCACTCCTTGCGTAGACAGAGCACTACCTGAAGCTGGAAGCGCACAAATATCCCCCGAGTATTGGTCCAAGGATTGAGGAATTGCACGACGCTGTAAACTGTTCTTAGGAGCGGAATTAGAACGGGCGTGATGGTACTGGACTACCCGTTCGTTTGGCCACTATGGAACGCCGCGGAGAATTCGCAGCGGCAAGTCTGCAAACAGAGTCTTACCTTGAGCGAGAGCACAACGCGCGATGGACTGTGCTCGGCGTCGGATACGCCACAAGAGGCATTACGGCCAACCGAAAGTTGGCCAGAAACGGCGTTCGAGGAAATATCGATTTGACACTGAAATGGTGTGTCCGGTTGTCACCCGTGCCGCTGAAAAGAAAAACGGAACCAGATCATCGGTCTAATCTGCCCCTTTTTGCCCCCGCGTATTTTTGTTAAGTGTCCATTGATCAGGAAGATGGATGGTAGGGACGGTGCGGATCGAACCCACGACCTTACCGTTACCGCGCCGTGAGAACGCCTGTGGGAAGCCTTCCTAGAGACCCTGGCGTACGTAGGTCATAGGCCCGAGTTCTTTCGGAGAAAGCTACAGGCCAAACAATGCTAACGCGCGCTCGGTGCGGCCAAGATCAAAACGACGCTGCGCCTGTCCGTGCAGGTTCCCCTTGAGTGCAACGCGGTGGGAAGAGTCGATTTCTCCGGCTATGCGGTCGGCCTGTGCGGCGAAGCACAGGGTTGAAGCTAGAAAGGGTAGAAGACACTTCCAAAGTCGCATGAACGCTCCGTCTGGGACCGGGTCTGAAGCTGGTTGATTCCTTAGCTTATACGGCTTTAATGCACTCTGATCAAGTATCAGGCAAGGAAGGTTGTATCGAAAGGGAAAGTTACAGTGTCGCGCGGCGCGCGATGGTAACTGAGGTCACATTCCGAGCAGGTTGGGATGAAGTTTGGCATATCCGTGCTCTTGCGCCCAGAGGTTGAGCGGGACGGAAGCAAGTTCGTCCACGAGAGGATCGGCGAGGCCGTTCTTGGTGAGGTCGATGGTCTTGATGTAGGTCCGGCAGGTGTCGCAGCACTCGACGCGGATATAGGGCAACTCGGCGGCGGTGTAGACGGGGAGTTTGGCGTGATCTTCTTCGCCACAACCGGCGCAGACGAGGCGGCGGAATTCCCATTCGGTAAGGCAGAAACCGCAGAGCAGGCTGCGGCGGCCACCGTCGCCCTGCGGGCGGAGGATGCCGAGCGCAGGTTTGCGATTGCAGAACGGGCAGAGCAAAGACGTGTAGCCTTCGAGGCGCAGATTCGCTTGCGAGCGGGCGAATTCGGCGTAGGGCTGAAGAAAGGCCAATACCAGGAATTCCTGAGGATCGGTGGGCGAGTCTATGTGGGTCCAGACTTGGGTGAACAGGTCGTGCCAGGAGTTGGGATCGGAGCTGCGCAGATCGCGGGCAATCTGAGCGAGGGGGGTGGGAGCTTTTTCTTCGACTAGGACGAGAAACTCGGGGAAGGCGGCGAGGAGTGGCTTGATATCGTCCCCGTCTTGCTGGCCGGAGAGCGGGCGGGACGCCGACTGCGTTTCTTCGAGTAAGACAGCCGGTGTCCTGCCGGCGCTACTCTTTCTTAACCGGTCGTAGAGTCTCTGCTGAAAGGCTGCGAGGTGGATATAGAAGCCCAAGAACTCCTCGGCGAAGGGATGCTTTGCGGCGAGATGTTCGGCGCGCCGGATGCGCTGCTGCCAGGGAGATGTTGTCACCGGGCGATTATCGGGCTTGGGCTCGCGGCATGCAACCATGGGGTGCCGAGTTTCATCCTTGAAGGATACCGGTTTCTCCCGGTTGACTGTTGGCAGCGGTGGGACTATAGTTTTCCCAAATTTGCGGTGCAGTCCCGGCAGTGTATCGAAAGAGTCGGAGGATGCAATGGAACTCTCCCGCAGAAACTTCCTACGCGGCGCTCTGGTTGGCGGTGCTGGTGTTTCCCTCCTGGGATTTGATCTGACGCCCGCGGTCGCGCAACTCAAAGAACTTAAGATTGCGCGCGCCACGGAGACGCGATCCACCTGCCCGTATTGTTCCGTGAGCTGCGGCGTCCTCATTTATACGATCGGCGACAAGGCGAAGAACGTCACTCCGCAGGTGATTCACGTCGAGGGCGATCCGGATCATCCCATCAACCGAGGCACGCTGTGTCCCAAAGGAGCGTCGCTTGAGCAGGACATTCTGAATCCCCGGCGGCTGTTGAAGCCACAGGTGCGGCGTCCGGGTTCCGATCACTGGGAAGACATTGCCTGGACGCAGGCCATCGACGAGATCGCGCAGCGGGTGAAGAAGACGCGCGACGACAGCTTCATTGAGAAAGATGCGCTGGGACGCACCGTGAACCGCTGCGAGAGCATTGCGTTTACCGGCGGCTGCACCGACACCAACGAGTTCAACTACCTCGTGGTGAAGACCATGCGCAGCCTGGGCCTGACTTATATAGAAAACCAGGCCAGGGTTTGACACGGCCCTACGGTCTCAAGTTTGGGACCAACGTTTGGCCGGGGCGCAATGACCAATGGCTGGGTCGATATGAAAAATACCGACATGATGCTCATCATGGGCGGTAATCCAGCGGAAAACCATCCCTGCGGATTCAAGTGGCCCGTCGAAGCGAAGCGCACGCGCAACGCAAAAATGATTGTGGTGGATCCGCGATTCACGCGAACCGCCGCGGTGGCTGACCTGCACTGCCAGATTCGCGCTGGGTCGGACATCGCGTTCCTCGGCGGCGTGATTCGCTATGCCATCGAGAACAACCGCATCGCCAAAGATTATCTGATCAACTACAC
>Ga0137409_10008041_pt1 | contig 10789 bp, 2 predicted proteins | sample CZODoug1_16funga_FD_122059 | JGI IMG/M metagenome (GOLD analysis project Ga0137409, IMG submission 122059) | Vadose zone soil fungal communities from Angelo Coast Range Reserve, California, USA - CZODoug1_16fungal (Hybrid Assembly) | ecosystem: Environmental > Terrestrial > Soil > Vadose zone... | reverse complement strand
TCACGCCGGGTAATGACGGCCCGCCGGTCGATCTGCTGACGGGCAAGGGCAAATACTCGAAGCTCTCCTGGGACGAAGGACAGACGCAGCTCGCCTTCATCAGCGACCGCGACGAGGCCTCTGTGAAAGAACAGGGTGTGAAAGAACAGGGTGTGAAAGAACAGGGTGTGAAAGAACAGGGCAAAAATTCGCCGGCCGCGCGATTCAAGCTCTACTACTGGGATCACAAAGCGGCGAAGGCGGCCGAGATCGTATCCTCAACCAAAGGTTCGACGCCGGGCGTTCGCGACGGAATGGTCATCAGCGAACGCGGCGCCTTGAGCTTTTCGCGGGATGGCGGCGAGTTGTTCCTCGGTGTGGCCCCGCCGCCAGAACCGGCCGAACCGGAGAAGGCCGCGGAAGCCGACGCGGCCGGCGCTGAAGACAAAGTGAGCGTCGATCTCTGGCATTGGAAGGACGATTACATCCAGCCGATGCAGAAAGTCCGCGCCGAGCAGGACCGCAACCGGTCTTATCGCGCGGTCTATCACATCAAGGAGCGGAAGTTCGTACAGCTCGCCGACGCGACGATGGAGAGCGTCAATCCGTCGGCGGACGGCCTGCTGGCCATCGGCTCCGACGACCGCGAATATCGCGTCCTGGTCGGACGCGACACCAACTACTCCGACGTTTACCTGGTCAACACGACGGACGGCTCCCGCAAACTGCTATTGAAAAAGTTTCAATTCCCCGTGACGTTCTCGCCCGGCGGCAAATACGCCGTCTTCTTCGACGGCAAGGATTGGGGCAGCATTTCATTCCCCGACTGCAAATTCACGAACCTAACTAAACGCTTCAGCGTCGCATTCTGGCGTGAAGACACCGACACGCCGAGCGTGCCCGGAGCCTATGGCAATGGCGGTTGGACAAAAGATGACAAATACGTGTTGCTTTACGATAAATACGACGTCTGGCAAATCGCGCCCGACGGCTCATCGGCCAAAAACCTGACCGACGGCGTTGGCCGTAAAGAGAAGATCGAATTCCGCGTCGTGCGCTCGGAGCAGGATGGCGGAACGGGAGGCGCGGGGCGAGGCGCTGGATTCGGCGGCGGCGGAGGCGCCGATCGCGGCGCCGAGCGCGGTATTGATCAGGCCAAGCCGCTGCTGCTCGCCGCCGAAAACGAATGGACGCGCGACAGCGGTTTTTATCGAGACCGGATCGACGGGGGTATGCCGGAGAAGCTGTTGATGGCGGCGAAGAATTTCAGCGCCCCGGTGAAAGCCAAAAACGCCGACGTGCTGATGTTGACGGCCTCGCGCTTCGACGAGTATCCCGACATCCTCGTCGCCGACCCGGATTTCAAAGATCTGAAGAAGATCAGCGACGCCGGCAAACAGAAAGACCAATTCACGTGGGGCAAGGCCGAGCTTGTGCGGTACAAGAATTCAGACGGCGTCCCGTTGAGCGGCATTCTGATTAAGCCCGACGACTTCGACCCAAAACGGAAGTATCCGATGATGGTCTACATTTACGAAAAATTGTCGGACGGCTTGCACCACTTCGTCGAGCCGCGTCCGAGCCATTCGATCAACGCCTCGTTTTACGCCAGCAACGGCTATCTGATCCTGATGCCCGACATCGTTTACACCATCGGCTATCCGGGCCAGAGCGCGCTCAAATGCGTGCTGCCCGCCATTCAATCGGTCGTGGACCAGGGCTTCGTCAACGAAGACGCCATCGGCATTCAGGGACACAGTTGGGGCGGCTACCAGATCGCGTATATGGTCACGCAGACCAACCGGTTCAAAGCCGTCGCGCCCGGAGCGCTCGTGGGCAATATGACCAGCGCCTACAGCGGCATCCGATGGGGTACCGGATTGCCGCGACAGTTCCAATACGAGCGCACGCAGAGCCGCATCGGCGGCAGCCTCTGGGAATACCCGATGCGCTTCATCGAAAACTCGCCCGTCTTTCACGCCCATCGCGTCCAAACGCCGGTCCTCATGCTCCACAACGACAACGACGACGCCGTGCCGTGGTATCAGGGCATCGAGTTTTACCTGGCGCTTCGGCGGTTGAACAAAGAGGTTTATATGTTCAACTACAACGGCGAACCGCACGGTCTGCGCCGCCGCCCGAACCAGAAGGATTACACGCGGCGATTGCAGGAGTTCTTCGACCATTTCCTGAAAGGAGCGCCCGCGCCCGAATGGATGGAGAAAGGGATTCCTTACTTGCAGCGCGAGAAAGAGAAAGAGAAATACAAAACGGTATCGGACATGAAAGAGAAAGCGCAGAACTAGCGAGGATTGAGGATTGAGGATTGAGGATCGAAGATAGAGGATCGAATGGCAGCGCCCTTCGCGATCTTCTATCCTCGATCCTCGATCCTGGCGGTTCGTTTCATATCTTCAGCTTCAGCTTCTCCTCGACATATATCTTACTGATGACCGCGCTCTCTTTCGGCGTTCGTCCTCCGGGCGCGCTGTCAAGCTCAATGATGATCCAGCCCTGGTAGCGGAAATCTTTCATGATCTGGAGCGCGCCGGGGATATTGACCGCGCCTTGCCCGAGTTCGACGAAGTCGTATTTCGGCCTCAGCGGCCGGCCATCGAGCCCCGGCGGGACCTTCTGAATCAACACGTCCTTGAAATGCGGATAGAGCATGCGATTGATGTAATCGCGCGTGAATTTCACGGGGTCGCCGCCCGCGGTCTGCATATGCGCGACGTCAGGCGCCGCCCAAACATATTTCGGATCGGTCTCATTCATAATTCTGTCAAATTCCGACTGCCGCTCGCCCATGCTGTTCATGCGGTTTTGATAGCCGAGCTTGACGCCGTATTCGCCGAACGCCCGCTTGCCGATCTCGGTCAAACGCTTGCTCAGCTTCTTGTAATCGTCGTGATCGTTCACTCCCTCTTTGGCGCGCGAGCTGTCGGCGACCTCCAAATAGAGGCCGCCGGCCTCTTTCATCCATTTCGCCATCGCGACGCGGTCGGCGATCTCCTGCTTTTCGGCGCCGGGATTGATCGTGACGTCGCCGGTCGAGATTGAAACAAGAGTCAATTTCTTCGCGGCCATCAATCCTTTAAATTCGGCGGCGCGATTGATGTACTTCTCGTAATCGGAGCGGCGAATCGCAACGCCGCTAAACCCGAGCTCCGAAATTTCATCGATCGCCTGCCCGATCTTATCGCCCCATGTGATTGTGTGATAACCGATCCTGAACTCGTAGTCGGCGGCGAAGACGGATGAAATGGGGTTGGCGTCAAACTGCGCGGCGAGCGCGGTCGCGCCCGCGCCCAGCAAAAACTGTCTGCGTGACGGAATCATAGCGGCTCTTCTCCGGTGATAAAGATGGATTGAGTCGCCAAGATACAAAAAGCGCGGGGACTTCACAACGTCCGTCCCCGCGCTTTGTCGTGTTTAGAATGGGCTCCAGACCGCGGCTAGAAATTGAGTCGCAACTGGAATTCGATCAATCGCCCGCCCGGATCGTTCGTGCCTGACACGCTGAAATCGCGGAAGGCGTTAGTCGTCTGGCCGAACGTGGAGCCGGGGGTCGCGCCGGTGGTGGCGCCGAGGTTGAAGGTGGAAGAATCCGTGCCGGAGCCACGGATTGTAATGCCCGATTGATTGAACGCATTGAGGAATTGAACGCGGAACTCGAAATTGGTCTTCTCCGTGATCTTAGTTCGCTTCATCAAGCTGATGTCAAAACGCGACGTCCATGGCCCATACAGGGGAAGGATTGAGCCGATCTCACCTGGATTGGTGGGCGCGCCAATGTAAGGTTTGGTTAGGTCGAGATTAGCCAGAGTTTTGCCGCCCTGCTCGAAAAAGGCCAGCGTATTGTCAATGATGTCTTGGGGCAGATAGTAAACTACCCCATGACAAGTAGGATCACAGACGCTTGTCTTGCGGATTTTGACCAGATCCTGAAGCTGATCGCGGGTGATGTTGTGAAGCACCACTCCCCCATCATTGTTGTTGAAGGTCTGGCGTCCGCTCAGAATAACGGTCGGCGCGCCGGATTGAATACGCGTCACGCCGCCTACCTGCCAGCCTTCGAGCGTCTTCTTGAGGACAGACGGACCGCCGTTGAAAAAGGCGCGCCCCGGTCCGAACGGCAGTTCATAGATGTAATCGAGCTTAAAGCCGTGCCGGATGTCGCGCGGCGCAACGGATTTATCCTGATCGAAATTGCGCAGCGTGGTGGGCGTGGATGTGGCGAATTGGCTGGTGCCGAAGACGTTGGTGATGGCCTTCGCCCAGGCATAGCTGCCCTGCACAAGTAATCCCTGGCTCAGCCGCCGGCGCAATTCCACTTGCAAGGCATGATAATTGCTATCGCCAGAGTTGGTCATAATAGAGGAATCGATTGGCGAGCGCGGATTGGCGACGAAGAAGTTCGAGAGCATGATGCTCTGGCCCGGATTGTTCGGATCAGGCAATGTGACTGGCTTGACGATCGCCTTTGTGACCGGATCGGCAATCAGCGCATTCATCCGCGTCGCGTTTTGGGCAATGCTCGCGGCCACACGTCCGGCTTCTCCACGGCTGATCGAGGTAATGGTGGTTGAATCAATAGCCGATCCGATGGCGGTCTGAATAATCGGAACATTGCCCTGCCCCGCAAGTCCCCAGTTGCCATAGCTACTGGCTGTTTGGCTGTTGGCTGCGATTTTGGCTTTTGTCTGAGCGGCGAGACAGGCCGCCGAGTTCGCCTGGCAGATCGCCTGGTTTTTTTGCGCGACCTTGAACTCGTCGATAAACCCATTCTCGAAAATGTTGACCTCGCCAGTTGCATACTTCCGCCAGAGCCGCGTGCCGTGGCTGCCGACGTAGCGGACTTCGAGCGCCATGTTTTTGGTCAATTCGCGCTGAATGCCGAAAGTCCAGGACTGGGTGTAACCAGGCCGCAGGTTCGAGTTGAAGTCATTGATCGACGCGCCCTGCCGCGCGGTGAAGGGGAATACCGGCTCCGGCAGCGGCAGGAAGGGATAGTTTCCGTCGCGGAGCAAACGGCTGCCTGCCTGGCCGAACACATCAGGGTTATTGGCCGGACTCGTGCCGTTGGTGAACGATGCGCCTTCGTTCGATCCGAACACGTTGGTGAAGGCATTGAAACCTTCACGAATGAACGCAATCGAATACCCGCCGCGCAGCACGGTCTGGCTGGAGCGGCCGAAGATGCGGTTCAGCAGGCCGTACTTGAAATTCGGCGACCAGGCGAAGCCAATGCTTGGCGCGAAGTCATTGTAGTTGTTCCGGTAGGCCTTCTCGCCTTTGCCCAGCAGATAGAACTGCGTAATCAGGCCGTTGTACTCGCCGGGGCTGAATAGGTTATTCAGGCCGGAAACGCCGAAGACGCCTTCCGGAGTCGTGCGCGTGTAAACCTGATTATCGTTGACCGGCGAGGGATCGAACTCCCAACGGATACCACCAGTGAGTGTCAATTGCTGCGAGACCTTCCAGCGATCTTGCGCGTAGAGGCCGAACTCATTCTGGTGATTGCGTTGGACAATAGGTGAGAAGTCGAACTCGCGCGTATCTTCATTGAAAGCGGAAGACTTGGTCGTCGAAGAGATGCGCCCCGTCAGCAGCGCATAGAGGTTGGCGGCGTCGCTGCGTTGAGCGAGAGTACTGCCGGGAAAGAACGCCGTCGTGAAGATACTGGTATTGCCCGTGTTGACGGGATCGCCGGTCGCAATGCCGATGCTGATTTGTGGCGCCGACGCTGTGCTGAGGTCACTGGTCCACGAACTGATTCGAGTATAGCTCCCGCCGAAATTGAACTCGTGCGGGCCCTTCAACCAGGTCAAATTGTCAGTGAGCCCTTTGACCGGCGTGTTGCGCCGCGAGTTCGAGGTGTAAGTCCTGTAGCCGGAGGTAAACGGATCGGTGAGGTTGTAGCCGTTGAAGAGCGCGAATTGGCCGGAACCGAACTCACGCCGGAAGTTGGAAGTGCCATTGCCCGATGAAGTCGCCCTGATTTCGTTGACCAGGGCGCTCCCGATCGTCCAACGCTCGGCCAACGCGAAGGTGAAGGCGTTGCGATAGATGCTGCCGGTGCTGCCATCGCCGCCCAGCACCGAGCCGGCGCCGGGATAGATTGAGAAGATGCTGTTCACGCCGTCCGGCTGCGAAAAGTAATGCTGGAAGTTGTGAACAAACTCGACGTGATGATTGTTTGTAACGTTGAGATCCAGGCGGACGGTCGGAAACCGCCGGATGTTACGCGCCGGATCTACGAAATTCAGATCGAGCCGGTTGTAGTCACTGTTGGTCGTAATGCGGCTCTGAAGCAGGCCATTTGAGGTTGTAGCTTTGATAAGGTCCAGCGCTTTAGCAGTCAGCAGGTCAGGCGTGGATGTATAAGTCCTGCCGCCGGCGCCGTCCCCGCCATCCATTGCAAGCTGGTAGAGGTTGACATCGCGGATGGCGCCGGTCGAATCCTTGTATCTGAAAATGCCTTGCCGCGCCGAATCAGTCAGGACCTGGCGTGTAACAGCGAAGGTTTGCGGCAGGCGAAACTCTTCCATATTCACGAAGAAGAAAGCCCGGTCGCGCGTTTTCAGGAGTTTCGGGATCAGGATCGGTCCGCCTACGTTACCGCCAAATTGATTGAGGATGATCCGGTCGCGCGGCAACCCGTTCACGCTGTTGAAATAGTAATTCGAATTGAAATAGTCGTTGCGATTTTGCCAGAACAATCCGCCGTGGAATTCACTAGTTCCCTGTTTAGTGACGAAGCGGATCTGCACCGCGCCACCGCCCGCGCTCTCGGCGCCCGGCGTCGCGGTCGAAACGGTCACTTCCTCTACCGCGTCCGACTTTGGCTGCGTCGTCGTGAAGAAGCCGTCGCTGGATTTCAGGAAGTTGTCCTGAACGTTGGCCCCGTCAATGGTGATATTGAGCGAACTCTTCGGCAAGCCGTTGACCGACGACGTACGCGAAGTGCCCGGCGTTTGCACGCCCGGCATCACCAGGACCAATTGCATGGCCTCACGCGTGCTGAAGGGCAGTTCATGAATCTGCCGGCCCGTGATGGTCGTGCTGATGTTGGCGCTGGCGGCCTGTAACACCTCGCCCCCTCCCGTGACGACGACCTGATCGTTGACGCCGCCGGTTTCCAGCGTGGCGTTGACCGTCGTGGGCTGGCCCACGTCAACTTTGACATTCTTCACGACGGTGGTCTTGAAGCCCGGCGCGATGACGGTCACTGTGTATTCGCCGGAGGAAATCGAAGGCAGTGTCCAACCGCCTTCTTTGTTGGTGGTCGCTGTGAATTGAGTGTGCGTTTCGTTGTTCGTGATGTTGATCTGAGCGTTGGGCACGACCGCGCCTTGCGCGTCGGTAATCGTGCCGGTCAGACTCCCGGAAGTTTGCGCAAAGGCGCCGGCGGCCAGAAGCGGTATTACGAACAGGGCGAAGGCGAGGGCCAATACCATACCCCGGCCAGCGTTTCGAGTGGTTCTCATACGAGCCTCCAAAATCAAGTGGTGTAGATAGGGTTGTGGTGTGCTCAACGAGCCGTTGCTATGAGAACGCTGGCGTCAGTGGCGAAAATATTATGTTCGTGATGTTTGTTTATGTATCGCTTAGTCCTGCGCACGTTGAAATCTTTGCGGGACTGGTGGACTTCGACGGAAGCTTATGCGAGGCGGCGCATTTTGGCAAGACTTTTGGATCTCTGCAATTCTTTTTACAGGAATATCGCCAGTCGCGCCTCGGAGGTTTTTGCGAAAGTGATTGGCTCATAACTTCCGTCCACGCGCTTTGTTGTGTTTGGATGTGACATTTTATGACGTTTTGTGAAAAGACTGAGTCCGGTTATGAAAAAGTTGGATGCGGTTGAGGAAAACCTCAGCTTTAACCGTGTATTACGTACTGTTTACCGTAAGTAACGACGAAATAAATTGACCACAACGGGAGCCGCAGGTAAGATAACGCGTCGTTGGCGCCAAACGCCAAACACGATGCCTTTAAATCAAACAATCCATTTACTGACAAACTGATTAGTAAAGGGCTTTGCTGGAATAGAACTCGCTCGCCGACCGGCTGAGGCCTATTGCGGGTCGTGTGACCTGTGGTTGGCTTTACCGGTCAAATCCATTGATTCCATGATCGATTCTCGGCAAAGGAGACCCTTACAATGCAGGCATTCAGGAGAATATACGGCGCATTGTTGGTGTTGGGTCTGGTCTGTTCGGCGTTCGCCGCCGGATATGGGCAGAACCTGACGGGACAACTCAGCGGAACTGTGACCGACCAATCCGGCGCGGTTGTCCCGAGCGCCAATATCACATTGAAAAACCAGCTTTCCGGCGACACCCGTCGAACAGTGAGCAACTCGGAGGGAGTCTTCGCTTTCGCGTCTGTTCCGACAGGCGAATACACCATCACCATTGAATCTCAAGGCTTCGCCAAATGGGAGCGCGCCGGAATCAGAGTCAGCGCCGGCGACCGTCGTTCGGTGGCCGACATCGCGCTGAGCACGACGGCGGTCTCGGGAACGGTTGATATTTCAGCCACCGCCGACCAGGTCGCGCCCGTCGACAACGGCGAAAAGAGCCTCACGCTGACCAACAAACAGATCCAGAACCTCTCGCTTGTCGGACGCAGCGCGGCGGAATTGATCAAGGCGCTGCCCGGCTTCACGCCGATCACCAACCTGGACAACAAACCCGGCTTCAACGGCGAGGCCATCGGCATCAACGGCAACGGCGACGGCGGCAAGCAGAGCGCCATCGGTAACTTCTCGGCCAACGGCACGCGCTCGGACGCGCTCGACATCGTGGCCGACGGCGCGCACGTCTCGGACCCCGGCTGCAACTGCGCCACGCCCATCAACATCAACCCGGAGATGGTCGAGGAGTTCAAGGTCTCGACTTCCAACTTCGGCGCTGATGTCTCCAAAGGCCCGGTCGTTTTGACCGCGATCTCAAAGGGCGGCGGCAAGGATTTCCACGGCGCGGGATACCTTTACGCGCGCCACTTCGCATTGAACGCCAACGACTGGTCGTTCAACAAGAACCTTCAACCGCGTCCAGAGAATCAGTACTTCTTCCCCGGCGGCAACATCGGCGGGCCGGTGGTGATTCCCGGCACGGGCTTCAACAAGAACCGCGACAAGCTCTTCTTCTTCGTCGGGTTTGAGGCTTACCGGCAGCGCCTGGACACGGGACTGCTCCAGTCACGCGTGCCTACCGAGGCGATGCGGAACGGCGATTTCAGCGACACGGCGTACCTGGCCAAACTCATGTCGTCACAGGTCAACAAGACCCCGGCGGGCAACTCCAAAAACGGTCTGACCGGCATCGTCAACGGCAAAATCCCGTCCAACCTTATTGATCAGACTGGCAAAGGGTTGATCAATCTGCTGCCGCTGCCGAACGTGGACCCGGCGTCGAATTCGTTCGGCTACAACTACATTCAGGCGGTCCAGCTTGATCAGAACATGAAGCAGACGCTGGCGCGCGTTGATTACAATATCAGCGAGAAGACCAAGTTCTACGCGCGCTACAACCTGCAGACCGAATTGCAGCAATTCCCGGTCGGGTTGTGGTGGCGCAACACAGGGCAGGTCCCTTATCCGACTCCGGTCGAGGCGCCCAACCGCTCGGATTCGGTCAGCGCCAGCCTGACGCGGATCTTCACGCCGACGCTGACCAACGAGGTCGTCTTCGGCTACAGCTTCATTGACTTCCCCAACCAGTTTAAAGATCCGAAGAAGATCTCAAAGTCGGCGCTGAACATACCGTTCAAGGGGCTGTTCAAGAACGGTCTGGAGCAGATTCCAGCCCTCACGACGTGGGGCGAGGGCCCGACGCTGTTTAATCCGGGCGGCTTCGACCCGGTCCTCTTCGCGACCAAACACCTGGCCAACTTCGCCGACAACCTGACGAAGGTGCAGGGAACGCACACGCTGAAGTTCGGCGCCTTCTACGAGCACGTCATCAACAACCAGCCGGGCAACGATTACTCGAACGGCCTGGCGGTCTTTGCCAACGGGGGCGATAACAGCAGCGGCAACGCGCTGGCCGACATCCTGCTCGGTCGCATCAACGACTACCAGGAGTCTACGAAGAACGTGCTGCACAACATCGGCTTCAACACCTTGGAGTTCTACGCTTCGGACAGTTGGAAGGCGTCGCGCAAGCTGACGCTCGACCTCGGCGCGCGCTTCTATCACCTCGGCAAGTGGTATGACCGCCAAGGCTTCGGTTTCGCCGTCTACGACGCGTCGAAGTTCAACGCCGCTGACGCGGCGGCCGGCAAACTGCCCGGCGTGCTTTATAACAAGATTGACGACAGCATCCCGCTCTCGGGCGCTCCGACAAAACCTCTCTTTGTGGCGCCGCGCTTCGGCTTCGCCTACGACCTGCGCGGTAACGGCAAGACGGTGCTGCGTGGCGGCTACGGCCGGTCGTATTACCATGACGCTCAACTCACCAGCGGCCTTGACATCGCCGCCGGGGCAAGGCGAGTCGGAAGCACGGGCAGGACCAGTTTCTCTGCGATTGATGGGCAGCCAGCCTCGGCCGACAAGATTACCTCTTTCGAGGCGCTCGACCCGAAGGACGACAAACAACCGTATGTGGACAGCTATAGCTTCACCATCCAACAACGGTTGCCATATGCAATGACTCTGGAGACGGCTTACGTCGGCAACCGCAGCCGTGATCAGTTGTTCACGCAAGATCAGAACGTCGTGCCGTTGAACACGGCGGGATGCATTGCGGCGGGAATAACTAGTGATAATTGTGACGCTTTCCGTCCGTTCCAGGGCTATGGCGCG
>Ga0137409_10008039_pt1 | contig 10791 bp, 11 predicted proteins | sample CZODoug1_16funga_FD_122059 | JGI IMG/M metagenome (GOLD analysis project Ga0137409, IMG submission 122059) | Vadose zone soil fungal communities from Angelo Coast Range Reserve, California, USA - CZODoug1_16fungal (Hybrid Assembly) | ecosystem: Environmental > Terrestrial > Soil > Vadose zone... | reverse complement strand
CATGCTGCCATTCGGGGCGCTTGAAGCGCCCCGGTTTTTTTGCAAGCGTCCGAAGCGCTTACAGTAGGCGCAGGTTCGGTCCCACGTTGACCGGGTTGTCGGTAGCAATCGCCGCGCAGAACGACCACCACTTGCGCTCCTTCAGCACGTGCGAGACTGACCGAAGAGAGATGAATTTCATGCTGCCCTCGTGGCTAACGTCACACGATCAGTATCTGCATACGAGGTCGCCACCGCTATAGGCGCCCGCTGAACGTGCGGTAGGCGGATGCGCTCGGCGGGTGCAGGACTAATTCCTACACGTGTCGTTGGCCGAGCTTTCCGGATTGACCGATGTCGATGCGATCACACTTGCCGCGCACGAACGGGTAACAGGCCTAATCTTCAGTCACGGACGGTGCTACTTTGAGGCACGTCAACCGGCGGTGCGACTCGATCCCGGACCGGAAGGTTTGAACTTGGCAGGGGAGAACAGGATGAAACCATCGCGAAGGCTACGCGTGGCGACGACCGCCGAGACGCCAACCGACGAGCCACTCATCGTGCAACACCCGGACGGCTACTACTGGTTTACCCAAGTGCACGAAGTCGGCCCATTCGCGACCTTCGACGACGCGCGCGCCGACATGGACGCGACCGAAACGTCCGACGTCGCGGGGGTCGAGCCGGGCGAAACCCTGGCACAGGCGGAAGACGACATCGGAGTCGAGAACTGGATCGATCCGGACACGGGCTCGTTGGCAGAGGAACAGCGTCCGCGCATCGAGGAGCATTGAACTCGCGTTTTCCGCAGACCGGGCGCGTCGCGCTACTGGGCCGGAGGCGCGCAGAACTCACGCCCCCGTCGTTGCTTCGACCCAGAACCGCACCTCCGGATCAGCGGCCGGTACGACCTCGCCGACTGTGTAGCTGCTCGCCTCCGCGGCCACGCGGCGCGAATTCCAGTGTCCTCCAAGTTGTCGGCTTGGATGCCATAGAACCCCGCGCCCTCTGCGTGCGACCCTGATCGCGGGCTCGCCTGCTAGCGCAATTTTCTTACGCCAGTTGGAGACAAGCATGCTGAAAATCCTGCTCGCCGTGGACGGTTCGCAAGGCGCGGTTCGCGCGACGCGCGAGCTGATCAAGCACGTGGGGTTGTACAAGGAGACGCCGGAGGTTGAACTGCTTACGGTGCGGCCGCCGCTGCCGGTTGGCGGTTTGTCCGGGATTGTCGTGAACCGCCAGATGATCGACCGCTATTACCGCGAAGAAGGGGAAAAGGCGCTCGCGCCGAACCAGGAGCTGCTGGCCCAGGCGGGTATCAAGCACACGGCACATGTTGTTGTGGGCGAGGTGGCGCACCTGATCGTCGAGCACGCCGGCAATTCGGGTTGCGGGTTGATCTACCTGGGCACGCGTGGGACGACGACGATCTCCAACCTCGTGCTCGGTTCCGTCTCGACCAAGGTTCTGCATCTGGCGCAGGTACCGGTGGTACTGGTTCCCTGATCCCAGTTGCCCGTCGCGCCGCGGGGCGCCAACCAGGGTACGCAAAACGCCGAAATGCGGGGCGTAGAGAGGTCTTTCCCGAGTAATCAAAGCACGGTCATTTCAACCCGCCTGGGAAGCGCCTCAGCCATAGACTTTCTGCGCTCCTCTCGAGGGAAGAAAATGCGAACACCTGCGGCAACTGGCAGTCGCTCGGCGCACGCGCGCGCGTGTTTATTGGCATTGCTTTGGTCGCTGCTCGCTCCGAGCGCAGGCCTCGGCACCGAGCTCGCAATCGGCGTAACCCCATCTGCCTCGTCGCTTCCAATCGACGTTGCGTTCGCACAGAACTATTTTGCGGCCGAGGGAGTTTCGCTTCGTCCGGTCGAGTGTGGCGCCGGACCGCGCTGCATGCAGAAGCTGTTCGACCACACGGTGCAACTGACCGCGGTTTCGGAGCTGCCGGTCGTCTTCAACAGCTTCGAGCGCGCCGACTACGCCATCGTCGCCACCATCGTCACATCGACGCGCAACATCGGTCTGCTCGGTCGCAAGAGCGCCGGTGTAACCGGGCCGCAGCAGCTGCTCGGCAAACGCATCGGCGTCATCATCGGCAGCAGCTCGCATTATTTTCTCGACGCGTACCTGCTGTTTCACGGCATCGATCCGAAGCAGGTCCAGGTCGTCGGCTTGCAGTCGGAAAACATGGGGGCCGCAATCGAAGGCAAGCAGGTCGACGCGCTCGCCGGATACAGTCGCCACACGGGTCCGGCGGCGAAGGCCCTGGGCGCCGACGCTGTTGCGCTCGAGAATCCGCGCATCTACACCGATTCCTACAACCTGATCGTCGACCGGCGCACCCTGCTCGAGCGCGAGGACGACATCGTCAGGATATTGCGGGCGTTGCAACGCGCGCAGCGGTTCATCGCCGAGCAGCCACAGCGCGCCAAGGAGATCATGATCGCCCGTACCGGGCTGGATCCCGCGTTCGTCGACTCAATCTTTCCCGGCTTCAACTTCCGCTTGACGCTCGACCAGTCGCTGGTGAGCACAATGGAAGGGGAGGCGCGTTGGGCGCTGCGCGAAGGGCACGTTCCGGCGCATCGGCAAATGCCCAACTACCTTGACTACGTTGACGCCGCGCCGCTGCTCAAGGCAGTGCCGAAGGCTTTGCCGCGGTAGTCGAGCGCGTCATGCGGATTCGCACCCAGCTTCTCGTTTCAGCAGCGCTTTCGTGCCTGCTGGCGGTGCTGGTCGTCGCCGCGCTGCAGTACATCGCGAGCCGTGCTCAGACTGGGCTGGACGATCAGGTCGACGCGCAGGAAGTGGCGCGCGATGTGGCAAGCCTGCTCGCACTGACCAACGAATTCTCGCTTTACGGCAGCAGTCGCTCGGTGCAGCAGTGGCGTTCGCGCCACGCTCAGTTGCTGTCCGCGGTCGATCACGCCGTGCAGCGCCACGATTCGCGCTTGCCGGAGCTCGACGAGCTACGCCGCAACATCGTCGATCTGAGTTCGTTGTTCGAAGCGCTGCTGGAGATCGGCCACTCGCCGGCGACGCCGCTGGCGCAGCGGCGCCGCGAATTGCTGCTCGAACGCCTGCTGATCGAAACCCAGGAGGTCGTCGAAAGCCGCCATCGCTGGGCCACCGTCCTGGGGCAGGCGCAACAGCGCGATCACGAGCTTTTCCAGGCGATGGTGATCGGCGCGCCCGCAGCGTTGCTGCTGGTAGTGGTTTCTCTTGCGACGTTAGTCGGTGGTCGTGTGTTGGCGCCGCTGGCACGCCTGCAGGCGGCAGTGACGGCCATGCGCCGCGGCAACCTTTCGGCGCGCTGTGCGAGCGAAGCCGCCGACGAACTCGGCAATGCTGCGCGCGCGGTCGACGCCCTGGCCGAGGCGTTGCAGGAGCGGGAAGCGGCTCTGCGCACGTCGGAGCGACGGCTGCGGCTCGTCATGGACAGTCTGCCGGCACTGGTCAGCCACATCGACACCGACGAGCGCTATCTTTACGCCAGCGAGCACTTCCGCCGCATCGGCGCCGGCGATCCCGACGCAATGATCGGGCGCACCATGCGCGAGGAACGGGGCGACGAGCTTTACGCGCAGCTTGCTCCTTACGTGGCACGGGCACTGCGCGGCGAGGCCCTGCAGTTCGAAACCTCGCGTCTGCTGCGCGGCAAGCCGGCGCACCGGCAGGTGAATTACGTGCCCGACCTGGACGAGTCCGGGCGCACGCGCGGTTTCTACGCGATGACCTTCGATATCACGGCGCGCAAGGAAGCCGAGTTGCGGCTGGCCGCGAGCGAGCGCCACTTGCTCGATATCACGAACAACATTCCGGCGATGGTCGCGTACTTCGACATGCAAGAGCGCTGCAAGTATGCCAATGATCTCGCGCTCAAGCTGCTGGGCGTCGATCGAAGTGCGTTGAGCGGCATCACGCTGCGCGTGGCGCTGGGCGACGCCAGCTACGCTCAACAGCGTCCATACCTGGTCGAGGCATTGAGCGGGCGCAGGGTGCGCTTCGAGGGCAAGAGCCTCTACAAAGGGCGCGACGCGCACTTCCAGGCGCATCTGATTCCGGACCTGGAAGAAGACGGCACGCAGAGTGGTTTTTACGCGATGAGCTTCGACATCACGGCGCTGACGCGAGCCCAGGAGCAGCAAGCGCGGGTCGAACGTCAGTTGCGTGCCATCACCGACAACCTCCCGGTATTGATTTCGTACCTCGACCGGGAGGAGCGGTTCCGGTTTGCCAATGCCACCTATCGCGACTGGCTGGGCCTCGAACCGGTGACGCTGCTCGGACGCCGCCTCGCCGACGTCGTCGCCGACCCCTCCCACTACGAGGAGCGGCGCGAATGGCTGCGGCGGGCGCTCGCCGGCGAGCGCGTGCGCTTCGAACTCGAAACCATCATGCTGGGCATCAAACGCGGCCTGCAGGTCGTCTACATTCCCGACCGGCAGGTGGACGGAACGATCGCCGGCGTTTTCGCGTTGTACAGCGACATCACGCCGCTCAAGCTGGTCGAGGCGAAGCTGAGCCAGCTCGCGGGTGTCGACGCGTTGACCGGGCTGCCGAACCGGCGCCAGTTCGAAGATCGGATCGCGGCGGCGCTGGCCGACGTCACGTGCTCCGGCAAGCCGGTTGCGCTGATGTTCCTCGACGTCGATCACTTCAAGTCGATCAACGACCGGTTCGGCCATGGCGTCGGTGACCTGGTGCTCAAGGAATTCGCCACGCGCCTGAGCGAAACCGTGCGTGCCACGGACACGGCGGCGCGGCTCGCGGGCGACGAATTCGTGGTGCTGCTCGAAGGCGTCCCGGACCTGCACGACGCCGAGGTGGTGGCCAAGAAGGTCATCGCCGCAGTGCGCGAGCCTTTTCACTGCGCTGACACGCCGATGCGCGTCACGACCAGCATCGGGGTCGCGTACTGCACGGAGCCGTGCACCGCGAGCGAACTGCTCTCATGCGCGGACGCAGCCCTCTACGAGGCGAAGGCAGCGGGCCGCGACACATTTCGCGCGCGCAACCTGGTTTCCGCTCCGCGCGAGCAGGAAGCGCCGCGCCACGAGGACGGCGGCCAGGACGCCGTGCACCAGCGCGTACGCACCACTTGACTCGTCTACGGCTGCAACGTTGACGATGCCGCTCCACCTGCGATGGAGCGCATCCGATGACGACACCTGTGCATGGCACCCGCCTCACCCGCGAATATCGCCAGAACCTGAACGCGACTCACGAGCGCGTTTTTGCGCTGCTTTGCCCCGAGCGCGAGAAACAATGGCTGCCGGGTTGGGACGCGCGCTGGATTCACTCCGAGTCGGGCTTCGCCGAGCCACGCGCCGTGTTTGCCACCCAGCACGCGGGTGCGGCGGAGATAATCTGGCTGGTCGCGGAGCATCGACCCGCGCATCGCGTGCATCTGGTGCGCTGGCATCCGGATAGGATGGTGGTCGACATCGAGCTCGATCTGTCGAGCCCGCAGCCAAACCACACCTGGCTTGACGTGCGTTACACCTATACGGCAACGTCGCCCGCGGGGCGCACCGAGATCGAGGCGAAAACCGCGGAACAATGGCACGCGCAGATGAAAAGCTGGGAGCAGCATCTGAACGCGTGGCTCGCGCTACGGCGGGACTAACAGCGGGCCTGACCATCGCGCATGCTGCACGCGCGGTCGGACTCTCGCGCACCACGCTGATGTACTACGAGCGGCTGGGTTTGATCCGGCCGCTTCGACGTGCCGGCAGCCGCTATCGAACCTTTCGCCCGGATGATCTGCAGGTGCTGTTTCTGATCGCGCGCTGGCGCGCGATCGGTCTGCCGCTGATGACGATTCGCCGGCTGCTGGCGCATCGCGCCGAGCTCCCGGGCGCGCTGCGCGATCACCTGCGTGCGCTCGAGAAAGGCGTGGCGGCGTTGCAGGATCAGCGCCGGCTGACGCAGGAAATGCTCGGTGACGGCGTGCGGGGCGCCGCGAAGACACCGGTTACCAAGGCCGCCTGGACCGAGATGTTTCGTTCGATCGGCATGAACGATGAACAGATGCGGCAGTGGCATGCCCAGTTCGAACGCCGCAACGGCCCTGGTCATGCCGCCTTCCTGCGTTCACTCGGAATCGGACGCGCCGAGATAGGAAGGATTCGGAAGTGGTGTCTTCGCTGACGGTGATCCCATTCGGCCACGGAATAGGTGTTATCGCGTGGGCCCGGTTTCGCGCTCGCGCACCGCGCCGTAAAGTCGCGCCGTTCCGGCAGACTGTCACCCGCAGCGCCCGCCCAGGAACAACATCGAGACAACGGGCGCTGCGGCGACAATACGGAAGTACTGCCGGTCCGCGTGCGCGACTGGCGTACGGCGAGGGCCCAGGCAGGGATCAAGGTCTGGAACGGCAGCACGGTGACCGCCCTATTGGCGCGCCGGATCGTTGCCGCGACCGCGGTCTACACGTCGAAGCCGAGGGGGAAGGTTGGCCGAGCACACGATGCTGGTACGTCATGCCGACGTACTGGTGACGATGGATGGCGGCCGGCGCGAGATCCGCGATGGCGGCGTTTTCATCCGCGGCAATCGCATCGAGCAGGTGGGCACAAGCGTCGAGTTGCCGCAGACCGCGGACCGCGTTCTCGACCTCGCCGGCCATGTGGTCCTGCCCGGTCTCATCAACTGCCATCACCATCTTTATCAGACGCTGACGCGCACGCTGGGCACGGCGGGCGGCCTGTCGCTGTTCGACTGGTTGAAGACGCTGTACCGCGTGTGGGGGGAGATGGACGCCGCCGCGGTTCACATCAGCGCAAAGATCGGCCTCGCTGAACTGCTGCTTTCCGGCGCGACCACAGTGGCCGATCACCTCTATCTGTTTCCCAACGGTACGACGCTGGAAGACGAGATCCGCGCCGCAAGCGAACTCGGCGTGCGTTTCCATCCGACGCGCGGGAGCATGAGCCTGGGCGAAAGCAACGGCGGCCTGCCGCCGGATCATCTGTGCCAGTCCGAGGAAGAGATCCTGCGTGATTGCCGGCGTGTCATCGAGACCTTCCACGACGCAGGGCGTTATTCGATGCTGCGCATCGGTCTTGCGCCCTGTTCGCCGTTTTCCGTCACGCCGGTGCTGATGCGCGAAAGCGCGCGTCTGGCGCGCTCGTACCCGCGTGTGTTCTTGCACACCCATCTCGCGGAGACCGTCGACGAGGATCGCTTTTGCCAGACCCGGTTCGGCAAACGTCCGCTCGAACATGCCGAGTCGCTCGAATGGGTTGGCGACGATGTGTGGTTCGCCCACATGGTGCATCCGAACCCGCAGGAAATCGGACTGCTCGCGCGCACCCGCACGGGCGTCTGCCATTGCCCGACCAGCAACATGATCCTCGCCTCCGGTATCGCACCGGTGCGCGCAATGCTCGATGCGGGCGTCAACGTGGGACTCGGCGTCGACGGCTCGGCGAGCAACGACGGCAATCATCTGCTCGGTGAAGCGCGCCAGGCGATGCTCCTGCAGCGCGTCGGCTGGCCCGGTTTCGAGTCGCGCGCGGATCGATTTCCTGCGCGCGAAGCGCTCGAGCTCGCGACGCTCGGTGGCGCGCGGGTCCTCGGACGCGACGACGTCGGCGCATTGGCACCCGGCATGGCAGCTGATCTGGTCGCGTTTCGCGTCGACGACCTGGCCCACGCCGGCAGCGCGAGCGATCCGGTGGCGGCGCTGGTCACCTGCGCTCCGACGCGAGTCGCGCTGTCGGTCATCAACGGACGCATCGTGGTCGAGGGTGGCGAACTGCGCGGCATCGATCTTGCAGCGGTCGTCGCCCAGCACAACGACATCAGCCGCGCGCTGCTCGCGCGCGCACGCCTGGCTTGAGATTCAAGGACAACAACGGATGGAGACTTACATCATCGACTGGTTGAACCTGGGCGTGCGCTGGCTGCATTTTGTCGCCGGCATCGCCTGGATCGGTTCTTCGCTTTATTTCGTGATGCTCGACAACTCGCTCAAGGCGCCGAAGAACGACGCGGACCGGCAACGCGGCGTGTACGGCGAACTGTGGGCGGTGCACGGCGGCGGTTTTTACCAGAGCCAGAAGTTCCTCACCGGGCCAAAGGGCGAGCCGCTTTCCACGGACCTGCACTGGTCGAAGTGGGAGGCGTACACCACCTGGCTTTCCGGCATCGGCATGCTCGCACTCATCTACTGGTGGGGCGCGAACGCCTATCTGATCGATCGTTCCGTGCTCGAGCTGTCCGCGCCGGCGGCAATCGGCATCTCCGCGGGGTCGCTGGTGGTCGGCTGGTTCATCTACGACACCCTGTGCAAGGCGATCAAGAACGAACTGGTGCTGGCGCTGATCGTGTACGCACTGCTGGTGGCGGCCGCGTTCGCCTATGCGCAGGTTTTCGGCGCGCGTGCGGCGTACATCCACGTCGGTGCATTGATGGGCACGATCATGGTGTGGAACGTTTTTTTCCACATCATTCCGGGCCAGAAGAAGATGGTGCAGGAGATTCGCGCCGGCAAGGAGCCGGACCCGCGCCCCGGCATCGTCGGCAAGCAACGCAGCGTGCACAACACCTACTTCACGTTGCCGGTGCTGTTCATCATGATCAGCAACCACTATCCAATGACCTACGGCAACCGCTATGGCTGGCTGGTGCTTGCGGTGTTCATCCTTGCCGGTGCGCTGATTCGCCAGTTCTTCGTGCTACGCCATCAGGGCAAGGTGGTCTGGGCGCTGCCGGTGGTCGGTGTGCTGCTGCTGCTCGGCGCCGCTGTCGCACTCGCTCCGGCTGCGCCATCGAAGGCGACCGCGGCGACCGCGGTGCCATTTGCAAGCGTGCAGCAGATCCTCGAGCAGCGTTGCATCACGTGCCATGCCGAGAAGCCCACTTTCGAAGGCTTCCAGCAACCGCCGGCGGGCGTCATGCTGGATACCCCGGAGCGGGTGAAGGCCGCCGCACCGCGCATCCACCAGCAAACCATTGCGACGCAGGCGATGCCGCTCGGCAACCTGACCAAGATGACGCCGGAGGAACGGGCCTTGCTAGGAAAGTGGCTCGCCGAAGGCGCAAGGACAAAGTAGAAATTAGAAATCCCTCCCCCGCGACGCGGGGAGGGTCCGAAAAGCAGGAGAGGTTGAGCATGAGCGCGACAACGATCACGACACCCGTAGACGAGGTCCTGCCGCTTACCCGCTTGATCCTGCTGATCGGCGGCCTCTTCAACACCTTTCCCTACACCTCGTTTTCCCAGAACGTGGGGCTGGTCGGGGTCACCGGCGTACGCAGCCGCTGGGTATGCGTAACCGGCGGGGTGATCCTCATCGCGCTGGGCCTCATTCACGCGCTCGGCCAACTGGTCGAGGCCGTGCCGCAGTTCGTGCTCGGCGGCGCCGGCATCGTGATGTTCGGCATGGTGGCAGCCACGGGTGTGCGCATCCTTGCGGATGTCGACTACAAAAGCAGCCGCCATAACCTGTTCATCGTTGCGATCAGCCTGGGCTTCGGCATGATTGCGCTGGTGGCACCGAATTTCTTTCAGCATTTCCCGAAAGCGCTGTCGCCGCTGCTTCACAGTGGAATCCTGCTCGCGGCCATCGTTTCGGTCGTGCTCAACGTGTACTTCAACGGCTTTAAACCGGCAGCCCAGGCACAGCGTGACGCGGCAGCCGGCGCATCACACGCTGAAGCCGGATAAGGAGCCAATTCATGGGACGTCTCTCAACCCACGTGCTGGACGCCGCGTCCGGCAAACCCGCCGCCGGCATGCGCATCGATTTTTCGGAGCTGCAGGGCGACCAATGGAAGCTGGTCAAGACGGTGCGCACCAACGCTGACGGTCGCACCGACGAGCCGCTGCTCGCGCCCGAGGCGATGCGGACCGGACAGTTCAAGCTGGTCTTCCACGTCGCCACCTACTTTCGCGAGCACGGCGAGCGTTTGCCGGAGCCCGCCTTTCTGGACACGGTGCCGTTGCGCTTCGGCATCGCCGACCGCGATGCGCACTATCACGTGCCGTTGTTATGCACGCCCTGGAGCTACAGCACTTATCGCGGCAGCTAGGTCATCGTTTCGGGTGCAATTTACCCAGTGATTGTCGACAATTTATCGGATCCCGGACGCATCCGATGAGCGCGGCAGTGTCCCTGTGCAGTACTGGCGCAGCGCACAAGGAGGGATCACCTGAAATGGCGAGCCTGGACGCACAAATTGTTCACAAAAATAGCGAGAAAGTGTTGACAAAGAAAATGGCTCCATGCGAGCATTTGAACGTTGATTCGAGCGAACGACGAGAGCGGGAAAACGCATGACGGACAAAGAGCGCGTGGTTCGCTTCCTTCTCGGGGGAGAAGTGGTCGAGGTCGTGGACGTCAGTCCGGCGAAATCGGTCCTCAACTTCCTGCGCGAAGACTTGCGGCGCAAGGGAACCAAGGAAGGGTGCGCCGAGGGCGATTGTGGTGCGTGCACCGTTGTCCTTGGCGAACTGGCTGGCGACGATGTCCGGTTGCGCGCGGTCAATGCCTGCATCCAGTTCGTGCCCAGCCTGGATGGCAAGGCGCTGTTTACAGTCGAGGATCTGCGCCAGGACGGCGCGCTGCATCCGGTGCAGCAGGCGATGGTCGACTGCCATGGCTCACAGTGCGGCTTCTGCACGCCGGGATTCGTGATGTCGCTGTGGAACGTTTACGCCGACTGCGTCACCGCATCCGGCGGCGGCAAACGACCCAGCGCAACCGAGTTGCGTACCGCGCTCACGGGTAACCTGTGCCGTTGCACCGGTTATCGGCCGATTCTGGAAGCCGGGCAGCACATGTTCGACCACGCACC
>Ga0137409_10008036_pt1 | contig 10793 bp, 13 predicted proteins | sample CZODoug1_16funga_FD_122059 | JGI IMG/M metagenome (GOLD analysis project Ga0137409, IMG submission 122059) | Vadose zone soil fungal communities from Angelo Coast Range Reserve, California, USA - CZODoug1_16fungal (Hybrid Assembly) | ecosystem: Environmental > Terrestrial > Soil > Vadose zone... | reverse complement strand
TTCGCGAAAGTGCTGCGCGATGATGCCAGGCGATGGGCGGAGGTGATTCGCGCCGCCGGAATCAAGGCGGAGTAGGCGCCGGACACGCGCCTTCATCCGGTGCGCGCCGGCCGGCCTGCGCACCTTCGCTGTGCAAACAAAGGCGCGTCCGCGAGCCCGAATGCAGAGCAATGGGCTGGCATGGATGATGCAAAAGACTGGGCGCCTTGAGAATTGGCACCCATGACCGATGACGACGAAGCCCTAAGCCGCCGCGCCATCGAGTCCGCGGTGATGCGCGCGCTCGTCCCGCGGGACGACGCGCGGCGCCGCTTCCTGCGCGCGGTCGGCGCATCGACGGCGTACGCGGCCGTCGCCTCCGTCTTCCCGTTCGGCGCGCTCGAAGCCATGGCGCAGGAGAAGAAGCCGCCGGAGAAGAAGGACCTGAAGATCGGCTTCATCTCGATCACCTGCGCGAGCCCGCTGATCATGGCCGACCCGCTCGGCTTCTATCGCGAGCAGGGCCTCAACGTGCAGCTCATGAAGACCGCGGGCTGGGCGCTGATCCGCGACAAGATGATCAACAAGGAGCACGACGCCAGCCATTTCCTCTCGCCGATGCCGCTCGCCATGTCGATGGGCCTCGGCTCGACGCAGTCGCCGATGCGCGTGGCGACCATCCAGAACGTCAACGGCCAGGCGATCACGCTGAGCGTCAAGCACAAGGACAAGCGCGATCCCAAGACCTGGAAGGGCTTCAAGTTCGCCGTGCCGTTCGAGTATTCGATGCACAACTTCCTGCTGCGCTACTACGTGGCGGAGCACGGCCTCGATCCCGACACCGACATCCAGATCCGCGTCACGCCGCCGCCGGAGATGGTGGCGAACCTGCGCGCCGGCAACATCGACGGCTTCCTCGGCCCGGATCCCTTCAACCAGCGCGCGGTGTACGACGAGGTCGGCTTCATCCACATCCTCTCCAAGGAGATCTGGAACGGCCACCCCTGCTGCGCCTTCGGCGTGCCGGAGGCGATGATCAAGGAAGCGCCGAACACCTTCGCCGCGCTCTACCGCGCGGTGCTCACCGCGGCGCGCATGGCGCGCGAGCCGAAGAACCGCGCGCTGATGGCGAAGGTGATCGCGCCCGCCAACTACCTCAACCAGCCGGAGACCGTGATCGAGCAGGTGCTCACCGGGCGCTTCGCCGACGGCCTGGGCAACGTGCAGAACGTGCCCGACCGCGCCGACTTCGATCCCTTCCCCTGGCAGTCGATGGCGGTGTGGATCCTGACGCAGATGAAGCGCTGGGGCTACGTCAAGGGCGACGTCAACTACAAGGGCATCGCCGAGCAGGTGTTCCTCGTCACCGAGGCGAAGAAGCGCATGGCGGAGCTCGACATGAAGTCGCCGGCCTCGGCCTACGCCAGGTTCAAGGTGATGGGCAAGGAGTTCGACCCGATGCAGCCGGAGAAGTACCTCGCCGGCTTCGCCATCAAGAAGGTTTCGTGAAGCCACGGACACTCCTCGCGGGCGTGCTGTCGATCGGCTTCTTCTTCCTGCTCCTCGGCATCTGGCACCTCTCCACCCTGCCCAAGGCCAAGGGGGCGGCCGCCGACACCGAGTACTCGAAGCTGATGGGCAAGAGTTCGGGCAAGCCGGAAGGCTTTCCGACACCGGCGCAGATGGGCGAGGCGGTGAAGCGCCAGCTCTCGGATCCCTTCTACGACCGCGGGCCGAACGACAAGGGCATCGGCATCCAGCTCGCGCATTCGCTCGGCCGCGTCGCCGCCGGCTATTTCCTGGCGTTGATCGTCGCCGTGCCGCTCGGCTTCGCGATCGGCATGTCGCCGCTCCTCTACCAGGCGCTCAACCCCTTCATCCAGGTCCTCAAGCCGATCTCGCCGCTCGCCTGGATGCCGATCGCGCTCTACACCATCAAGGACAGCTCGATCTCGGGGGTGTTCGTCATCTTCATCTGCTCGATCTGGCCGATGCTGATCAACACCGCCTTCGGCGTCGGCGCGGTGCGGCGCGAATGGCTCGACGTCGCCAAGACGCTGGAGGTGAAGCCGCTGCGCAAGGCGTTCCTCGTCATCCTGCCCGCGGCCGCGCCGACCATCCTCACGGGCATGCGCATCTCGATCGGCATCGCCTGGCTGGTGATCGTCGCCGCAGAAATGCTCGTCGGCGGCACCGGCATCGGCTACTTCGTCTGGAACGAGTGGAATAACCTCAACCTGACGCACGTCATCTTCGCGATCCTGGTCATCGGCGTTGTCGGCATGCTGCTGGACTTTCTGATCGGTCGACTGCAACAAGCAGTCACCTATGCGGACTGAGGCCTCCGGATGAGCTTCCTGCAGGTCAGCGGACTGGCGAAGCGATACGGCAGGAGCGCCGTGTTCGAGGAGGTCGGCTTCACCATCGAGAAGGGCGAGTTCGTCTGCATCGTCGGCCACTCGGGCTGCGGCAAGACGACCATCCTCAACATCCTCGCCGGCCTCGACAGCGCGAGCGACGGCACGGTAGTGATGGACAACCGCGAGGTGGCAGGCCCGTCGCTCGACCGCGGCGTGGTATTCCAGGGCCATGCCTTGATGCCGTGGCTCTCGGTGATGAGCAACATCGCCTTCGCGGTGAAGAGTCGCTGGCCGGAGTGGAACCGCATCCAGGTGCAGGTCCACTGCCAGAAGTTCATCGACCTGGTCGGCCTCACCGGTGCGGAGCACAAGAAGCCGTCGCAGCTCTCCGGCGGCATGAAGCAGCGCGTCGGCATCGCCCGCGCTTTCGCCATCAAGCCGAAGATGCTGCTGCTCGACGAGCCCTTCGGCGCGCTCGACGCGCTGACGCGCGGCGTGATCCAGGACGAGCTGCTGAAGATCTGCGCCGCGACCAAGCAGACGGTGTTCATGATCACCCACGACGTCGACGAAGCGATCCTGCTCGCCGATCGCATCATGCTGATGTCGGCCGGCCCGGACGCGCGCATCGCCGAGATCGTCGACAACACGCTCGACAAACCGCGCGACCGTCACACGATGCACCACGACAAGCAGTTCTACCGGCTGCGCAACCACCTGGTCGACTTCCTGGTCAACCGGGCGCGGCCGCTCATTTCACCGGACATCACCGGCAAGATCGTCAACCTGGAGCCCCTGAGGAGGCAGCATGAAGCGTGATCCCGAGCAAGCCGTAGCCAATCTGATGAAGCCCATGAAGCGCGAGGACGTGACCGATCTGATCGCGTTCCGCAAGATCAAGAAGGGCATCCGGTGGGTCGACGTCGCCAGCAAGGTCGGTCAGTCGAAGGAATGGACCACCGCCGCCTGCCTCGGCCAGATGCAGATGACCCGGCGCCAGGCCGAGACGGTCGGCAAGATCTTCGACCTGCCCGAGGAGGCAGTCCTGATTCTGCAGACCGTGCCATACAAGGGCTCGCTGCCGACCGCGGTGCCGACCGATCCGCTGATCTACCGTTTCTACGAGCTGGTGAACGTCTACGGCACGACCTTCAAGGAACTGATCCACGAGGAATTCGGCGACGGGATCATGAGCGCCATCGACTTCAACATGGATGTCGCGCGCGAGCCGAACGAGAAGGGCGACCGCGTGCGCATCGAGATGTCGGGCAAATTCCTGCCCTACAAGACTTACTGACTCAGACGTACCGAACCGGCACCCCAGTGCCGCCCGCCCGCGCCCATCCTCCTCCTCTCATGGGCGCGGGCGGGGCTTGACCAGTCGAATGAAGAACGCCCTCGCCATCCTGGCCTTTCTGCTCTCGGGCGCCGCGCTCGCGCAGGATCTCGACCGCGCGCTGATGCTGGTCGCTGCGCCGGATCTCGACGGCCCGTTCCGCCACACCGCGCTCGTCGTCATGCCGGTCGGCGAGGACCGGCACATCGGCTTCATCCTCAACCGCTCGTCGCCGATGCGGTTCGAGACCGCGCCGCTTTACTACGGCGGCCCGGAGATGCCGGCCGCGATCTTTGCCATGGTGCGCAAGGATCCCGGCGCGCCGTCGCTGCATCTCTTTGGTGATGTCTATGTGACCGGCGACCAGGCAAGCGTCGAGCGCATCGCCACGGGCTCCGAAGCGGCGCGTTTCTTCGCCGGCTTCGTCGGTTGGGAGTCTGGCGAGCTCGCCGAGGAGATCGACGCCGGCTACTGGTACGTCGCGGAGCCCGACGCCGCGCAGGTCTTCAGCAGGGAGACCGGGGAAGGCGTGTGGAGCGATCTGGTGAAGCGGGTGGGCCGGAGGTTGCAGACGCGCTTGCGCTGAGCCGTCACACGCGGTGCTTGCGCACCGCCTCGATGATCGCAGTGTGGTACTTGTCGGCGAGGCCGAGCGACATGGCTTCCTCGAGCAGCCTTTTCGCCGTGCCGCCCGCCTGCAGGTCGAGCCCCGCGTCGCGCGCTAGCTCGAGCGCGTAGCCCACGTCCTTCAGCATGTAGGCCACCGGGAAAGCGCGCTCGGGATGCGCCTCGGCCAGTAGCCCCTTCATCCCCTGGTTGCGCAGCGCGAAGCTGTCGGCCGAGCCTTTGGCGAGCGCGTCGAAGAGCAGCTTCGGCTCGACCACGCCGCTCGCCTTTGCTACCGCCAGCGCCTCGGCGAGCGCCGCCACGGTCACCGACAGCACCATGTTGTTGAGCAGCTTCACCGCTTCGCCCGCGCCCGGCGGCCCGCAATGGATGATGTCGGTGCCCATCGCGCGCAGCAGCGGCTCGATGCGGTGGAAGAGGAAGGCGTCGGCGCCGACCATGAAAGCGAGGGTGCCGTCGATCGCCGCCTGGCGCGTGCGCGCCACCGGCGCGTCGGCGAAATGCGCGCCGCGCGCGGTGAACGCTGCGGCGAGCTCGCGCGCCAGCGCCACCGGCGTGGTGCTGCAATCGACGATCGCCTGGCCGGGCCGCGCGGCGAGCGAGAGATCGAGGCCGACGGCGCGCACCTGCGGCTCGCCGGGTAGCGAGAGGAAGATGATGTCGGCCTGCGCAGCGATTTCTGCGATCGAGCCCGCCGCGCTCACGCCGTCGACCGACAGGCGCTTCAGCGGCTCCGGCCGCAGATCGTGGGCGAGCACCTTGCCGCGGTGCTTGCGTGCGAGGTTGCGGCACATGGGCTCGCCCATCACGCCCAGGCCGATAAATCCCAACTTGTCGTGCATCGCTCCTCCTCGGGAGAGGAGGAGCTTAGTGCATAACCTAGACCAACGGTCCCGGCCCGGGGCCGCGCCCGCGGCCGCGCAGGTGCAGGATCAGCGACACGACGAACGCGATCAGGAAAAGGAAGAACAGCACCTTGGCGATCTCGACCGCGCCGGCGGCAAGGCCGCCGAAGCCGAACACTGCAGCGATGATGGCGACGATGAAGAACGTGATGGCCCAGCTCAACATACAGCCTCCTGGCGTGGTTTCAGCACGCCCAAAGCTGCAAGACGCGGTCCTAAGCGAGGCGCAGGTCCTGAGCCGAAAGAGGCAGGGCGCGCACCGGCTTGCCGCCGAGCGCGAACAGCGCGTTGGCGAGAGCGGGGGCGATGACGGGCGTGGCGGGCTCGCCGACGCCGGTGGGATTCTGCCTTGAGGGAACGATCGCAACCTCGACGCGCGGCATCTCGCGCATCCGCAGCGCTGGATAGTCGTGGAAGTTGGACTGCTCCACCTGGCCGTCCTTGAGCGTGATCGCGCCCGAGAGCGCGGCGGAGAGGCCGTAGGCGATGCCCGATTCCATCTGCGCGGCGACGACGTCGGGATTGACCGCGATGCCGCAGTCCACGGCGCAGACGACTCGCCCGATGCGGAACCCGTCTTTCCGTTTCGAGACTTCGACGACCTGGGCGACGATCGTATTGAACGACTCGTGCACGGCGATTCCCCGCGCGATACCCGGCTTTGGCTGGCTCCAGCCCGCTCGCCGCGCCGCGAGATCGAGCGCGGCGAGGTGGCGCGGATGCTTCGCCAGCAGCGCGCGGCGCAGCGCCAGCGGATCCTTGCCCGCCGCGCGGGCGCACTCGTCGAGGAAGCACTCGGTGGCGAACGCCGTGTGCGTCGAGCCGACCGAGCGCCACCACTGCACCGGCACGCCGACCTTCGGCGAATGCAGCGTCACCGACAGGTTGGGAATCGCGTAGGGCAGGTTGGCGGCACCCTCGACCGAGGTGTCGTCGATGCCGTTCTTCACCAGCATCGGCTCGAAGGCGGTGCCGGTCAGGATCGACTGGCCGACGATGGTGTGCTGCCAGGCGACGATGTTGCCTTTCGCGTCGAGGCCGGCCTTGAGCGCGTGCACGTACATCGGCCGGTAGTAGCCGGCGCGCATGTCGTCCTCCCGTCCCCACACCAGCTTCACCGGCGCCTTGCCGAATGCTTTGGCGATCGCCGCTGCCTCGAGGATGTAGTCCGACTGCGGATTGGCGCGGCGGCCGAAGCTGCCGCCTGCGTAGAGCTGGTTCAGCTTCACCTGCTCTGGCTTCAGGCCCAGCAGCTGCGCCAGCGCCGCCTGGTCGACGGTCTGGAGCTGCTCGCCGTTCCAGACCTCGCATTGCCCGGCGGAGAGCTGCACCACGCAGTTCATCGGTTCCATCGCCGCGTGCGCGAGGTAGGGAAATTCGTAGACTGCCTCGAGGGTTTTCGCCGCGCCGGCGAGCGCCGCCTGCACGTCGCCTTCCTGCCGTGCCGATTTTCCCGGAGCGGCGGCGAGCTTGCGGTACTCGGAAAACATTTCCAGGGAAGAGCCTTTGAAGGCTGAAGAGTCATCCCATTCCGCCTTCACGGCATCGCGGCCCTTTTTCGCCGTCCAGTAGTCCTTCGCAAGCACCGCGACGCCGTTGGTCGACGGCGTCGTGAAGGCAACCGCGTCGACCACGCCGGGAATTGCCTTCGCCTCCGCGGCGTCGAAGCCCTTCAGCTTGGCGCCGAAGCGCGGCGGGTGCAGCACCACCGCGGTCAGCAGGCCCGGCAGCTTCACGTCCTGGGTGAAGCGCGCCTTGCCGGTCGATTTCTCTCTCGCGTCGGTGCGCGGCGCGCTCTTGCCGATGTAGACGAAGCGGCTCGGATCCTTGAGCTTCACCTCAGCCGGCACCTTCTGCTTCGCCGCGTTGCCGGCGAGCTGACCGAAAGTTTCTTTTTTATCCTTCCAGGAAATCACGCCCTTGGAAACGCGGATCTCTGCGGCTGGCGCCTTCCACTTCTCCGCAGCGGCAGCGACCAGCATCGCCCGCGCGGCGGCGCCGGCCTTGCGCATCTGTTCCCAGGAGTTGGCGAGCGCGGTGCTGCCGCCGGTGCCCTGCGCCGGGCCCCACAGCAGGTTGTTGTATTTCGCGGCGTCGGCCGGAGCACCCTCGACGCGCACCTGCGACCAGTCGGCGTCGAGCTCCTCGGCGACCAGCGTCGGCAGGCCGGTGTAGGTCCCCTGGCCCATCTCCAGGTGCTTGACGATCACCGTTACCGTGTTGTCGCTCGCGATGCGCACGAAGGCGTTGGCGGTGAAGCCGCGATGCAGGAACAGGCTTTCTTCCTGGCCGCGGGCGACGGGCAGGCCCGCGGGGACTCCGATGGCGAGCAGCAGGCCGCCGGAGGCCTGCAGGAAGCGCCGCCGGCTGGCGTTTCTCACGCCGGGTATGCGGCTTGCTCCCTGACTTTCAGATTTGCTGGAAAAGGAAGCCATGGAATACGCACAGCTTAATCCCGCCGAGACCAACGTCTACCGCGCGCCGGAAGAGATCAAGGGCGGCGCGCGCGAGGTGGCGCGCTATGCCGAACAGCGAGTGCAGGAAAACCCGTGGGCCGCCGTGGGTATCGGCTTTGGTGTCGGGGTGCTCTTCGGCACCCTCGTGACGCTACTGGCGCTGAAGAATTAGCAGCGCTGCTGGCCGTCTAATACCGCTGTTGTCCCTTAATTGCCCACGGAATCGTCGGGCCGGACTCGCTGCCGTCCTTGTTCTCGCCGTTGTTGGCGTTCTTCTTCGGGCGGCCAGGGCGATAGGTGACCTGGAAGATCTTCAGGGGCGGCACCACCGGCGGGCTTTCGAGGAACTTGCAGTCCGACTCGGTCGGCATGCTGAGGAAGGCGCCGAGGCGCTTGCCGTTCAGCATCACCGTGTAGCGCAGCATGTGCATCGAGCCGAGGGCGGGCTGAGCGAGGATGTCGTACTTGCCGATCTTGAACTGCCTGCGTTGCTGAGGCGACGGTGCCATGAGCTCCCTTGAGTGCGGGGTAACCTGTAGGGGGTGGAACGGGGAAACCGCCATTATAAGTCACGGGAGCACATAGAGAAAGACGCAGTTCCGGGGGTCGAAACCGGGGCCCGCGCCGAGCATTCCGCGGGCCATCAGGCGGGCATCGCGGCTCGAAGCCCGGATCTCGGCCATTTGCGCGGTTGTCGTGCCTCGCAGGGAAAGGTCGTCGACCAGCAGATACGTCTTTCCGCTGTCTTCTCGCAAGTAATACCCGCTGCCGTAGGTCAGCCGCCCTTCCACCTGCAGCGGAACGCCGCCGGATTTCCCTTCGGCGCCAGGGGAGATCGCCCAGAGGAGTTGCGGGACTTCCGGCAGGTCGAGACCGCTCGGCACGCTTTCCTGCAGCGCCTGCAGCGCGGCGAGCCGCTCCAGGTGGACGCGTTTCGCGCACGCCGGATCCCTGCATGCTTTCAGCGAGCGCTGCCAGACCTGCTGATCGGCTTCCAGGCAGGAGGCGTTTTCGGCGAGCGTGACCTTGGCGCCGAGGTAGAAGCGCTCGACCAACTCCTCGAGATTGGGCTCGGCGGCAAGCGCAGCCAGCAGAAGAAGCGCCTTCATCACGCCATCTCCAGCCCGTGCGCGCCGACGCCGAGCAGGCGCACCGGACGCCGGTCGGCCTCGGTGCGCTCGAGGAGCATCTGCGCGCGGTTGACGATCTCGGCCTTCGAGGCGGTGAATGCCTTCGCGGTATGGCTGCGGGTCACGGTGGTGAAGTCGGAATAGCGCACCTTGATGGTGATGGTGCGCGCGCGCAGGCTTTTCGCGGCGAGGTCCTGCGCCAGCTCGCGCGCCAGGCGCGCGATTTCCTCGTTGATCTCGGCGAGGGTCTGCAGGTCGACGGCGAAGGTGGTCTCGCAGGACACCGACTTGGTCTCGCGATGCGGCTCGACCGGGCGCGGATCGTCGCCGTGCGAGAGCTGCACCAGCCATTCGGCGAGGCTGCCGACCGCGCCGCCGAGGACCTTGAAGTCGGCGTTGCGCACGTCGACCAGGGTCTTGATGCCGACCGCGCGCAGCTTCTTCGCCGTCACCGGGCCCACGCCCCAGAGCGCTTCCACATCCAGCTTCTGCAGGAAGCTCTCGACGCGCTCCGGAGCGATGACCGTCAGGCCGTCGGGCTTCTGCCAGCCCGAGGCGATCTTGGCGAGGAACTTGTTGGGCGCCACGCCTGCAGAGGCAGTGAGATTCAGTTCTTCACGAATAAGAGATTTAATTTTCTTGGCGACATCCGTTGCAAGCGGTATCCCCCACAGGTTCTCGGTGACGTCGAGATAGGCCTCGTCGAGCGAGAGCGGCTCGACCAGCGGCGTCGCCGAATGCAGGATCGCCATCACCCGCTCGGAGGCCTCGCGGTACTTCCTGAAGTCCGGCCGGACGATGACGAGCTGCGGGCAGAGGCGCACCGCGCGCGACATCGGCATCGCCGAGCGCACGCCGTACTCGCGCGCCTCGTAGCTTGCCGCCGCGACCACGCCACGCGACTCGGGCGATCCGCCCACCACCACCGGCTTGCCGCGCAGCTCCGGGTCATCGCGCATCTCCACCGACGCGTAGAACGCGTCCATGTCGATGTGGATGATGCGGCGCGGAGGTTCGCTCAATTCAAATGGGTGGTCAGGAACCGGAGGCGCGCGGCGAGCGCGCTGAGCAGGGTGGAGGCGAACTCGGGGCTGACCTTGACCAGCTGCAGGAACGCCGGCCGGCCGATGGCGAGCAGCTCGCAGTCGGTCTGCGCGGTGGCGCTCGCCAGCCGCGCCGATTCGGTCACCAGCGCCGCTTCGCCGAACACGCCGCCCGGTCCGAGCATCTCGACGATGCGGCCGTCGATCGACACCGCGACCTCGCCCTCGATCACGGCGTACATGCGGATGCCGGTCTGGCCCTTGGCGATGATCTGCGCGCCCTGGCGGAAGAAGATCGGCGGATCGTCGGCGAGGCCCGTCACCAGCTCCTGCAGCTGCTTCCTGTCGAAGACGATCGCGTCCTCGAAATCCTCGTCGTGCGAAAGCGCGCCCGAGATCGAGAGCTGGGCGATGGTCTCGCGCAGGCGGCGGATCAGCATGCTCATCAGCATCAGCGCGAAGGCGGGCTTGTGCGCCAGCGCCGCCTCGAATTCCTCCGGGTCGAGGGCGATGACGCGGCACTCGGTCTTCGCCACCGCGCCGGCGCTGCGAGGCGCGTGGGCCATGACCGCGATCTCGCCGAAGATCTCGCCGGCCTTGACCGTGCCGATGGACTTCTTCTTCGCGCGCAGCTCGACCTCGCCCTTGAGCAGCAGGTACATCTTGCTCTTGCGCAGCAGCGGGATCGCGCGCTCGCTCTCGCTGAAGATCTTCGCCCCTTCGGCGAAGCTTTCCGGCTTGCCCGCGGACTTGAAGAAATCCAGCGCGACGGCGGGGTCGTAGGCGACTTCGGCTTTTTGCGGCGCTGTGGCCATGGGGTCTCCTCGGGAGCGGCTAAGATGCCACGTAATTTTGCGCGGAGCCTGACATGGATCGCAAGATAGGGCTGGAGGAGCACTTCGCCGTCCCCGAGACGCTCAACGACTCGAAGGGATTCCTCGGCGACCACGTCTGGCC
>Ga0137409_10008031_pt1 | contig 10797 bp, 10 predicted proteins | sample CZODoug1_16funga_FD_122059 | JGI IMG/M metagenome (GOLD analysis project Ga0137409, IMG submission 122059) | Vadose zone soil fungal communities from Angelo Coast Range Reserve, California, USA - CZODoug1_16fungal (Hybrid Assembly) | ecosystem: Environmental > Terrestrial > Soil > Vadose zone... | reverse complement strand
GACCGGCCGTGGTCCCAGTATTTCTGCTGCATGCTGGTGGGCAACAGGGAGTTCGTCCGGAAGAATCCGGTCGCCACCAAGCGCGCGCTGCGGGCCATCCTGAAGTCGGCCGACGTCTGCGCCGTCGCGCCCGAGAAAGTCGCGCGGTCCCTGATCGCCAAAGGCCTGGCCAAGAACTATGACTACACGCTCCAGGCCATCAAGGAGCTGCCTTACGGCCGCTGGCGCGAGTTCGATCCCGAAGACACGGTGCGTTTCTATTCCCTGCGTCTGCGCGAAGTCGGGATGATCAAGTCTAGCCCGCAGAAGATCATCGCCGAGGGCGCGGATTGGCGTTTTTGGAGAGAGCTGAAGAGGGAGTTGAAGGCATGAGAACCCGTTGGAACCGTAGAGCGTTTCTGGGCACGGCGGCTCTCGCCGGAACCGGAGCGCTTCTGGGGTTGCGACCCGAGGCATACGCCGCGGAGCCGCCGCCGGAGACGACGCGGCTGCGGCTGCTGAAGATGGGCAGTATCTGTTGGGCGCCACAGTACATCGCAGACGATCTCCTGAAGGCTGAAGGATTCACGGATATCACCTACGTCGATATGCCGGCGGGGGCGGTTTCAGAGCGTCTCGCGTCCGGCGAGGCCGATATGGGCATGCACTTCGTCGGACCCAACATCATCCGCATCGAGGCGGGCGATCCGGTAGTGTTCCTCGCCGGCGTCCACGTGGGCTGTTTCGAAGTGGTGGCCACGGAGCGAGTCCGCAGGATCAGCGATCTGAAAGGCAAGGTGGCCGCGGTCACGTCGCTCAATGGCGCGGAGCACATTTTCCTCGCCAGCATCGCGGCGAACGCCGGGCTCGACCCGCTCCAGGATATCAAATGGATTTCGCCGGAGGCGAGTCGCGGCCCGGATTTCAACGAGGATTCGATGCGTCTTTTCCTGGATCGGAAGGCCGACGTGTTTCTCGGTTTCCCGCCGCAGCCGCAGGAGCTGCGCGCACGCAAGATCGGACATGTGGTCGTCAACAGCGCGACCGATCGCCCGTGGTCCCAGTATTTCTGCTGCCTGCTTGCAGCAAGCAAGGATTTTGTGCGCAAGAATCCGATCGCCACCAAGCGCGCGCTGCGCGCGATCCTGAAATCTGCGGACGTCTGTGCGTTCGATCCGGAGGGAGCGGCGCGCGCTCTGATCGACAAAGGCTACGCGGCCCGCTACGAGTACGCGCTCCAGGTCATGAAAGAGCTGCCCTACGGCAAGTGGCGCGAGTACGACCCTGAAGACACAGTACGCTTCTACGCACTGCGCCTGCACGAGGCCGGGATGATCAAGTCGAGCCCGCAGAAGATCATTGCGCAGGGAACCGACTGGCGATTCTTGAGGGAGCTGAAGAGGGAACTGAAAGCGTGAGCACCGGTTGACGTCTAATGGAGGATAGCCGCCATGGATAATGCACAACACGAAAGCTGGAGCCGGAGGCAATTTCTGAATGCCGCCGCGCTCGCCGGAACCGGAGCTGTTTTAGGATTGCGATCCGGGTCGATCGCCGCCGAGCCGCCGCCCGAGACGACTCGTATCCGGCTCCCGCAGAGCCCGGCGATTTGCATTGCCCCCTCGTACCTGGCGGACGAGCTGCTCCGGGTCGAGGGGTTCACCGAAGTCGAGTACGTGCGCATGGCCGGGAACCTCTTCACACCGTCCGTCGCTTCGGGGAAGGTGGATTTGGCCCTGAACTTCGTCGGGCCCCTCGTCATGAGCATCGATGAAGGGGCGCCGGTCGTCATCCTCGCCGGAATCCACGCCGGCTGCTTCGAGCTGTTCGGGTCCGGGCAAGTACGCGCAATCCGGGACCTGAAGGGCAAGACCGTCGCCATTCCCGGGCTAGGGGAGCCTCAGCACGTCTTCGCCGCGAGCATGGTGGCCTACGTCGGGATCGATCCGCGCACGGAGATCACGTGGGTCACTCACCCGTTCGCCGAATCGGCGCGTCTGCTCGCCGACGGGAAGATCGATGCGTTCCTCGGCTTCCCACCGGAGCCCCAGGAGCTGCGGGCGAAAAAGATCGGACAACTCGTCGTCGACAGCGCCATCGACCGCCCATGGTCTCAGTACTTCTGCTGCCTGGCGTACGCGAATCGCGAGTTCGTGCGCCGCAACCCGGTCGCGACGAAGCGCGCGTTGCGAGCCATTCTCAAGGCGACCGACCTCTGCGCCGCGGAACCGGTCGCGGCCGCGCGAGCCCTCGTCACCAGGGGCTACACCCCTGAGTACGCCTACGCCTTCGAAATGCTCAAGAAGCTTCCGTACAACCAGTGGCGGACGCAGAGCCACGAGGATTCCATCCGCTTCTACGCGCTCCGGCTCCACGAAGCGGGAATGATCAAGTCGACCCCGCAGAAGATCATCGCGCAGGGAACGGATTGGCGATTCTTGAACGAGCTGAAGCAGGAGCTGAAGAGCTAAGCCATGGAGATCCGGGGCGTCGGCCAAATAGCGGTGTTCGTCCTCTCGGCCGCGCTCGCATGGCCCATGGACGCTCTGTGTCACGAGACCCGCGACGATCAGCGCCTCGGGAAAATCGGGCCTGCGCCGGAGTTCAGGCTCACCGATCAGAACGGCAAGCGCATTGCCCTGAAAGATCTGCGCGGCAAGGTTCTCGCGATCACGTTCATCTTCGCAAGCTGCGCGGACACCTGTCCGCTGCTGACCGCAAAAATGACCGGATTACAGGACCGGCTTGGCGCCGATTTCGGTCCTCGGGTCTACTTTGTCTCCATCACCGTGGATCCGGAGCGCGATACACCGGAGGTTCTCAAACGCTACGCTGAAGCGCACCGGGCGAATCCCGCCGGCTGGGCCTTCCTGACCGGCACACCGTCCGAGATCCGCGAGGTCGCCAGGCGTTACGGGGTCTTTTACAAGAGGACGCCGCGTGGAGACGTCGACCATACTTTTCTTACCTCTCTGGTCGACCAGAGCGGAACGCTTCGCGTGCAGTACATGGGAATTCGATTCGATCCGGACGAGATGCTGGGCGATCTGCGGAGTCTGGCAGGGGGGGCGAAAGCGCGATGATTCGCTGGCCGACAGAGTGGCTCCCCCGGCTCGTTGCGCGGGCGCCGGCGACCATACACCAGAAGCTGCTCTTGGCCTTTCTGTCCATCGTTGTGCTGCTGATGATGGTCGGTGCCGTCGGCCTCCAGGTGCTGAGCGGCGTCAACCGCCGCGCTGAGGAGGCGGTGACGCTGCAGCGGAAGATCGCGGCCTACCGCCAGCTCCAACACGACACGACCGCCCAGCTCTACAGCGTTACCTCAGCGCTTCTGGTTCCCGACAACGCGACGCTCGAAGCAACCGTACGGCAGCTCAATCAGTTCGGCTACGACTACGATCGGCTGCAGTTCGTGGCAAAGGACGAAGTCGAGCTGCTTGCCGAAGTGCGGAAGGAATATGACGAGTTCATCCACGTGGTAGCCAATGTCGTCGAGCTGATCCGGGACGGCAAGGTGCGCGAGGGCCGGGCGTTGCAGGCCGCGCAGGCGGGTCCGCTCGCCAACCGCATGGAACGCCTCACGAACCAGCTCGTCAACCGGGCCGAAGCCGACATGGTTGCGAGCATCGAGGCGAGCCAGGTGGCTCATCTGACCTCGCAACGGATAATCATCGGCTTCGGAGTCGGAAGCATCGCCTTGGCTCTTGTGCTCGGCTACGCGATCTCCTGGTCGGTGATAAGGCCGGTCAAGCAGATGGAGGCGAGGTTCAATGAAATTGCATCGGGGGACTTCTCCGGGCGCATCGAAGTTCCGAACCGGGACGAACTGGGAAACCTCGCGGCGAACCTGAACCGGATGAACGACCAGCTGGGGCGGCTCTACCAGCAGCTCGAGGCTGCCAATCTCGCGAAATCGCGCTTTCTGGCGGCAGCCAGCCACGATCTGCGACAGCCGCTGCATGCCTTGAATCTGTTCGTCGCGCAGCTTCGCACCGAGACCGATCCGGCCGAGCGCAGCCGGGTGACCGGGCAGATCGACGCCGCGGTGACGGCCATGAACGATCTGTTCAACGCGCTGCTGGATATCTCCAAGCTCGACGCTGGCGTGCTCGCTCCCGAGCCGACGAGCTTCCCGGTCGCCCATCTGCTGAAGCATATGGAGACGACGTTCGCGCCGGCCGCACGGGAAAAGGGGCTGCGATTGCAGTTTGTGCCCAGCGCTGCCTGGGTCCGCAGCGACTTCATCCTGCTCGAGCGGATACTGCTCAACCTCGTTTCCAACGCGATTCGCTATACCGTGCGAGGGGGAGTGGTCGTCGGCTGCCGCCGCCGCGGCCGCCAGTTGCGGATCGAAGTCTGGGACAGCGGGATCGGCATTCCCGAGGACCAGAGGCACAACATCTTCGGCGAGTTCTATCAGCTTGCCGCTTCGGAAAGAGACCGCCGCGGAGGCCTGGGGCTCGGGCTCGCGATCGTCGACCGGCTATGCCGTCTGCTCGATCACCGGCTCGAGCTCACCTCGACGCTCGGCAGAGGTTCGCGTTTCGCGCTCTCGCTGCCGGTGGTCGCTGCGCCGCAGGAGCCGATCGAGTACTCCATTGCGCCCAAAGCGATGGCCGACCCGGCGAGCGGCAAGCTCGTCGTCGTGATCGAAGACGACGCGCTCGCGCTCGACGCCATGCGTGGATTGCTGCGGCGGTGGGGATGCCTTGTCGTCACCGCCGAATCGGAAAGCGCGGCGCTGGCGAGCCTCGCCGATGACGACCAGCGGCCCGATGTCATCATTTCCGACTACCGTTTGGCCGACGGGCACACGGGCATCGAGGCGATACGGCGGTTGCGAAGCGCACTCGGCGCTCCGATTCCGGCGTTTCTCGTCACGGGTGACATCGCCCCGGAGCGCCTGCGCGAAGCGAGCGCGAACGGCTTCCATCTGCTGCACAAGCCGGTCGGCCCGATGGCGTTGCGTGCGATGCTGAATCAGATCTTGAGGGGAGGCGGGAAGGCGGCCGACCGGCTGCAAACGACCGCGGCTTACGGCTCCGCTACGAATCCGCAGCCGGCCGCAGATCCCAGCCCAGCGCGCCCACTGCAATGACCGCCTCGGTGCGGTTGGTCACCTTCAGCGCTCTCAGGATGGCGGTCACGTGGTTCTTCACCGTCGGCTCGGCCAGATCGAGAGTTCGGCAAATCGCCTTGTTGCTCTTGCCTTGCATCATCAGGGCGAGAACATCCACCTGACGGTCCGTCAGGCCAAGATCGCGGGGCGACGAGGGTCGCGGCTGCGTCCCGCCGGTGTTGGAAGGCGATGGCGCCGTTTCCCGGCGGGCCAGGATATCGGGTGGAATGTAGATGCCGCCGGAAAAAATGAGGCGTAGGGCGCTGAGCATGACCTCGCGCGTGGACGATTTCGGAATGAAGCCGAGCGCGCCCAGGTCGAGCGCTTTGCTGACGGTGTCGCGGTCGTTGAACGCGGACAGGACGACGGTGGAAATCCCGGGATAGCGCTCGCGCAACTCGGCCAGGACGTCGAAGCCGTTGCGATCGGGCAGATTCAAATCGAGCAGGATGAGACCAAGGTCGGCGTGCTCGTCGACCAGCCGCATCGCCAGCCGGCAATTGGATGCCTCAATGACCGTCGCGTCGTCCTTCAACTCCTTCAGGACGCCGCGCAAGGCTTCGCGAATCAGCGCGTGATCGTCGACGACGAGAACCTTCATCTCGAGCTCACAACGCGCCGGCGATGGCCTTTCCGACATCGCCGGTCGAAGCCTTGCCGCCGATGTCGCGCGTGCGCGGTCCCTCGGTCAGCACGCGCTCGATCGCGCGCACGATGGCCTCGCCCGCGTCCTTGTGTCCGAGGTGCTCGAGCATCATCGCGCCCGACCAGATCTGTCCGATGGGGTTCGCGATGTTCTTTCCGGCGATGTCGGGGGCCGAGCCGTGCACCGGCTCGAACACCGAAGGGAATTTGCGCTCGGGGTTGATGTTGCCCGAGGGCGCGATGCCGATCGTTCCGGTGCAGGCGGGGCCGAGGTCCGAGAGGATGTCGCCGAAGAGATTCGATCCCACCACCACGTCGAACCAGTCCGGGTGCTGGACGAAGTGGGCGGTGAGGATGTCGATGTGGTACTGGTCGGTCTTGACTCCCGGATATTGCGATGCCATGGCGCGAACGCGCTCGTCCCAGTAGGGCAGCGTGATCGAGATGCCGTTCGACTTGGTGGCCGAGGTGAGGTGTTTCTTCGGCCGGTTCTGGGCGAGATCGTATGCGTACTTGAGTATGCGGTCGACCCCGTGGCGGGTGAAGGTGCTTTGCTGCACCACGGTTTCGCGCTCGGTACCCTCGAAGATGCGCCCGCCGATGGAGGAGTATTCCCCCTCCGTATTCTCGCGCACCACCCAGAAATCGATATCGCCTTGTTTGCGTCCCGCCAGCGGCGATTGAATCCCCGGCATCAGGCGCACCGGGCGCAGGTTGACGTACAGGTCGAAGCTGCGGCGCATCGGGATCAGGAGCTCCCACAGCGACACGTGATCGGGCACGCCGGGAAAGCCGCAGGCGCCGAAGAAGATCGCATCGTGTTTGCGGATGGTGGCGAGCCCGTCCTCGGGCATCATGCGCCCGTGCTTTGCGCGGTACTCGCAGCTCCAGGGAAATTCGTCCCATTTGAATTCGATGCCGAATTTCCTGCCGGCGGCTTCGAGCACGCGCACGCCCTCCGGAACGACTTCTTTTCCGATGCCGTCGCCGGGGATCACGGCGATGCGGTAATTCTTTGCCATGGTGTTCGTTCCCTGTTATCAGAAGGCGACGTTTCTTCCGCCTTTGAGCTTCAGCATTTCGCGCGCCTCGTCGGGCGTGGCGATCGAAAGACCCAGCTCCTCGAGTATGCGGCGAATCTTGGTGACCTGCTCGGCGTTGCTCTTGGCGAGCGTGCCGCGCCCCAGCCACAGGCTGTCCTCCAGGCCCACGCGCACGTTGCCGCCCATGACCGCCGACATCGCGGCGACGAACATCTGGTTGCGACCCGCGCCGAGCACCGACCATAGATAGGCTTCGCCGAAGAGGCGGTCCGCCGTGCGCTTCATGTGCATCACGTCCTCGGGATGCGGGCCGATGCCGCCCCTTATGCCAAAGACCGACTGGATAAAGAGCGGCGGCTTCACCAGCTTGCGGTCGAGAAAATGCGCCGCCGTATACAAGTGGCCGATGTCGTAGCACTCGATCTCGAAGCGGGTGTCGTTGCCGCTGCAGGATTCGAGGATATGGGCGATGTCGCGGAACGTATTCTTGAATATGCGCTCGTCGCTGCCCGCGAGGTAGGGCTTCTCCCAGTCGTGCTTCCAGTCCTTGTAGCGCCCGAGCATCTCGTACAGGCCGAAATTCATCGAGCCCATGTTGAGCGAGGCGACCTCGGGCTTCAATTGCAGCGCCGGCTGCAGCCGCTCCTCGACCGTCATGGTCGGCGCGCCGCCGGTGGTGAGATTGATCACGACGTTCGAGGCCGCCTTGATCTTCGGCAGGAAGCGCATGAACATCCCGGGGTCCTGCGTCGGGCGGCCGTCGGCGGGCTCGCGCGCGTGCAGATGCACGATCGCCGCGCCGGCTTGCGCCGCCCCGATCGCGCCGTCGGCGATCTCCTCCGGCGTGATCGGAAGATGGGGCGACATCGTGGGCGTGTGGATCGCCCCGGTCACCGCGCAGGTGATGATGACCTTGCCTTGGGCCGCCGCCATTTGAGGTTGCTCTTATCGTTTTTGCTCAACCGGCTTGATGCGCTTGACCGTCTCGGCGAGCTTCTTCGCGTCCGCGTCCCAGAACTTGCGGAACTCCGGCGCGTCGAGATAGGCGACGGGCGTCTCGACCTTGGCCATCGCCGTCTTGAAATCCGGGTCCTGCACTGCCTGCCGCACGGCGTCACGCAGCGTTTGCTGGATCGCCGGCGGAGTCGCTGCGGGCGCCATCAATCCCGACCAGATGAAATACTCGGCGTCGATCCCGAGCTCCTTGAGCGTCGGCACGTCGGGAAGCGAGGCGAGCCGCTTGTCGCCGAAGTTCGCGAGCGGCCGCAGCCGCTTGCCCTTGATCTGGCCGATCATCGTCGCCGGCCCGCCGACTGTCACGTCGACCTGCGAGCCGAGCAGCGCCTGCACGGCGGGCCCGCCGCCGTTGTAGGGCACGTGCCACAGGCTGGCACCGGTCGCGTGTTCCAGCATCACGAAAGGGATATGCAGCGCGCCGAAGATTCCGGACGAGCTGTAGGTGATCTTGTTCGGCTGCTGCTTCGCAGCGGAGATGAATTCCTGGACGCTCTTCCAGGGCGCCTCTTCGCGCACGACCAGGACGACGGGATCGGCCGAGACCAGGGCGATCGGCGCGAACTGGTTCAGCTCGTACGGGGGCTTGTTTCCCTGCAGACGCTCCGCCTCCGGGATCACCGAAATGGACGAAAGCGCCATCAGCAGCGTGTATCCGTCGGGCCTGGCGTTGGCGACGTAGGCGTTGCCCGTCGCGCCGGCAGCGCCCGGCCTGTTCTCGATGATGATGCGCTGCTTCAGGACCCTCTCCATCGCGATGGCGGTGGGCCGCCCGGTAAGCTCGGCGACGCCGCCCGGCGGGAACGCCACGACCATCGTGATTGGGCGGGAAGGGTAGGCGTCCTGCGCGAACGCGGGAACAGCCAAAAGCGCCAGAGCAATCAGCGCAATCCGTTGACGCATGCTTTCCTCCGGGGGGACGGTCTATTTCGCCGGCACAATCATCGTGGCTGAAAAGGCCTGAGTCAAGCGCCGCGGGCGGCTCCGCCATCCGTTAGAATTCTTCGAGGAACCCCGATGAATCTGCTCGCGATCGATACCTCCACCGATTTCTGCTCCGTAGCGGCGAGCCGCGGCGCGGAGATCGTTTCGCGTCACGAGCCGGCGGGCCGGCGCCAGGCGGAGAGAATCCTCGACATGGTCGGCGAGGTGCTGGCGGAGGCGCGGCTCGAAATCGCGCAAATCCACGGCATCGCCTATGGCGCCGGCCCGGGTTCGTTTACCGGCCTGCGCATCGCGGCGGGCGTGACCCAGGGGCTCGCGCTCGCGCGGGGCATCGGCGTGGTCGGCGTCGGAACGCTGCTCGCTTTGGCGGAAGAAGCGGCGGAAGAAGCCGCGGCCGACCGGATCATTGCCTGCCTCGATGCGCACATGGGCGAGGTGTATCATGCCGCGTACCGCAGGGATGGCGCCGGATGGGAAGAGGTTTCCGTCCCCGGACTGTACAAGCCCGAGGCCGTCCCCCTTGCACCCGGGAGAGACTGGCTGGCTTGCGGCGACGGTTTCGCCGCGCATCGGGAACGACTCGGTGCCCGGCTCGGCGAAAGTGTCTCGGCGATCCGTCCCGAGGCCACCCCGACCGCGCGAGCGGTGCTGAAACTCGCGACGCCTCGTTTCGCCGCGGGGGACGCGAAGGACGCGGCCGAGGCGGTGCCGGTGTATCTGCGCGACAAGGTCGCGCTCAAGACGAGCGAACGCTGATGAGCGCGGTACTCCGACCTGCCCCAAGCTTCGAGCCGATGAGCGAGGCCGATCTTCGCCGGGTGCTCGAGATCGAGGAGGACCTCTACGAATTTCCCTGGACGCTGGGGAATTTCCGCGACTCGTTGCGCGCAGGCTACGGCTGCTGGGTGGTCCGCGACGGCAGGCAGCTGATCGCTTACGCGGTGCTTATGCTGGCTGCCGGAGAGGGCCATCTTCTGAATTTAAGCGTTGCCGCCCAGGCGCAACGCCGCGGCCATGGCCGCAGCCTGCTGAACGACGTGGTCGGGGCCGCGCGGGAGCGCGATGCGAAGGTCCTGTTCCTCGAAGTCCGGCCGACGAACACGGGGGGACAGCGCCTTTATACCCGTTATGGCTTCCGGCAGGTCGGAGTGCGGCGCGGCTACTATCCTGCGCGTCGAGGCCGCGAGGACGCCCTGGTTCTGGCGTTGGACCTGTGAGCGGGCGGAGCGAGCGCTATCTGGAAGAGATGGGGCTCGCTCCGGTATGGAGGCTGCGCGGGCGCCGCGAGGTTCGCCCCGACGTTCCCCGCGCGGCAGTTCCGGCAAGTACGGTTCCGGCTGCGGGGTCCGCGAACGACGACAAAGTCCGGCTCGAGCCCTCGTGGAAGGCGCGCCTCCTGCGTGAGTTTTCTCAACCCTATATGCACGACTTGCGCGAATTCCTGAAAAAGGAAATTCAGGCGAGGAAGATCATCTACCCGCGCGGCGTCGAATACTTCGCGGCGCTCGATCACACGCCTTTCGACAAGGTCAAAGTGGTCATCCTCGGCCAGGATCCCTACCATGGCGTGAACCAGGCGCACGGCCTTTGCTTTTCGGTGCGGCCGCGAGTGGAAATCCCGCCCAGTCTCCAGAATATCTTCATCGAATTGAAGAACGATCTGGGGATCGAGCCGCCGGATCACGGCCATCTCGTCCATTGGGCGGAACAGGGCGTGCTGCTGCTCAATGCAACGCTCACCGTGGAGGCGGGGAGAGCCGGCAGCCATCAGGACAAGGGTTGGGAGAAGTTCACCGACGCCGTCATCGACGTGCTCAACCGTGAGCGCGAGGGCCTGGTATTCGTGCTCTGGGGGAGCTACGCGCAGAAAAAAGGCGCCTTTATCGACGCCGGGAAGCACCTGGTTTTAAAAGGCCCGCATCCTTCTCCGCTCTCGGCGCATCGCGGATTTTTCGGTTGCAGGCATTTTTCGAGGATCAACAGCTATCTGCAGACCCACGGCAAGGCGCCGATAGATTGGCGCCTGCCGAAACTCGCGGCCTTGCAATCCGG
>Ga0137409_10008030_pt1 | contig 10798 bp, 8 predicted proteins | sample CZODoug1_16funga_FD_122059 | JGI IMG/M metagenome (GOLD analysis project Ga0137409, IMG submission 122059) | Vadose zone soil fungal communities from Angelo Coast Range Reserve, California, USA - CZODoug1_16fungal (Hybrid Assembly) | ecosystem: Environmental > Terrestrial > Soil > Vadose zone... | reverse complement strand
GTAGCGCGCTTTTGGATCACGTTCGAGGCATCGTGCACAAATCGTCTCCAAATCTCGATCGAGCGACGGTGCCAACGAGCGTAATTTGGGCGCCTGCGTTTCAGACGCTTGGCGAATAACGGAAACCGGATTGGGACCCAGGAATGGTGGACGTCCGGCAAGCACGTTGAACAGAACTGCGCCGAGACTGTAGACATCGGCAACCGGGGTAAAATCTACGGCTGCGTGACCGGCCTGTTCGGGGGCGATAAAACCTGCGGTTCCGAACGTAGTCAGTGATCGTGTAAGATCGTTGTTTCCGTCCAGCAGCTTCGCCAAACCGAAATCGCTGACCAGTGGCTCGCTTCGATCGTTGAGCAGAATGTTTCCCGGTTTGATATCCCTATGGAGCACTCCGCGGCTATGAGCGTATTCGACAGCACGCGCGACCTTTGCCATGAGTTGCACACATGTGCGGGGTGCGTTGCGAAGAGAAGGCGCGTTCTCCTGCAAACTTCCATTTTCCGCGAACTTCATGCTGAAAAACGGCAGGCCGTCCTCGCTTTCACTCACTTCGTAAATCGGAAGGATGTTCGGGTGATCCAGACTGGCCACCGCCTGTGCTTCTCGTCGGAAACGTTCCAGCGCTTCATGCGAATCAGCGCGATAACTAAGGACCCGCTTTACCGCGACGATGCGCCGGGAATGTCGTTGCCTTGCGCGATAGATCACGCCCATGCCGCCGGAGCCGATCTGTTCGAGAATTTCGTAATTTCCCAGAAACCAGGACTTGTGCGGCGCGTCCACCTCGGCGAGGACACTTTGATAACACGCCTGAGATACCTCGTCACCGCCTTCCAATCCCTCGCGCAGGAGGCAACTCACGCAAACTCCGGTGTCGAGTCGCATGGTTGCTCCACACTTTTCGCATCTTGCGTGGCCTTTGGTAGCGCTCGGAAGCAGATCGGACCGTGGTTCTGAATCTGTCATTGCAATGAGTCGGTTCCTGTTGCGAGTGACGCACAGAGGTAACGGATCTCGTCGTCCACGTCGGCAGGGTCTTCGACGGTTTGTGAGACTTCGTCGCGCAGCAGACTGCGATAACGCTGGCGCATATTGTGAAGCTGTTTTTTTACGGCCGTTTCTGCCATTCCGAGTTCCGCGGATAATTTGGCGTATGACACTTCGTCGCGTTCGTCTGTAAGATGGGAACTTAGCGCTTTGAAAAGCCAGAGCTTGCCTTTGCTCTCGCATTCTTCCCGCAGCCGTTGAAACGCGTGTTCCACAACCGTCGTGGCCCAAGTGAGGTCGAAGATGCGCTCCGGCGGCAAGGAGTCGAGTGCTTGAACCGGGATGGATAATTGCGACGGCGCTTCCGCCATCCAATCGTCCCAGGAAACAAATTCCACGCCACCGCCGCGTTTGTGTGCATGAGTTTTCTCAGCGGCATTGATAAGAAAGTTCTGAAGAGACTTCAATAACAGTGAGCGGAAGCGACCGCGATTACGATCAGCATTGTGCAGCCACTCATTCTTCAGAATTGTGACAAAAAAATCCTGCGTGAGGTCCTGCGCATCCTGAATGGAATACCCGCGTCCGCGGACGAACGAGAAGATCGGTCGCCAATAGGTCCGGCAAAGCTCGGCCAGCGCATCGCGAACTCTTTGCTCTTCACTGCCGACGTGCGCGGCCGAAAGAATCAAGCTCCACCGGGTAGTTACAAACTCACGCGGTTCGCCTGCACCCTTGTGGCCGTTCTTCCCGTTCACGAATGAACATTGTGGTTCTCTCTCGCCCACACAAGCACAAAGTGTTACCGACGATTTGCGGCAGGCGCCCCGACGTGCAACGCGGATCGGATCGCCAGGTTTTCAGCTTGTGTGCTGTCTGGTTGCCTAACGAGAGCTGGATGCTCAATCCATCCGCTATGGAATTTCATCCGTAAATAGCGGTATTGACATCCTAGGCAAAGATCCCTAATCATCTATACCCGACTTCGTTAGGCTGTTTGATGTGACGAGCGAACTTCAAGAAGCGGACTGGAATCGGCTCCTGCGCAGGATTCAGTCGGGCAAGTGCACTCCTTTTTTGGGAGCGGGCGCGTGCTATGGCGCGCTCCCTCTTGGGGCTGATGTCGCGGAAGAGCTGGCGCAGCGCTACGGCTATCCGTTTCCGGATCGAGATCTTGTGCGTGTTGCGCAGTATGCGGCCGTACAATCCGACCCGAACGCGCCAAAAGAAGACGTCGTGGACATTCTGCGCGCGGCCGGCCCGCCAAAGTACACCCAACCGCCACAGTTTGGGAACTCCGGTGAACCGCACAGCGTCCTCGCTGGTCTTCCGTTACCGATTGTCATCACGACGAATTACGACGACTTCATGGTTCGCGCTCTTAAATGGAAATTGAAAGACGCACGTCGCGAGATTTGCCGCTGGCAGGACATTCTGCAGCACGTGGAATCGATCTTCGAAAAGGACCCCGGCTACAAACCAACGCCGGCCAATCCGCTCGTGTTCCATCTGCATGGCGCGCTCGATGTCTCTGAGTCGCTCGTCTTGACCGAAGACGATTACTTGACGTTTCTCGCAAACATAGCCGCCAAACCAGATCTTCTGCCCGAGGTCGTGCAACAGGCGTTTGCCGCTACGAGTTTCCTGTTCATTGGCTATCGTTTGGGCGACTGGAATTTTCGCGTCCTCTTTCAGACTTTGCGTGCGCGGCAACAATTCAGCAGCATAGTGGTCCTGAAACCTCCCGATGAAACCGATCCAAACCGCGCAGCGCATCAGGCGTATTTCGAAAAGTTTTATGGTGCCTTGGACATGAAGGTTTTCTGGGGCACAGCCCGCGAGTTTTCATCCCAATTGGATGAGCGCTGGGCAACTTTCGAACGAATAAAAAAATGAGCGCTGAATCCGTTGCCGCCGAATCAAAGGACGTTCTGCCGTCGAAAGGCCGTGAGTTGGACGACAAGACTTGGGAGCGGCTATTGAAACGGATCAGAGACGACAAGTGTACGCCCGTCATTGGCTCGGGCGCGTGTACAGCGGCTCCCTCGGGTGCTAATCCAGAAGAATGGGAGAAATTGAAATATCCATCGAAGGAACAGATTGCGCTCAAATTTGCGGCTGATTACGCCTATCCGCTCGAAGATCAAACGAAGCTGGAACGAGTGGCGAAATACGTGGCAGCGACAGACGACATTATGGCCCCGAAGGAGGCGTTCGCCGAACATTACGGTAGTCTTCCTTCGCCGAACTTTTCGGCGTGGCCTAACGAGCCGCACCGCGTTTTGGCCGATCTTCCTTTTCCAGTCTATCTCACAAGTAATTTCGATGATTGGATGTATCGCGCGCTGACGGAATACAAGAAGCGAGATGCGCGCCTCGCCATCTGTCGTTGGAACCGGCATATCCCTGAGAAAGCGCCCAGTTTTGATCCGGAGTTCGCCTATTCAGTAGCGAATCCACTTGTCTACCACTTTCACGGTTGCACGCCGTGGGCGGAATCGGCGGTAGTGACCGAGGACGATTATTTTGAATTCCTGATCAACATTTCGCGCGACTACAAATCACTCGCGCATCGAGTGGACCGTGCGTTAGGAGGTGCGCTGCTTTTCCTCGGGTACACCCTGTCGGACTGGGATTTTCTGGTGCTCTTTCGGCTCTTCGCAAATAAGCTGCGCGACAGCGGTAATACGCACATCGCGGTGCAGCTTGAGCCTTCTGACACGCCAGGCGACCAGGCGGAGAAAGCTGCCAAGGCCGTGAAGTACCTCGATTCGTATTTCGGCAGCGCGCAGGTAAAAATTTATTGGGGCACTTGTCAGGACTTTTGCGAAGAACTGCGAGTGCGGTGGGAAGCCTTCAGCCGGGGATGAGCGATTCGCCCTTCGTAGGCCCGCGGCCTTTTGAAAAGGAGGACAGCGATCGGTTTTTCGGTCGCACGCGGGAGACAGAGGAGCTCCTCTCATTGATCATTGCGCACCGCGCCGTCCTTGTTTATGCGCAATCCGGAGCAGGCAAGAGCTCGTTGTTGAGGGCAGGTGTCATCAAGCGCCTGGAGGAACAGAAGTACCAGGTTCTGCGATCCGCACGCGTCCATGGCTTACTGCCAAATGATGTTCCACCCGAGAGCGTGCAAAACATTTTTGTTTACTATGCCGTTCAGTACTGGATGGCGACAGTGCCGGGCGGCCAATCACTCAAAGATCATGCTAAGACCACGTTGTCTGAGTTTCTCAAACCGCTTGTTGCTGCTCCAGCAGCAGGCGAGGAGAGCTCGCCACCGTTAATCGTGATCCTGGATCAGTTCGAAGAATTCTTTACAACCAATGCGCATCGATGGCAGGAGCGACGACCGTTTTTCGATCAGCTTGCGCAGGCGCTGCACGACTTGCCAACGATGAAGGTGGTCTTCGTTATGCGCGAAGAGTACATCGCTCAGCTGGAGCCGTTCGCCGAGTTGCTTCCGGAAAAATTGCGGCCACGTATGCACCTGGAGCGATTGCGCGGCAACGCGGCTCGTTCCGCGGTGGTCACACCTTTCCAAAACTGGGGTCTTTCCTTCGACCCAAACGCAGCCGACGAATTGATGGCGGAGCTTTCGGAAATTCGAGTAGCAGAAGGCGACAAATTCCGTGAAACGCGCGGCGAATTCGTCGAACCGGTTCAGCTTCAAGTGGTGTGCCAATCGCTCTGGGAAAATCTGCCCTCGGAATGGAAGAATGGACCGAACGCCAGCAGCGATGGATCGCGTCTGATCACGGCCGAATACATCGAACGTTTCGGTGACGTGGATAATGCTTTGGCGTGTTATTACGATCGCTCGGTTGAGAGAGCTGCTGCCGCCAGTGAAGGTAGGATCGGAGAAGGTGAATTGCGGCGTTGGTTTGGAATAGCTCTGATAACACCTACCGGAACACGCGGACTTGCTTTTCGCGGTGCGCCTGGAGCTACGTGGAGAATACCTGGCCTGGCGCTAAAAGAACTGGAGGAAGCTCATGTTATACGCCGCGAGGACCGCTCCGGCACAATAACACACGAGCTGACCCACGATCGCTTCATCGAACCAATACAGAAGTCGAACCATAAGTGGCTTGCGGGATACCAGGACGCGGAGCGGATCCGCGCGAAGTTGGAAGAATACGTTAAGCGCGAGTCCGATGAATCTCTGGATGAAGTGGAGCTGCGTGAAGCAGAGGAGTATTTGAATTCGCCAGCGGCAAAAGTTCTCGGCGCGAGTCCAGAGGCGCGCCAGCTTGTCAAGCGCAGCAGGAAGGCACAGGACGAAGTCAAAAAACGTCAGGCCGAGGAGTTAGAGGAAGCACGACGGCGCGCTGAAGAGCAGGAACAGCTGCGCAGGGCGGAGACGGAAAAAGTAACGCTTCTTCGGCGACAACGAAATTTCGGCGTCATACTCGTCGTCTTGGGCGTGATCGTTCTTATCGCTCTCGCAGCTCTCGGCTACCTGATAAACGAGAAGCGGAAGAGTTGGAAACAAACCGCCGCGGAGCTGGAAAAACAGCGTCAGACGCTTATCGAGAAGGGTCAGAGCCTCAGGGAAAACGCGAAAGCAGCTTTGGCTAACGGGACGGATGATCCGATAAAAGATGTCACCGCGCTCCGGAATCTGGCCCTTGCTTTAAATTTGAATCGCGAGGATACCGAAGCGGCAAAGATAGCTCGGAATTTGTTGCTACAGCGCGTTTGGTGTCCGCCCGCTGCCTCCGAGGTGCGTTATCGGCGAGACACGTTGCTGGCAGCGACCTTCGGTCCCGGAGGAAGCAACAACGAAATTTTTGTCGCGACGGGCGATGGTCAGTTGCTGTTTTGGAACGGGCGCCAAATGTCCCCCGTACGATCGTTATTTGAGAAACCGAAACCGAGCGAGCGCGAGGTCGTGCAACCGGGCTTCGCGTCCTTCAGTCCTAATGGACAATGGCTGTTCATTATCGCTCCAACGCTCGCTTCGGCTGGAAATGCGGATGCTGCTCCGCAAGGCCCGCCCCAGCAGACAAGCGGAGGAGGAGGTAGCGCCGGCAGCGGCCACGATGCGTGTAAATTGCAGATCTGGCGCTGGTCGCTGCAGAAAGGGACATACGAGTCTGCGGGCGAGGACTTGGAGTTCCAGCGGCTCCGAGGTTCCCGGATGATTACCTTTGCCTGGTCTCCCGAATCAGACCGGGTTGTGCTTATCAATACGCGCCTGAGCGAGGCCGAATGTGTCTTTTTCGAGGTGAAGGGAAACACTTTCCAACAACTGCTCGAGCAATCGAACAAACTCAACAGCATGAAAATTGTGGCGCTTGGCTTTGCCGCCTACCGCACCGGCATCGCCGCAGTCTCTGTGGACCCGGCAGCGCCGGCATTGCGCAAGGTAAGTTTCATCAGCGCGGATGATCTCCAGCTGATGCCCAACGCCATGGGTGGACAGGATTCGATTTGGTTGTCCGAGGGGTTTCAGCCAAATGGCATCGCCTTCGGCCCCGGCAACGACCAACTTACCCTAACGAGTTGGAGCGGCATTCGGATCCTCGATCTGCTTAATGGAAGCGTCATACCGGTGCCTTCACCGACCTTTCGTGATCAGTTCATGCGCATAGTTGTCGGCCCGGGCGACTTTGCCAGGCGTCTCGTGGGGAAATCGCTCTACGGTCGAGTCGAGGTCGCAAAGGGGACGCGAATGAAAGAACCCGCCGAGCCCGCGATCTTCGGCGGTTCAATTGGAATTGCACAGTTCAGCTCCGACGGCAAACGAATGCTGATTTTATCTGGCGGAATATGGAATGTGTTCGACAGGATGCGCCTCATCGACGTCAGCCCGTTATATCGCACACAGGAGGCAGCACCCGAAAAGTTCGAAGAAAAACCTGTGCCTCCATGGCTGGCAGAGATTGCAGCAGCGGTGAGCGCGCTCGACACGACTGGCGATGGCGCGTTGGTTACACTGGAAACGGTGCGAAAGAGGTATCCGAAAAGCAAGACTGGCGATGCCTATGAAGCGGTCTGGCAGCGTTTTTTCCCAGATGAACGCAGCAAATAACTGCGATAGGTGGTTGCGCTCAACGTCCAACTTTGAAGATCAATTGAGAATTCACTGCCGGCGGAGGGGCTCGAACCCACACGACCTTGCGATCACTGGATTTTGAGTCCAGCGCGTCTGCCAATTCCGCCACGCCGGCGTTGGGAGGCAAAACGATACGAGATTCGCGCATAAGCTCAACCTCGTCGCGCTGTAGAGTGCGCTGTCCTCAGCGCTTCTTTAGAATCCGGGAAAGCAAGCAATCCGCTGAGGAACAGCGGACACTACAGAAGATCGAATGCCTGCAAACCACGCGGTGGTCCCAAAATTTCACGAAGGAGGATTGCTTCGCGCAAGCCAGATTTCGATACAAGCAAGGTGGCGATATTCATCGTGAAATCAGCACGTTTGGCAACTGCCTGAGTCGCTGCGTAAGCTTCGACCGGCGGCTTGATAATCGGCGGCTGCTGAAGCTCAACGGCTAATGCTTCATGAACTTCGAACGCCGACGCAGCCGGAGGCGGTACGGGTGGTGGAACGATTTGCTGCAAACGCGGCTGTTCGAATGGAGCACTTTCTCTTTGACTGACGTCCGGTTTCTCTCGCTGTTCCCGAGGGAATCGCCACATGCTTGGGATTACTGGTGGCGGTTGCACAGGCGCCAGTCGTCGTGGCGGAATATCGGTACGAGACAGAACAGGCGTAGGGGGAGTTGAAGTTGGCGGCTGACCCAGTGCTTCGAGGAATTTACGAATCCGATCTGCATCGGATTCCCGTGGCGCACGTTGAATTGGTCGAGGTGTTTGTGGCCTCGGCGAGCTCGATGTTTCGTTCGAATCGCTTTTGCCTGCTTTGCTTATCGTTTTCGACAGCAGCTGAAACAAAGCTGCGACAGCAATTAGCAGAAAGAAAAGTAGATTATCGAGACTAACCGCAATCATCTTAAGACTTCAACCCATCAACCATTGGACGCAATCACGTCCCATCTGTCCGGGGTTTGTCTCCGCCGGCAATGGATTCGCGCATGGAAGTATCGGCTTGGACATTTTTCATCCGGACATAATCCATGATCCCAAGATTGCCGGCGCGAAAGGCATCGGCCATGGCCTGCGGCACGAGCGCTTCAGCTTCAACAACTTTGGCGCGCATCTCCTGCGTCTTGGCTCGCATCTCCTGTTCCACTGCGACCGCCGCGGCGCGACGCACTTCCGCTTTGGCTTGCGCGACACGCTTGTCGGCTTCGGCTTGCTCGGTCTGAAGTTTCGCGCCGATGTTGTCGCCCACATCGACGTCGGCGATATCGATCGACAAGATTTCGAATGCAGTCCCGCTGTCGAGCCCTTTCGCCAGCACGGTTTTTGAAATGCGATCCGGATTTTCCAGAACATCCTTGTAGGTTTTCGCCGAGCCGATCGAGCTAACGATTCCCTCACCAACCCGCGCGATGATTGTCTCCTCCGTCGCGCCGCCGACGAAGCGATCGAGATGCGAACGCACCGTCACGCGCGCTTTCACCTTTACGCCGATTCCGTCTTGCGCGACGCCGTCGATCGTGCTCCGTCCCATGTTGGGACTCGGCGCGTCGATCACCTTCGGATTGATGCTCGTCCGCACCGCTTCGAGAACCGTTTTGCCGGTGCCCTTCGTGGCCAGATCAATTGCGCAAGCCCGATTGAAATCCAACGAAATCCCGGCCTTGTCTGCTGCGATCAAAGCCAGAATAACATGATTGACATCGCCACCCGCCAGATAATGCGCCTCGAGCGGATCGCTCGGAATCTCGATGCCTGCTTTCACAGCGGTGATGCGATTATCGACAATTAAACCAACCGGCACCTTGCGCAGCCGCATCCCGATCATTTTGCCGAGGCTCACCGGCGCATTCGCGATCCGTGCGCGCAGCCAGAGACCGAAGAAATTGAAAAGAACAATCGCGAGCACAAATGCGAATAACGCCAGTACCGCGACGCCGATGAGATAAAGCGAATCCATGTTGCTCAAAGCCTATCGGAGCAGAAATCACTCGAAAAGTTTTAATTAGCGGCGTATTGCAACTGCCAGCGCAATACAATGGTGCTCGGGGCGGGACTTGAACCCGCAAGCCTTTCGGCATACGCCCCTCAAACGTACGTGTCTGCCATTCCACCACCCGAGCGTCGAGAGGGAGCAAACTTTCCGCAGACGGCAACGGCTGGCAAGTGTCGAGTGTATTCTTCTTACTCGTGCTCGAAATGGTAATCGGAATCGCGACGACAGATTCAAGCAGCCACGGTTCGTATGAAATCGGTTTGATTCACGGTTAAGCTTTCAGCACGAGCAAGAGTAAGAGCATGAGCACGGGCAAGACTGAGGAAATTGGTTGGACAAAAATTGATCTGCACATTCACACCCTCGATGATCCCAAAGACGCCGTGGATTTTTCGGCGCATCAATTACTGGAACGGGCGCGCTCGTTTGGATTTCGCGTCCTCGCCATCACCCTGCACGATGCTGTCTTTGATCGAAAGGAAGTATTCGCTGACGCGGCGGCAATGGGCATTCTGCTGATTCCCGCGGTCGAGGTGCGTTTGCTTGGCGCAGACGTGATTGTGTTGAACGTCACCGCGGAAGAGATCGCGCAGGTGAAAAATTTCGATGATCTGCGGCGGCTCCGGGCACGCCGAGGGAATTCTATTTTCACTATCGCGCCGCACCCGTTCTACGTTGTCGGCGGCTCAATCGGATCGCGGCTGTTCGCAGAGATCGATTGTTTTGACGCGATTGAGTTCTGTCATTTTCACATTGGCCCGTTCAATCCGAATCGCCGGGCACAACGAGTCGCAACCCGGTTTGGCAAACCAATGATCGCCACTTCCGACGCGCATCGGCTGCACGCCTTTGGGCGGCACTACACGAGTATGCCAATGCCGCCTGCGCTGACGGTCGAGAACGTTTTCGCGGGATTGCGCAGCGGCCCGCTGCGCCTAACAAGTCCGCCTTCGAGCGTGCCAGATTTTGTGAGCGCGATCTATTTTGTTTTCCTCAAACATCCATTTCAGGTCCGCCGGAAACTCGGCAGGATGTAAAACCTCTTTGGTACTCAAAACCGGCGTGGCGCCTTAATGCGAAGGTGACTCCTTCGCTAGGTCGTAAATTGCGCCCCAGTCGCCGGACGCGACCAGGAACAACTCCGCCGGCCGGCACCCGCCGTCGAACACGGGGGTCTTGGGATAGCCGGCCTGGAAGTTCGGGTCGTAGCACGTGGTGGCGCCGCGGCGGCAGATGACCGTCCAGGACCTCCTGCGCCACACCTCGGGGCTGACCTACGGCATCTTCGGCAACACGCTGGTGAAGAAGGAGTACCTCGAGGCGAAGCTGTTCGACGGCGACCCGACGAACGCCGAGTTCGTGGAGCGGCTCGTCAAGCTGCCGCTCGCCAATCACCCGGGCACGGTGTGGGACTACAGCCACTCGACCGACGTGCTGGGCCGCGTCGTGGAGATCGTCTCGAAGAAGTCGCTCTACGAGTTCGAGAGGGAGCGCATCCTCGACCCGCTCGGCATGAAGGACACGGCCTTCGACGTGACCGACAAGGCCCGGCAGGGGCGCATCGCAGAGGCGTTCCCCAACGATCGCACGATCGGCACCAACACCGAGTTCTTCGACCCGCGCGCGCCGCAGCGCTGGCAGTCGGGCGGCGGCGGCATGGTCGGCACGACCATGGACTACGCGCGCTTCTGCCAGATGCTGCTCAACGGCGGGGCGCTCGACGGCAAGCGCCTCCTGAGTCCGAAGACGGTCGCCTACATGGCCGCC
>Ga0137409_10008029_pt1 | contig 10799 bp, 11 predicted proteins | sample CZODoug1_16funga_FD_122059 | JGI IMG/M metagenome (GOLD analysis project Ga0137409, IMG submission 122059) | Vadose zone soil fungal communities from Angelo Coast Range Reserve, California, USA - CZODoug1_16fungal (Hybrid Assembly) | ecosystem: Environmental > Terrestrial > Soil > Vadose zone... | reverse complement strand
GGGCAGGTGCAATTTTCCGACTGAGGGATCGCGGTCAGGCTGTGACGAGTATCCTGGGAAGGCTTGGAGAGTTTCCCCAGGATACTCGTCACAGCCTGACCGCGATCCCTCAGTCGGTCGGACCCACCGGCATATTTGCGACGAATTTCAGCGGCTCGGGTCCGCAGATCGGCGTTTGCGCGCCCGGCGTTGCCGTTATCTCAAGCGTTCCCGGCGGGGCCTTTGGCGCCCGCGACGGCACGGCAACCGCGGCGGCGCATGTTGCCGGCTTTGCGGCTCTCATTTTGGCGCATCATCCGCTCTTCCGGGGCGTCTACGGAACCCGCGGCGAACAAAGGGTCAATGCGCTCTTCGAACTCGTTCGCAATTCCGCCGTACCACCTGTCTTCGACCCGGTCCGGGTCGGCGCCGGGTTGCCCGATCTTCAGCGCGTGCCGGGCCTGGCTGCATCCGAAGCCGACGCGTGGAACAAGGCCGCGCAAAGTTTCGGCGTCTTTGTCGGCGCGAAGGAAGGCTTTACCGACCGGCTGTCTGCCGGCGTTCCCCCGAGCCATCTCGCCGGCACGATGGCGTTGATACAGCTGAGAGCCGCCGGATTGATCTGAGACCGAATCTGAGGCTGGCCGGGGTTAGTAGAGCCCCGGCCCAGCTCACGATTCATCGGGCGTCGATGCCGCCACGGCCAGAGCGGGCAGGATGGCGCCCAGCGTCCTGCCGTTGGCGACGATCTTGCCGTGCACCAGCAGCGCATAGGTGCCTGTCTTGTCGAATCGGACGATCGATAAGGTCGGCGGCTCTCGATCGCTGGTCGCGCCATCCCAAATTGCCAGATAGTGTGCGAACGCATTGGCGGCAAATTGCGCCCGGCCCCAGCCGCGATTGGCGATTCCTTTTTTGTGGGCCTCTTGCAGCAGCTTCACGTCTTCGCTGCTGAAGCCCTTTGCGCCGAGCAGCCCCGCGGCTGCGGATGCGAGCCCGACTTGGCTCCAGCCTGCGTCGTCCAAATCACGCATCGTCTCGTTGACCCCTCAAGCACGAAACCCGCCAGCCCGCACATAGGCCGGTTGGTGACACATTTATGAATATTAATATGCAACGGGCAAGCCGCAACATGCGTCGGAGTGGCGCGCCGGCAAATCCACAGAAAGCTTCGGAAAGCGGGTCAGCTGAAGCGGTGCCCGATCGAGCTTCTCACCTTTGCCACGGCTTGGCCGCGGCGATGGACCCCAAGCTTCTGCAGAATGTTCTGGACGTGATTCTTGGCGGTGCAGGGCTCGATGTGCAGCCGATTGGAGATTTCCTTGTTGGAGAGGCCGCGATTCATCAGCTCGACAACCTGAAGTTCGCGGTTCGTGAGGGACACTTCGCCCTCGGCGCCCAGCGATGAAATCGAATGATACAGCGATGCCGCAACCTTGGGTGAGCATACCAGCTCGCCGCGCATCACGCTTTCAACCACGGTCACCACGTCGGCGATGGTGGCGTCCATCCGAACATAGCCGTCAACACCGGCGGCGGCGCATGCCAGAACCTCGCTCTCGACTTCACGGATCCCCATGGCGACGATCCGGAGCCGCCGCGGCACCTCTCGCAGGGTCACGACCACCGTCGGGATTTCGAGCTGGAGCGAGTCGAGCAGCGCGACATCGGCGGGAGTCGAGCGAAGCACACGCAATGCATCCCCCAATGTCCCGGTGCCGACGACGTCCAGATTGGGGAAGTCTTCAAGTTGAAGGGCCAGCCCCTCGCGGTGCAGCCGCACGTCGCCCAATATGAAAAGCTTGATCTGCTGATATGCCATCAGTGGTGTTCCGGCTTTGGTTCGAAATAGTTGAAGATTGCGCGACCAGTCGCCGATCGCTAAAGCGCCGCACTCCTAGGCTCGTTTGGGCCTGTGGTGGGGGCGACTGATCCCGTCGAAATAAGCACCCTGATCGATCTGCAGTGACTGGTGAAGGATGTCGCCGGACATGCGCGCGGTCGTTGTGAGAACGGCTGTCCTCGCTTCAATCTTGCCTTCAATGGTTCCCGCCAACTCCACGCCTTCTCCGAAAACGGTTCCCTTGATGATCGCTCCGTTGCCGATCCTCACCATATGGCCGCGGATATCTCCCTCGACCTTGCCGTCGATCTGTATATCTCCGGCACTCTCCAGTTGACCAATCACAATCAGCGCTGCGCTGATGAGAGACGGCCCGGCGTTGGAGCCTGTCCCGGGATGGTGTTCCGGGGAGCCGGCAGTGACGCTCCGGGATTCCTTTGCCTGGTCTGCGGCGACGTGGTCGGAATCTTTGCTGCTGCGTGCTAACACGTTCATGGCTACGTCTCCGGAACGGTTTCAGGCATCTTGAAGAATGCCATTGGCCGACGGCGCGTCGGTCCGTCGACAGGCGCTCCGCTGGTAAGATGAATTATTCCTTTTGGCAATCGCGCTCCCACCAATTGTGATGCCGGTTGGCGGTTCGCGCATCATTCATTTCGCCTTATCCCACAAAAGTCACACGGTCACTCCGGCGTCGAGCTTAGGCTTGGCTTGTGCAGCACTAAATCGGATCGTGCTCGGCGACGAAATGGCCGTCCGCCACTTCGAGCAGACGCGGCACATATTGCTCGGCGTCGGGATCGTCGATGCGTTTGGATTTCAGAAACATCAGAGCCGACCTGGTGTCGAGCGGCGAGGGCAGCTCGCCAGTCAACAGCCGCCGCGTTTTCACGCGTTCGGCCTGCGGATCGGGCACCATCACGGCCGAGATCAGCGCCTTGGTGTAGGGGTGGCGCGCGTCGCTATAGATCGCTTCGCGCGAGGCAAGCTCGACGACGCGGCCCAAATACAGCACCATCACGCGATGCGAAACCTGGCGCACAACCGAAAGATCGTGGCTGATGAAGATCAGCGACATGCCGAATTCGGCCTGCAGCGACAGGATGAGATCGACGATCTGGGCCTGGATGGAAACGTCGAGCGCGCTGACCGCTTCGTCGCAGACGATCAGCTTCGGCTGCAGGATCATCGCGCGCGCCACGCCGACGCGCTGATTTTGCCCCCCGGAGAATTCGTGCGGATAGCGGTTGATCCAGTTGGGATCGAGACCGACCTTTTCCATGATCGCCGCCACGCGCTCGTTCACGTTATTGCGCGGGATGCCGGGCTCGAGCGAACGCAAAGGCTCGGCGATGCTCTCCCCAATTTTCATGCGCGGGTCCAGGCTTGCCAGCGGATCCTGGAACACGATCTGGAATTCCTTGCGCAATTGCCGCAACTCGCGCTTGGCGGCTTCCTTAAGATCGCGCCCGCGCCACACCACGGTGCCCGCCGTCTGAGGCAGCAGTTTTAAAACGGCACGCGCGAGCGTCGACTTGCCGCAACCCGATTCTCCGACCACGCCCAGAGTTTCGCCTTGCTTCAGCGTGAAGCTGACGCCGTCGACCGCGCGCAACGGCTTGTATTTGGGCAGAATCGTTCCGCCGACGCGGATCGGAAAATGGACCTTGATGTCCTCGACGTCGAGCAGAATCGGGCTTTCCGGCGGTAATGGCTTCAACGCGACGCGGCCGGGCCGCTCCGGGCGATCGATGCGCGGCATCGCCTCCAGTAGCATGCGCGTATAGGGATGCTGCGGGCGGTAGAAAATATCATCCGCGGCACCCTGCTCGACGAATTCGCCGTGGCGCATCACCAGCACGCGGTCGCACATCGAAGCGATGACCCCCATGTCATGGCTGATCAGCACGACGGAGGTGTTCAGCTCCTTTTTCAGATCGCGCATGATCTCCAGAATCTGCGCCTGCACGGTAACGTCGAGCGCGGTCGTCGGCTCGTCGGCGATCAAGAGATCGGGACCGCAGGCGGTCGCCATCGCGATCATCACCCGCTGGCGCATGCCGCCCGAGAGCTCGTGCGGATATTGCCGCATGCGGCGCTTGGCTTCGGGAATGCGCACCAATTCCAGCGTCGCGATCGCGCGGGCCGCGGCCTCGTCGCGGTTCATCTTCTTGTGGGTCTGCAGCGACTCAATGATCTGATCGCCGATGCGCATGTGAGGCGTGAGCGATGTCAGCGGGTCCTGAAAGATCATAGTGATCTTGGCGCCGCGAATGTCGTTCAGAATATTTTCCGGCGCTCCGATCAATTCTTGGGCGCGATAGGAAACGCCCCCCGTTGACCTGCCGTTGCCGGCGAGCAGCCCGACGGCGGCAAGAAACAGCTGGCTCTTTCCCGATCCCGATTCGCCCACCACGCCCAGAACGTCGCCCTCGTTGACGTCGAAGCTGACGTTCTTCACCGCGTGGACTTTGCCGTCGGGCGTCCAGAAGCGCACATCGAGATTTCGAACCGATAAGACCGGGCCGGCCATGCGCTCTACCGGTCCTTGGGGTCGAGCGCGTCGCGCAAGCCGTCGCCGATGAAGTTGAAGCAGAACAGCGTCAGCGTCATGAAGGAACCGGGAAATATCAGCGCCCAAGGCGCGGTTTCGATTTGCTGCGCGCCTTCGGAAATCAGCACGCCCCACGAGGTGTAGGGCTCGCGAATGCCCAAGCCCAGAAACGAGAGAAAGCTCTCAGCGAGAATGACGCCCGGAATTGTCAACGTGACATAGGCGATGACGGGACCGACGACGTTGGGAATGATGTGGCGGGTGATGATGCCGAAGCTTCCCACGCCCGCTGCGCGCGCCGCTTCGACGAACTCCTTCTGCTTTGCCGAAAGCGTCTGTCCGCGCACGATTCGCGCCATCGTAAGCCATGACACCGCCCCGATCGCCACGAACAAGAGAACGAAATTCTGATTGAAGATCACCATCAGGATGATGACCATGAAGATGAAGGGCAGCGAATAGAGAATGTCGACGGTGCGCATCATCACCGCATCGACCCGCCCCCCGATGAAGCCCGCTGTCGCGCCATAGAGAACGCCGATCGTGAGGCTGACCAAAGTCGCGAAAATCCCCACTTCGAGCGAAATCTGCGCGCCATAGAGCGTGCGCACGAAAAGATCGCGTCCCACAGAATCGGTGCCGAACCAATGGGCGCCGCCGGCGCGGCAGCGCACGTCGCCGGGCCACCATGGCGGCGCGCAGGAAATGAAATTGTAATCCTGATCGCGGAAGGCATAGGGCGACAGAAACTGCGCGAATATCGCCATCAGCGTCACGATGGCGAGAATGATCATGCCCGCGACCGCGGCCTTGTTGCGGAAGAGGCGCCGCCGTGCATCGGTCAGCAGGCTGCGGCCCTTCACGGCCTGCGCCGTTTCCATCAACTGGGCGTCGGGATGCGTGATGAGCCGCGCCATTTACTTGTACCTCACGCGCGGATCGAGCACGCCGTATAAGAGATCGGCGACGAGATTGAGCCCGATGATGAGTGTGGCGTAGAAAATCGTCACCCCCATCACCAGCGTGTAATCGCGGTTGAGCGCCGCCTGGACGAAATAGCGTCCGATCCCGGGAAGACCGAAAATCTGCTCGACGACCAGCGATCCGCTGACGATATCGGCGATCGCGGGCCCGAGAAAACTCACCAGCGGAAGCAGTCCCGCGTGCAAGGCATGCCGCGTGATCACGCGATAGGTCGACAGGCCCTTCGCGCGCGCCGTGCGAATGAAATTGGAGCGCAGCACTTCGATCATGCTGCCTCGCGTCAGCCGCGCGATGACCGCGGTCGGCGCCAGCGACAGCACGATCACCGGCAGCACCATGTTGCGCGCGGCCCCATTGTTCCAGCCGCCCACGGGCAGCGAGAGCTCCAGTCCGAACAGATTGATTCCATAGATCCCGAAAATGAGCTGGAGCAGCGGCGCGGTGACGAAGGACGGAATGCAAATCCCGATCATGGCAAGCGACATCACCGAATAATCGGCGGGCCGATTTTGCCGCAACGCCGCGATGACGCCGAGCGTGGTCCCGATCACCATGGCGAGCGTGATCGCAAGCAGCCCTAAGCGCAGGCTGACCGGAAAGCCCTGCGCGATCAGCTGCGAGACGGTGAAATCGCGTATCTTGAAGGACGGGCCGAAATCGCCGTGGAGAAGTCGTCCGAGGTAAATGAAATATTGTTCATAGAGCGGCTTATCAAGATTATAGGCGGCCGCGATGTTGCGCTCGATTTCGGGCGGCAGTCTTCGCGCGCCGTCGAAGGGCCCGCCCGGTGCAAGCCGCATCATGAAGAAGGCAATCGTGATGATGATGAAGAGAGTCGGGATGGCGCCCAAAACGCGCCTTATGGCGTAGGAAAGCATGGGCTCGTTCGGCTCCCGTTCGCCCCGATAGGAACGCGCTGAACCTTGTCGAGGCGTCAGCCAATGTCAATGCAAGCTCTGGCGTTTGACCGAAACCCAAAACCCACCTCCCCCTTGTGGCTACGGCGTTCACGGAAGTGATTCCCTTTGGGACGGTAAGATGTTTCAAGGTCCTGCGGCTGATTTGCGGGGTCTTGGGATGGCATTTGGAGATATCCGGGTTGAGGATCGTTGCGAGTGGTTGCTGGAACAGATAACGGCAACGGGGTCTCTGCATCCGCGTCGGATCGGGGGAACGCGTGCTCGCGAGATGGCGGTTCATCGTTTTCTGTCGTCGCCCTACGTTTCTGTCGAGGCGATCCTGTCGACGCTTGGGGCGCGCACTGCGGCGCAATGCGTTGGCCGGGATATTCTTGTCGTGCAGGATACCACTGAGATCAATTTTGCCGGCCGGGAGGGCAAGCGGCGAGGTTTTGGCCCGGCGGGGAATGGCGAGGCGTTGGGGTTTTTCATTCATCCGGTGATTGCGGTGGACGTGGAAGAGGAAGCCGTCATTGGTCCGGTGCACGCGGCGATCTGGACGCGGAGTTGGGAGCAGAAGGAGGCGAGGAAGAGCCGTCCGCTGGAAGAGAAGGAATCGATGCGCTGGGTTGATGGCTGCCAAGCGAGCTTCGACATTCTGCGCGAGGCGGCACGCCTGGTGTGGAGCCGCCGCGCCTGGGGCGCCTACCCAGGGCTCGCCGAGAACACCGCGCTCCTGATCCGCTTCTGCCTCGAATCCGGAGCCGCAGGCATGGACGCCAAGCTCTTCCTGTCCTTCCGCCCCGCCGAGGAGGCCAAGCACCTCGAGGCGTGCTTTCTCTTCGCCAAACGCCTGGGCGGCTACGAGTCCGACCCGGGCGAGGCCGTCGCGCGGGCGAGCAATCATCCCTTCGCGCAGATGGCCCTCGATCCTGACCTGCCCGTGGAGGCGGTCGTCGCCGCGCTCGGCGGCCTCGACGACCAGCTCGATCTGAACCTGTGCCTGAGCCACCTGCAGAGGAGTCGCGACGAGGCCGCGCGGCAGGTCCTGAGGCTGATCGCCGGCGACAAGCAGCGCCACGTCCTCTTCGCGTGGACGCTCCTCGCCGACCGCATGCCCCGGCTCGATGCGACTAGCCGCGCCGCCGTCACGGAGGCCCTCCGCGATATGCTGGAGCGCGTGATCCTCGCCGGGTACCGGAACACGTGGCTGCTGCCCGCGGGCGCCCGCGAGCCCCTGCTGGCCGCCGAGGCCCTCACCGCCGAGCACGGCCTCGGCGCCTCCACCGTCGCCCAGGAGAAGGCGGTGGTCCGTGCCACCCTTGCCCAGGTGCGCGAGCGCCTCGCCACGTGGGCCATCACGCTCGCTCCCGTCAACCATCCGGAGCTCGGCCGGGCATGAGCCGGCCGATCGCCCCGTCCAGGAGGAACCCGTCATGAGCACGTACCTCAGCGAGACCCGCTATCCGCTCGAGCTCGCCCCCGCCATGCCCGACGTCTGGGAGCTGTGGCAGCGCGCCAAGACGCTCGAGTGGGATCCGGAGATGGACATTCCGTGGGAGGAGCTGCATCCGGAGCGATACCCCGAGGAGCAGATCATGGCCGCCCGGCTCCACTGGAGCCGCCGGACCTGGGGCGAGTACGGCGCCATCTCGGAGAGCCCGGCCCTGCTCCTGCGCTTCTGCCTCGAGAACCGGCTGCCGGACCTACGCTTCTTCTTCACCATGCGGACGCAGGAAGAAGGCCGACACGCCGAGGCCTCCTGGCTCATGGCCGAGCGTCTGGGCGGATACTTCCCGCAGCCGCAGAACCCGCCGACCGCGACCGCGGTGGGCACGCACGGGGTGCGCCGGATGGCCTTCGACCCCGACACCTCGCTCGAGGGCATCTTCGCGAGCCTCGTGTGCGCGGCCGAGGAGATCCTGATCGATGCCTTCAAGGCGACCGTCCACAAGGCCACGAACCCGGCGGTGCGCCGGCTCATGGAGCTGATCCTGCGCGACGAGGTGCGCCACATCGCCTTCGGGTGGCAGTGCCTGGACGCCTGGGCGCCCACCTTCACGCCGGAGACGGTGCGGAACATCGAGCGCGCGGTGACCCAGATGATCCAGAACGTCGAGTTCAACGGCTACCGCAACCTGTGGCTGGCGATCGAGGGCGGTACCGCCACCCCGCTCGAGATCGACGCCGACCGCGTGGCCTGCGAGGCCGGCCTCGGCGGCACCACCCCCGAGGACGAGATGCGCATCGTCCCGCAGTTCATCAAGAAGATACGCGCCCGGATGGCGCCGTGGGGCGTGAACCTGCCGATGTTCGATCACCCGAAGCTCGGGAAGGTCTAGCCCGGGTCGCGTGCGCCCCGCTCCCTTCGAGTACTTCGCGCCGCGGACGGTGGAGGAGGCGCTCGATCTCCTCGCCCGCCACGGCGACGAGGCCAAGCTCCTGGCCGGCGGCCAGAGCCTGGTGCCGATGATGAACATGCGGCTGGTGCGGCCCGCGGTGATCGTGGACCTCAACCGCGTGGCCGCGCTCGGGGCGCTGCGGGAGGACGCGGGGGGCCTCCGCCTGGGTGCGCTCGTCCGGCAGCACGCGCTCGAGCGCGACGGGCGCATCGCGACCGCCGCGCCCCTGCTCGCCGAGGCGGCCCCGCTCATCGGGCACCTCCAGACGCGGGCGCGCGGCACCATCGGAGGCAGCCTGGCCCACGCCGATCCCGCCGCCGAGCTGCCCGCCTGCATGATCGCCCTCGACGCCGTCTTTCATCTTCGAAACGCCCGGGGCGGCGGGCGTGCCGAGCGCAGGACTTCATCCGCGGCCTCCTGGCCACCGCGCTCGAGCCCGACGAGCTGCTCTCGGAGATCGAGGTGCCCGGCCCACCCGCGCCCCGGACGGGGCACGGCTTCGCCGAGGTCGCGCGCCGGCACGGGGACTTCGCGCTCGTCGGCGCCTGCGCGGTGCTCGGGCTCGACGCGGCCGGCGACTGCCGGCACGCGCGCCTCGTGATCTTCGGCGCGGGCGACGGTCCCCACCTGGCGCGCGCCACCGCCGCGCTGCTCGGCGAGCGGCCGGCGGCGGCGCGGCTCGCCGAGGTGGGCCGCGCCGCCGCCGGCGAGATCGACGCGCGCGCCGACCTGCACGCCACGTCGGAGTACCGGCGCCGCGTCGCCGCGGGGCTCGCCGCGCGGGCTCTCGGCCACGCGGCCGCGCGGGCGGAGGCGACGTGACGGCTCGCCCCGGCCTCGCCACGCACGGTGTCACCGCGATCGTGAACGGCGCCGAGCGCCGGGCGCGGGTGATCCCGCGCCTGCTCCTGGCCGACCTCCTCCGCGAGGAGTGGGGCCTCACCGGGACGCATCTCGGCTGCGAGCACGGCGCGTGCGGGGCGTGCACGGTCCTGGTGGACGGCGAGCCCACGCGCTCATGCCTCGTCTTCGCGGTCCAGGTCGACGGGTGCCGGGTGGACACCGTCGAGGGACTCGCCGGGGACGGCCCGGGGCTGCACCCGCTGCAGGAGGCCTTCCGCGTCCGCCACGCGCTCCAGTGCGGTTTCTGCACGCCCGGCATCCTGATGACCCTCGTCGCCTACCTGCGGCTCCACCCAGCGCCGTCGGAGACGGAGATCCGCGAGGCGCTCTCCGGCAACCTATGCCGCTGCACCGGCTACCAGCACATCGTGCAGGCCGCGCTGGACGCGGCGGCGGCCGGGCGCGAGGCGGGCGCGTCGGCGTGAAGTTCGTCGGCGACCGGCATCTCCGCAAGGAGGACCCGCGCCTGCTCACCGGGCGCGGGCGCTACGTCGGGGACATCGCGCTGCCCGGCATGCTCCACGTGGCGCTCCTGCGGAGCCCGCACGCCCACGCACGTATCGTCCGCGTGGATACCGCCCGGGCCCGGGCGCATCCCGGCGTGGTGGACGTCGTGACCTTCGCCGATCTCGGCGGAGCGGCGCGCGTGCTGCCGATCGTGCCCCCGCACGCCGAGCTGCGGGGGCGCAACTTCCTCCCGCTCGCCGGCGACCGCGCGCGCTTCGTGGGCGAGCCGGTGGCCGCGGTCGTGGCGGAGAACCGCTACGCGGCGGAGGACGCGCGCGAGCTGCTGGAGGTCGAGTACGAGCCGCTCCCGTCGGCCCAGACACTCGAGCCGGGCACGCCCGCGGTCCACGACGACATCCCCGACAACCTGGCCGGGCGCGTGACCCTCGCCCGCGGCGACGTCGAGGCCGCCCTGCGCGCGGCGCCGCGGGTGGCCTCGCTCGAGCTGCGCATCGGGCGCGGCGGCGGCCAGCCGATGGAGACGCGCGGGCTCGTCGCGGACTGGAACCCCACGCTCGAGCAGCTCACGGTGTGGGCGTCCTCCCAGGTGCCGCACCAGATCCGCCAGTTCGTCGGCGACCTCCTCGACCTGGCGCCGCACCAGGTGCGCGTGATCGCGCCCGACGTGGGCGGCGGCTTCGGCGCCAAGCTCATCGTGTATCCCGAGGACGTCCTGATCCCCTTCCTCGCTCGGAGGCTCGCCCGGCCGGTGCGCTGGCTGGAGGACC
>Ga0137409_10008028_pt1 | contig 10799 bp, 5 predicted proteins | sample CZODoug1_16funga_FD_122059 | JGI IMG/M metagenome (GOLD analysis project Ga0137409, IMG submission 122059) | Vadose zone soil fungal communities from Angelo Coast Range Reserve, California, USA - CZODoug1_16fungal (Hybrid Assembly) | ecosystem: Environmental > Terrestrial > Soil > Vadose zone... | reverse complement strand
CCCGGCGACAATCAGGACCAGCACCGTCACGATAAATCTCCCCATGCCGGTATCTTACCGTGGCCGACTGACAACGCCGTATAATCTGGCCCACACTCGGCAGGAGGATCTTTCATGCGATACGTACGCCTGATGAAACTTGCACTGGTACTCCCTGTACTCGCGGCCACCGCGCTGTCGGGACGCACCCATGCTCAAGGCACGGTCAAGCCCACGAACGAGGCGCCGAACCCGTACAACACGGTCAGCGACTACTTCAAGCTGCCGGCCGGACGGACGTGGGGATCCACGAGCGCCGTCGAGATCGACAAGGACGGCAAGTCGATCTGGGTCGCCGAGCGCTGCGGCGCCAACACGTGTTTCGATCGCGCCACGGGCAAGATGTCGGGCGATCCAGTGGTCCTCAAGTTCGACCCGTCCGGCAAACTCGTCCAGAGCTTCGGCGCGGGGCTGCTGGTCTTTCCGCACGGCATCTACGTCGACCGCGACGGCAACGTCTGGGTGACTGACGGTCAGGACAACGCGCCTGCGCCGGCTCGCGGCACCGGCGCGGCAGGGACGACGGGCACGGCTCCGACGACCGGGGGCGGCGGCGCGGCGGCCGCCACGACCACGGCGGCCGGAGGCCAGCGCGGCGCGGCACCCGCGGGCGGCGGCCGCATGGGTCCCATGCCGGGCGGCACGATCGGCCATCAGGTCTACAAGTTCAGCCCCGATGGCAAAGTGCTCCTCACGCTCGGCAAGCCGGGCGGCGCGGCCGAACCGGACTTTTTCTATCAGCCGAACGACGTCGTCGTCGCGCCGAACGGCGACATCTTCGTGTCCGAAGGGCATGGCGGTGGCAACAGCCGTATCCTGAAGTTCTCGAAGGACGGCAAGCTGATCAAGACGATCGGAAAGAAAGGCCCGGGGCCGGGCGAGTTCGATCAGCCGCACGCCCTGGCCTTCGATTCCAAGGGGCGCCTCATCGTCGGCGATCGCGGGAACAACCGCGTCCAGATTCTCGACCAGGACGGGAAGTTCATTTCCGAGACGGCAGAGTTCGGCCGGCCGAGCGGCGTGTGGGTCGACAAGAATGACGTCCTCTACGTCGCCGACTCCGAGTCCGGGTCGGTGAACCCGAATCGTCCGGAGTGGCGGCGCGGCATCCGCATCGGCAAGCTGAGCGACGGCAAGGTGACGGCGTTCATTCCAGATCCGGAGACGCGCAACGCCCCCGATTTCCGCGGCACGAGCGCGGCGGAAGGCGTGGCGGTCGACACGGCCGGCAATATTTACGGCGCAGAGGTTGGACCAAAGGCTGTGAAGAAGTACGCCAGGAAGTAATTCTGAATTCAGAATTCAGAATTCAGAATTCCTGAGGAGGCTTCATGTCATTTGCGCGTATCGTGATCGTCGCCGCAGTTGCGCTGTCCGGATGGCGCGCGTTCGCGCAGGCGACTGTGGCGCCGACCAACGACCTGCCGAACCTGTATCAAAGCGTCGAGAACTACTTCAAGCTGCCCGCTGGGCGGACGTGGGGCTCGACGAGCGCGGTCGAGATCGACAAGGACGGACGGTCCGTCTGGGTTGCGGAGCGGTGCGGCGAGAACAGTTGCGCGGATCCGGCAACAGGCAAGATGTCGCCGCTGGATCCCGTGCTGAAATTCGACGCGTCGGGGAAGCTCGTGACGAGCTTCGGCGCGGGAATGATCGCCTTCGCGCACGGCATTTACGTTGACCGCGACGGCAACATCTGGGTGACCGACGCGAACGACAACCGGCCGCGGCCCGCGCGCGGCGCGGCTCCCGGCACGCCGCCGCCGGCGCCGCCGGCCAAGCTCGTCGGACATCAGGTGATCAAGTTCAGTCCGGACGGAAAGGTGCTGATGACGCTCGGCAAAGCGGGCGTCGCTGGCAATCCGCCGGATGCGCTGACAGAGCCCAACGATGTCGTCACGGCGCCCAACGGCGACATCTACGTCGCGGAGGGACACAGCGGTCAGAACAACAATGCCCCGCCCGACACCGTCGCACGCATCTCGAAGTTCACCAAAGACGGCAAGTTCATCAAGTCGTTCGGCAAGCTCGGCTCCGGACCAGGCGAGTTCCGCACGCCGCACAGCCTGGCCTTCGATTCGCGCGGGCGCCTGTTCGTCGCCGATCGCGGCAACGTCCGGCTGCAGCTGTTCGATCAGGACGGCAAGTTCCTCGTCGAGACGAAGGACTTCAGTCGGCTGAGCGGCATCTTCATCGACAAGAACGACATGTTGTACGGCGCAGACTCGGAATCAAGTCCGACGTCCCATCCCGGCGGCTGGAAGCGTGGCATTCGAATCGGCAGCGCCAAGGATCTGAAGGTGATGTCGTTGATTCCCGACGCGCAGAATCCCGACCCGGCCAAAACGACGGCCGGCACGAGCGCAGCCGAGGGCGTCGCCGTCGATTCGCAGGGCAACGTCTACGGCGCGGAAGTGGGACCGAAGGCGGTGAAGAAGTACGTGAAGAAAGCTACGTAGTAATTGGTGAGTTGGTGAGTTGGTGAATTGGTGAGCACCAATTCACGAGCTCACCTATGCCCTCCTACCGCAAGGTAAATGCGATTTCCATCGTGACGAGCACCGGCACGGGTTCGCCCCGACGCATGCCTGGACGGAATCGCCACTGCGCCGCCGCTCTGATCGCCTCCTGATCCAACCCGAACGGCGGATCGAACGAGCGCCTCACGCGAATGTTGGCGCAGGCGCCCGTCGTCTGCACGACGCACTCGACGATGACCGATCCCTGCGCGCGAGCGCGCATCGCCTCGGCCGTGTACCGCGGCGTGCCTTTGCGGATTTCGACCGGCCCCGTGACGTCGCCGCCGGAGACATAGAACCCGCCGCCGGTCCCGCGTTCCCGTCCATCGCCCAGACCCCGCCCGCGGCCCTGACCGTCGCCCGTGCCGATCCCGGTGCCTGCTCCACCGTCCGAACCGGGACCCTGAGACGCCGTTGGAGGGGCTGGCAGCGCTTCAATCGCCCCGGGCAACATCTCGGCTCCCGAAGCGAGCGTCACGACCGGAATGATCAGCTGCGCAGCCGGTTGGCGACCCGTCTGGGCCTGTTTCGACGAGTCGAGCGCCGCAGGCTTTGCCGCCGGCACGGTGACGGCGTCCTGGCCAGGCAGCCTGGCTCTGCGCGGCGGCTCGGACATGTGATTACCGCCACCGCCGCCGCCGCCGCCAGCTCCGGACTCGTCCAACCAGACCAGCCGGACGGGGCTGCGATCCGGCAGTGTCGAGGAAGATCGCGGTGGCGCGGCGACCGAAGGTATCGCGAGGAACGCAATCGCGGCCATGCCCAGATGCGTTGCGAGCGACGCCAGAAACGCCGGACCGACACGCCGCTCGAGGGCCACGGAGTTATGACGACGGTGAACGCCGGAGAGCCGGTGAGCCCACACACGCGAAGCAGAGCGGGACGAGTTTCCTGTCCCACGGGTCTGGCGGCGGCGGGTGTCGTTGCGAGACAGCGCGGAGCGCTCCCTGTGCAGCTTGACAATCGTGGAACCACCGGTGTTTATTACTCGGCAATTCGAGGGTCGGTTGGCGCCGAATCCGAGGAGCATGTATGCGAACCGTGCGAGTCGCTCATTTCTTCGCCCTCCTCGTCCTCGCCGCCATCCTCGCGACGACACGAGCGAACGCGCAGGTCACGACCGCGACGCTCTTCGGCATCGTTCGCGACACGAGCGGCGCCGTCGTCCCTGGTGCGACTGTCACGGCGACGCACGAAGGGACCGGCACGGTGCGGACGAGCATCACGGACGCCGGTGGCGAGTTCACGTTGACCGCGCTCCCGAGCGGCGCGTACACGCTGAAGATCGAGCTGACCGGGTTCAAGACGTCCACGCGGAGCGGTCTGCAGCTCAGTCCCGGTCAGACGGCCCGGCAGACGTTTGACATCGAGCTCGGCGCCATCGAGGAGTCGGTCACCGTCCAGGCGGTCTCGCCGCTCGTCGAGACGGCATCCTCGAAGCAGGTGGCCACGCATACCTCCGATCAGATGAGCGAGCTGCCGCTGCAGCGCCGCAATATCACCGGCGTGCTCTCGCTGGCGGCCGGCGCCGACACGCAGTCGAGCGGAGTGCGGTTGAACGGCGTCGCGGCCGGCGGCACCGGGATCACGGTGGATGGAACCGAGGCCAACTCCAACCCGGAAGGCCGCTCGATGGCGCAGTACGGCGGGCAGAACCAGATCGACGTCATGAGCATCGAGTCGGTCCAGGAAGTTCAGGTCGTCAAGGGCATCCTGCCCGCCGAGTACGGCGGCGTGACGGGCGGCCAGGTGAACCTGATCAGCCGCTCGGGCACGAACACGTTCCGCGGCTCGCTGTTCGAGAATTATCAGGGCGACGAGTTCTACGCCCGCGATCGGTTCCTGGCGGCCAACCTGTCCAAACCCGCGGTCAGGTTCAACCAGTTCGGCGGATCGCTCGGCGGGCCGATCGATCGGAACCGCGCGTTCTTCTTCACGACGTACGAGGGCTATCGCGAGACCGCGGGCATCCGCGTGACCGGCAACGTGCCGACGCAGGCGCTGCGCGACCAGGTGCTGGCGGCGCTGCCGTTTCCCGAAACGAGGATCGCGCTCGACGCGCTGCCGTTGCCCAACGAGCCCATCAACGCCGACATCGGCCGATTCAATGGTGTGGGCACCCGCACGCGGCGGGAGAACCACGTGGTCGCGAAAAGCGACGTGGCGATCGTCACCGGCGGCAATCTCACGGTGACGTTCACCCGCATGCGGCCATTCACGCAGAATCCTACGGCGACCGTGAATGGGGCCAACGATCGGCAGTTCCCCAACGAGCAGGATCGCGCTGCCGCGCAATTCGTGCTGACCAACGGACGCTGGGTGTCGGAGAGCCGGTTCGGCTGGAACAGAACCAACCTGGCCCGCCTCGATGCGTTCTTCGCGGTTACCGATCCGAACCCGAATCGGCCGGAGCAGAACACCTATGACCGGCGCGTCCCGTTGATCAACGCAACCGGACTCTTCAGCACGCCGAGCTCTGAAGTCTATCAGCTGTCCGGTACGGCGTACAGCGCCGAGCAGAAGTTCAGCCGCCTGGTGAGTCAGCATCTGATCAAGATGGGTGGCCGATGGGTGCGCCAGGCCGGCGACCGTGAGAACCCGCAGAATCCATCGTTCCGCTACCAGACCAAGGCCGATCTCCTGGTCAACAGCCCGAATCAGGTGGTGGCCTCGTTCGGCGCGCCGCAGCACAAGTCGCATCTGGACGAATTCAGCGTGTTCATCCAGGACGATTGGCGCCCCAGCTCCAGTCTCGTGCTCAACCTGGGACTGCGCTACGACGCCTATTCGACGATCGTCGTAGAACCCACGACCGACATACCCGTGCAGATCGTGAACTTCGATCCGCCGAGCGACCTGCGAAAGATGGACTTCGGCGCGATCCGCGATCCGTTGCGGCCGTACGAGCCGGATCGCATGAACTTCGGCCCGCGCGCGGGGTTTGCCTGGACGCTCGACCGCGCGGGCGCCACGGTGCTGCGCGGCGGCACCGGCATCCTTTACAGCCCGCACCTGCCGGCGACGGTTCGTCAGAGTGCGGGAAACCCGCTCGTGCCGTTCCGGACGACGTGGGGCCGGACCGACGCGGCGGCCAGAGGACTCACCTGGCCGATGTACACCGTCGATCTCCGTCAGGTCGCGTTGAGCGACGGCGGCGGCAAGCCCGCGGTCTTCTCCATCTTCGACACCAACCTCCCGAATCCCTACACCATCCAGACAATGCTCAGTATGCAGCGGGCGCTCAGCAGCTCGATGATCGCCGAGGTCGGCTACGTGCGCACCGACGGAAGAGATTTTCCGCTGCAGCGGTTCCTGTCAATGGTCAGCGATCGGCAGACCGATGCGCGGCCGGCCGCCTGGACGCTGGGATCACCCGGCGGCTACTACGTGGACAGCTCCCAGACGATGGCCTACAACGGCCTTCAAACATCGGTCCGAAAGCGGTTGTCCAACAATCTCCAATGGGAGGTCAACTACACACTGTCGAAAGGCACGGCGACGCAAGGTGGCGATCTCCAGGCCTACTATCTGGCGACGGAGGTCGGGAACATCCAGGATTTCTTCGATCCCGAAGCGGACCGCACGGTGGTCAACGGCGACATCCGGCACCGCGCGACCGCCGATGTCATCTATCAGCTTCCGTCATTGAAGAGTAAGGGCAGCGTGCTCGCGCAGATCCTGGGCGGCTGGCAGGTTTCCGGCATCCTGTCGGCGCGGTCCGGAACGGCATTGCTCATTACACAGCCGTCAGGGATCGCGAACAGTCGTCCAGATTACGTCGCGGGCGTTGACCCGATCTTGCCAGACTGGTCCCAGACGCTTGTCTATCTGAACCGGAGCGCGTTTGCGCTGGTGCCTACGAGCCCTACCACCGCCACGCTCCGCCCGGGATCCGTTCCGCCCGACTTCGTGCGCGGACCGAACAGCTGGACAATGGATATGACGCTGTCCAAGAACGTCATCCTCGGGGGATCGAGACGGCTGCAGCTCCGGGCCGACGCGTTCAATATGCTCAACCACGTGAACCTGAACAACCCGAACACGAATGTCATTTCACCCGACTTCGGGCGGATTACGAGCGCCGCCAGCGCCCGAACCGGACAGATCGGAGTGCGACTCACGTTCTGACGCTGCGGGGGTATCGACCGTCGTCGGGCCCGAGTCGGTCATCAGCCGTGCGAGCCAGGCGTTCAGCGCCCGCAGCGCGAATCGATCAATTCCAGTGTCACTACGTTGACCCGATCGCCATCCGCGTTTCTGATCAGAAAGCCGGTGGCCCGCATCGTGTGGCCTTCATGGGGCGCGGGATCCGGAAACACGTTCAGCAACCGGACGATGCGTGCGCCGCCCGGCGGCGCACCAGCCGTCTGGCGATCCGGCCGCGGCGGCGCGTCCAGCGTCGTCAACTGCGGCTCCGCGGCATCGATCAACCGCCAGTCGCCGACCGTCTCGTGCGCCAGGCAACCGGTCACCTGAACGAGCGCTCCAGTGCTGGCCGGCGTTGGTCCATTCGGTCCCGTGATTTGAAGGCCTGCGAGCACGGTCGGGTCTGCCGCGAGCTCGGTCGCGCCGTCGGGAAGGCCGTTCCGCTGGAGAATGTAGGCAACCGTATCCAGCTTCGCGCCGTCGGTGATGGTGCGGTCGCCATCGGGCGGCATGGTGTCGCGGATTTTCCGAAACAGGCGCTCGACGCTGCGACCTTCCCAGTGCCGCACGAACCCCTCGCCCGCCAGCGCGGAACCATTGACGCCGTTGAGGTCGTTCCCATGGCAACGGCTGCAGCGCGCTTCGTACACGGCTCTGCCGCGCTCGGCTTGAGCAGCCGAGTAGACGCCGTCCCGTATCGGTATCGGTTGTTGCGCGAGCGAGACGAGCACGATTGCGCCGGCGACGTCGCGCGCCGCGATTGACAACGCCATGGGACAAGAGTATTACGACCCGGACATTCGCTGCACGCCATTCAAAGGAGTTGGCCATGCGAGCTCTCGTTCTCCTCGCGCTGACCGCGGCGATCCCCTCGACCGCAACTGCGCAGTCCGATGCAGGTCAAATCTCGGGTTTCGTCCGCGACGCCCAGCAGGCCGCCATACCTGGCGCGACAGTCACCGTCACCAACGAGCGTAACGCCGATCATCGCACCACGGTCACGAACTCGACCGGGTACTATGTCCTTCCAAACATTCCGGTCGGCAGCTATGCCGTCAGCGTCGAGCTGACGGGCTTCAAGAAGTTCGTGAAAACCGGGATTCGGCTGAGCGCCGCGAGCCAGCTTGCCGTCGACGCGGAGCTGGAGCTTGGCAGCCTCGAGGAAACCGTGCTCGTAACGGCCGGCGCCGCCTTCGTGCAGACCACGACTGCTCAGGTGGCGCGCACGATCGACACCAGGCAAATCCAGGAGCTCACGCTCAACGGGCGCAACCCAATCTTCCTGGCCTCGCTGAAGCCCGGCGTGCGCGGCGGCACGATCGGCACCTTCGATCCCGACAGCGTCTCGAACGGCAATTTCAGCATCAACGGCGCGCGCGACGACGAATACCTGGTGACGATCGACGGCGCCATCGCGACCCGCACGCGATCGTCAGGATCGATGCTCGGCGCGCAGGACGTCGAAACGGTCGAGGAGGTGCAGGTCCTCACCGCGAACTACCGGGCCGAGTACGGCCGATCGTCGGCGGGACAGATCCGGTTCGTCACCAAGAGCGGCACGCAGCAGTTCTATGGAGACGCGCTCGAGAACTACCGCAACGCGGCGTTCGACGCGAACCAGTGGCAGCGCAACCGCAGCAACGACCCGCGGCTCTCGAACGGACCCGATCCGTTCAGCTTCAACCAGTGGGGATTTCACCTGGGCGGCCCGGTGCCGATGCCCGGCGGATACAACGCCGATCGGAGCAAGCTCTTCTTCTTCTGGGGCGAAGAGTGGATTCGGCGCCGCGACACGCCGACGTCGACGGCGACGGTGCCGACCGAGGCGATGCGGCGCGGCGATTTCAGCGAGCTGTTGAACCCCTCGAACCCGTATTTCGGCCGCGCGCGCACGATCATCGATCCGCTCACGGGGCGGCCGTTCCCGAATAACGTCATCCCGATCGATCGCATCAGCCCGAACGGGCAGGCGCTGCTGAACGTCTACCCGTTGCCGACGCCAGGGTTCCTGCAGGGCACGACCAACTGGATCGGCACGCAGCCGAGGTATTCGGACCTCCGCAAAGATACGATCAAGTTCGATTACGTGCCGAGCCCGAAACAACGCATCTCGGCACGCTTCGGCTATACACCGTGGACGTACAACGACCCGTTCGTCGCGCTCGACCGCGTGCAGTGGGCCTGGTCGCGCCCGAACAAGATCGGTGCCGTCAGCCTGAACAGCATCCTCTCGTCGACGCTGCTGAACGAGTTCACGTTCGCCGCCAACTCGGACGGCACCGGCACGATCGATCTCGCGGCCGACTGCGGCGCGCGCTGCGATCGCGGCACGTACGGTCTCACCTATCCGTACCTGTTTCCCGGCACGAAGCTGGCGGACCAGAAGATCCCGACGATCCGGATCACTGGCCTGACTCCACTTGACGCCGGCGCGTATCCGGGCGCGTGGGCCGGGTTCGTCTACACCTGGTCCGACAACCTCACCAAGGTCCTCGGCAATCACACGACGAAGTTCGGCTTCGTGATCGAGCGTTCGGGGCAGGACGACAACATCCAGTTCACCACCGCAAGTCAGGGGGCGACCAACAATCAAAACGGCGAAGTGCGGTTCCTCGACGCCGGTCATCCGCAGTCCACGGGACTCGCGATGGCCAACGCGCTCCTCGGGAATTTCAACGACTACAACGAGTTCGGCGCGAAAGCGTCGACGCCGTGGGTGTCGACCGCATTCGACGTCTACGCGCAGGACAGCTGGAAGGCCGCGGGCAAGGTGACGATCGAAGCAGGCGTGCGCTACTCGCTCTGGCCGCAGTGGTACAGCCGCAACGGCAACCTCGCGTCGTTCGATCCGCGCTTCTACGATCCGAAGCAAGCGCAGCAGGTGGATCGCACGAGCGGATTCGTCATTGGAGGCGCGCCGCTCAACGGCGTCGTGCTGCCCGGCGCACCGGGCGTCGACGACGGATTCGATCGTCTCCGGCACGGCCTGCCCGACGGTCTGGCGAAGACGCACAAGAACATGTTTCAGCCGCGGCTCGGCCTGGCGTACGCGGTCACCGACAAGACCGCGTTTCGCACGGGACTCGGCTTGTTCTACAACCGGGTGATGATCAACCGCGACACGGCGCTCGGCGGCAATCCCCCCTTCCAGGTGCAGCAGACCGTGGTCAACGGATCGATGGACGCGCCAGGCGGGGCGACGCGCCGCGAGTTCCCGCTAGTCGTGACGGCGCAGGATCCGGTGTTCGACATGCCGCGCGCGTGGGCCTGGAACCTGACGGTTGAGCGCCAGTTGCCGTGGTCGACGATCGTCGAAGTCGCGTACGTCGGGCGCCGCGGCATCGACAACCAACGCAAGCGCAACATCAATCAGTTGCTGCCAGGCACGCTGCAGGCGAACCCCGGCATCAACGCGAGCGCGCTGCGGCCCTATCTCGGCTACGGCTCCATCGGTCTCGCGGAAAACAGCGGGCGATCGCAGTACCACGGGCTGCAAATCGGCGTCGAACGGCGCGTCGCGCGCGGCCTGCACGCCGGCATCGGCTACACGCTGTCGCGCACGAAGGACAACTCGTCGAGTCTGACCGACGTGCTGCCGAATACGTACGACGACAGCGCGTACTACGGCATCTCCGATCTCGATCGCACGCACGTGCTGATCGCGAACTGGATCTACGAGCTGCCGTTCATGGCGGGCCGATCGGATGCGGCTGCCCGGCTGCTCAGCCGCTGGCAGATCACCGGCGTCTATCAGTACCAATCAGGATCCCCGTTCTCCGTGCGCAGCAACGACGACTTCGCCGGCGTCGGCGTCGGCAGCGGCAACCAGTTCTGGAACCTCGTCGGCGATCCCAACGCCGACAGAGGGCCGTTCACGACATCGGCGGCGTGGTTCAATCCGGCGGCGTTCGCGCGCCCTGCGGCGGGAACCTTCGGCGTCCAGCCGCGCAACATGCTGCGCAATCCGGCGACGTGGACCTTCGATCTCGGCGTGCGCAAGAACGTGCCGCTCAGGGGCAGCCATCAGCTGCAGTTCCGCGTCGAGGCGTTCAACGCGCTGAACCATCCGAACTGGGGCTCCTCCGCGATAATTGG
>Ga0137409_10008027_pt1 | contig 10799 bp, 11 predicted proteins | sample CZODoug1_16funga_FD_122059 | JGI IMG/M metagenome (GOLD analysis project Ga0137409, IMG submission 122059) | Vadose zone soil fungal communities from Angelo Coast Range Reserve, California, USA - CZODoug1_16fungal (Hybrid Assembly) | ecosystem: Environmental > Terrestrial > Soil > Vadose zone... | reverse complement strand
GCTAAACCATTAGCGACAGCATCGGGACAGTCATTGAACAGCGCGACGATTTCTTCCAGCGGCCGCAAGTAAAACTCGCTGTTGGGACGCCGGGCCCGATGCGAGCCGTCGAGCGTCGTGCGATGGCGGATCGCGACCATCACGTCGTGCAGGCGGTGCCGCTCACGGCGGTGATAATGCACGTCACCAGTCGCCACGACGCCAAGCTGCAAGGACTCGGCGAGGTCGATCAACGCTCGCGTCATCGCCAAATCACCCCGCACGCGGTTGCGCTGGAGCTCGACGAAGAATCGGTCTTTCCCGAACACGTCCTTGCAGCGCTCGGCGAGCTGGCGCGCTGCCGAGAGCCCTTCGGCTGCGAACGTCCGCGGCAGCAGGCCGCCCTGCCGGCCGCCCGAGAGCACGATCAGCCCTTCCTGCCGCGCCACGAGCGACTCGAACGCGAGCCGCGGGTCGCGGCGGTCGGCGCGCCCGAGATGTGTCTCGGTCAGCAACCGGCACAGGTTCGCATATCCCTGCGGCGTCTCGGCGAGCAGCGTCAGGTGCACCCCGTCGACGAGCGTTACTTCGGCACCGGTGATCGCCTGGAGGCCGAGCGGCTTCGCTGCCTGCGCGAACGCCATTGAGCCGTACAAGCCGTTGTGGTCCGTGAGCGCGAGGGCGGAGTATCCGAGCTCGTGCGCGGTCGCCGCGAGGTCTTCGGGGAGCGAGGCTCCGTCGAGGAAGGAGAAGGCGGAGTGGCAATGCAGCTCGGCGTACATCATGGCATCTGCGCGAACCACTCGCCGGTGGCCACGTCTTCGAACAGCACGACTCGCCTGCCGCCATCGAGTATGACCTCGTGATAGCAGCGCGTGATCGATTGGCGCCACCACTCATCGTCGATGCGCCAGCTCTCGAGAACGGTCGCGACGGTGACGTCGCCGACGGTCTGAGGCCGATCCTCCACGTCGCACTCGACCGCGACGGGTTGGGGGACGTTCAGGGCTCGAAGTCGATCAGCGCGTAGCGGCGCTCGGGAAGGCGCGACCATGGCTGGACCTCGATGACGTGGTAGAGGCAGGAGCGCTTGATCCGTTGCTGGATTTCGCGGGCGGCGCTCTCGAGAGCGCGCCGCTGGCCGGCCCGGGCGGCGGCAACGGCATCTCGAGCGAAGAGCTGGAGCTCGGCAGTCCCCGGGGCGAACGCCGTCAGCTCGAGCACGAGTCGCTCCACCGCGCCCGGCGGCGGTGCCTGCTCGAGCCGTGTTCGGAGCGGAGCGGCGATGCGCGCGGCGTCGGCGGTTGGATCTTTGAATAACGCAGTGACGAGCCAGGAACGATTTGTAGGGGCGCAGCATGCTGCGCCCCTACCACCGTCTTCATCCCCACCCCACGATTCCAAATCGGCGCGCAGCCGCACCGCCTGCACCCGCCAGCCGATGCGGCGCGGATGCTTGAGCGCGCGTGCGATCAGCTGGTCGAGGGCTCGCTCGAGCAGGTCCCGCTCTCCCACCGGCGTGAAGAAGGTGAGCGCGGCGACGATCGGTTCTGGAGCGTTGCGTCCGACGACCGGCTCGACCGTGTGCCCCGCGGCGAGCCGCCACAACTGTCGTCCCGCGGCTCCGAACTGCGCCGTCACCGCTTCTTCCGGCAGCGCGGCGAGCGCGCCAAGGGTGCGGATGCCGAGCTGCCGCAAGCGGCGATGCGTGTCGGGATCCAGGGGGAGCACGGCGACTGGTTGGACGGAGAGGAACTTCCTCTCTCCCCCCGGAGGGACGACGATCGCTTCGCCCGATTTGGCGCGGCTCGCGGCAACCCAGGCGGTGAATTTGCCGAGACCCCACCCCAGGCGGAACGATGGAAAGATGGAACGATGGAAAGGACTTCCCGCTTCGCTCGTTCCAACGTACCATCTTTCCATCGTTCTCTTTATGACTTCGACAATCCTCCCCGGCGTCCCGTAAATACCCTCCAGTCCGTCAGTACCGAGGTAGGCCAGCCCCAGTTCTCCAGATTCAATGACCGGGCTGATTTCGTTCAACTCCGAGAGCAGGCGGGCGAACCGCTCGTCGTAGTGCACCGGGTCGGGCTCGCACAACCGGAGGGTGGGGCAGAGACCGATCGCCTGGCTCACCGTCATCCCCGGTCTCACCCCTGTGTGCCGCGCGAGGGGGGAGACCTGCCACAGCTTGCGACTCAGGTCGGGAGCCAGGAGGGCAGTGGGGTGGGTGGCGAGCCCCTCACGACGCGCCTCCTCACAACGCAGTGGGAAGAGGGGAATCCAGACGCAGGCGGCGAGCGAGCTCGTGGGTCGTTGAGGCATTGACAGAGTCCAAATGGGACCCGAATATATCCCGAAGATCGAACGCCCCGCAAGACTCCGTGCGGAACAGTTAAGTGATTGATATGTTTGAGCTTCAAGAATGAACCAGCCAGATCTCTTCGACGGGCAGGAGTCTCTCCCCGAGCCCAGCGCCGAGCTGACCGAACTCGCCCGGCGCCTGCCGACGAATGTCCGCTTCGGCACATCGACTTGGACCTACGACGGTTGGATGGGCGACGTCTACCACCGCCACTACCGCGGCCCCGAGCCGGCGAAACGGCTCGAGGAATACGTCCGCTACCCCCTATTCCGGACGGTGGGGATCGACAGCGCCTTTTACGAGCCGCCGTCGGAGGAGGTGCTGCGTGCTTACGCACAGGCACTTCCCACCGGGTTCCCCTGCGTGAGCAAGGTGTGGGACCAAATCACGGTTAAGCGGCTCGATCAAGGGCGCGGAAAGCCCAATCCCGACTTCCTGAACGTGGCGCTCTTCAAGGAAGCGGTGCTCGGCCCCTATTCACGCGCGTTCCGCGATCACGCGGGCTGCTTCGTATTCGAGTTTCAGGCGATGCACGGCAAGGACCTCCCCGATCCCCTCGAATGGGCTGATCAGCTCGACGCCTTCCTGTCGGAGCTACCGTCCGATTTCCGATATGCCGTCGAGCTGCGAAACCCCGAGCTGTTCACGGGGCTTCACGGGGAGGTCCTGAAGCGCCATCGAGTGGCACACGTTTTCAACTCGTGGACGGAGGTGCCGACGATCGGGGAACAGCTGGAGCAGCCGTGGACATTCCCCGCCGATTTCACGGTGGTGCGGGCGCTATTGAAGCCCGGACGCCGATATGCCGATGCGGTCAAGGCGTTCGAGCCGTACGACCGGATCCAGGAGCCCCAGCCGGAGCTGCGTCGCGACCTAGTCGAGATCATTAAGGAAGTGTTGCGCCGGCGCATCGAGGCGTTCATCCTGGCGAACAATCGGGCCGAGGGGAACGCGCCGGGTACGATCCGCGAGGTCGCGCGGATGTGGGCGGAGTCGGAGGGACTGGCACTCCCGCGGGACGTAGTGTAGAACTGAAGGCGTAGCCGTCACGAGGTTCACATGCGCGCCGCCCGGTTTGCTTCCCTGCTGGCCGTTTCTCTTGCCGTCCTCCCCGCCTGCGACGACACCAATCCTGCTGCGCCCCTCTCCGTGGCGTGGCTCGAATGGTCGGATTCGGTAGTCGCCGACGCGCCGTTCGGCGTGCGAGTCAGGGGGATGGGTGTCCTCCCCGCCGATGTGCGGATCAGGCTGCGCGTCCGCGGGGACACGGTAGCGATCGAGCCATACTCGGTCGGGTCCGTTTGCCAGCTTTCATGTCCGCCGACCGCACTGCTCGGGTACGACACGCTGGTGTGGGTGCCCGCGATTCAGACCGTGACGCCCCGTACGGTCACGATCCGCGCCACCAGTCAGTGGCCGGCGCTCGCGCAACCGTGGCCGCTGCGCACATTCGGCACCGTGACAGTGTCGCCGACCGCGCCTGTCCAGCCGCTCATGCGCTCCGTGGGCGTCGCTTCAGGATTTCAGGACGCGTTCGGTTGCTTCATCGTGATCCCCGGGTCGCCCTTCCGCGTCTACATCTCCGCCGATCAAGCGCCCGCGTGGGCGCCGGGGTTCACTGGCTTCGCCTACGGGCGCATCGATCCCGTGCTCCGCTCGGTGTGCCTCGACGACGCCTATGTGATTCACGTGGACAGTATCGTCCCATAATCCTTCTTAGGAGGTTGCGTCATGCGCCCAACGTCGTTTGTCCTGTTGCTCCTCGTGCCCGCCGTCGCCTGCTCCGAACCTGACATCCGAGTCGAGCCCGTTCAGGTCAACTGGATGGAGTGGCCCGCCGAGGCCTCGGCCGCCACCTCCTTCACCGTCCGACTCGTGGGGTACGGCGTCTTCTGCGTAGAGGTGGTGAAGTTCGTGACGGCGCCCACGGTGGATCAGTCGGCGGTCACGTTCGAGCCGTATTACCTGCTAACCGGTCAGGCGCGGCCTTGCCGCGAACTCGTGCCGTCGTCCGCTATCATCGCGCCGTTCTTCGACACGCTGGTGGCGGTGCCCGGCCTCGAGGCCCGGATCCCGCGCACCTTTGAGATCCGCGCCGGAACCGACGTGTCGGCGCGGGCCGCGCCCGGGGCCTTCCCGATCCGCACGTTCGGCGACGTCACCGTGCGCGGCGCGCAGGTGGAGTCGGGCCGAGTCAACGCCGGCGGCCTGGCGTACGCGAGGCGCGATTCGTTCGGCTGTGTCACGCTGTCGCCGTATGGTGTCTACCCAGGTTACGTGATCGAGAATCCCCCAGCCGACACGGCGCAATCCTGGTCCGGGTTCGTGCGGGGGTACCTCTACCAGCCGGCCGCGCCTGTGTGCGGGGCAGCGACCGTCTTCCACCTCGTCACGCGGGACTGAAAGGAGCCGTCATATGCGTCCTGTCGCGTTCGCAATATTGCTCGGACTCGCGGCGTGCGAGTCGAATACCAACATTTTGCCTGTGAACGTCGTGTGGATGGAATGGCCGGCCCAGGTCGCTGCGGATGACCCCTTCCGCACTCGCCTCGTGGTGTGGCAGCCGTGTGTGTCGATGAAGGGCTTCGAACCATCACCGACGGCTGATGAGTCGGCTGTCACGTTTACCCCCTACTTCGTCACCGGCAGGGATCCCATCAGCTGCCCGGCCGGCGGGTATGTAACCGACATTGCCATCAACATCTCCCTCGACACGGCGGGGATGGCGCCGGGCCTCCCGGCGGCGGCGGAGCGCACCTACCAGATGCGCAGCCAAGGGCCCTCCTGTCCCGCATGCTCGGTGCTCAACTCGCTACCATGGGTGGTCTTCGGTGTGGTCACGGTGCGGGCGACTCTACCGCCGCCCAACTCGGTGCGGAATGCTGCGGGCATCGTGATGGCGCAGCGGGACTCGGTGGGGTGTCTGCGCATCCGGCCCTCAGGACTGCTGGGTCCCCGTGGCGCCATCGTCATGGAGAACCCGCCCGACACGACGTCAAGGTGGTCGGGGTGGACGCAGGGCTACATCTACGAGCCGGCCGCGCCGGTGTGCGGGGAGACGAGAGTCTTCCACCGCAACTAATCTTGACGGCCTTGCTGCCAGCCCCGGCTGGGGGTATAACCAACGCGTGCAGTTCGTGCAGTTCGCGCGTCCCTAAATCCCCGGCCCGCGCCGCCGGGGCTACCACCAATGACCGAAGCGACCAGACTGCGAATCCTCGTCGTCGAGGACGACGATCTCGTACGGACCACGCTGCGCTTGGCTCTCGAGCAGCAGGGGTGCGACGTCGTTACGGCGGAGGATGGCGTCGAAGGGCTGGACGCCGTTGATCTGCAGCCGTTCGACGCGGTCGTGACCGACGTGCAGATGGAGCGGCGGGACGGGATTTGGCTGTGGCGCCATGCGGTCGCGTCGCGTCCGGAGCTGCTGGGCCGGTTCGTATTCATCAGCGGCCATCCCTTCCCAGCACCGGACCACGGCAGCGAGCGCGAGGCCTTCCTGGCGAAGCCGTTCACCATGCGGCAGCTCTGGGCCGCAATCACGGCGGTCACGCAAGCCGAGCGCTAGCGCCCGCTGAGCGGCAGCTCCTCCTGCAACACCGGTAGCCGGCTTCTGTAGCGATCCACCATCCCATCGTTGACGGCGAAGCCGAAGCGCGCCTGGAGCCGCCGGATGCGGCGGCTGAGCGCGCGTGCGTACGCCGGCGGGGCCGCGCCACGGCCGGCATAAGCGGCGCGGTAGCGGGCCGCCAGCGCGGGGAAGTGCTCGTCGAGCAGCGGCAAAAACCGCTCTCGGATGGCGGGATAGAGCCGCAGCGGGCCCGCGTGCAGGAAGCGCGCGCCCGCCTCCCGGGCTGCGCGGAACAGCGCCTCGAGATGGGGGAGGTCGTCGGTGATGCCCGGCAGCACCGGGGCGACGATCAGCCCCGCGTTGATTCCGGCCGACGTGAGCTTCGCAAGCCCGCGCAAGCGTACCGCGGGCAGGGGCGACCGTACCTCGAGCGTGCGGATCAATTCAGCATCCACAGTGATCAACGAGACGTATACCTCGAGCGCGTTCCGCTCCTGCAAGCGGCGCAGCACGTCCAGGTCGCGTGCCACGAGCGGGCTCTTGGTGATGATCCCGACCGACAACCCCTCGCAGCGCGCCAGCCGACCCAAGACCGCCCGCGTGACGCGGAAGCGTCGCTCCGCCGGCTGGTAGGGATCGGTCGCGGTCCCGATCACGACGGTCTGGCCTGGCGGCAGACGCCGCAGGTCCGTCTCGAGCGCGCCGAGAATCTGCTCCTTGACGAAAATCCGCCGCTCGAACGCTTCCCACCCATGGGGCCCGCGGTAGTCCGCGAGCTCCGCGTCGGTCAGCTTGCCGGCGTCGTGCGCGCGCTCGACGACGTAACGGTGTGCGTAGCGGGCGTAGCAGTAACTGCACCCGAACTCGCAGCCGACGTACGGATTGAGCGACCAGAAATCCATACCGGTCTGGCTCGGCGGGTTGAGCACGCGCTGCGGGGCAAGGGAAACGAAGCGCGTGCCGCGCAGGCGTTCGTCGAGCACCGTCAGGGGCTTGGCGGCGGGCACCACTGAAAGGAGCGGCAGCCCCAGCTGCTCAGCCACAACGCGCCCAGCCGCAGTGCGGGCAGAGGAGGCAGCCGGATTGTGCGGCGGTCGGTGAGCCGCAATCCGGGCAGGACCGGGCGGCCAGGATGGGGGGAGGGGGTTGGGGCCGAGACGGAGGAGGCTCCGGGGCTCGAGAAAAGGGCAGGGCGAGCGGCATGGGGATACCCGAACATATACCGAACTAACCCCTGTGGCAAGCTCAGCCCTGCTGCGCGACCATCCGCTTCCAGCCGTAGTAGACCGGCACACCAAGCAGCACCAGACCCAAGCCGAGGAACGAGTACGTCTGCGTGGCCTTCTGGACCAGGAGGTCGATTGCGATCAGGCCGGTGAGCACCACGTAGAGCGCCGGCAGCCAGGGGTAGCCGGGCGTCCGCACCGGCCGCGGGATGTCTGGCCGTTTGCGCCGCAGGGCGAACAAGCCGATGGCGGTCACCAGGTAGAAGGCCACCGCGGCGAAGATGACGAAGTTGAGCAGTTGGCTGTACGTGCCAGAGAGGCACAGCACGCACGTCCACACCGCCTGTACCACGAGCGCGACGGCGGGCGTCTTGTACTGTGGGTGCAGCACGGCGGCGGACTTGAAGAACAGGTTGTCCACGGCCATCGCGTAGTAGACCCGCGCCCCCGACAGGATCAGCCCATTGTTGCAGCCAAAGGTCGAGATCATGATCGCGACGGCCATGATGTAGAGGCCCGGGGTACCGAACATCGCTTCGAGCGCGGCGGTGCCGACGCGATCCTGGGGCGCGTGGGCGATGGCGTCGGCCGGCAGCACGTGCAGGTAGGCGACGTTGGCGAGCACGTACAGCGTGGTCACCGTCAGGACGCCCGTCGCCATCGCGAACGGCAGATCCTTCTCGGGCTGCTTCAGCTCTCCCGAGGCGAAGCCCACGTTGTTCCAGGCGTCCATCGAGAACAGCGAGCCGACCATCGCGGCGCCGACGACCGGGATCATGGCCAGCGTCACGCCGCCCGCGGGCCAGAACCCGGGGCCGAAATTGGCCGCGATGGCCTCGGCGTTGCGGCCGATCGTGATGCCGAGCACGATGAGTCCCGCAAGCGCCGCGGTCTTGATCGCGGTCAGCGACGTCTGGATGAACGCGGCGGTGCGCACGCCGCGCACGTTGATCCACGTGAGCAGCACGATCGACAGAATCGCGAAGATGCGCTGCGGCGACAGCCCGACGGCGATGGGGCCGATGGGATCGGGGAACCTGATCGTGGTGCCCAGGAAGACATCGGGCGACAGAGACGGCACGAGGACCGAGGTGAACCGGGCGAACGCCACCGCCACGGCGGCGATGGTCCCGGTTTGGATCACAACGAACAGCGTCCAGCCGTACAGATAGCCGAACAGCGGCGAAATCCCCTCCCGGAGGTATACGTAGTTGCCGCCGGCTTTGGGGAACATCGCCGCCAGCTCGCCGTAGGTGAGCGCGCCGAGCAGGGTGACCACCCCGGACAGCCCCCACACGAGCAGCAGCAGCCCGGGAGTCTGCACCTGGCGGAGGATATCGGCGGACACGATGAAGATCCCCGAGCCGATCATGGAGCCCACCACCAGGGCGGTGGCATCGAGCCGGGAAATGGCCCGAACGAATTCGGTGCGGGGGGCTTGGGGAGTGGTCATGGGTTCGATAACCTAGTGGCCGTTTCCATCCACCGCTATCTTAGCGCGCCACCCTTTCTGGGGACACCGTGCGCCTGCTGCCGCGTAACGAGGAGTTCTTCGACCTCTTCACCGAGGTCGCCAATCGCAACAAGGAAGCCGCGCAGTACCTGCACGACCTGTTCGAGGCCTCGCCCGACCGCCGCACCCCGATCGTCGAGGCGCTCAAGCGGCTCGAGCACGAGGCGGACCAGGTCACGCACGAGGTGGTGAACCGGCTCGACCGCACGTTCATCACGCCGCTCGACCGCGAGGACATCCACCAGCTCGCCTCCGATCTGGACGACGTGATGGACGCGATGGACGGCTGCGCCCGGCGCGCGCAGATCTTCCGGCTGGGCGTCGCCCCCCAGGGTGTGCGCCGGCTGACGGAGGTCATCCAGCGGATGGTGGCCGTGCTGGCGGAGGCGGTGGGGCGCCTCAAGAAGGGCGATGACGTGATGCGCTACTGCGTGGAAGCGAAGCAGCTCGAAGAAGAGGGCGACGCCATCTACCACGAGGCACTCGGCCAGATGTTCGAGAAAGAGCGCGACGCGATCGAGATCATCAAGTGGAAGGAGATTTACGACAACCTGGAGAACACGCTCGATCAGGCCGAGGACGTCGCCAACGTCGTCGAGTCCATCACGATCAAGCACGCCTGATGGCCGGTTCCGTGTGGTTCGTCCTGGCGATACTCGTTGTCGCCCTCGTCTTCGACTTCATCAACGGGTTTCACGACGCGGCGAATTCCATCGCCACGGTCGTCTCGACGCGAGTCCTCTCCCCGACCGCGGCCGTGATCTGGGCTGGCGTCTTCAATTTCGTGGCATTCTTCGTGTTCGGGACCGCCGTCGCGAAAACGATGGGCAAGGGGCTCGTCGATCTGGCGATCGTGGATGGGAACGTCGTGCTCGCAGGCCTGCTCGGTGCCATCGCGTGGAACCTCATCACCTGGTATGGAGGACTGCCCTCGTCGTCGTCGCACGCCCTCATGGGCGGCTACGCGGGCGCCGCGGTGGCGAAAGCGGGGACCCACGCCATTATCGCCGCCGGCTGGGTGAAGCCCCTCGCCTTCATCGTGCTCTCTCCCTTGATCGGTATGGCGGTGTCGTTCACGCTGACCGTGGGTCTCTCGTGGTTGCTGCGCAACTCGCTGCCACGGCCCGTCGACCGCACCTTTCGCGTGCTCCAGCTGGTGTCCGCGGCGTTCATGTCCCTGAGCCACGGCAGCAATGATTCCCAGAAAACCATGGGGATCATCGTGAGCCTGCTGGTGGCGGAACAGGCGCTGTTCCGGGACTTCCCGATCCCCGCCTTTCACGTGACCTCGGCAGCTTCGATCCCCACATGGGTGGCGTTCGCCGCATACGTCGCGATCGGAGCGGGGACGATGGCGGGCGGCTGGCGGATCGTCAGAACGATGGGCCAGCGGCTCACCAAGCTGAAGCCGTTCGGGGGTTTTTGCGCGGAGACCGGGGCGGCGGCGACGATCGCGTTCGCCTCGCACTACGGCATCCCGGTGAGCACCACGCACACGATTACGGGAGCCATCACCGGCGTCGGCGCCGCCAACCGCATCTCGGCGGTGCGCTGGGGCGTGGCGGGAAAGATCGTGTGGGCGTGGATCCTGACGATCCCCGCGGCTGCGGGGATCGCTGGGCTCAGCTACGTGCTGCTGCGGGCGGTGCTCAGTAGTTAGTCCTGTTGTCTAGGATGGGCCGGTTGGTGGCTGTCGTGGATACGACGGTGATGTCACCTCTGGCGCCGACGGTGTAGATCTTTCCGCCCACGAACGACACGGCGGAAGTGCTGATCTTGTTCGTCGTGGAGTCGGTGTAGCGCGCGCCCAGATCATAGACGCCGCTCGGGATCGCCGTGAATGCGCCCGCTCCCTTGTAGGCCACGGCGGTGCCGACCGCAACGACGCGCCCCGAGTCCGGGGGCGCCGTCTTCGTGGCGTAGAGCGTCAGCGGGTTTGCATTGGAAATCGCGTGGACAAATCTGACATACGCGACCCCATAATCCGTCGTCGGCACGAGCGCACCAATTGGGTCTTCCACGATGAACCCGTCCACGGTCTTGGCTGTGGCATCGTAGAACCCACTCATGTAGAACGAGTAGTATTTCTCGTCGGCGATGGTCGTGTTCATCGTCGCGATCGCCAGGTCCTTATTGATCGTCGCC
>Ga0137409_10008026_pt1 | contig 10799 bp, 10 predicted proteins | sample CZODoug1_16funga_FD_122059 | JGI IMG/M metagenome (GOLD analysis project Ga0137409, IMG submission 122059) | Vadose zone soil fungal communities from Angelo Coast Range Reserve, California, USA - CZODoug1_16fungal (Hybrid Assembly) | ecosystem: Environmental > Terrestrial > Soil > Vadose zone... | reverse complement strand
CGCAACATCGTCTCGACGCTGCTGGTCACCCTGGGCACGCTCGGCTATTACGGTGCCTACGGCGTGATCATTTATCGCACCGTGATGGGCGACTTCACGATCGGCACACTGACGTTCCTGGCCGGCTCGTTCCGCCAGAGCAGAAGCCTGATCCAGGGTGTGTTACTTCAGCTCTCATCGATTTACGAACAGAGCCTCTACTTACGCGATTTGTTCACGTTCTTCGATGTACAGCCGAGTGTTGTTTCGAAACCCGGCGCCAAGGCGGTCCCGCGACCGCTGCAGACTGGTTTCCGATTCGAGAACGTCGGGTTCCGGTATCCGGGCTCGCAGCGGTGGGCGGTGCGCGGACTCTCGTTCGCATTCGAACCGCACGAGCGGATCGCCCTGGTGGGGGAAAACGGTGCGGGCAAGACGACGCTGGTGAAGTTGCTCTCGCGCCTCTACGACCCCGACGAGGGACGAATTCTGCTCGACGGCGTCGATCTCCGCGATTACGACCTGGATAGTCTACGCAAGAACATCGGCATCATCTTCCAGGATTTCGTGCGCTACGATTTCATCATGCGCGAAAACATCGGGGTCAGTCAGATCGAAGCGTTGGGGGACGAGGCTCGCATCCGGGAAGCCGCGCAACGCAGCTTGGCCGACTCCGTCGTCAAGCGCATCCCGCAGGGCTACGATCAGATGCTGGGCAAACGCTTCGACAACGGTGTCGAGTTGTCGGGCGGCGAATGGCAGAAGGTGGCGCTGGCGCGCGCCTATATGCGCGAGGCGCAGGTCCTGATTCTCGACGAGCCGACCGCCGCGCTCGATGCCCGTGCCGAGTACGAGGTATTCCTGAGGTTCGCCGAGCTGACGAAGGGCCGGATGGCCGTGCTGATCTCGCATCGCTTTTCGACCGTGCGCATGGCGGACCGGATCCTGGTGCTCAAAGGCGGTGAGCTCGTGGATGACGGCACGCACGAAGAGTTGGTGGCGCGCGGCGGCCTCTATGCGGAGCTGTTCTCGCTCCAGGCTGCTGGATACCGGTAACCGTCAAGACGCCGGCCGCACGTTCCCGCCGTCCGCCACGAATTTCCACGTGCCGCCCTGCTGGCGCCGCCAGATCGTGAGATACTTGCCGTAGTAGTTCAGGCTCGTGATCCTGGCCTCGCCGACCGTGCAGCCGAGGTCTCCCGACGGTGCGATCTCCGCGGCTACCGGCCACCATTCGAGCACCGCGCCGGCCGGGAAGCCGTCGAACCCCGCCCCAATCGCCTGCCGGCCGCGCGTCATCTCCGCCCCGCTGCCGAACGAAATCGCTTCCTCCGCTGAAAACGCGAGGAACGCGCTCTTCGCCCCGCTCGCCACCGACAGCGCCGCGAACGCGGAGTCCGCATGCAGCAGCTCCGTGGGATCGGCCCGGCCGCGCACTTGCGTGCCGAGCGCGCCACTGAGGCCGACCGGCGTAACCGAGTCGGGAACAGGCACAAGCCTCGTGTTCGCGTACGCCGCGAGGCGCCATCCGCCGCCGGTTTTCTGCCAGCACGCGAGATACTTTCCCCGCGTCCCGCCCCCGACAGAGTGCGTCCACCCGTAGGTGTAGCCGAGCCGGCCGTCGGACGACACATCGGCGAACGCCGGCGTCCACGTCACCTTCACCATCGAGTCGGCCGTCTCGAGGAACGAGCGAATGTGATCGGTGCCGCGCAACAGCGGCGCGCCGGGATACAGATACGCCGCGCCTGCGGTCATGCCCGGCAGAAATCCTCGCACCATGCCGAGTGCCGCGGTTTTGTCGGAGAGTGAACGATCGGCGGCCAGTAACGCGTCACGATCCGACGTTCGGTCGCCGGCCGCGAGTACGAGCACACTGAGCAGCAGTTGTCGCATGGATGAACCTCCCGGCCGACAATCTGAGCGTGCGGCTCAAACCAGCGTAGAGCCGCCGCGTTACCGCCTTGTGAAGTTCACACGATTCTGACCACGACGCTCGCCCGGTCCGGTCGAGGGGGTCGTACCATGCTACAATGGGGCTGATGAAACGGGCATTGATCGTCTGGGGCGCATGGACGGCGGTCGCGCTGCTGTTCGCGATCCAGATGCATTTCCAGACCGCGGGCAGCTCGGATCCGAGATCGTGGAGCTGGATCCTCGCCTGGCAGTTCACCGGGTGGTGGTGCTGGGCGCTCTTCACTGCGCCGGTGTGCGCCTTTGCGGCATGGGCCGTGCGTATCCGCCGTCCCGCGCCGCTCATCGCGGCGCACGTTCCCATGGCCGTGGCTACCGCGGTCGCGTGCGCGGGCTTCGAGGGCGGTCTGAAGTGGGCCGTGGGGTTGTGGCGCACGCCACACACGTTTTTTAGCGGCGTGTGGGACGGCATCACGATATGGTGGACGTTCAACGTACTGGTGTACGCGATGGTCGCAGGCTTGTACCACGCCTGGCGCGCCACGCGTCTCGAGATGCAACTCGTGCAGGCGCGGCTCGATGCCCTCGTCGGACAGCTGCAGCCGCACTTCCTCTTCAACACGCTCCACACCATCTCGGCATTCGTGCTGGAGGACCCGAAGCAGGCAAACCGGATGATCACCCGGCTGTCGGAGTTGCTGCGCCAGTCGTTTAACCGGGAACGCGGGCCGCTCGTCACACTCGAGGAGGAGCTCGAGCTGCTCGATCATTATGTCGCGATTCAGGAAGCGCGATTCGGAGATCGCTTGCGTGTGACGTTTCGGGTCGATCCCAGGGCTGCATCCGCGGTCGTGCCCACGTTACTGCTGCAGCCGCTCGTGGAGAACGCGATCCGACACGGTGTCGTCCCGAACGGCAGTGTCGCCGAGATCGCGATCGCGGCGGTCCGGGAGGGCGACCGCCTGCATCTCGAAGTGCGCGACAACGGGCCAGGCCTCAACGGCAGCTCGGGCGGCGGAGGATTGGGACTCGCCAATACTCGGGCTCGACTGCAGGAGTTGTACGGTCCGAGCCATCGCTTCGAGCTGACCAACGCGCCGGATCCCCGCGGCGCGTTGGCCGTCATCGAAATTCCCTTTACCGATCATGCGCGCGATCATCGTTGACGACGAAGCGCCGGCACGGCGGCGCCTGCGCGGCGTGTTGCGGCAGATCAGCAGCGTCACGCACATCGACGAGTGCGCGAGCGGCCGCGACGCCGTGGAGCTGCTGCGGCGCGAAACGCCCGATCTCGTCTTCCTGGACATCCAGATGCCCGACCTCGACGGCTTCGCGGTCGCGGCGGCAGCGAGCGAGGACCGGCCGCCCGCGATCGTCTTCGTGACCGCATTCGAGGAGCATGCGGTCCGGGCCTTTGAGATTCAGGCATTCGACTACCTCCTGAAGCCGTTCGACGATGAACGCATCATCGCGACGGTCAAACGCGCCGCCGAGTTCCTCGAGTGGATCAGGCGAGAGGGAAGCGCCGATCCATCTCTGCACGGCTTCGGCGATGTCACGGTCGACTTCGCGCGCCATCAAGTGCGCCGGGCCGGCCGCACGGCGGAGCTCAGGCCCAAGGAGTACGCGCTGCTCGTTGCGCTCCTCAAACGCGGTGGCCGGGTGGTGAGCCGTCTGGAGCTGCTCAAGGAAGTCTGGGGATACGCCGACGACGTGATGAGCCGGACGGTGGACACGCACGTGGCGATGCTGCGGCGCAAGTTGGAGCAGGACCCCGCCCATCCGCGCCATATCGTCACGGTGCGGACGTTCGGATACCGAATAGAGCGCTAGCGAAACAGCAGGCGGTCGGCGATGCGCTCGACGATCGCGGCCGGTTCGCCACTGGAGCGATTGGTCAGCACAATGATCGTCAGCCGGCGGTGCGGGAAGCGTTGAATCGCGTTGCGGAACCCGCTCGTTTCGCCGGTATGGCGCCAGCGTTTCTCGCCCCGATAGCCATCGACGAACCAGCCAAAGGCGTATGTTGTGTCGGCGCCGCCAGGCAATTGGGGCGCCACATCGACGAGCGCCGTGTCTCCGTACAGCGCCTGATCCCAACGCACCATGTCGTCCACGTTCGTGTAAATCCCGCCATCGCCGAGCGTCGCGCTCGTGACGCTCTGGTCGGTTGGCACGAACGTCCCGCCGCGTGGTGAATAACCGTAGGCGCGGCGAGGCACCGTGTCCGATCCCTCCACATGGGCCACGCTCGCGCTCATGCCGAGCGGCCGGAAGATTCGAGTCTGCAGGAACTCGGGGAACGTCGTACCCGACACGCGCGCGACGATCAAGCCAAGCAGCACGTAGCCGGAATTGCTGTAGCGATACTGGCTTCCCGCCGGGAAATACAGCGAATCTTTCGAGCCGAGCAGCGCGAGTACATCGCGGTCGTCGAGCTGCGCGGTTCGGGAATCCGGAACCAGGTCCTCGTAGCTCCACAGCCCTGATGTGTGGTTGAGCAGATGTCGGACGGTGACTGCTTGTGCGGCGGCGGGCAGCTCGGGCAGGAACTCGCGCACGCGCTGGTCGTAGCGGAGGCGGCCGTCCTTCACGAGCAGCATCACCGCCATGGCGGTGAACTGCTTCGAGATCGAGGCGAGGCGGTAATCGGTCTCGGGAGTGGCGGCGACGCGACGCTCGAGATCCGCCATCCCGTGCGCGCGGCGCACCGCGACCCGCCCGTCCGAGATCACGACCACGCTCGCGCCGGGCACCGTAGTGCCGCTGTAGGCGGTGAAGAGCGAGTCGACGAACCGAAGGTCGTCAGTCGTCACGCGGGGTCCACCTGCGGTCGCGCACGCGGTGCACAGAAGCAGGGTCAGGATTTCGCAGCGGCGTACCACGTGTTCCAGGTCTCCTGCGCGGCGCCGATCGTGAGCTGCTGCTGGTTGCGGACCAGCGGCATGCGCAACAACAGCGGTTCGAGACTCAATCGCTCGAGCGTGGCGACCGGCCGGCCGAGTTCAGCAAAGCGCCGCGAATCCCGGTCGAGCAACGCCTGAAGGCCGAATTTGTCCGCGAACCGGCGCAGCTCTCCAAGCGAGGGGGCGCGCTCGTTCAGGTCGACGAAATGAACCTTGATGCGCCGCTCGGCGAAAAAGCGCAGCGCCGCGCGCGTGTCCGCGCTCTTGCGCACTCCGAAGACCTGAACCTCCATGCTGCGGTCCTAGTGGGGATTGGTGAGGACCTCGATCGCGCCGAGGAGATGCCCGGTACCAAAACGGCCTTCGGCACTAGAGGGCGAGAAGTAGCGGACCGAGTAGGCCGACCGGATCGTGATCAACCGCAGGCCATCGATACCCGATCCGTACCGATTCCCGTCTACATAGATGATGAGATTCTGATTGGGCAGCACGAGGTTCGGGCGGCTGCGCATGATCCACTCGGGCCGCAGTTGCCGTACGGCGTCGTACACGGTCGATCCAGTCACGGCGGAGAAGTCCCTCGCGGTGATGAGGTCGGAGTCGTGGCTCGCCGCGACGTCGCGCGGCATGTGCGCCGCGTGCGCGCAGGCAGCCAGGCCGACCAGGGACACCACTAGGACGGCGAATCTCATCGGCAAAAAGGTAGCCTATATTCCTCGCTCCCGGCGAGGTGTGATGAGTCCCCGATCAAAAATCATTGCTGCAGCCGTCCTGTTCTCGAGCGGGGGCGCGGCCATCAAGTTCTGCGGCTTCGGGGCGTGGCAGCTCGCGGCGTTCCGAGCGGCGCTCGCGATGCTCACCATCCTCGTGCTGCTTCCCGAAGCGCGGCGAGGATGGAGCTGGCGCACCGTCGTGGTCGGCTTTTCGTACGCCGCGACGACGCTGCTGTATGTGCAGGCGAACAAGCACACGACGGCGGCCAGCGCAATCTTCCTGCAGTCCACGAGCCCGCTGTTCATTCTGCTGCTCGCGCCCGTGCTGTTGGGCGAGCACGCCACGCGACGCGATATCGGGCAGATGACGGTCATGGGTGCGGGTCTCGGGCTGTTCCTGCTCGGTCACGATCGGGCGTCCACGACCGCGCCGAATCCGGCGTTGGGGAACGTGCTTGCAGCGATCTGTGCCGTGGCGTGGTCGTTTACGGTGATCGGCTATCGCTGGCTCGCGGCGCGCGGCCAATCGATCGCGGCGGCGGCGGTGTCGGGGAATCTCACCGCCGGGACGATCGCATTGGTCATGGCGCAACCGCTCGTCGCTGGCCGGCCCGCCGACTGGGCCGTCGTGGTCTTTCTCGGCGTGTGCCAGCTCGGGATTCCGTACCTGTTTCTCGCGCGCGCGGTGCCCCGGGTTCGGGCGCTCGAGGTCGGCCTCTTCCTTCTTATCGAGCCCGTGCTGAATCCGATCTGGGCCTGGCTGGTTCATGGCGAAAAGCCCGGGCCGGCAACTCTTGTAGGGGGCATGGTGATTCTCGGCGCTACGGCGATTCGGACCGTTTTCGATACGCGATACCGCTCGGTGTTGACTGCGCAACAGATCGATTGAGCGAGCGTAGACGTTGTTGGGTCGAGAATTGAACAAGGGTTGAAGGCCGCTCTTGCCACTTTTTGTCACGGGGAGTACATCTCCCACCTCCCCTCATTAGGCTGGAGACATCCGATGAAACTCCACGTCCGGCTGGTGGCTGCCACCGTCCTGGTCCTAGGGCTGGGCTGCGGCCCAGACCAGCCAACCAACACCTTCAGTCCAAACATGGCCCGCACCAGCGCCGATCAGAACATCGGCATCAACGTCTTGCTCAGCGGGCCGCCGACCGATGCGCAGCTCGCAGAGCTGGGAGCCTTCGGCAACGTCACCGGCCGGCTCATCGAAATCAACGCCGTGTTCATGCACGCGAGGGAAAGCGCGCTTCCCTCGATTCAGGCACTGCCGTTTGTCGTGGCCGCGAATCCCGACGCCGACCGACAAGGCTCCCCGGTGGATGTCGTTGCGGCGAGCAACTTCGCCAATGGCATCAACATGTGGAATCTCGATGCGATCAACGTTACGAACCTCATCCCCGGGCCGGATCGTACGATCGGGTTCGACGGCGACGGCGTGTACATCGGCGTGCTGGACACGGGCTTGCTGGATTCGTGGCGGGTCTATTTCCCCGAGCAGCGGATCGCCTCGCAGTTCGCGACCTCCTTCCAGGGCCGGAGCGTAAACTCTGACGCCGAGCCGCCGAACAAGTGGGAGCACGATCAGAATTCGCATGGCACCCATGTCACGAGCACGATCCTCGGCTTCCAGATCGGCATTACGCCCGTCAACGGCGTTGCGCCGCGCGCCACGGTCATCCCGGTCAAGGTGCTGAATCAGAATGGCTCTGGGTGGTCGTCGATGATCGCCGAGGGGATCGTGTACATCGCGAATCTCAAGACCGGGCCGCTCACCGGCCATCCGGTGATCATCAACATGAGTCTGGGGGGTAGCCGGCTGGACGCCGTGGAGCGCGCCGCCATCGATTTCGCGATCGCGCGGGGCGTCATCATCGTCGCCGCCGCCGGAAACGGCGGAAACGCCGGGATGAGCTTCCCGGGCGCCTATGCCCCGGTGATCTCCGTCGCCGCCTCGGGCTGGATCGGACAGTGGACGCCGCCTGGCAACGGCAGCTGGTGGTTCAATCGCAACGTCGCCGAACCCACGGCCGCAGGGGACTTCTACATCGCGCCGTTCTCCGCTCGGGCGCGGGTCGGTCAGGATCTCGACGTCGCGGCACCGGGATCGTGGGTCGTTGGACCATTCCAGCTGAATAGCGGAAACCTGCGGCCCAGCTTCTTCTTCTTGAGTGGGACGTCGATGGCCTCGCCACACGTTGCCGGGATCGTAGCGCTCATGGCGCAAAAGAACCCCGCGCTGACCGCGTCGCAGGTCGAGGGGATTCTCGAGGCTAGCGCGATCCCGCTCGGCGCGGGCAGCCGCACGGTCCCCAACCCGGACGGCACCACCAGCACGGTGTCGTGGCCGGCGAACGCCGCCGGCTCGGGGTTGACGACCGCCGACGCAGCTCTTGCCGCGACTCCGTAAGCAGGGTCGTGGTAACACGTCCGCCCTGGGGGCACGACTTCGCGCCCCCAGGGCGGTTCGTTCTTAAGAGTCGATAGCCCACAAGAGAGTCGATAGCCCACAAGCGTGCCCGCCGCTGTGTGCAGGAACAACATGGCCGCAATTTCATCGATGCTATATTGCAGCCCCCATGCCCGCATCCCGCTCCCGCTTCGCCGTCATCTTCTTCACCGTCCTGATCGATCTGATCGGCTTCGGCATCGTCATGCCGATTCTGCCGTTCTACGCGAAGCATTTCGGGGCAGGGGGACTCGCGTACGGCGCCGTGCTCGGCATCTACTCGTTCATGCAGTTCGTCGCGACGGCCCTGCTCGGCAAGCTGTCCGACCGCATCGGCCGCCGGCCCGTGTTGCTGACGACCATGCTCTTCAATGCGCTCGGCTACGCCCTATTTGCATTTGCCGGCTCGTATTGGGTGTTGTTCCTGTCGCGCGTCGTCTCCGGATTTGCGGGCGGCAACATCTCGGTGGCGCAGGCGTACATGGCCGACATCACGACGCCCGCGGAACGGTCGCGCGGCATGGGCATCGTCGGCGCGGCGTTCGGGATCGGCTTCAGCGCCGGACCCGCGCTGGGAGGACTGGCCGATCACTTCTTGGGGCACAGATGGCCCGGTCTCGTCGGCGTCGTGTTGTCGCTCGCGAACTTCGTGTCGGCGTACTTCATTCTGCCAGAGTCCCTGAAACAAGAGCTCCGGGTTAAACGGCCTCTGTTCAGCCTCGGGCACATCCTCGAAGCGTTCGCGCGGCCCCGCCTTCGACCGCTGATGGTGGTATGGGCGCTCACGCCGCTCGGGTTCGCGGGGTATACCGCCGCACTCCCGTACCGGGTGATCGACGCCCTGGGATGGAAGCAGCTGCAGCTCACCTTCCTCTTCATCATCATCGGCGTGACGGCCGCGGCGGTACAAGGCTACTTCTTCGGCAAGATCGTGCGACGAACAGGCGAGCGGGCCCTCGTCATCGCCGGTGCGTTCGGGATGGCGGTCGCGATCGCCATCGTGCCTCTACTGACCTCCTCGCTGGAGCTCTACGGCTGGACCTTCGTGCTCGCGGCCGCGAATAGCCTCTTCTCTCCGGCGGCCACCGGACTGGTGTCCGTCTACGCCGACCCCAACGAGCAAGGGACAGTCCTCGGCGCGGCGCAGGCAGTCAGTGCTCTGGGTCGCACCGTAGGTCCGCCGCTCATTGGGACGATGTACGACGTGAGCCACGTCACGTCTTTCCTGCTCGCGGGTTTCTTCATGGCCGTCGCCGGGCTTGCCGCGTTTCGGCTCGCTCCCGTTGCGCATCACGCCCCCCTCCCTCCGACTCTTAACGACGTCTAAGCTTCAACGTCCAAGAGCCAGACTTTTCACGGAGCAACGAATGCACAAACGAATCACGATCGCGTTGGCCGCTCTCACGTTCGCGGCGGCCTGTACTCAGGATCCGACGGCCGCCTCCTCGAACGAGCTGGTGCTGGCGCAAAGCTCGCAGGCGATCGCGGACAACGTCGCCGCATCGCGCACCGGTGGCACGACGTACGAGGGGTGGTTCCGACGGTTGGTCGACACGCTGCGCACGACCGACAACCCCGTCGCGCTTGCCTACCTCGACTCCGCTCGCATGAACCGCGATTCGGCCTTGGCCGCATGGCAGCGCGGCGACACCGCAGCGGCCCACGCGTTCCGGCGCGCGGCGTTCCGCGATCTGCTGTCGGCGGTCATCGAGCTGTTCCCGAACGCACCGGAGCGGACCGGGGCGGCCGTCGATACCGCGATCGCGCGCATCGAGAATTTCCTGGGCGATCGCGACGCACCGCGAATTCGGGCCATACTCGCCCATGTCAAGGATCTGCGCACGCAGGCTGTGGCCGCACTGGCGGCGGGCGACAAGGTCACCGCGTTCGCGCTCAATGTCCGAAGTCTGCAGATCCTGCACAGGCTCGTGGAGCATGTACGGGACAATCATGAGGATCATGACGAGGTCGCGGACGGAGAGATGGAGGCGGTAGGATCCTGAGGACCTGCAACTACTAGGCAACAGACGCAGCAGCGGGCCACAGTCGACGGGGGTTGGGACAAGCGGTTGTCCTGACTCCCGTTCTCTGTTCACCGCTGCGCGTCTGCAGCCTAGCCTTTGCATGTCCTGATCAGTTACGCAGTTCTCACCCATCGCACGAGTTCTTTCATGGTCGGTCTCTTACCAGTCATCAGAATCCCGACCCGATAAATGCGTGCGGCGACCCATGTCACTCCCACAATCGCAATCGCCAGTATCACCAACGACATCACCAATTCCCACGTCGGCATGCTGCCCGCTGTCCACCGAACTGGCGTGGCGATCGGGGTCGTGAAGGGCACGAGCGAGAGCGTCCGCGCGAACGTCGAGCTGGGATCGTTCGTGAGTCCCAGAATCGAGAGATAGGAAATCATCAGGAGGTACGTGACCGGCTGCTGCGCCTGGCGGGCCTCCTGCTCATTGCTCGACATCGCGCCGACTGCCGCGAACATCGCCGAATAGAGAAGGAAGCCGCCGAGGAAGAACGCGATGAAGACGGCGAGTGTCGCGGCCGGGATACGCGGCAACGTCATCGTGACGGATGCCGGATCAGCTCCCAACGCCCGGGCGATGGGACCGCGCAGCGACAGCAGCACGCGCGCCGAAACCCCCCAAATCACAAATTGGAAGAAGGACACCGCACCCGCGCCCAGAATCTTGCCGAGCATCAGCTGGAACGGACGAATCGACGAGACGAGCACCTCGATGATGCGAGTCGTCTTCTCTTCCAGAACCGAGCTCATCACGTTCACGCCGTACAGCAGGATGGCCATGAACAGCAGGATCGCCATCA
>Ga0137409_10008025_pt1 | contig 10802 bp, 7 predicted proteins | sample CZODoug1_16funga_FD_122059 | JGI IMG/M metagenome (GOLD analysis project Ga0137409, IMG submission 122059) | Vadose zone soil fungal communities from Angelo Coast Range Reserve, California, USA - CZODoug1_16fungal (Hybrid Assembly) | ecosystem: Environmental > Terrestrial > Soil > Vadose zone... | reverse complement strand
GAGAGACTGCTCGGCAAACTCTCGCGGTTTACCAGAAAGCGGTAGGCGCGGCCTAGACGGGTTTATGCAGTAAGATCGCCGACAAGAAACGCACGGATCAATTTTCACCTTTATGCGCATAGTTATTCTGGGAACCCGCGGCATTCCAGCCAGCTACGGCGGATTCGAGACCTTCGCAGAGCATCTCTCCACCAGACTTGTAGCGCGCGGCCATGAGGTTACGGTCTATGGCCGGGCTCACTACGTTTCGCCGCGCCAGTTGGAATATCACGGCGTTCAACTGAAGGTTCTTCCCACCATCCGCCACAAGTATTTTGACACGGTCGTCCACTCTTTTCTTTCTGCAGTTCACGCCGTGTCATCACGGTTTGACGCCGCGTTAATCTGCAACGCAGCCAATGCTCCATTCGCTCCGATTCTCAGATTGACGGGTACGCCGGTGGCGATCAACGTCGACGGACTCGAGCACAAGCGAAAGAAATGGGGTTGGCTGGGAAGGCGCTACTATCTGGCGGCGGAACGGCTGGCTACGATTTTGCCTAATGTGATGGTGACGGATGCGCAGGTCATTCAGGATTATTACCTGGCACGTTATAACGCAAAGTCCGAAATGATCGCCTATGGTTCGGAAGTCGAGCGCCGCCCGGACCGTGCCGCTGTGCGGCGTTGGCGGGCAGAGCCAAATCGATATGTTCTTTATGTCTCACGGCTGGAGCCGGAAAATAACGCCCATCTTGTCATAGAGGCTTTCAAGAAAGTCCGCACTGCATATCGACTGTTAATAGTCGGCGACGCCCCTTACGCCCACGATTACATTACAGACTTAAAAGTGAGGGCGCGAGGCGACAAGCGAATAATCTTCACCGGTTTTGTTTTTGGTCAAGATTACCGAGCTCTTCAGCAAAATGCTTATTGCTATGTGCACGCAACCGAGGTGGGAGGAACTCACCCTGCGCTTTTGGAAGCAATGGGCTACGGCAACTGCGTCTTAACATTGGCGACTCCGGAAAACATCGAGGCCGTGGGGGATGCTGGCATACCGTATGCAGACGAGTTTGATCTGGCTGAGAAGCTGCAGCGTGTCTTGCGCGATGGTTCTCTGGTGCAGAGCTACCGCAATCGAGCTCAAGTTAGAGTTCAGCGGTACTATGATTGGGATCGAGTGGTTGACCAGTATGAAAAGCTTTTTGCTGAGATGGCAGGAAAGGAAGTGGAGCTTCGCACTTCCAACCTGGCTCTTGAGTCTGCCCGGCAAAACGAGCGTGCGCTCTCCCGGAAGTAGTCTTTCAATTTAGCTTGTGTAAAAGAGAGGCGCCCCGCTAATCAATTAAGATTGGCGGGGCAAACTTTCCGGCAGGTTCGGGTTAATTCAGGGCGGTGGCAAAGAACTGAGAATCGCTAAAGGCCGATCTCGTTAAAACAGGTGGTGCGCTTTGCGGGTGAGATAAAGCCTCGCGGCGTGGATAAAATTAGACCGCGACCCTCAAGAATTCGGCACCTTTTCAACAAACATTAAGTTCAGTGCGAAATTATACCGAACATTTGTGACGTGTCAAGCACAATTTGACCAGACTTCTGCAATACTACGCCTGAACTTAAGGAAGTAGTTCGTCTAGCCTGGATATTATTCGCCGGTGCGCGCCTGGGCCAAGCGTACAGCCTGCCGCCGCGTAGCTTCGGAAACGTTTCTGTTTAGGGCCAGATTCTTCAGGTCCTTGGTGCGAATTCGGGGAAGCGTTCCCATGACGGTCGGAATCGGAGTGCGAGGATTGCGCACAAGGTTATGAATAATGGTGTAAGAGCGCACCCAGGCACGATTCATTGAGATGAGACGCAGCACTTCATCGGCCACCGTCCGCATCGCGGCTATATTTTCAATCTCCTGGTCAGTGATACGAGGGTTATGAATCACCGCCGTGGCCACCACTCTATTTGAATCGCGAATCAAAACGCTTCGGGCTTCGCGGTCGCCCTTCATCGCAAGCTTCATCCGATCTCTGGCATTCATGAACATGATTTGGCGAATCAGAGTAACGCGCTCGGCGGGTACCTCGCCCACTTCAATCCGTTCGAATTCAACTACGCGCTTGAAGTTGGCGGCGTGGTCCTCAGGCGTTTCTGCTTTCAGTTCTTCATAGCGTTCCGAGGGCAGCCAGGAGCTGTCGAGCTCAGCGTCGGAAACCTCAATGTGTTGCGCGATTAACCAGGCATCTTCAACCGTCAATCCTCCGGAGAGATCGGCACTTTCAAAGAACTCAGCCGCGGCATTGTTCCCTCTGGTTCGCAGCTCCTGAGCAATTTGCTGTGCGCCTCTTTCCTTCTCAAAAAACTCCTGTTTAGTTTCGCGCGCGCGACGCTCGGCTTCGGCGGGGCTGTCGGAGTTTGCAAGGATTGCGTCAATGATCTTCGGGAATCGCACCAGCCGCTGCTGGTTAATAGCGATTATTTCCAGCAGGGATCCGTCCGAAGTAGAGGAAGCCAAACCAGCGATCGTCTCATCCGCTGTTTTGTGATTCAGTATTACAGCTTCGTGGATCTGGCGATCGCCGCTTGAAAACGTAGCTAAGTAATCAAGTACATCGGTAGAGGTTTCGTCGCTTTTCGCAGCGCTCAACAAGTCTTCCGCGTCCTGGGATTTGAGAGTGTCCTTCGCCGCCTCGGAAATTTCCGCGTCCTCGGAGTTTCGCAGGGCCACCAGCACTTCCAGCAGATCAGATTGCGTCAGCGGTAACAAACCACTGGCGGCTGCGAGCCTTGCTTGATGGGGGGCAGTGCCGCCGATGATCGCCTGCACTGCGGGGTTCGTTGATGTGGTGGTGGTCATTCCGAAAGTAGTCGGATAAATCAGGATCTAAGCGGAGTGGTGGGAATCCCGCGATCAGGATGTAAGCAAAGAAGCGACGATACAAGAACTGCGGAGCCGAGGCGACGAGAGTTAGACATCTGGCTTTCCTTTGGCGTTCGGCTACTCAAGCCGCCGCTCCATGACACTTCTTATACTTCTTGCCGGAGCCGCAGGGACATGGTTCGTTGCGGCCAACCTTCGGCTGATCGCGAACGACAGTCTTTACCTTTCCTGCTTCTTCTCCAGCGGCTGCTGCTCCCTGGTTTGGACCGGTGAACGTCATGGGCGAAGGACGGCGTGGCAAACGACGTTGACGCAAGGCCTCGGGCGGTTCTTCCGAAACAACCTGAAGGTTGAAGAGCGATCGGATTGTGCTCGTGTCGATACGATCGAGCATCTCCTGAAACATGTCGAAACTCTGTTTCTTATACTCAACCAGCGGATCTTTCTGGCCGTAACCGACCAGACCGATACCCTGCTTCAGGTGATCGAGCGACAGGAGGTGGTCTTTCCACTGTGCGTCGATGATGTTGAGCATAATGATGCGCTCATAGGTGCGCATCGCTTCGGGTCCGATCTGCTGTTCTTTAGCAGCATACTTGACCTTGAGTTTTTCCCAGATCGCGTCTGTCACTTCCTGTGAAGTGAAATTCGGAATATCAATGCCTTCAGCATCCGCGTCAAAATCGTAGATCGTCTTGATTTGTATCTTGTAGTTTTCCGTGTCCCAATCATCGGGTGAAACGTCCGGGTTCAAATACTGCTTGGTCAAATCCGAAAGCAGGTCATAGGCAACTCCAGCTTGCGGCGGATCACCCATCAGGTATTCGCGCTGGTCCGGTTCTTCCATCAACTGGCGGCGCAAGCCGTAAATCGTCTCGCGCTGCTTGTTCATGACGTCGTCGTACTCGAGCAGGTGTTTGCGCGATTCGAAATTTCGTCCTTCCACCGACTTCTGCGCCGATTCGATGCGCTTGGAAACCATCTTCGACTCGATCGCTACGCCCTTTTCCATCCCCAGTCGCTGCATCAACGCTTTGACTTTGTCGCCGGCGAAGATGCGCATGAGATCGTCTTCAAGGGAAAGGAAAAAGCGCGACGAACCGGGATCCCCCTGGCGTCCGGCGCGTCCGCGAAGCTGATTGTCGATACGGCGCGACTCGTGGCGCTCCGTGCCTAAAATGTGAAGTCCGCCAATTCCGACCACTTCCTTGTGCTCTTCCTCGACGATTTGTTTTGCGCGCGCGAAAGCTGTTGACCACTGTTCCTCAGTCGCCTCGTCCGGGTCGATCTCTTCCTTCTTTAGAAACTCACGCGCCATGAAATCGGGATTGCCGCCGAGCAAAATGTCGGTGCCGCGGCCGGCCATGTTGGTGGCGATCGTGACGGCGCCTTTGCGGCCGGCTTGCGCGATGATCTCAGCTTCGCGCTCGTGGTACTTCGCGTTCAGGACGTTATGGGGCACCGCCTCGCGTTGCAGCCGCCGCGCAATTAGTTCCGAGTTTTCAACCGAGACAGTACCCACCAGCGCCGGTTGCCCGCGCTCGTGGCAATCCTTGATCTCTTCAATCACGGCGTCCCATTTCTCTGGCAGCGTGCGGTAGATCACATCGGAAAAATCGCTGCGCACCATAGGCATGTGCGTCGGAATAACTATGACGTCCAATTTATAAGTGGTCCCAAACTCCGCTGCCTCAGTTTCCGCGGTACCAGTCATGCCGGAAAGCTTTTCGTAAAGACGGAAATAATTTTGCAGCGTGATCGTCGCCAGCGTTTGGTTTTCCTTTTCAATCTTCACGCCCTCTTTGGCCTCGACGGCCTGGTGCAACCCATCCGACCAGCGGCGGCCTTTCATCAATCGTCCGGTGAAGTCGTCGACGATGATTACTTCACCGTCCTGCACGACATATTGATGGTCAAGTTTGTAAAGCGTGTGCGCCTTCAGCGCCTGCTCAACACAGTGAAGCAGTTCCATGTTTGAAGGTTCGTAGAGATTTCCCACGCCCAAAAGACGTTCGGCTTTATCAACGCCCTCTTCTGTTAGCACGGCGGTGTGCTGTCTTTCGTCAACGAGGTACTCGCCGGTCTTCTTCCCGTCGACCTCTTCGCCTTTTCTCAACTGCGGAATGATTGCGTCAGCTTTGTAGTACTTGTCAGTCGCTTCATCAGAAGGACCTGAAATAATCAACGGCGTGCGAGCCTCGTCGATCAGGATCGAATCGACCTCGTCAACCACCGCGAAATAATGACCGCGCTGAACACACGTCGCGAGATCAAACTTCATGTTGTCGCGCAGGTAGTCGAACCCGAATTCGTTGTTGGTGCCGTAGGTGACGTCGGCCGCATACGCTTCGCGGCGTTCATCGTCGTCGAGATCGTGCACGATCACGCCCACGCTCAGCCCGAGGAAGCGATAGAGTTTGCCCATCCACTCAGAGTCGCGCTTGGCCAGGTAGTCGTTGGTGGTGACCACGTGCACGCCGAGGCCGGAGATGGCGTTGTAGGCGCAGTTCACCATGAGCTTCGACCACAGCTCGGCCATCACGTCGTTGGAAAGACTCACCGCAACTTGAGCCGTTGCGAAAAACGCCGCCACTTCCTGCAACGTCGACACGACGACAGCGTCGCGCGCCGCGACCGCATTCAACGCTCCGATGACCAGGTCGCCACGACCGAAGTGCTTCACAGTCCCCGGCTCGGAGATCGCGGTGGCGACGTACACCGCAGCGGGCACCACGATCTGGCGCACGTGCCTGGCGACCGTCGGCGCGCTTTCCACGCCGTTCTGCAGGCTCAGCACGATCGCATTCGGATCCAGCAGCGGCGCCATTTCGCGCGCCACTACATCGGTATCGGTCGACTTGACGCAAAAGAGCACCAGGTCCGCGCCGCGCACCGCGGCCAGGTCGACACTCGCCGCGGCGCGAATCACCTCGACGCGGCCCGCCATGTCCAGGCGCAGTCCGTCGCGCTCGATCGCCTGCACATGCGCGGCGCGCCCGATCAGGGTGACGCGATGGCCCGCGCGCGCAAGCATCGCGCCGTAGAAGCTGCCCACTGCACCCGCGCCGACCACGGCGACGGCGTTGAACCGGTGTGTCACGACTGCTCGGGGTCAAGGAGACTGGACAGGCAGCATCGTAATGCGGTCACCGCTCGGCGACCTCCTTCAGGGCGGACGCTGCGCCGCTCACAGCGCCGCGAACAGCAACGCCGCGTTGGTGCCGCCGAAACCGAACGAATTGCTCAACGCGTACCTGACGCGCTGCTCGCGCGCGCTGGTCGGCAGATCCAACAACAGCCCGGCTTCGGGTTGCTCGAGATTGGCGGTCGGCGGAATGCGACCTTGGTGAATCGCGAGCACCGTGAACACGGCTTCAATCGCCCCGGCCGCGCCGAGCAGGTGACCGGTCACACCCTTGGTCGAACTCACTGCGACGCGGCCCGCTGCATCGCCGAGCAAACGCTCGATCGCACGCGCTTCGGCGGTGTCACCAGCGTCCGTCGATGTAGCGTGCGCGTTGATGTAGTCGAGGCGATCTGGCGCAAGACCGGCTTCCGCCAGCGCGGCGCGCATCGCTGCAAACGCGCCACGCCCATCCTCCGGCGGTTGAGTCATGTGATAGGCGTCGGCCGACATGCCGAAGCCGGCCACCTCCGCATAGATGCGGGCACCGCGCTGGTCTGCCGATTCAAGGCTCTCGAGCACAAGCGCGGCGCCGCCCTCGCCAAGCACGAAACCATCGCGGCTGCGATCCCATGGGCGGCTTGCAGCCGCCGGATCGTCGTTGCGCGTGGACATGGCGCGCGCCGCACAGAATCCGGCAAAGGCGAGCGGCGTGATGGCCGCCTCCGACCCGCCGGCAACCATCACATCGGCGGCACCGCGCGCGATCAGCGCTGCTGCTTCGCCAATCGCGTGCGCTCCCGTCGTGCACGCGGTTGCCACCGCGAGATTCGGACCGGTGAAACCGAAGCGCATCGAGATCATTCCGGCCGTCATGTTGACGATGGTGCCGGGGATGAAGAACGGCGAAACTCGACGCGGCCCGCTTTCGAGCAACGTGCGCTGATTGGCTTCGATCGTGCCGAGTCCACCGATGCCGGAGCCGAAGAAGACGCCGGCCCGGGATGGATCGAGCGAAGGTCCCAACGCGGCGTCCTCGACCGCCTGCACGGCCGCGGCCAGGCCGAGCTGGACGAAACGATCGACGCGCCGCACCTCCTTATCTGACAGATAACGCCCCGCCTCGAAGCGCTTCACTTCGCCGGCAATCTGCGAAGCAAACGGCGCCGGATCGAATGCCTGCACGCGAGTGATGCCGCTGCGCGCTTCAAGTGCCGCCGACCAGCACTCGCCGGCGGACAACCCGACCGGGGCAACCGCGCCGAGACCGGTCACGACCACACGCCGCGTCGCGGCCGGTCGGGTAGACACCATGTCAGGTCCTCTTCATTCGCCGATGGCCTTCACGCTGCGATCGAGATGCTTGCGCAAGGTGCCGTGCAGGGGAGCACCGAGGTACTGGTCCAGGCGCGTCTGCGCCTTGCGCCACAGCGGCGCAGCGGTGCGCCAACGGCGCGCGCCTGCCGGCGTGATGGCGACGGTCTTGACGCGTGCATCACCGCGTTCGCGCTGGCGCTCGATCGCGATGAGACCACCATCGAGCAGCAGATCGAGCCCGCGTTTGAGCGTCGTTCGGTCGGCTTGCAATCGGCGTGCCAACTCGGTGACACCGATCGATTCGTTTGCCCGCCCGGCAGCGACCAGCACGGTCAACACGCCATATTGCGTGACCGTGATGCCGGCGCCGGCGAGCACCTGGTCGTACAGCGACGTGACCCGCCGCGCCAGGTTGCGTAGTTTGAAGCACGTGCAGGCGCAAGCCGGATCGAGCTGGTCCATCGGACAGATGATAGGTGTAGTGCCGCGTATTCTGCAAACCGTGGGTTGAACTAGATGCCGGCGAGCAGTCCGGCCACCCGGTCGATGTCCTCTTCCAGGTTGTAGAAATGCAGCGCCAGCCGAACCCGGCCCGCGCGCGCAGAGGCGACCACGCCCGCGTTGCGCAGCCGCGCCATGGCGGCCTCGGCGTCTGCCACCGGAACCGAAACGATGGTCGAACGGTGCGCCTGCGGGAACGGCTGCAGCCCCGATCGATTCGTGATCAGCGCGTCAAACAGGCGTCGGGACAGTTGCGCGTTTCGATCGAGAATCGCCTCGGTCCCGAACCGCCGGAACAGACCGAGCCCCGCCTGATCCGCCAGCGCCGCGAACCAGGCCAGCGACGCGTCGAGTTTGGAGGCCGTGGGCGACAGGTCCATCGCCGGTCCGTAGAAGCTCTCGAGCGGCTTCCTGCCAGCCTTCCACCCGGGCAGGATGGGCTGGATGCGATCGAGCAGTTGACGCCGGACGAAGAGGTAGCCCATTCCCCTCGATCCGAGCAGGAACTTGTGGCTCGCGGCGGCCAGAAAATCCACGCCGTCGCGCACGACGTCGAGTGGAACAGCCCCCGCGGCCTGGCACGCATCCACGAAGAACCAGGCCCCGGAGCGGGCGGCAACCTGGCTGAGCGCGGCAAGGTCGGTGCGATAACCGGTGGCCGATTGCACGGCGCTCACGGCGATAAGGCGGGTTCCGCCGTCCGCGACCTCGCCATAGGCGCCCGCTGGAATGCCGTGGTCGCTCGATGGCACGGCTCGCACTTCATACCCGCGCTCCCGCAGCAGAAGCCAGGGGAAGTAGTTCGAGCTGAACTCGTTTGCCGCCACCACGATGTTCTCGCCGCGCTTTGCGGCCGGCAGGTTCGCGGCGACGATGCCGGCGGCCGAGCTCACGGCGGGCACGATCGCGATTTCTTCACGCTGCGCCCCCACGATCTGCGCGAACATGGCGCGGGCATCCTCGCCCGCCCGTTCTGCTTCCATCCAGTCAAACCTGCCGGCCGACCAGAGTTGCACGGCACGCTCGTACGCCTCGCGCGCAGGCACGCAGCCAACCGCCATGGTGGCGGTGTTCAGGTAGATCGTGTCCTTGAGTGCGGGGAAGAGGTCGCGGATTTCAACGAGGTTCATGTTTGATCTATCGCTTGAACGTATTCATCACTTCAATCAGATCGCAAAGCAGTCGGATTTGCCGACAGCGAAGATCGCGGCTCAACGCGTATCCGCGCGATCGCGCGCAAGCGCACCTTCTTGCTCCAGCCCGCATCGACCCGTGTTAGGTTGATTTGCTCGCTCCGCGGCGGGTGCCTCGTCGCCGAACGAGCAGTTCGTCAAGAACTGATCCATCAGACATCTCGACAACACCAAATCCCAAGGGAGCCATGTCATGACGTTTTCAATCTCGTTCCTCGGGCGCCGCGCATTCCTCAGGAAAACCACGGCGGCACTGTCCCTGCTTGCGGGCCTCGCGCTCGCTCCGGCGGCGATCGGCAACGATCGTGATCGCGACCACGACCGCGATATGCACTGGGTGGCAAGCTGGGCGACCTCTCCGGCTGCATATTTCGTGTATGTCGCGCCGGTGGTGCAGAACCAGGCGCTCGCGCCCGCGCCCGCACGCTTCGCCCAGGCGAACATCCAGCCCGACCTGGCGTTTCCCTTTCCTGACGCGAGCAACCGCGGGGCAACGACCCAGACCATCCGCTCCATCGTCAAGCCCGATCTGTGGGGCGACACGATGCGCATCCGGTTCTCGAATGTCTTCGGCGACAAGCCGCTGACGTTCGACTCGGTCACCGTCGGGCTGCAGGAATACAGCGGCAACGTGGTTCGCGGCACGCTCACCCGCGTGACCTTCGGTGGTTCGAGATCGGTCACGATCGCACCAGGCACCGAGCGGTGGAGCGACGCAGTTCGTCTGGCGTGGGTCAAGGATGCCGATGATCCGCTCCTGCAAGGGCGCAACCTCGCGATCAGTTATTCGATCCAGGGTGACAGCGGCCACATGACTTACCACAGTGGCGCCAACACGACGTCGTTCGTCACCGCGCCCGGCAGCGGCGATCACACGCGCGATGTGAACAGCTATGCATACCGGTTCACGACGACGTCGTGGTTCTTCCTGGCGGCACTGGATGTGCTGGCTTCGAAGGACACGGTTGTCGTCTGCGCGTTTGGTGACTCGATCACGGACGGCACGCACACGACGCTGAACACCAACGACCGCTGGTCCAACGTGCTTTCGCGCCGCTTGCACAACGCCTACGGCAACAAGGTCAGTGTCGTCAACGAGGCGATCGGCGGCAACCGCGTGGTCAATCCGGTGGTTGCCAATGCAGCTTCGGGCCCGGCAGCGGTTGATCGGCTTGACCGCGACGTGCTCGGGCTGTCCGGACTGACGCACGTGATCTGGCTCGAAGGCATCAACGATCTCGGCGCGGCGCATCCGACCGACGACGTCATCGCGGGCTACAAGAACGTGGTCGGCCGGCTGCACGCAAAGGGGATCAAGGTGTACGGCGCGACCGTCGTTTCGGCACTGGGCTTCAACAATCCCGCGCAGGGATGGGACCTGACCACCTTCCCCGACTTTCTCGCCACCGCAGACAACGGCGCGGTGGTCGATGCAAATCGCAAGATACTCAACGACTTCATCCGCACGTCGGGGCTTTTTGACGGCGTGGTCGAATTCGACGAAGCGACACTCGATCCAGCGACCGCCAACATGAAAGCGGAATACCTGCCCAACAGCCAGTTCACGCAGTTGCCGTGGGATTATCTGCATCCCAATCACGCGGGCTATAACGCGATGGGCCTGGCCATCGACATCGGCCCGTTTGCGCCGCGCCGGCATTGATGGGATTGATGTAGGGCGGTGAACGCCGTTGCGCTGGCGCCGCGCAGGCGACCAGCGCAGCGGAATCGCGCGGCGCGGTGCTGCTCCCTTGCTCTCGCGGATTTGATCATGCATCGCTGGCAGGATTACATCCGCGCGCTCACTTATCCGATTCTA
>Ga0137409_10008024_pt1 | contig 10803 bp, 9 predicted proteins | sample CZODoug1_16funga_FD_122059 | JGI IMG/M metagenome (GOLD analysis project Ga0137409, IMG submission 122059) | Vadose zone soil fungal communities from Angelo Coast Range Reserve, California, USA - CZODoug1_16fungal (Hybrid Assembly) | ecosystem: Environmental > Terrestrial > Soil > Vadose zone... | reverse complement strand
TCGTCTGGCATCCACCCTGGAGGGCGCGCCCTCCCAGCCGGGTCAGGGGAAATTCGCCGCAATGGCTCAGCCATTTCTTGACGCCGTTTCCGCTCCGACGGCGACCCCAGGCGGAGGATCGGTGGCTGCGATGGCCGGAGCATTAGCCGCAAGCCTCGGCGAAATGGTGGCGGGCCTTTCGCGCAAGAAGAAATCGCAATCAGCGTTCGTTGAAGACTTGACCGCGTCGATCGAAGCCATGCACCAAGCAGCCCTCCAGCTCGCCGCAGCGATCGATCGTGACGCCCAGTCATATGAAGCCGTCATGTCGGCATTTCAAATGCCAAAGGGAACCAACGAGCAACAGACCAAACGCGACGCCGCGATTGAGAGCGCCACCCGCCGCGCCGCCGAGGTGCCCATGGAAACGGCCCTTGCCGCCGTGGAACTTTTTGAGAAATTAGTACAACTCGAAACTATGGCCGCGCCGTCTATGCTGTCAGACTTGCATGTGGGCCGCTGGATGGCCGCGGCAGCTGCGCGCGGCGCGCTTGAGAATGTGGCGATTAATCTTGCTTCGCTCCATGATTCGTCTTACGTTTCAGAGATGAGGTCCCGCGCGGCGGCAATCGAAGCGCGGCTGGCGGCAAACCCAACAATGATAGGCCGGTAATTCCTTTCCGGAATCTCACGGTGCAAGTTGGAGGAGACTCGTGAACACAAAAAGAATTTTTTCGCTTGCAATTCTAATCGCGTCGGCATTTGCGTGGCCCGGGACTTCCCGCGCCGGCAGCGTTGGCTCCGATTTGCTGGGCTTGTTTCCCAAAAACTCCGGCGAGGTAGCCTACGCGGATCTGAAGACCGCCCGCCAGTTCCCCTGGTTTACACAGCTGAAGGAGCAGATGCTCCCCGCGAAATTCCGCGAATTTGAAACTTTCCTTACCTCCGCGGGAGTCGACCCCAACACCCAGGTGACCGAATTGGTCTGGGCCATGGTGCCAAGCAACCCCACAACGGACACGAAAGGCGCATCGGTCCCCGCCACAGAGCAAATTGTCGGAATCGCGCTGGGCCAGTTTCAGCCCTCGTCAGCGGAAGCCTATTTCACGGCGAAAAAACTTCCCATCGTCAAGGTTCGCACGTTCTCGCTGTTCGCCTTTGGCGGAGGCAGCGGACCCAACGACCTGTTTTTCTTTTTTATCGATTCCAATACTGCCGCATTCGGTCAGCGGCAGGAGCTTGAGAAGCTGATTGGTTTGCGTTATGGCGAAGGGGAAGGTCTCTATGCGAACACCGATATGTCGGCGCTCGTGAACCAGGCAAACGGGGGCGGGACAGTCTGGGCCGTGCTCAACCCCGCGTACACGCGTCTGGCAATGCAGCAGCTGGTGCCGGAAACTTCGCAATTCCCCGCCGCCGCCCAACTCGCTTCCAAACTCAAGGCCATGACCATCAGCGTCAAGGGAGGCAGCGGAATCGACGCAAAATTTGAAGCCGTTTGCGGCTCTTCGGAGGACGCCAATACATTCGCCGCGCTTCTTCAGGCGGGACTCATGTACAAGAAGTATCAGGTCGGAAACACGAATCCCGATCTGGGGCAAATGCTGGATAACACGCAAATCACTCCCGCGGGTGACCGGCTCAATTTGAAGCTCTCGCTCACCGACGATCAGATGCTGTCGCTGATTCGTAAAAACACGTTTGCAGTGACGATGTAGCGTTGGCGCGGTCGCGCGTTTTTGAAGAAGAACGCCGTGATTCCGAGCGAAGCGACGAATGACGCAATTTTGGAATTTCGCCTCAATGGCTCCACTTTGATTTGCTCCCTCATTGCTTGCCGCGCAGATATTTGACCAGCGTTGTCCGCGCTATGCCTTTTTCCGCGTTAAATGAAACGCGGTCCACGCGTGACAGCAGTTCCACGCCGTTCAATCCGCCTGACGCTTCAGCACCAGATGGCGCGAAGGTTTCGAGGCCAACCGCCGGCACCAATCGCCCGCGATGATGAATGGAAATTTCCACGCGATCTGGAAAAGTATCGAGCGTGACGTTGAGCCCTCCGTCAGCATCCGTGATTTGCGTGAGGGCTTCCCTGCAAACCTCTTCCGACGCCAGGGCAAAATTCTCACAGCCCTTTTCTTCGAGTCCCGCACGGGTAGCCAGGAACTGCACGGCGCTTCGGACGGCACTGATCAGCCGGGGATCCCTATCCAGATGTAACTCGACGCGTGTGGAATCATCCGTCATTGGATTCCGCTAAATGAATGTCGCACGCTTCCCGGCAATCCGGGCAGTAGAATTTTCCGTCCGCGCACATGCGAATCCCTTCGACACCCTGACAATAGCAACAATAGCGGTCGCAGGTGCACTGCCTCTCCTGTTTGTCGCATTGCACGCATAAGGTTGCGGTTTTCATCGTTTCCTCACGACGGCGCCCTCCACTTGGAACATACGAGGAAGCGCAAATAAATCCGGAAGCGAAAAGCCCTGAAAAGACTATAGGTCAGCCTCGCTCGTCAGAACAAGTCGCAATTGTCGTGCTGCGCAATACTACTCCCCGCCGAGATACTGAACGTGGACATAAGTGCCCAGCCTGGGGTTATAGGCCAGGTACCAGCCGGGGTGATCGGGATCGTCGTAAATCACGATATCGTCACTTCGCCAATCCCAGTCATTGACGTAATCATAGTCATACGGTGCGACGCCAAAATAAAATCCGCCGAACCAGAAACGATTCCTGTCCCCGCCCTCAATCCGGTAGATATGCCGGGGTCCGAGTTCGCCGCGAAAGCGTCCATGTTCCCAGGGATGATCGAGATGGTAGTGCGCATCGTTCCGGCCGGAGTCGTGTCCCACCCAATGATCTGTCTCCGCATGCACGTGAGGCGCTTCAGGATGATTAGGCTGATCTCGAAAGCTACGACGCGCGTCACTTGGCTGCCCGCCACGGTTATCACGATTTGCCGGTGCCTCACGAACCGGAGCCGAGGTGCGAGCCGGCTCGGGACCGCGAGCTGGAATGTGTCCGCCGCCAGCATGAGTGTTGCCACCGTTACTATGTGATTCGCCTCCACCACCGCGTGCGCCGCCACTTCCTCCCCGCGATTCACCGCCGCCCTTCTGTTGTGCGAGCGCCGGGACCGAGGAAATCAGTAACATTGCAAAGAGACAGATTGCCGTTTTCATGAAAACCCTCCTTGAAGATGTAGACGTTTTTCAGGCCGCCGGTGGTGCGCTTGGCCTTTCAATTTTTTGATTTTTTCGCCGGGTTCAGGTCGATTCCAAAGTGCGGATCGTGATACGTGCCATTGACGACCACGGGCACTACGGAACCGCGCTTTTTATTGAAGAACGGATCGAGTACCTTGGCGAACAGTGACTTGATTCCGCCGGTGCTCTGAGAAAATTTCGCCTCCATCTTCATCGTTCCGTGAAGATCGATCTTCTCATTCAGCACGTTGAAAGTGCCCTGCACCAGGGCATCAGCCCCGGGCACGGAAAACGAAAGATTTGTAATTGTGGCAATGCCGTTCTTGAGGTCGACGTGTCCGCTCGCATGCGAAACAACGTTTTCCGGGGGATTGTTTTTTTCGTCATTATTTTTATCCCCATTTTGTTGCGATTTCTTTATCCCTCGGGCGGTTTCGCTCAGCTCGTCCACGCTTTGCTGCCTGCTCGGATTCTCAAAATGCCCGTCGCTGATCTCGAAATCCCCCTGCAAGGTCGCTTCTTTTAAGAAAGGCTGTCCCTCAGGCGGAACTGTGGAATGCGCTCGCAAGCTGATTACTCCCGACATCGGAGGCCGATTTTCTTTTACAATCAAGCGCAAAATATCCTGAAGACGCCCTGCACGCACCGCGAAATCGAGCGACGTAAACTTGCCGTCATAACCTTTCTTGTCCGCCACGCTGCCTTTAACGGCGATTTTCGTATTTTGGTACATGGCATCGACATTATTCAGTGCGACGTCGCCGCTGGTTCCATCCAGGATGCCTTGAAAGTGAGTCACCAGATGCCCCTTATGGCCGCTGCGATCGACCTCGAAGTCCGGAACATCTGTTGAGCCCTGCACATCCACATGTTCCAGCGGACCGGAGAATTTTCCTTCCGAATTAACTGTTCCTGCGATGCCATCGAAAACACTGAGGTCGCCGCGATGAAATGAATATGTCCCCGACACAGCCGTCTGCCCCGGATTACCGGCATTGAATGGGCCGAAATGCCCGCTCGACCTGATCTCTCCGGGAGGCTCAGGATTTTGCACTCTCACCTTGTAGGACATTCCGTCTTTAGAACTGACCGAACCCAGGCTCAGCTCGTGAATTTGAAACCGCAGAGACGGCTTTTTGCTCGCTCGCGCGATTTCCAGCACCGCTCCATTGGCGACGAGCTCACCAATTGTCGTTTGCGTCTCCGTGTATCCGCCCTTAAATTTTCCGTCCTTGCCCAACGCCGGCACTTGAACCCGAACGCCCTCTAAAATCACGCGCGAGATGTGATGGGGCCGGAACAAAAAGTTGGCGTAGTTTCCCTGGATAATAAACTTCTGAATCGTCACCAGCGGTGGCTCACCCGCCGCGCCGGAAACCGAACGAAACGTCAGGCCCACTGCTTCGCAACCGGGGCGAGGAAAATAAACGGGATGAAAATGATTAATTTTAAGTTTGCTCGGAAATGTTTCCTGTAAGGACTCGGTAACGTTCCTCTCCGAGTACGGGAAATATCGCGTTAGCAGAATTTCAGCGGTCAGCAGCACAAGCGCGAAAATAATGAGCGCCTCGAGCCAATGGCGGTAAAAGGCGGCCGCCACCCGCGAACGAACAGGTGCGCCCCTGAAAGGAACTTGTCTCACCGCGTGGCCTTCTGTCGCCATCTATAGCTCCCATCCTAGGATTTGTCGGAGGCAGGGATAATGTCCATCAGGTTGATGTGGTATTAAAATCGGCGAAGTACTGGTAACCCTTGATACCACATTAATACCGCATTAATTTGGGCTTACTGAAAAGTGCGGGGATGGAATCGACTCGCCCCACGACGATCAGAGTTCGCAAACGGACGTAGCGGCCGTGCTACCCTCTTGGAATAACGGCCGTCTAATTGTGGTTCGCTGCCCTCATGAGTGGTAGCGAACGTTGGGAGTGCCATTCATGCGTTTCGCTGATAATTCCCCCGCTCATCATTCGACAAAGATACGCGTCGCACGCGCCATTATTTCTGCGCTTCTCTGTATCTCTGTCTGTATCTCTGCGCCCGTCGCTCAGTCCCAGTCTCAGTCCCAGAATGCGGCCATCGACGCGCCCAAACGCGATACCCACGGCATCAGCGTGGCCAACATGGATCCCGCGGTCAAGCCAGGCGAGGATTTCAACGAGTACACCAATGGCGCTTGGATCAAGCGCACTGAAATTCCGCCCGACCGTGGGCGAGTCGCCATCTTCAGCAGCCTCGACGATATAAGTAACAAGCGCACCGCAGGTCTGATCGAGGAAGCAGCGAAATCGAACGCGCCCGCCGGTTCAGCTGCTAATAAAATTGCAGCACTCTACAACTCGTACATGGATGAAGCCGCCATAGAAGCGAAAGGCGTGGCCCCCCTTCGCCCGCACCTGGACGCCATTGCCGCGATCCGCGATAAGCGTGAACTAGCCCGCGCTTTGGGCGAGAGTCTTCGCTCCGATGTTGACGCGCTGAATAACACAAATTTTCACACCAATAATCTTTTTGGCCTGTGGGTCGCGCCCGGATTCAGCGATTCCGATCACTACACCGCGTACTTGCTGCAAGGCGGATTGCAGCTTCCCGACCGCGAATACTATCTGGGCGACAATGACCGTATGCGTGACATCCGCACGAAGTATCGCGCCCACATCTCAAACATTCTCAAGCTGACAGGATTCACTGACACTGACGCCCGCGCCGGACGCATTTTTGAGCTGGAACACGCTATCGCCGAAAAGCACATCAGCCTGGCCGACAGCGAGGACATCCACAAAGCGAATAACACCTGGAAGCAAAGCGACTTTACCGCCAACGCCCCGGGACTCGACTGGACGGAATATTTCCGCGGCGCCGGCCTCGATAAACAACCAAGCTTGATCGTCTGGCAACCAACCGCTTTCGCAGGGGAGTCCGCACTCGTCGCCGCAACATCGCTCGATACGTGGAAGGACTGGCTGGCCTTCCACTTGATCGAAACCTATGCCGCTGTCCTCCCAAACGGATTCAACGACGAGCGTTTCGCCTTCTTCGGCAAGGTCCTCTCCGGCACGCCGGAACAGCGTCCACGCTGGCAGCGCGGCGTCGACCTGGTTAACAATCTGCTTGGTGACGCCGTCGGCCAAATTTACGCGCAGCGTTATTTTCCGCCGGAAGCGAAAGCCGAATTACAAGCGATGGTCACGAATATCATTGCCTCTTTCCGAAAGCGAATTGATGTGCTTCCCTGGATGGATCCGAAGACCAAAGCCGAAGCCCAGGCCAAGCTGACCACTCTGTATGTCGGAATCGGCTACCCGGAAACCTGGCACGACTACTCCGCATACGAAGTCAACGCCGACGACATCTTCGGCAACCTCTGGCGCGGCAACCTGTTCGAATATCACCGTGATGTCGCGCGCCTCGGCCTTCCCGTGGATCGCAAGGAATGGTCCATGACTCCGCAGACAGTGAACGCCGTCAATCTTCCGTTACAGAATGCTCTCAACTTCCCTGCTGCGATTCTTCAACCGCCATTCTTTGATCCCAAGGCCCCGGCCGCAGCCAACTATGGCGCGATCGGCGCAATCATCGGCCATGAAATCAGCCACACGTTTGACACCGAAGGCAGCGCGTTTGATTCCAAAGGGCGTGTGCGCAATTGGTGGACGCCTACGGACCTCGCGCACTTCGACGCTTCTACGGCGAAACTCGCCGCGCAATATGACACTTACAAACCCTTCCCCGACATTTCCGTTAATGGAAAGCAAACTCTCGCGGAAAATATCGCCGACGTTGCGGGTATTTCCGCCGCGTATGACGGCTACCGAGTCTCGCTCGAGGGTAAAACCGCGCCCACGCAAGACGGATTCTCAGGCGATCAGCAATTCTTTATCGCCTTCGGACAAAACTGGGGATCGAAATCGCGCGAAGCCGCCCTTCGCCGACAAGTAATGACAGATCCGCACGCGCCCGCACAGTTTCGTGCCGCTACTGTGCGAAATATCGACGCCTGGTACTCGGCATTCGATGTCCAGCCCGGAGAGAAGCTCTATCTGGCGCCGCCAGACCGCGTGCGAATCTGGTAGGAGACCCGGAAACGCAATACGTCAAGAGCCGCTATTGAGATCGCGTCAGTGTATGGGTATGATTCAGCGGCTATGATTAAAACTTCTCATCTTTTGGAACAATTCTCATCTGGATCCCTTACGACCGCTACGTTATGACTGGCAACGAAGAACAGCAACGCCGCTGGAGTCAGGTTCATGATGCTGCGCGACTGACCGATGCCCAGAAACAGCTCGTCAGCGGCTTCGTGCGCGAAATGAAAATTCTGGTTTTCAGCGGCGTCTGGTGCGGCGATTGCGTTGAGCAGTGTCCTCTCATTCGTCGTATCGCCGAAGCCAATCCTGCAAAGATTGATTTGCGTTTTGTCGAGCGGCCGAGGGAAGGTGAACTCGTCCCTGAGCTTCGCATTAACGGCGGCAATCGTGTTCCAGTCGTAATATTTTTGTCGGAAGACAACGAATGGTGCGCCACCGCTGGCGATCGCACGATCAATCGTTATCGCACCTCGGCCATCCGCAAGCTTGGCCCGCTCTGCCCGACCGGCATCGTTCCCCCCGACAGAGAAGAACTGGCCGCCACACTGAACGATTGGATGAACGAAGTGGAGCGCGTGCAACTCATGCTCCGCCTCACCCCGCGCCTGCGCCAAAAATACCAGGACTAGCTGACTAACCCCAGCAACGCTGGATCAGATCGCTACCATCTTGCGGTAGTGGGCTACTTAGAGTAGCCCACTACCCATCTTGCCGGTTCATTGACAAAGAGATGCGCCTCCGATAATGTAATTCAATCATATTCTGCGGGCTCCAACGAAAGCCCGCGCCCGCACAACAAGAAGAGGAGATTTTGAATGGCGCAAGGAGCAACAACCAAGGTAAAGAAGCGTAAGCCCTCTGTTCTCAAGCGGGCCAGGCAGTCCCACGTTCGCGCGGAAATCAACCGCGCAAATCGCACCCGCGTGCGAACAATTATGAAGCGCCTGCGAACGGCAATCGCCGCGAAAGACGGCACGACGGCTGGAACGCTGCTTCAGCCAACGCTATCCGCCATCGACCGCGCGATCAGCAAAGGCGTGCTCGAGGAAAACACGGGCAATCGCTACAAGTCTCGATTGACGATTGCAATTAACGGCTTGCGCGCAACGGCCAAAGCCTAAGCGAAGCCTTTTGAAGGTTTGCGAAATCGCCCGGGAGAAACTTTCCGGGCGTTTCCATTTCACGACGCAAATTTATTTGGGCGTCGAAGAGGCCAGCCGCGCAACCAGAAACTCCATCACTGCGCGCTGACTTGTTCCGCCTGATTTCAGACGGCTGTCCGCCTCATACAAAGCCGCGAGTCCCGTGGTGAGTTGCGTCCTGGGAAATTTTCGCGACTGGCTCACTGCCATCTCCGCCGTTTTGGCCTGCATGTGAAGACGGCTTGCGGCCTGCCATCCCTGAGCGCCTGCCGGCAATTCCTGTGCCTCGAGCAACTTTCGATACATCCACGCCAGTGCGCCAAGCAGTGCAGGCGCCTGCTCGCCTTCCCGCAGCAAGCTATCCAAAAATTCCAGCGCCCGGGAAGGCTGCCGCGAGGCCAGCATGTCCGTCAATTCCCACACAGAATATTTGCGCGCCGAAACCACCAAAAGCTCGATATCTTCGCGCGTGATCTTGCGGCGATCGCCGACATAAGCAGAAAGTTTTTCGAGTTCTGTGCGAATGCCGGCCAGATCCCCATTCAGGATCTCAGCAAGCTCAGCGGCCGCTTCGTGGTCAAGCTCGACTCCTAATTCGCGCGCCATCTCAAAAGCCAGCGGCCCCGCAAGCCTAGCGCGTTCCTCAGGTTTTTCCGAGAGCTCGACGGCGACGACCACGGTTTTCTCCGCAAACATTTTCGCGAGGCGCATTCGCTGATCGAGCGCGCCGGCTTCGAAGACCAGCACCGAAAAGGGGGCGGGATTGTCGAGATATTCCGACAGTTGTTTCAGCAGCGCATCGCGCGAATCGTCGCCCAGCCGCTCCCAGGCTTCCACGTCCCGCACAAAAATCACCTGCTGCGGCACGAGCATCGGCAGTGTTTGCGCCTGTCCTAAAATTGCGGAGATCGAATCGCCGTCAGCGGAAAATTGCGTGATGCCCCAATCGCGAACTCCCTCCTGAACATAGGTATCCGAAATTTTTCGCCGGCATAAGTCGCGCAAGTACGATTCATTGCCCAGCAGCAGGATGCCGGGGATAGGTTTCCCTTTTGTCAAACGCACTAAAAGCTGTTCAGGCGACGCGGAAGCCATCAGAAATTCTCCACCACATCTGAAACGAGGCGTGAGGCCAAGTCCCTGGCCATGCGATCCAGCGCGGGAGCCTGTTCGTCAAAAAATTTCGAAGGGTCGGTCGAAATTTCATAGACCTCGCGAAACAGATAGTTATCGTTCTTGTACAAAATTTTCTTCGTCTCTCGTTCCTCGAGCGAAACTTTCATGTGCACGGACACCAGCATGGTGGTTGCTCGCGCGGTCGAGGTCGTCGAAGTCGGATTCGTCGGTGAATTCTGCGTTGGGGTGGTATCAAAAACAACAGGACTCGATTCCATCGTCGTAATTTCCCCGTGCAGCACGGCATCCGCGGACTCTTCCGTCGAAACGACCCGGAATCTGGTCCGCGCAAGGAATTCGCGCACCACGGCTTGCGTCATACGCTGCTCGATACGATATTGGTTCGTCCGATTTTCAAAAGCGGCCACATCAATTACTTTAAGCCCCGGCGGCAGCCGTGAGGAGGTTCCGCTGACATGATATCCGCATGAAGAAAGCAGTATTGCCACAGAGACACAGAGGCACAGAGGTATGAAATTACGATTGTCTTTATGAGGTTTGAAAAGACGATTCCGCGACCTCTTGCCTATGGCTTTCTCTGTGAATTCCGTGCCTCCGTGGCTGATCCCGCTTTGTAAATCACGACGCAAGGAGTTTCTCCGCAATGGCGACGGCGGTCGCGGCCGGCACGCGCAAATTATCCGCGGCTCCCCACAACCAGACTCCTGTTTCGATGCCCTGATCAAGTTCGGGTTGCCTTACGACAGGCCGCGCTTCGCCCGCCACATTGACGTTGTCTGGCGCCGGATCGTCCGCCGCAGCCACTTTCAATCCCGCGCGTTTCAGTTGCGCCACCAGATCTTTCAACACTGGAACGCCTTTGAACTCGGCATAGGCCATAAATGCGTGCGAATAAAAAACCGGAGCCTGCACCAGCGAAATCGCCGGCATGGCCACTCTCCCGACAAGATAATTTCGGACCTCGCCCACAATTCCCGCGCGAATATCGCCCAGTTTCTCGCTGCTTTCATCGCCATACGCACGCAGAAGATTGAATCCCACCTGCGCGTCAAAAACTTTTTGCGGAATTGGTTCAAACGAAAGCAATTTCACGACCTGGCTTTCCAGCTCCTCGACACCTTCGCGCCCGCGCTCGGAAACGGGCTGAAAAATCGTCAGCGCGAGCCGCTCGAGACCCATCGGAGAAAGCGCCGCGGAAAGCGAAATCGCAACGTCAGCGGGCGCCGATGGCGCGAGGAACAAACTAT
>Ga0137409_10008023_pt1 | contig 10803 bp, 9 predicted proteins | sample CZODoug1_16funga_FD_122059 | JGI IMG/M metagenome (GOLD analysis project Ga0137409, IMG submission 122059) | Vadose zone soil fungal communities from Angelo Coast Range Reserve, California, USA - CZODoug1_16fungal (Hybrid Assembly) | ecosystem: Environmental > Terrestrial > Soil > Vadose zone... | reverse complement strand
ACCGACGAAGGCGGCACGGACGTTGATGGCCACCATGCGGTCGAAGTCTTCGAGAGTATAAGTGTCGATTGTGCCCCTGGTGAGAATGCCCGCGTTGCTGACGAAGATGTCAAGCGTACCGAAGGCTTCCGTTGTTCTGGCGACAGCGGCGCGGAGCTCTTCGGCAGAGGCGCTGTCGGCTTTTAGGGACAGTGCTTTTCCTCCGGTGGATTCGATTTCGCGCACAAGTTGGAGGGCCTTTTCTGGGGAACTTGAATAAGTGAAGGCAACTGACGCGCCATCCGCCGCGAGTCGGCGGACGATGCCTGCTCCGATGCCTCTTGAACCGCCCGTGACGAGAGCTACTTTGCCTTTGAACGATTTTGCCTGCATACGCCACCAAAATCCTCTCAGTCACCTATTATGTCCATTTTGGATTGTTTTGTCCAGAATGGCAGTTCAACCGGTCCACTAGCCGTGGATTGCGTCATGGATGCCGGAGCCAAGGCAAATTGGGGAAATTGGATGCGGGCCCGCCGAAGCGTCCCTAACTCGAGGGGCAGAAAAAGAAGAACCAAGAACTAAGAACTACAAACTGAAAACTGCAAACTGAAAACTGTAAACGAAAACTAAGGCATGAACCGTTGTGTCCGGCACACCTGCACGATGCCCAGACGATCGTCTGCTCCGATTTTCTGCTTCATTCGATACAAATGGTTTTTCACCGTTTGCTCCGACAGACAGAACCGATTGGCGATCTCCTTGTTCGTGAGCCCCTCGGCTATCAGTGGGATCAACTGCTGTTCTCGCCGCGTTAATCCCAGCCGTTGATGCACACTCGCGGAAGGGAAGGAGGTCGCTTCCCGTTCGAAATACCGGAACAGCGTTGCGCACAGCGTGCCAGGACAAATCGCTTCGCCTCCTTGCAGCGCTCGCACGCCTTTCACCACGTCCTCCGCCGAAGCCTCTCTCGGCAGGTACCCGTGAACTCCCGCCCGCACGCATTGCAAAAACTCTCCTTCCTCTCCCGTCACACCAATCAGAAGAATTCGCACCTTGGGAGCGGTCGTCCGTACCCTTCGAACCGCGGTCAGATCTTCGTTTCTACTTCCACGCGATGACAGCAGCAGGATGTCCGTTTCTTCTCCGAGCAGATCTTCCGTCCGGAAAGGCTCCGCTGTGAATAACCCTCCCCCTCCATTGTCTCGATTTGGTACCAGACCGGATTTTCAGCCTCAATTTGGAACCACTTTCTCTCTACTTCTCCTCTATCAGCGCTTTACCCCTCTTTTTCCTCATTCCCTGCCTTCCTTTTCTGGTACTTCCGTACTACCATTTTCCTGGAACGTCCTGCTGCCTTCAGGTACGTTTCCGCTATAGGTTTACTTGCCGCCCTCGGATTACACTGTTCTCGGATAGCAAGCGGCAGTTTTCCGGAAGGATGGTTTACCCCTGGCGACCCAGCACGATCTAATGACGAAAAAACTCCCAACACGCAGTTCCCCCCAGGAGCCGATTTCACACACGGAGCGCCGCGGCAGCCGCCGCTGCAAGATTACGCAGCTTATGCGCATCCGTCCTTCCGACCCCAACAAAGACCATTTTGAAGACTTGCGCGGCTCGGTCAGCGTTTCTCGCTCTGGTGTTTTTTTTCAGTCCAGTGAACCTGGTTATGAAGTTGGCATGCGGCTGTTCCTAACCATGCCGTACTCACAAGATCCCGCTTCCAGGGTCCGCGAGTACCTCGCGGAAGTCGTTCGAAGGGACGTTCTCCCGACCGGCATGTTCGGCATCGGGATCAAAATCCTCATGGAAATGGGAATCCAACACTCCTATAACTTTGGCGCCGGCAACTCGCGTTAGTTTACGCAAACCTCCAAGCCATTCCGCCAAGTCGGCAAAAGCAAGAACGGGCGTCCCGATCATCCGGGACGCCCGTCCTTGTGTTTGGGGGGGTGGAGAAAGTGATTTAAGTCGTCTGCGCGAACATCCTCATCGCGCGGTGTCGTAATATTCCTAGCTGCCGGTTGAGCGGGTGCCTCCGGCCGAGAAAACTCAGGACAGGAGACCGGCGCGCCGTAAGTTTATTCATTGCGATCGTCAGCCGGATATCGCGGCGCGCAAATTTCAGCCCGGTCTGCAAAGCGTCTACGGCGTCGTCCCGCCGCCCAGCAGTGGCATACACTTCAGCAAGATTCAAATAGAGCTGCGCCTGATTCCGCTTCATTCGAACCGCGGAGTCACACAGCCTTTCCGCTTCGCCCCATTTTCCCTCCGAGCGAGCCAGCACCACGCCCAGGTAGGACATGTAATAGGGATTGTTCTTGTCCAGGTCCACCGCGCGCCGCATATGCGGCAGCGCTTTTATGGCGTAGTTGTCGCGCAGGAGCGTCAATCCAGTTTTGAATTCACGGAAGGCTTCCGTATCCATCATCAGCTCACCTCACCCACCGCCGTGCGATCCGATGAGAAACCGGGCGCGCGGCGGTTACAGGAGAATAGAATTTTCCGGAGATTGGGAAGTTCCCGCGCGGCGCGCTCGAGAATCGCGCCAACTTCATTAGTGAATCATCATGAAGTAGTGTCCCACCCAGCCAGGCAAAGAGCGGAACAGCGAGGAACACGGTTACGAGTAAGCTTCCCATCCCAGTACTTCCTGAAGTTACCCGCAGTCTTATTCGGAAGCTACTGACCCAGAGGACAGTCTTGGGCCAGCGGCACTGAAGTAGGATGGACAAGAACGAGGACAGGTCTTCCGCCAGCGTCTAACGAGGCGCTAAACGCTTCCAATCGCTCCGCCACTTTTGCCAATCTTTCCTGGTTGCCGCCAGCATGGCCTTTGAGGCTTTGTGGAGCCAGCGGCCCCGCCGTGATGCAAGATCATGCTGCAACTTGGCGGTCGCTTGCGGCGTGGCGAAGTGCATGTTGGCGGTTTCCCAGCCCATGGAATAAAGCAGCCGCGCTTCGTCGCGATCCTTCGCCAGGGAAGCGAGCTCAATTCGCGAGCAATCGGGTGCCAGACGCCGCACCACCCATCGGCCGTGGAAACGCACAAAGGGATCGCGCACGCGAATCGAACGCTGCACCAGCTTTTCGCAATAAATCTCCATGGAAGAGGCCTTTCTGGCCCAAACCCATGCCGAGGGCCGGATCGCCTTCGCTTCCCGGGCGATGAACGCTCCCCGCCACCTGGACAAGGCGAGAATCCTGGGGTGCCCAAGGCTTCCCAGTCCTGCGATCCTTCTTTTCAATAGATATTCTTGCCGCGCTGACGGAAACGTACTCTCCAGCAGCGTGCGGACATCCTCCGGTGGTTTGGCGGTGTAGGGAGGCAGGTGCTCTAGCTTATTCCAGAATTGCACAGGGTCGCGCAGCTTGCCGAGGGCGAGCAAGCGCAGCCAGCGATGGTCTTCGGCCAGGATAAACGCTTTGCCGCCCGCGGCCAGGGCGTCTCGATATCCCTCTTCGATCGCTTCGGCAGCGACCCGCTTGGCAAGCCTCAGGTGTTCTTCCCCGATCGCAACATAAACGCTGGTGGTCAACCGCACCAGATCGAGCGTGTACGGCGCCGGCCATGCTTCATCCAGATCGTTCACGCCCCAGATGAGGCGTCCTTCTTCATCTCGCCACGTCCCGAAGTTTTCGATATGCAGATCGCCCACACCCAATACTGGCGGGGCCTTCACCAGATCGGCGCAAAGCTCCGGCCAGAGCTGCAGCCAGCGATAGAAGGTGGCGCGGAAAAAAGGGAATGCGGCTTCCGCCATGTGCTGATGCTTAAGCGCGAGATCCTGGCGAATGATCGGCAGCTGCCCTGCCAACCAGTGCTCGAAATCGGCTGTGGCTTTGAAGATATTCATGCCGAGCTTAGAGGATTTTTCGTGGGACTAAACGCGGGCGTGTTCGGTTCGCGCTGGACCGCCTCGCAGCCGCGCTTCGTAAATCGGAAATCTCCCGGCAAGTTCGGCCACTTGTTTGCGAACGCCCTGCTCGACCTCCGCGTTGCCGATGTTCGAAAGAATTTCCGCGATCCACCGGCCGATCTGCTCCATCTCCGGTTCGCGCATGCCGCGCGTGGTGACGGAAGGGCTGCCCAGGCGGATTCCGCCACCCTTCATGGGCGGGAGAGGATCGAATGGAATCGAATTCTTATTTACGGTGATGCCTGCGCGGTCGAGGGCTTTTTCGGCGTCCGTTCCGGTGATGCCGCGCGAGTGCACTTCGATCAGGAACAGATGGTTGTCCGTGCCGCCCGTCACGATGCGAAACCCGAGCTTGGCGACGGCCGCGGCCATGGCTTTCGTGTTGGCCACTACCTGCCTCTGGTATTCCTTGAAGGACGGCTCCATGGCTTCCTTTAAGCAGACTGCTTTTGCCGCGATGGTGTGCACCAGCGGACCGCCCTGCGTCCCGGGAAACGTAAGCTTGTCCAGTTCCTTGGCAAACGCCGCCTTGCACAGGACCAAGCCGCCGCGCGGCCCGCGTAGCGTTTTGTGAGTCGTCGTTGAGACGATATCGGCATGCGGCACGGGGCTGGAGTGCAGGCCCGCAGCCACGAGTCCCGCAATGTGCGCCATGTCCACAAAAAAGAGCGCGCCAACGGACTTCGCGGCTTTGGCAATGCGCTCGAAATCAATGATTCGCGAATAGGCGCTTGCGCCGGCGACGATCATCTTTGGCTTGTGTTCGGCGGCAAGCTTCTCAATTTCGTCGTAGTCGATGCGCTCGTCTTCCTTTTTCACACCGTAGGCGATGAATTTGTACATCCGGCCGGAGAAATTCAGCGGATGCCCATGCGTCAGGTGGCCGCCATGCGAAAGATTCATGCCTAGAACTACATCGTCCTTCTGTAGGGTTGACATATAGACGGCCACGTTTGCGGATGTGCCGGAATGCGCTTGCACGTTGGCGTGTTCCGCGCCGAAGAGTTCTTTTGCGCGATCGATGGCGAGCTGCTCCACTTTGTCGGCGTACTCGCAACCGCCGTAGTAGCGTTTTCCCGGATAGCCCTCGGCGTACTTATTCGTGAAGATTGAGCCCATGGCTTCGAGGACCGCTTCGGAAACGAGATTCTCCGAAGGAATGAGTTCCAGACCGGTGGCTTGGCGCTTGGCTTCGTCGCGCAGGAGGTCGGCGATTTGCGGATCGACGGCGTCAAGCGGGCGATTCATCCTGTCGTTGGCGTCTGTGCTCTTCGTCATGAGGTGGCCTCATCTTGCCTGGTGCGTTTGCGCTCGCTGAGCGGACAGAGAGGCGATTTTATAGGATGGGGCGGGGGAAAGCCAATTTGCTGCGGGAGGATGAAGAGGTTGACAGTTGAAAGTTCAAAGACAAAGAAGGACTTAGCACAGAGGGCACAGGGGACACAGAGTTCGCAGAGAAGAGGGTGGAAACGAAAGTCCGAAGGTCGCAACGTCCAAACTTCAATGTCAGGAGGATGGTCGTTAACCATCACACCCTGCTCCCCCTGTTTTCTGTAAGTTGCATCTAAAGGGTCTAGCTCGACTGTAAGTCTTTTGTTTGCAACACTTGCGGGGAGATCCATAAGTGTCATTTAGGGCCGTCCGGCCCGCGAAACCTCATGAAAATCGCTCAACGTCAGGCAAGGCAGAGTTCATGACGTTAACTCCTTTGATTTCAGCACGCCTTGATTTGCGACCCAGGGTTTTTCGACCCTGTTCATTCTAAATGGCTTAGGGGGATAGGAAGACGGGCAGTAGGAAATAGGGGATGGGGATTGTAAGGTTGGGGCCCCCTCCCCCTCTGCGTTTTTGTAAAAGATTGATGCGACAGGGGTTAGAGGGTGGGGGTTGGACAAAAGCGTGAGAGGAAAGGAGTTAGAATGGCGCGAGCCAGCGGAGGAAGTCGAAAGGACGCAGCGGATCGTGCGGCGAGCTACGGCCCGGCTAAGGGGAGCGAGATGTGGCTTGGCAAACACAAAACAGAATAGCATTAAATAGTTCGTGAGTCAATGTATTTGTTAGATATCATTCGAATGGAGTGCGAAGGTGTTGAAAAGGCCGGGGTTGCGGGGTTGATGAGCGGAGTTCAAGAAATGGGAATCCAGCGGGAAGCGGAAAATCTTGAGAAAAGAGGGTGGTGCAAGAAGATGGAGAAAAAGTCAAAGTCCACACGCCCCGACCCGGTCGGGGCATGCGGCACGCAAATTTTGGCCTTTGACTAAGGGCCTGCTACCCCCAGTACTGGTCTTGTGCGCGACGTATTTGAATAAATGCAGCATTGAATTGAAACAACATTGCTTGACATACCTGCGAGACTAATCTAAAAGCTATCTCACCTGCAGCTTAAGCGAGTGTTGGGACGGTTGCCCGGGGTGCGTTTCCATTTCGGCGTAGTTTTGCGCTGCGGAAATTTGCTGCGGCCATTTGGTGCCTGGCCACCTCCCCGCGTAAATCAGTCACAAACTTCAATCATGGTACGCGAAAGGGGTTGTCTATGAATTTGGCTTTGAAAAAGATCGGCTTTTTGATTTTCATCTGCATGTTCCTGTTTTTTGCTGTGGATACCTGGGCGCAAACCGGGACATCGACGGTCCGCGGAGAGATCTCAGACGCGCAAGGAAAGATGGTAGCGGGTGCGATAGTGATGCTGAAGAACGCGAATGTGGGGTTTAGCCGCAGCCAGACCACGGGTACGGCTGGCGGGTACAGCTTTGAATTGGTTCCTCCCGGTGATTACATGCTTGAGGTCGAAGCGAAGGGCTTCAAGAAGTCAGTGAGAAACGTCACCGCCTTGGTCGGTTCTGCGACTGCTGCAGATGTGCAATTGGAGGTGGGTAGCTTTAGCGAGGTGGTCCAGGTGGAAGCGACTTCTGTAGTGGCTGTTGACACAGAAGACGCAAAGTTGGGCAACAACTTTGAGAACCAACAGATCACGCAACTTCCACTGGAGGCTCGGAATGTCTTGAGTCTTCTTACGCTCCAACCGGGGGTGACTAGGGAAGGCTACGTGGCGGGCGCGCGCAGCGATCAGTCAAACGTGACGCTCGATGGAGTTGATATCAATGATGCGCAGACAACAACGGTAAGCAGCTCGCGTGACAATCCGACAATAAGCACGACGCTTGCGGGCCCCGTCAGCGGTCCGGTTCTCCGCCTAAACGCCGAAGCGATTGAAGAGTTCCGGGTTTCGACTATAACTACAGATGCGGCTGCGGGCCATTCTTCTGGCGCGCAGATAGAGTTGGTCACCAAGAGCGGTACGAACAACCTGCACGGCTCCCTGTTCGAATCGCACCGCAATACCATCACTACGGCGAATGACTACTTCAATAATTTGAACGGCACTCCGAGGCCGGCCCTCATCCGGAACACTTTTAGCGGTGGGTTGGGCGGCCCCATCATCAAGAACCGGCTGTTCTTCTTTTACAACTATGAGGGACGCCGCGACGCCAGCGCCCAGTCCACCGCTCCCCGGACCGTGCCGCTGCCTAGTCTGGGTCAGGGATTGGTGAAATTCCCCAATGCTGCCGGTGGCCTCATCACCTTGGCTCCTTCTGATATTGCCGCCATCTTTCCCGACACCGGCGGCGAAAACCCGGCTGCCGTTCAAGCAATTGCCGCGGCAGCGGCCAAATACACAGCCAACGATTTCACCATCGGAGACAGCAAACCAGGCAATCTTTTGAATACTGCTGGTTTCCGCTTCAACGCTCCGGCGCCGCTGAGCCAGAACTCGCACGTTGCAAGGCTCGACCTGAACATTACTTCGAAGCAGACGATGTTCTTCCGCACGAACGTCATTTATGACCACGATTCATCCGTGGCGCTGCCTTTCTTTCCCGACACAGCCCCTAGATCGCTTTGGGTTCATCCCTGGGGACTCACGGTCGGACACACTTGGACGATCCACAATAATCTGGTGAACAGTTTCCACTATGGGTTCACGCGCCAGTCATTCAGCCAGCTCGGCGACCTGAATGCCAACCATGTCTTTTTCCGATTCATTTTTGATCCCACGTCCAATACCAAGACGCAAACCCGCGTCACACCGGTGCAAAACTTTGTGGACAACCTCTCTTGGATCAGGGGCAGGCATACGATTCAGTTCGGGGGCAACGTTGTCCTCGTCTCCAATAGCCGTTCATCGTTATTGAACTCCTTCGACTCCGCGTCAACCAATCCGTCGTTCTACCAGACCAATTTGATTAGGAATGCAGTGAATCACTACTTGCTCTTAAACCCCGGCAAGTTCGGAGCAGGCGCGAAGATCGGAGCAGGCGCGTCTTCCAACGTGGAGAACTCCATCGCTGCGCTCCTTGGACGCTACACACAATACAGCGGCAGCTTTATCTTCGGACATGACGGGACAGCGCAACCGACTGGCACCGCGACTGCTCGCACCTTCAACACCCAAGGATACGAGGGGTATGCCCAGGATGTGTGGAAGATCAAGCCCAACCTGACCCTGACCGCAGGCCTGCGCTACAGTCTGTGGCGTCCCGTATATGAAACGCACGGATTTGAAGTCCAGCCGAATATTCCGCTGAGTGAATTCCTGCAGCGGCGCATCATTGGTGCAGAGACGGGCGTGCCCTACCTTACGCCGATCTCGGTCAATCTTTCCGGGCCGGTGAACGGAGGAGCTCCGCTTTACAACTGGGACAAGACCAACTTCCTTCCAAGGGTGGCACTGGCTTGGTCGCCCCGTTTCCACCAGGGTTTGCTTGCAAGCATCTTCGGTGGCAGAGGCCAGTCAGCCATGCGGGGAGGCTTTGGTATCACCGGCGACTATTTCGGAGAGCAGCTAGCGACGAGCTTCGACTTGAATAATACGCTGGGCTTCTCTTCCAGCACCACGATCTCCGCCAATACGTACAACGTCGGTTGTGGGCCTTACGTGGTGCAAAATAATTGCAAAGCGAACGTCGGACCGCTGTTCACGGGATTCAACCAAAACGTCCGCGCACTGCCCGGGATTCCTACTCCGGGCAACCTTACTTTCCCCCAGGCGAAGCCCTCCGATGGTAGCCCGCGAATTGAGTCATCGCTCGATTCTCAGTTGCAGACGCCAAAGGAATACATCTGGAGTGTGACTTTTGAGCGAGAACTGCCGGCCCATCTGCTCTTGCAGGCATCCTATATCGGCCGTCAAGGAAAGCACTTGCTGGCAACCCGGGACGTGATGAACCCGGTCAACCTCACTGATCCCAAGTCGAAGATGGATTGGTACACGGCAGCAACCATGCTGGAGAAACTGCGCCAAGGGGGGACTCCTTGTACGAAGGCAGATTGCAGTAAGATCTCCGCTATCCCCTACTTTGAAAACCTATTCCCCAACCTGGCGGCGCAGGAAGGCTTCGCTCCAACAGGGTACACTCCAACGGCAACGCAGACGCTCTATGCTACGGAGGTGCTCCCCAATGGCAACGACTGGACCACCACCCAGCTCGACATCGACACCTTTTCACCGATCGCGCCGCACGCCTTCTATCAGCCCCAATACGGCGCATTGTCGGTCTTCAGTACCATCGGCAACTCTTATTATCATGGCCTCGCGGTGTCCCTGCGACAGCGGCTGCACGACTTGACTTTCGATCTCAACTACACCTTCGCCCACTCGACGGATGATGCTTCGGGACTGCAAACCAGCAACACTTACGGCGCGTCGCTCATCCTGAACCCCTTCAATCAGCGTGCTTCCTATGGAAACTCGGACTTCGACATCCGGCATCAGATCAATTTCAACTCGGTTGCGCAGTTGCCTTTTGGACGAGGCCATTTGTTGGGAGGTGACTCCGGCCGCGTGCTCAACGCCTTCATCGGCGGCTGGCAACTCTCCAACATCTTCCGATGGAACACGGGGCTTCCCACAGGTTTCTACGGGGACAGTGGACCATTTGACGACAATCGTTGGGCCACCAACTGGAACGTGCAAAGCAACGACACACTCATCCGGCCCGTGTCCACTTGCCCTACGAGAGGCTCCAACCCTAAGCTCTTCGGGTGTAACACTCTCTCTGCGTACCAGAGTTTTCGGAGTGCCTATCCGGGCGAAACCGGTCAGCGCAACACGTTCCGTGTGCCCGGCTATGTAGATTTGGATGCCGGACTCAGCAAGAGCTTTACTATGCCTTACAACGAACACCACCACTTGCAGTTCCGTTGGGAGGTCTTTAACGTAACTAACACGCAGCGCATGGGGCAGTACGACACCAGTCGCTCGGGATTCGGTCTGACGTTGGATCCGGCCACCCAGAGCCCGCCTCCCCAGTGGTCGAACTTCACCCAGATTCAGGGAACGCCGCGAGTCATGCAGTTCGCCTTGCGGTACTCGTTCTAACAAACCAGATTTTTTTCCGGCCGGGGCACAGAGGATTGTGCCCCGGCATTTTTTTTTGCACTCAGGGCTAGGACTCCCAGCGAAGCTGTGACAACGTCACGCAGGACGGAAGCGAGAGTTGGCACGGTGCATCTTCACGCAAAGCGAACCGCGTCGAAGGAATAGTCTCAGCGTTGATAATCGAACCGACCCGAACAATTTCCGCCATTACCGAGGTGTTTAGCGCCGGATTATTTGGACACGGAATTGAGTGCATTCATGCCGCGGCTCCGAGTGCAAAGACCTGCTGTCGAGCTTGGGATGATGTGAGGTAACCCCGTTGCGAGGCTAGGAACGAAAAGTCAAAAGCCACACCATTTTAAACCAATGGTGGGGCACCCGCGTGGCGCATTCCGGCGTTCAGTTGATTCTATTGTATCCGCGTTTGTAGTAGGGAATGCCGTATCCAGCAAATTTCTCTTTCGGGCGGAGTTCGACGTGGATCTTATGCCAGTTGTTTTCGCCCGCCGGGACCGCGTTAGC
>Ga0137409_10008022_pt1 | contig 10804 bp, 2 predicted proteins | sample CZODoug1_16funga_FD_122059 | JGI IMG/M metagenome (GOLD analysis project Ga0137409, IMG submission 122059) | Vadose zone soil fungal communities from Angelo Coast Range Reserve, California, USA - CZODoug1_16fungal (Hybrid Assembly) | ecosystem: Environmental > Terrestrial > Soil > Vadose zone... | reverse complement strand
CTGGTTCTCTTCCGGCGGGTCCACCAACATCGGGGCGTTGGTGTCGATGCCGAAGCTCTGGTTGAAGATGAACACATCGGCGCTGTTCGGGTTGGAAGACGACGCGCCGAGCGAATTCACGAAAGCCTGGAGAGTCGGCACAGTCATGCTCAGGAAATTGAATCCCTTCAGCTTCGCCTTCGGCGCGACGCCGATGCCGCCGTTCCCGTTGTTCATCGCCATCGCGATCAGCCCCGAGACGCTGGTGCCGTGATCGCCGGTCGTGGCGGTGCTGGTCGGATCGGTATCGCCGTTGTTGAAATCCCAGGACCCGCCGGGCACGACGTTCGCGGCGAGGTCCTCGTGCGCGATCTCCAGGCCCGTGTCGACCACGCCGACGGTCACGCCGTTGCCCACGAGACCGAAGGTGCTGAAGACCGGCTCGACGTTGATGTCGAACCCCGCGACGCCCACGCCGTCGGCAAAGGCATTCTGCCCGGTGTTCTTCAGGTGCCACTGCTGGAGGGCGAGCGGATCGGTGAGGCTTGCGATCGTGAAGGTGCTGTTGCACGCCACGCTGACGTTGGTCACGTTGCCCGCGCCCACCGTGCCCGAGCCGTTCGCCACCACGCAGGTCTGGACGGGACCGCTCGGCTGAGTCAGCACGGTGACCGCGTAGCCCGCGCCCGACAGGACCGGCGTGCCGAAGGTGAACGCGCCGTTGGCTGCGACCGCGAGATTGCTTCCGCCGTTGTTCTGCAGCACCAGCCCCGAGCCAAGGAGTCCGCTCACGCCGCCGCCGACGGTGAAGCTGCTGGTGACGCAGGAGACGGCGACGTCGGTGACGTTCGCGGTCGCGACGCTGCCCGCCCCGTTCGACACGCTGCATGTCTGGCTCGGGCCGGTCGGCTGAGCGACGACGCCGACCGCGTATGCGCCGCCGCTCGCAAGCCGGGTGCCGAATGTAAAGGCGCCGTTGCCGCCAACGGCGAGCCGGGCGCCGTTGAGCTGCAGGATCAGGCCCGACCCGGAAAGGCCGGACGCGGTCCCTCCGACCGTGAAGGTCGGAAGGTAGCCGACCGTCTCGCGACTGCAGCCGCCGCTCGAGACGGCCGCCAGCAGCGCCAAGGCCATTGCCCAGTGTTTCGTGAATCACCTCCGCAGACGGGTCGCGCGCGATACTCGATTTTCGCCGCACGAAGATACTACATGATGCGGGGGTGAAGCTCAGCGCTCGCGCGCCGCTTCCTGGAAGGCTTTGGTGACCGGCGACAGGAGGTACTCGAGCACGGTGCGCGTGCCGAGATTGATCTCGGCCGACACCTGCATTCCGGGCGCCAGGCGGTAGCGCTCCCCTTCCGTCTCGAGGTACTGGTTCTTGAGATTGACGAGCGTCTTGTAGGCGAGCGGCTCGCCGCCGCTCTTCTGCTGGCTCTGCCCGGGGGATCCGGCCGGGGAGTTCTGCTCGGCGGCATCCGCGCTGACGTGCGCGACTTCGCCTTCCACCATGCCGTACTTCTGGAAGATGAAGGCGGCGAGCTTGATCTTTGCGGGCTGTTTCTCGCGCACGAAGCCGATGTCGTCGTTCTTGACCCACACTTCGGCGCGCAGGATCTCGTCCTTCGGCACCAGGGTCATGAGGATAGTGCCGGGACTGGTGACGGTGCCGACCGTGTGCGTCGCCAGGTCCTTGACCACGCCGTCCTGGGGCGCCTTGAGCTCCAGGTATTCGTTGCGGTGCTCCTGCTTGGCGAGCTCCTGGCTCGCCTTTTCGAGCTGCGCGGCGATGTCCACGCGCTCGGTCTGCAGCTGGCGCCGGTAGTCGGCCGTGATCTGCGCGATCTTTTCCTGCTCCTGGGTGATGGTGGAGCGGGCCGAGGCGATCACCGATTCCTGGGCGCGCAGGTCCTGCTCCTTTTCTATCCTCTCGCGCTGCTTGTCCGTATACATGAGCTTGCCGGCGAAGCCGTCGCGCGCGAGCTTCTCGTAGGCCGCTTCCTGCTCGCGGTAATGCGGCAGCACCTGGACGAGTTTTTTCTGCACTTGCTCCGCCGCGGCCAGGTCATGCTTCGCCTTCTGGAGAATCGCGCTCTCCTGCGCGAGCGCGCTCTCGTAGGACTGCCGGTTGGCCGCGTACTGCGCAAACACCTGCGTGAAAAGGGCGGCCGGCTCCTCTGCGCGGCGGACAAACGGCTTCCCCGCCATTTGCGCATCGATGCGGCGCAGCGCGATGCGCTTGTTCTGGTAATCCGCGGTGAGCGCCTTCAGGTCCGATTCGGAAAGAGTCGCGTCCATGCGCATCAGCACCTGCCCGGACTTCACGTGCTGGCCCTCCTTCACCAGGATTTCCTTCACCACGCCGGAATCGGTCGGCTGCACCACCTTGAGATAGGTGTCGGGCACGAGCTTGCCGTCCGCCACCGCGACGATGTCGAGCTTGCCGAGAGTCGTCCAGAGAATCAGCGCCGCGAGGAACGCCAGCATCACCCACAGGACGCGCCTCCCGAGCGGGTTGGGCGGCGCCTCCTGCAAGCGCACCAGCGCCGGCTGGAAGTCGCGCGGGTCGGCCTGAATGCGATCACCCAGGCGCTCGGCTGCCCGCGAGGCTGCCGCGAGCGCCGAGTTTTTTCCGGGTGCTCCCTGATTCATGCCCTACATCCTAGCCGAGCGGCGTCACCCCGTCCTGCAGACTCGCAAGCGGCCTCAGCGTTTGCGCCTGGGTGCCGAAGCCCGCACCGCTCACCACGTCCTGCGCCTTGTCGAAGCCGATACCGGCGAGGGTCCCGTTCAACCCGTACTGATACGCGAGATCCCCGCCCAGTGCCGCCGTGTCGCTCCCCGCGAGCTGGAACTGCGTGAGACCGTTGGTCAGCGCCCAGGTGGTGAGCGTCGGGTTGGCCGCCCGCGCAGAGTCGAACGCCCCGACCAGGCCCTGGAAGTTGAACGCTTCCACCTTGTTGTCCAAGAGCGCGTTGCCTCCGCTGGGATTGAACCCGGCCATCGCCTCGGCCACCACCTGCAGCGTCAGCACGTTCTTGTTTGCGCTGCTCGAGTACCAGTTGGTGAAGGTAATCCTGTCGGCGGCGCTGACATTGAGGATCAGGTTGTTGCCCGTCTTCTGGAAGGTGAGGTTCGCGTAGTTCAAGCCCGAACCGCCCAGGGAGAGCGTGTTATCGATGCCGCTGCTGGGGCTGACGGAGTCCTGTCCATCGCCCGCGTTGAAGGCGATCACATCGGCCCCGTTGCCGGTGCTCAATGTGTCGTTGCCGGTGCTGCCCATGAAGAAGTCCCCGGAGTTGCCCCCGGTCAGGGTGTCGGTCCCCGCCCCGCCGTTGTAGTAGTTGCCGCCTGAGGTATCGCTGAGGGTGTCGTTCCCGGCACCGCCTTCGAGCACATCGAAGCCGCCGGATCCGTTCAGGGTGTTGTTGCCGGCGTTGCCCCGGACGAGGTTGTTCAGGGCGTTGCCCGTACCGCTGAGCCCGGAGGTCCCGGTGAGGATCAGGTTCTCCACGTTGTTCCCCAGCGTCAGGCTCACCGCGCTCTGGATGGTGTCGTTGCCCTGGCTCGCGCTCTCGGTGACCATGTCGGTGGACACGTTCACGAAATAGGTGTCGTCTCCGGTGCCGCCGACCATGGTGTCGTTGCCCGCGCCGCCGTCGATGGTGTCGTTGCCCGCGCCCCCGGTGAGGGTGTTCGCTCCGCTGTTGCCCGTGAGCACGTTGTTCAGGGCGTTGCCCGTGCCGCTCAACCCGGAGGTCCCGGTGAGGACCAGGTTCTCGACGTTGTTCCCCAGCGTCAGCGTCACCGAACTGCTGACCGTGTCGGTGCCCTCGTTGGCGAGCTCGGTCACCGCGTCGGTGGACACGTTCACGAAATAAGTGTCGTCGCCGCTGCCCCCGACCATGCTGTCGTTGCCGGTGCCGCCGTCGATCGTGTCGTTGCCCGCGCCTCCGGCGAGCGTATCGTTCCCTGCTCCGCCGAGAAGCGTATCGTTGCCGGCGAGGCCGCTCAGGTTGTTGTTGCTCGAATTCCCGGTGAGAACGTTGTCCAGCTCGTTGCCGGTGCCGCCGATCGCCGTGCCCGTCAGCGTGAGATTCTCGACATTCGCGCTCAGGGTATACGTGACCGAGCTCCTGACGAGGTCCAGGCCTCCTCCGGCCAGTTCGGTGATCGTGTCGCCGGTGTTGTCGACGATATAGGTGTCGTTATCGGCTCCGCCGATCAGCTTGTCGGCGCCGCCGGCGCCGTCGAGCGTGTCGTTTCCGGAAAGGCCGAGGATCGTATCGCTGCTCGCCGTGCCGACGAGGTTGTCGTCCTCCGCTGTTCCGGTGATCGGCACGACACCGATATCGAATACGTCGGAGGCGGACGCGCCCTGCGCATCAGTCGCCGTGACGCGCACGCTGATCGTCCCCAGATCGCCGTCGGCTGGTGTGCCCTGGAAGGTACGCGTCGCCGCGTCGAACGTGAGCCAGGCGGGCAATGCTCCGCCGGTCGCGAGCGCGGCTCCGTAGGCGAGCGTATCGCCGGAGTCGGCATCGCTGAACGCGGACGCAGGAACCTGGAAGCTGAACGCCTGGTTCTCGGTCGCATTCTGGTCCGCCACCGGCGTGGCAAGGACCGGAGCGTCGTTCACTCCCGTGACCGTGACCGTCACCGCGGCGCTCGAGGTTCCGCCGAACAAGTCCGCTATGGTGTACGCAAAATGATCGGTCGCGGTCTGCCCCGCCGCAAGCGCGTCCTGCGATGCGGCGTCGCCCGCGTAGCTCAGGGTCTGCGTCGCAGCGTTGAAGCTCACCGTGCCGACGGTCCCAGTCGTATCGACCGCGATGATCCGGCGCTGGTCGGCGTCGACGTCGGTGTCGTTCGCCAGAAGCACAGGAGCGAGATTCGCGCTGGTCGCGTCCTCGGCGACCGCGACGCTGTCCGCTACCGCCACCGGCGCGTCGTTCGCACCGGTCACCCCGATCTGGATCTGCGCCTGGCTGACGGCGATCCCGTCGCTGATCGAGTAGCCGAACACCTCGAAGTGAAATTCGCCCTGGTCCAGGCCCTGCACCGCCGAGGAGGCGTTCGCCAGTGTGTAGCTATAGCTGCCGTCCGCGCCCAGAACCAGTGTGCCGTAGGCCCCGGCGTAGGTCCCTGGGTTGACCAGGGTCAGCACCGTGCCTTGATCGTAGTCATAGTCGGTTGCGAGCACGTTGCCGCTGGCCGTGAGCACCGCGTCCTCCTGCACGCTGCCCGAGGCGCCGAGCGCGATCGGCGCATCGTTGAGCCCGACGATGTTGACGGTGAAGAACGTTGACGCCGAGAGTGCATCGGTGGGGTTGGTGATATCGTCGGTGACCGTGTAGGCGAACTGGACCGTCCCGACCTGCCCCTGCGCGAGCGACAGCACGGCGAGCTGCTTGGCGTCAATGTAGCTGTACTGCCCCTTCCCGTTCACCTCGAAGGTCCCGTAGGTTCCTTCGTAGATCCCGCCGTTGACGACCCTCAGGATCGCGCCGTGGTCCGGATCGGAGTCGTTGGTGAGCACGCTGCCGCTCACACTCTGGGCGAACATGAACCCCTGGAACGTGAACGTCTCGCCGACCGCGACCGGGGCGTCGTTCACGCCGGTGACCGTCACCGTCACCGATGCCGTGGAAGTCACCCCTTGCGAGTCGGTGACGGTGTAGCCGAACGTGTCGGTGGCCGTCTCCCCGGTCGCGAGCGCGTCCTGCGACACGGCATCCGCCGAATAGGTGAGCGTCTGCGTCGCGGCGTCGAAGGCGACCGTTCCGAGCGTTCCGCTGGTATCGACCGACGCGATGCTGAGCGTGTCGCCGGCGTCCGGATCGGTGTCGTTCGCGAGCAATGCCGGAACCAGGTTCACCGTGGTGGCGTCTTCGTTCACACCGACCGCATCGGGGTTGGCAACCGGCGCGGCGTTGAGCAGCGCCTGGATCGCCGCGGCGTCCCAGACGGTGCCGTCTGCAAATACCACCTGCTCCAGCCGGTAGGACGGATCAGTGAACCAGTTCGCTATCATCACCTCATCGGGCGAGCCCAGAACGCGGAGCGAGAGGTCGTCGCTCCCCGGATTGCGGATGCCCTCCACCTGATCCGCTGCGATCCCCGGCCCGAAGCGCAGCGTGTCGTTCCCGCCGAAATCGAGGATGGCATCTAAACCCGAGCCCGGGAGGTAAACGTCGTCGCCGCCGCCGCCGAGCATGGCGTCGTTCCCCGCCCCGCCGTCCAGCGTGTCGTTGCCCATCCCACCGTACAACTGGTCGTCCCCGCCGCGTCCCTCGAGCAAGCCACCGGCGCTGAAGCTGCTCTGCAGGAAGTCGTCGCCCTCGGTGCCGATGCGCCGCAGCGACCCGGCGGTCGCCGCATCCCATACCGTACCGTCGCCGAACACCACCCGCTCGACCTGATTGGACGGATCGGCGAACCAGTTCGCTATCGCCACTTGGTCGGGCGTGCCCGCCACGTGCAGCACCAGATCAGTGCTGCCGTCGTAGTGGATGCGCTCCACCTGATCGGGACTGACGCCCGCTCCAAAGCGCAACTCGTCGGCCCCTCCGAACTCAATGATCGAATCAACGCCCGAGCCCGCGAGGTACACATCATCGCCGCCGCCGCCCAGCATGAAGTCGTTCCCCGCCCCCCCGTCGAGCGTGTCGTTGCCCATGCCGCCGTACAGTTGGTCGTTGCCCCCGCGCCCCTCGAGCAGCCCCCCGTACAAGAAATTGCTCCCGAGGAAGTCGTCGCCCTCGGTGCCGATGCGCCGCAGCGACCCCGTGGTCGCCGCATCCCACACCGTGCCGTCGCCGAACACCACCCGCTCGACCTGATTGGACGGATCGGTGAACCAGTTCGCTATCCTCACCGCGTCGGGCGAGCCCGCGACGCGCAGCAGCAGGTCGTCGCTGCCGTCGGGGCGGACGCGTTCTACCTGATCGGGGCTAACCCCCGCGGCGAAGCGCAGTTCGTCGACCCCACCGAAATCGAGGATCGAATCAAAGCCGGAGCCCGGGAGGTACACGTCGTCGCCGCTGCCGCCCACCATGAAGTCGTTCCCCGACCCGCCGTCGAGGGTGTCGTTGCCCATCCCGCCGTACAGCTGGTCGTTGCCCCCGCGGCCATCGAGCAGCCCGCCGTAGAAGAAATTGCTTTGGAGGAAGTCATCGCCCTCGGTCCCGATGCGCCGCAGCGATGCGGTGGTGGCCGGATCCCAGACCGTGCCGTCGCCGAACATCACGCGTTCGACCTGGTAGAAAGGATCGCTGAACCAATTCCCGATTTGCACTTCATCGGAGGTCCCAACGACTCGCAGGACGAGGTCGTTGCTCCCCTCAGTGCGGATGCGCTCCACCTGGTCCGGCGCAATCCCCGCCCCAAAGCGCAGCTCGTCATTGCCGCCGCCCTCATAGATCCTGTCCAGCCCCAGGCCCGGCCGGTACAGATCGTCGCCCCCGCCCCCGACCATGAAATCGTTGCCCGCGCCGCCGTCGAGCGTGTCGTCACCCATCCCGGCCAGCAAATAGTCGTTGCCGCCGCGCCCGTCGAGCAGCCCGCCGTAGGAGACGTTGCCTTGCAGGAAATCGTCGCCCTCGGTTCCCAGTCGCCGCAGCGATGAGGCCGTCGCCGCATCCCACACCGTGCCGTCGCCGAACACCACCCGCTCCACCTGGTAGGACGGATCGCTGAACCAGCTCGCGATCGTCACCTGGTCGGACGCTCCCACCCCGTGCAGCACCAGGTCGTTGCTCCCGTTGGGGCGGATGCGCTCGACCTGGTCCGGATTGACGCCCGCAGCCATGCGCAGCTCGTCGTTTCCCCCGGCTTCCATGATCGTGTCCAGCCCCGCGCCCGGCAGATACACGTCATCGCCCAGGCCGCCGAACAGCGTGTCGTTGCCCGTCCCGCCGTCGAGCGTGTCGTTTCCGAGCCCGCCATCGAGTTGATCGTTGCCTCCCAGTCCGACGATCGCGTCGTTCGCGTCCGTGCCCGTCAGGACATCGTCGCCCTCGGTGCCGGTGATCGGCCCCACAACCCTTGCTTCGATGTCTCCATCGCTCAGCACCGTCCCATCGGCGAATACGAAACGCTCGATGTGGGACGCTGCGCCCGGCTGGAACCAGGCGCTGATCGTCAGTTGCGCTGACGAACCGGACATCCCGACGACAAGATCGTCCGAGCTGCGAGTGACGATCAGGTCCTGCGCCGCGATGTCACCGCTGAAGACGACCGAGTCCGTGTCTCCGGGGTTTTGAGACTGCTCGGCAAGGATGTCGTGCCCGCCGGAGCGGCTGAAGTAGTAGCGGTCGCTGCCCAGCCCGCCCTCGAGCCGGTCGTCGCCGCTGTCGCCGTAGAGAATATCGTCGCCTCCGCCGCCGAAGAGCGAATCGTTGCCCAGGCCGCCGTCCAGGGTGTTGGCGAGCGCCGTGCCGTAGAGCGCATCGTCGCTGCTCACGACCTTGCGCCCGATCGCCGCCGCGTCCCAGGAAGCGCCGTCGGCAAAGACGATCGACGCCAGCCGCTTCGACGGGTCCGAAAAATAGCCCGCCACGCCCACGCTTTCACCGGCCGTACCGACGTTCAGCAGCAAGTCATCGTAGCTGCGGCTCACTCCGACGTCGAAAAGCGCGATCTGCGGGCCGAACTGCAGTCGGTCCTCGGAAAACGGGCCGTTCGGGAAGAAGTTATCTATGATCCAATCGTGTCCGTCGCCTCGTCCGAAGAGATAGACATCCGCTCCCGCCCCGCCGTTGAGGGCATCGTCGCCCGCGTCCCCGTACAAAACGTCGTTGCCCCCGCCGCCGTTGAGCAGGTCGTTGCCCAGGCCGCCGTCGAGGTAGTCCGCGCCCGAGGTGCCGATGAGAAAGTCGTCGCTGGAGGTGAGCTTACGCCCGACCGTCGCGGCGTCCCAGGACCTGCCGTCGGCGAAGCGGATCTGCGCCAGGTCGCCGCCCAGCCTTACGCTGTCGCTGCTGCCCTCGATCGTGAGCAGCACGTCGCCGCTCGTCCCGGACACGCCGACATCGAACAAGGTGATGCTCGAGCCGAATCGCAACGTGTCCTGGGAGGGAAATTCGGAAAACAACACGATGCGATCCTGTCCGTCGCCCCGCCCGAACAGGTAAGTGTCGGCGCCCGCGCCGCCCTCCAGCGTGTCGTTCCCTGAGTCCCCGTAGAGGACGTCTGCCCCGTCGCCGCCAAACAAGTAATCGTTGCCCAGGCCACCGTCCAGGACGTCCGCCCCCGAGGTGCCGCTGAGGAAGTCGTCGCTGAGCGTCACCTTGCGCAGGATCGCCGCCGCGTTCCATGAGGTGCCGTCGGCAAAGACGACCTGCCCCAGCTCGTATCCGGGGAACCAGTAATTCTGCGACACGCGCACGCTATCCGTGCTGCCCTTGATGCCGAACACCAAATCGTAGTTCTCGCGCGTCACCTGGACATCGGGCAGCAGGATGCCCGGCCCGAACTGCAAGCGATCATCGGTGAACGGAGTGAAGGTCGACCACCAGAACGGGGTTGCCGTGATGAGATCCTGCCCGTCGCCCCGCCCGAAGACGAAGGTGTCGGCGCCGACGTCGCCGCCGAGCGTGTCGTTGCCCGCGCCGCCGGCCAGCGTGTCGTTGCCCTGCGCGCCGTAGAGGAGGTCGTCGCCCGCACCCCCTTGCAGCGAATCGTTGCCCTGCCCCCCGTCCAGGGTATCGGCACCCGCGTTGCCGCTCAGCCAGTCATTGCCGCCCAGCCCCTCCAGCCAGTCGTTGCCGTCGCCGCCGGCGAGGTTATCGTTCTGCTCGGTCCCGATCAGGTGCTCGTCTGACATCTTGCCTCCGTGACTCTCCTGTTGTTCTCCTCGTGCGCAAGCGCAATGATCCCTTGAGCGAATCTCAACTCAGCGGCGTGATACCGTCCTGCAGGGAAGCGAGCGAGTGCAGCGTCTGCGCCTGCGTGCCGAAGCCCGCGCCCGTCACCACGTCCTGCGCCTTGTCGAAGCCGATTCCCGCTACCGTACCGTTCAGCCCGTAGTAGTAGGCGAGGTCCCCTCCCAAGGCGGCGGTGTCGCTCCCTGCGAGCTGGAACTGCGTCAGGCCATTGGTCAGCGCCCAGCTGGTCAGCGTCGGATTCGCCGCAAGCGCCGCGTCGAACGCATTCACGAGGCCCTGGAAGTTGAAGCTCTCCACCTTGTTGTCCAGCAGCGCATTGCCCCCGGCAGGATTGAACCCCGCCATCGCCTCGGCCACCACCTGCAGCGTGAGCACGCTCTTGTTGGTCGTGCCCGTGTACCAGCTCTTGAACGTGAGGCTTTCGGAGGCGCCGGTGTCCAGGACCAGATCGGTGCCCGAGATGCGCAAGGCGAGGTCGCTGTAGTTGAGCGCCCCGCCCAGGGACACGATGTTGTCCTGGCCGGTGCTCGCGTTCACGATGTCCTGCCCGTCGCCCTTGTTGAAGGCGATGAGGTCGGCGCCTGTCCCCGTGGTCAGCGTGTCGTTGCCCGTCCCGCCCAGGAAGAACTCCTTGCCCGAGCCCCCCGTTAAAGTATCGGTGCCCGCCCCGCCGTTGAAGTAGCCGTTGTCGGTCCCGGCCGAGTCGGACAGCGTGTCGTTGCCCGCACCGCCTTCCAGGATGTCCACCCCAGCGGCACCGGTGAGGGTGTTGTTCCCGGTGTTCCCCCTCAGCAGGTTGGCCACGGTGTTGCCCGTGGCGTTGACCGCGCCCGTGCCCGTGAGGATGAGGTTCTCCAGGTTCGTGGCGAGGGTCCAGGTGACGTCCGTCATCACCGTATCGGTCCCGGCGCTCGCGGCCTCCGTCGTCGTGTCTCCGGTGC
>Ga0137409_10008021_pt1 | contig 10805 bp, 13 predicted proteins | sample CZODoug1_16funga_FD_122059 | JGI IMG/M metagenome (GOLD analysis project Ga0137409, IMG submission 122059) | Vadose zone soil fungal communities from Angelo Coast Range Reserve, California, USA - CZODoug1_16fungal (Hybrid Assembly) | ecosystem: Environmental > Terrestrial > Soil > Vadose zone... | reverse complement strand
TTTCTTGCAGCGCTGCTGCCGGCCTGCGTCCACGCCGAGGGCATCGATACCGAGCATCTGTTCGGCTTCATGATCGGCGCCGATGTCGGCAATGTCGGCGAACGGGAATTTCAAAGCGAGACGACCGGACGCTTCGGCAAGAACGGCGGCCGTTATCGGGCCTTCGGCCAGGAGTTCGAACTTGAGTTTGTCCCTGTTCAGAATTTTCGTATCGAAATCGGAAGCACGTTTGCGTCACATTTGATCAGTGGCGTGCCGGGTCTTGACGACCAGCGCCGGCTGTCGTGGCAGGGCGGGTCGGTCGATCTGCGCTACCGCTTTCTGGATCGGGAAACGGCCCCATTCGGGCTCACTTTCGCGACAGAAGTGCACGCGCATCGGGTCGATGAGACGACGGCCGAAGCGGTCAGGAGTTTCGGGACGGAGTTCAGGCTGGCGTTCGACCGTGAGATCGTGCCGAACCGCGTCATCGCGGCGTTCAACCTGATCTATGAGCCGGAGTGGACGCGCGTTGTCGGCAGCGGCGTAATGGAGCGGGAATCCACTGCAGGGGCGGCGTTTGGGTTGATGGCGCAGTTGCGCCCCGGTTTCCTGTTAGGCGGTGAAGCGCGTTACTTGCGGAAATATGAGGGCACAGGCCTGGAGGAACTTGCCGGGCAGGCGTTGTTTGTCGGTCCGACGGCGTATTTCCAATTATCGAAACGCTCGCGGCTGACCGCAAGCTGGAGCGTTCAGGCGTGGGGGCGTCCGGCGGGGTCAACTGCCAGCCTTGACCTCGTTAATTTCGAACGCCATCAGGCCCGGCTGGTATTTGGTGTTAACTTTTAGGGCTGGCGGCAACGCCTGGAGCTGGCGGGGCGCGCGACCCGGTTCCGGCTTTTCACGGGGGAGTGAAACTTCAGGCCATCCGCTACCGTAGCTTTTTGCGTTATCAATTCGGAGGCAATTCGAGGGATATCAGGGCATGACTCCAATAGATTTGATCGTGACCGTCTGTGCGGTGCTCTCGCCGGCCACCTGCGAGGAAACCCATCTGGTCTTTTCATCAGACGTTTCGCTACGGCAATGCGTCATGGCTGCGCAGCCCTACATCGCGCAGTGGATCGGCGAACATCCGAAATGGACCGCGGTCAAGTGGCGCTGCGAATATCCGCGTAACGACCAAAAGGCCTCGGTTGAGGCGGTGTCGTCGGCGGGCTGACTGATCGTCTGCCAGTGCCGGCTACTTGTTGCAGTCTTTCAAATCCTTGTCCGCGATCGAAAACACGGCGTCGGCCTTGATCTCGATGCCGCGCACAAAGCAATGCTTCGAGCCGCGATAGCCGACCTTGGCATCATAGCGTCCTGGCTCTACCCCCGTGATGCGCAGGCGCTCGTCGTGGTCGACTTCCTTGTCCTTGTCGTTCAGCGTCTGGTTGGGGCCCCAGTCGCTCTTTCCGGCCGGCGAAAGCTGAAACTCCGAAATGGTCGCAGTGGTCAGATTCCACAATCGGATGCCTTTTCCCTGCGCGGCCAGTTCATTGGCGCTCGCTGTCAAGAGCGCCACCAAGGCCAAGGTCCATCGCATCGGGCAGTCCTTTCATCGCGGAATGTTCAGAGCCGTCATTGCTTTATCAGACGTTCTAGATTTTTTGCTTTATCGAAATTTCTCGCCCGGTCGAGGCCGATTGGGGCGATCAACCGGGCTGAATTGAGATCGGCACCGTCGAAATCGGTATCGATGACGGTGATACCGGTCAAGTCGGCTCCTCCGAGCTGGGCCCCCTTGAGGGAAGCACCCGTGAGGTCACCGCTCTTCAGCGCGGCAAATTCGAGATCGACGCGGGACAGATCGGCGCCGCGTGCGTTCAGCCCTTCCAGATTGGCGGATTTCAGAATCGCGCGCATCAGGCCCATCGATTGGTTACGCATGTCGGCGCCCAGATTCGCGCCTGCGATCGAAGCTCCGACAAGGCTCGCGCCGGTGAGGTCGGCAGCGATGCGTGCGCCTGAGAGATCGGCGCCATCGAGGCGGGCGCGAACCATTTGCGAGGCGAACAGGTTTGCGCCCCTAAGACTTGCGCCGGTCAGGTCCGCCTCGAGCAGCCATGCCTGGTCGAGGACGGCACGGTCTAGTCTGGCGCCGGCGAGCTTTGTCTTGTTGAGCCGTGCCGCGCGGAAAATTGCGCCGGACAAATTGAGCCCGGAGAGGTCGAGGCCGGATAATCTCTTTCCCGTGAAATCGGCGGGCGCGGCGATGGTTGCCGCAGCGAGCGCGGCCTCGACCTCTCCGCGGGTCATTTCGGCCGAGACCATATCGGGCGACGACAGGTCGACGTGACGCATCATGTCCTGCGCCGTCGCTGTCATGGTCGCAAGAGCAAGACCGAGCGCTGCTGTTCCGATCGCGCGTTTCATCGTCAACCTCGCCGATGACGTAACCTAGCACGCGCCTCAAGCACTGCCTATAAGGCGTCTCACTTGATGAATGCGCCGTTGATCCGCCGCGTGACGTCTGACTTGATCGCAGCGATTTCGGCCTCTCCCCGAGCGTTGCGCGGTGTGCGGATGGGCAGGTCGGCGAGAATCCGGGCCGGGCGCGGCGACAGCAGGAACAGGCGGTCGCCGAGGCGAACCGCGTCGTCCACGTCATGGGTAACCAACAGCGTTATCATGGAACGGTTGTCCATCAACATGGCAATCTGATCGCGCATACGGGCGGCGAGGGCGGCATCGAGCGAGGCCAGCGGTTCGTCGAGAATGAGGAACGCCGGCTCGACGGCGAACGCACGGGCGAGCGCAACGCGCCGGGCCAGACCTAGCGATAGTTCGCCTGGAAAGTGGTTGCGATGCGCGTTCAATTCCAGAATTTCGAACAGCGCTGAAAGCTTCGCTTCATCGGCCAGGGGCGCAACAAGTCGCACATTTTCTTCGACTGACCGCCAGGGCAACAGCCGTGGCTCCTGGAAGACGAATCCGATGCGTGCGCCGACGGGACACGAGACGCGCCCTTGAAAGTCGTGGTCGAGGCCGGCGAGAATCCTGAGCATCGTGCTCTTGCCGCAGCCGGATGGACCGACGAGGACGCCTACCTCTCCGGCATCAAGCGCAAAGGAGACGCCGGCGATCACGTCGTGCTGTTCGCCCGCCGCGTTCTTGAACGTCTTGTTGGCGATATCGACCTCAAGCCGCACGGGGACGCCACCGGGATAACCGGGCCTCAAACGGCTGCACCAACACGGTTTCAATGAGGAGCACGACCACAGCGAAGCTCAGGGAATAGGCCAGCAATAGCGGAATGTCGAACAGCTGGAACGCCACGCCAATCTCGAAACCAACCCCGTTCGGACGTCCGAGTAATTCCGCAACAAGGACGATCTTCCAGACCAGGGAAAGTCCTGATCGCGCGGCGGCTGCAATGTAGGGCGACAGTTGCGGCAAAATGACGTGCCGGAATTTCTTCCAGCGCGACAACGCAAATACGGTCGCCATTTCGTCGAGCGCCGCGTCAAGGGCACGCGCGCCCTCGCGCAGCGTAACGACCGCGGTCGGCAGCTTGTTGATGGCGATTGCCGCAATCGCGGCGACTTCAGTCAATCCAGCCCAGATGTAGGCGAGCACGATAACCACGAGCGCCGGCAGATTGAGCAGCAGGATCAGCCAGGGGTCGCCCAGCCGGTCGGCAAGCCGTACCCGGCCCATAAGGTATCCGATGGCGGCGCCCAGCGACATCGCCAGCGTGAAGGCGAGCGCAACGCGCGCCAATGTCACGCCGAGATGGAAGAACAAGTTACCCGATCTTGCTTCCGCAATCATGGCCGCGAGCACGGTGGGGGGAGGTGGCAGCTTGGCGTCACCGGCAAGCAGCGAGCCGATCCACCAGGTTGCGAGGAGCACGGCGAATGAGAGCAGGCGCGGCACCTCAGCCTCCCGGGATCGCGCGATAGAATGTCCCGGAATCGAGTTCAGGCGTCGGTCCGACAAGTTCGCGGCCGCCGATCTCAGCCAGCACGCGGTAGAGAATGCGCGCGTCGGCTTCTTCGTCCGCGACCGGGCGGCGCGGAATTCCCTCCCGATAGCGATTGCGATAGGCGCGCAACGTCGCGGCGTCGGGGGCGCCGGTCAGTGGCGCAATTTTCTCCCACTCCGCATCCGAGGTCGACAGGATCTCCTTCGCCGCGCGGGTCATGGCGATGAAGCGGGCAGCTTTGTCCTGGTTTGCGTTCGCCCATTTTTCGTCGAAGACGTAGCCGATCATCGCGGTGCGGCCCTTGGCGCCGAGTTTCGGCAGCAGATCCTCAATGCCGGCGATGCGGCGAAAACCCTTTGCTTCCAGTGCGGCGCAGAAATTCCAGTAGTTCAGGGTCGCATCCATTTCCCCGCTGAGCGTCTTCGCAGCCAGCAGCGGTGGCGCGCCGTAGGCGATTGTCGCCTCCGACTTCAGGTCGATGCCGCTCTTCTTCAACCACGCCAGCAGCAGCAGCCAGCTCTTGTCGATCGGGCCACCCGCGACGGCGAGCTTGCGGCCCCTGAGATCGGCCAAGGTCTGGATCGATGATGCGGCTGGCACCATCACGGCGCCGAGCGCGGTCGAATAGGGATAGAATGTCAGTTTGGCGCCAAGCCCGCGTTCGCGCGACACCCAAAGCCAGTCGGTGACCACAATGTCGGTATTCCCGGCACGAAGCGCGATCTTGCCCGCTTCGGGGCTGGCCAGTTCGAGAACCTGGACCGAAAGGTTGGCCTGCTTGTCGAGGCCGTGCGCGCGAATGACAGCAAGTTCCCAGGCGAATGTTCCGGTCTTCTGCACCGCAACGCGCAAAGCCTCGGCGCTGCAGCACGTGCCGAGCGAGACCGAAACAATCGTAGCGAGCAGCAGGCGAACAAAAAACTTCATGGTGCCTTGAGCCGTTTCCTCGAACATCCGCTTTTCTGTGGGACAGTCATAGCATAGCTTCCACAATTACTAGCGGGAGGAAGACGATGACGCTTGTCGGATCGGTACGACCTATTGTCGCCGCGTTGATGGCGCTGATGACGATGGCAGTGGCCGCACGCGCCCAGGAAATCAACGATTATCCGACATCGGCGCGCGTCGAATATGTTTTCGGTTGCCTGAAGGCGAATGGCGAGACGCGGCAGGCGATCGAGCAATGCTCCTGTTCGGTCGACGTCGTCGCTTCGCTTGTGCCCTATGCGCGCTATGTCACGGCCGAAACCGTGCTCAGCATGTCGCAGGTCCGGGGAAATCTGGGTGGGCAGTTCCGCACATCAGAGCAGGCGTCAAGCGCGCTCAACGAACTCAGGCGAGCCCAGGCCGAAGCGGAAGTGCGCTGCTTCTGAGGTCTGGCACGCGGCTCGGATCAAATCCCGGAATCGTCGATCTGCCATTCGCGCTGGAAGATGTGTCCCTCGGTATCCCTGGCCTCGGCGCGGAAACGTTTCGTGCCGTTCGACACATAGGTGAACCTGATATTGGGATCTTCCGAAATTGAAATGCCGCCTTCCATCGTCAACACCAGGCTGTCATCCTGCCAGAGCCGCAGGTCATTGACGAAGAATGCCGGCACATACAATTGCGTGACCTGGTCCATCTGCAGGCCGGAATTGTTGGGATGCCCGATCATGATCTGGACCTCGCGCGCGCCGCTGGCGGGGCCTTCACCGGCCTTTTCAAACTGCCGGTAGCGCATCTGGCCGAGCCTGCCTTTGGCTTCGTCGGCGTTCTTGGCGGCAGGCGCCGAGCAGCCGCCGGACGCCTTCACATAAGTCTTGACCATGTAAAGCTTGCCATCGCTGAGTTCGGCCACCGCATGAACATCGGTGTAATTGTTGACGCGGACGCGGGTGGAGATCTCAGACACTTTGGCGTCGGGTCCGAGCTGGAATTTTGCCGCCATCGGCGCGGGGTTCTGGTCGATGACCAGCGTAATGCTCAGCACCTGCCTGATATCGCCGGGCGACAGCTTCGTTCGCAGGGTCACCGGCACGATTGCGGCATCCTCGGCACGGATGGGCATTTCGATGCCGATCACGTCGCTGCCGTCGTTCATCGGGCGGTTGTTGAAGATGTCCTGCACCAGGCCGGGCCAGGGGTCATTCGCCTCCGCCGCAAGCGCCAGCGGCGCGCCGAACAGCAGCAGGCCAGCGACACCGAACAGGCGGAAAAGATATCCAGGCATGCACCACCTTCACAGGGATGGAAGCAACGAAGGGGCAATATAGGGCAATGCGCGCGCTATTCCCATTCAATTTCCGAAAATGCTGCGGTTGCGTTGCGGGTGTTGAAGTCGTCGAACAATTCCCATCGGGATCGCTCGGAGCCCGCTGCAGTGCCCGCCGCCGCGATCGGCTTGCCGCTAGTGACGAGCCCGCGTACGTCTGAGGCCAGCGTCTGGAGATAGCGGCGCTCGTCGGCGAGGGCGGCCGGCCATTCGCTCACAGGACCGTGACCTGGAACCACGCGTTGCGCGGGCAGGGCGCTGAGCTCGCCGAGTGCGGCGAGCCAGCCGCGGATGCTGCCGTCCAGCACCGGCGTGTGGGCCAGAAACACCAGATCGCCCGCAAACAGGGTTCCGGTTTTTTCATCGAGCACCGTGAGATCGCAATCGCTATGCGCGACAGGCCACGCCCGCAAGATGAGGGGCCGTCGCCCGAGATCCAAATTGAGCGTGCCGCTGACGAGCAGCGTTGGCGGCACGATGCTGACCTCGTCGATCAACTGATCGCCCATGGTGCGGCGAAATGCATCGAGATAGAATTGTCCGCGCGTGGCCAGCGCGCGCGGCAGGTTCGCGTGGCCGACAAAAGTCGTTCCGTCCTGCACGAAAGCGCCGTTGCCGAAAAAATGATCGGGGTGGCCATGCGTGTTAATGACGTACCGGATCGGCTTGCCGGTGCGGGCACGAATAGCTGCCATCAATTGCCGTCCCTCGCGAACGCTGCCGCCGGTATCGATCACCGCGACCGCATCCTCTCCGACGATGAAACCGACATTGGCAATCGCGCCGTCGTTGTAGCGCGTCATCTGCGCGGTTTGGCCGTCGTGCACGAATACGCCATCCGCAATCGAATTGACGGGCAATTCCCGTTGCTGCGCGCGCGAGGCTGTCGCCGTCGCGAGCATCGCGAGCGCGGCAAGGATCCATGCGGCATGAGCCATATTTCGGCCTCCGTCTCACCACGACGCGCTATCGGCAATTCCACGCTTCGTCGCGGCCAGGTTTGCGTCGCAGCACAGGCCACGAATGCGCTACCGGGATTATTCCTGTTGCGCGGTCCGATCGCCGAGCATAGCATTTTGCTCGTCTGCGGCTTCAACGGACCTTCGTTCGTCGAGGTTGCCGATATTTTTCTGAAGTTGGCAACCATGGTGGGCCGGAAGTGCAGCAGCTTTTGATGACATATGCCGGGCAAAAGCGCTGGCTGGTGATCTCGATACTGACGATCCTCGCCGCACTCGTCGGGCGCGATGTCGCACGCGCGCAGATCAACGAAACCGGCGATCTGTCGATCGAGCTCGTCGATCCAAAAGTCCTGCGCGTCTGTGCCGATCCGCGCAATCTGCCGTTCTCGAACGAGAAGGGCGAGGGTTTCGAGAACAAGATCGCCGAATTATTTGCGGAGAAGCTGCAGAAGAAGCTCGACTATATGTATTTTCCGCAGGCGAGCGGCTTCGTTCGGATGACGCTGGCCGCCCATCGTTGCGACGTCATCATGGGCTTTCCGCAGGGTGACGACCTCGTCCAGGGCACCAATCCTTATTATCGCACGGCGTATGCGCTGGTCGCCAAGGAGGGGAGTGGCCTCGAGGATGTCGCGACGCTGGAAGATCAACGTCTGAAAGGCAAGCACATCGGCATCGTCGCCGGCACGCCGCCTGCAACCAACATGGCCGTCAACGGTCTGATGGCGAACGCCAGACCCTATGCGCTGATGATCGATACGCGCCTGGATTCATCGGCTGAGGCGATGATCAAGGATCTGACGTCGGGACAGATTGACGCCGCCATCTTGTGGGGACCGATGGCGGGCTTTTACGCCAAGAACGCAAACCCGCCGCTCCATGTCACGCCTCTCGTCAAGGAAACCACCGGACCCCGGCTCGCCTATCGCATCGGCATGGGCGTGCGGCCAGCCGACCAGAACTGGAAACGGCTGCTCAACCGTGTGATCCAGGAGAACCAGCCGGCCATCAACAAAATACTTCTCGATTTCGGCGTTCCCTTGCTGGACGAGAACGATCGGCCGATCGGCATGGAGGCGGCGACGAAGTCGCCATGAAGCGGAAGCTTGCGGGCTTTGTCGTTGCGACATTCGCCTTCATGGCCCCGGTGTCCGCGCAGCTAAGCCCTCCCGAGGCTGGCGAATACCGCGCGGACAATTACCGCGCACCTGTCCCTGCAACGCTCAAAGGTACGCGCGTTCTCACGACGGAACAGGCCGAGGCGATCTGGCGCGCGGGATCGGGGGTTTTCATCGACGTGCTGCCGCGTCCGCCAAAGCCGCAGAATCTTCCCGAAGGCACAATCTGGCGTGAAAAACCACGACTCAACATACCCGGCAGCGTTTGGCTGCCAGACACCGGTTATGGAAAGCTGGCGGCAGCGACCGAGGATTATCTTCGGCGCGGACTTGAGCGCGCTTCGGGCGGCAATAATACCACGCTGCTCGTGATCTATTGCCAGGCCGACTGCTGGATGTCGTGGAACGCGGCCAAACGCGTGCTTTCGTACGGCTACTCCAATGTGGCGTGGTATCCGGAGGGAACCGATGGTTGGGAGCGCGCCGATCTGCCGATGGCGGAATCGCAACCGGATCCGCGAGCGGATGGGGAGCAGTTCTCTCCGCGGTAGTCGCGCAACGTTCGCTATTCCATCTCCTGCTGGATCGTGCGTCCGAGCGCGAACAGCCGCTGGTCGATCGCGGTGGGCACCTCACAGACGAATTTGATCACGCGCCGGCGGTCCTCGAAGATCCGGGTTTCCCAGACCAGCTGATTGCCGAGTTCATCGATCTTGGCCTGATCGGGCTGCGAGGCTCCCTGCAACGCTTGCAGTGCGAGCGTGTCGGACCGGATCTTGTCGGCAGCTTCGCGCTGCCTGCGGGTCACCCGTTCCAGCCCGTTCATGACCGACGAACGCTGGGCATTGAGCGTATCGAACAGCCCGGCGAACAGCAGCTTGCCTGTCGCAGCCTTTTCCGATGGCGCCGCAGCGGCCAGAAATTCCGTGATCGCCGTCTGGGCTTCTTCAAGAGGAAACCGCCTTGCGGCCGATTTCGCCACCAGTGCGCTTACCTTGGCGTCGGTTTTCCATTTGTCCAAGACGTCGTCGAGCGGCGGGCCGGCCCACACCGCGGCCAGCGATATTTCCGGTACCTTGGCCTGGGTACACGGCCAATCCGGATAGCGCGGATCGGCCGCGCGACCGAATCCGGTCGACGCGGCGACCGCGAGCAATGCCCCGATCGTGACTAACCATCTCATGTCTCGCCTCCGGCGGGCCCGCGGCGGATCAGGCCGCGTGATGGATCGTAGGCATAGATCGCGCCGATCATGAACGCCGCCGTGCAGCCGCCGACGACCGCCAGCGAAATCCAGTTGGTCTGCCCATAAAGCGCGAAGCGTATCAGCTCGACGGCATGGGTGAATGGATTGAACAGGCAGACGTAGTACAGCATCGGACTGCCCTCCTGCACCCGCCATAGCGGATAGAGCGCGGACGAGGCGAAGAACATCGGGAAAATGACAAAATTCATCACGCCGGCAAAGTTCTCCAGTTGCTTGATGCCGGAGGAGATCAGCATGCCGAGTGCGCCAAGCATCAGGCCCGACAGGATCAGCGCCGGCAGCACTGTGAGATAGCCGATCGGCGGCGGCGCGATATCCCAGAACCACGCGATCAACAGGAAGGCGTAGACCTGGAGCAGCGACACCGCGGTTCCCGCGAGCAGCTTGCAGAACAGGAGATACCATCGGGGCAGCGGGCTAACCAGCAAGGTGCGCATGTTGCCCATTTCGCGGTCGTAGACCATCGAGAGCGACGACTGCATGCCGTTGAACAGCTGGATCATCGCCATCAAGCCGGGCGTGATATAAACCTCGTAGAGGATGTAGGTTTCGTATGGCGGGATGATGGATATGCCGAGAACCTGACGGAAGCCCGCGGCGAAGATGAACAGCCACACCAGCGGCCGGACCAGGGCCGAGACGAAGCGCTCGCGCTGATGCAGGAAGCGCAATGCCTCGCGCCACACGATGCCGTTCAGGCAGGTGACATATTCCGCGAGGGTGAAGCCCCTATGGTGATTTCTGACGGTGGTGGAGGTCATGGCGCAGGCTTTCCGGATTCCACTGCAGCGCCCGTCAAGCGCATGAAAGCGGAGTTGACATCATGGGCGCCGGCGTCGGCGATGACGCGGGCGACCTCGCCCTGCGCGAGGACCCGGCCCTGGTGCAGGACCACGAGGTTATCGCTGGGCTTGATCTCGTCGAACAAGTGAGTGGCCCACAGCACGCCGATGCCCTGCTCGGCGACGAGTTGCCGGACGTGGCTGATGATTTCAGCGCGGGCCTTGACGTCGAGTCCGACGGTCGCTTCATCGAGCAACAGCAGGCGCGGGCGATGCAGCAATGCGCGCGCGATCTCCAGCCGCCGCATCTGGCCGCCCGAGAGGTCTCGCACCTTGCTGCCGGCGCGATCGGCCAAGCCGATGCGCGCGAGCGCCTCGCCGCTGCGCAGGCGTGCTTCGCGCCTGTCAATGCCGTGCAGGGCGGCGTGATAGAGCAGGTTTTGCGTCACCGAGAGATCGAGATCGAGCGTGCG
>Ga0137409_10008020_pt1 | contig 10806 bp, 9 predicted proteins | sample CZODoug1_16funga_FD_122059 | JGI IMG/M metagenome (GOLD analysis project Ga0137409, IMG submission 122059) | Vadose zone soil fungal communities from Angelo Coast Range Reserve, California, USA - CZODoug1_16fungal (Hybrid Assembly) | ecosystem: Environmental > Terrestrial > Soil > Vadose zone... | reverse complement strand
AGCTGAAGGGTGTGTGGAAGGAAGTCCCGCAATTCGAGAACGACTTCTCCGCCTGGTCCTGGGAATAGCCGCCTCGCCAGGGCGGGCACCCGAGCGTGCCGCGCTTTCTTGCTGCTTGGCTTCGGCACTACTTGAAGGGGATCGCGTACATCAAGCCGCCCTTGGTCCATGCCGCATTCAGCCCGCGTTCGAGCTTCAGCGGGCTCGCCTGGCCGACATTGCGCTCGAAGATCTCGCCATAGTTGCCGCCCGCCTTGATAGCCTGCAGCATCCACTTGTTGTCCAGCCCCAATCGGGAGCCAAGCTCGCCAGACGTGCCGAGCAGACGCTGGATTGCCGGTACGTTGCTGGATTTGGCCTGTTCCTCTGCATTGGCGGCGGTTACGCCAAGCTCCTCGGCCTCGATCAGGCCGTAGTGAAGCCAGGCGATGATGTCGGTCCACACTTCGTCACCGTTGCGTGTGAATGGCCCTAACGGCTCCTTGCTGATCGTCTGCGGCAACACGACATAGTCGGCCGCATTTGGAGCGGCAGTCGCGACAGCGCCGGCAAGCGCGGAGGCGTCCTGGGTCATGGCATCGCAGCGGCCGCTGAAGAAGGTCTGGTACATGGTGTCGACGCGGTCGAACACGAGCGGTTTCCAGTCGATGTTGTTGGCCCTCCCGTAGTCGCCGAGCGTCACCTCGTGGGTGGTGCCCTGCGCGACGCAGACCGTGGCGCCGTTCAGGCCCTTCAGATCCTTGACGCCGGTATCGCGTTTCACCACGAAGCCCTGGCCATCATAAAAGTTGATCGGACCCTGCCGCAGGCCGAGCGTCACGCCCCGCAGATAAGTTTGCGTCGAATTGCGGTAGAGCACGTCGATCTCGCCGGACTGCAGCGCGGTGAAGCGGTTCTGCGCGGTGAGCGCGACGTAGCGCACCTTGTCGGGATCGCCGAGCACGCCCGCGGCAAGCGCGCGGCAATAGTCGACGTCGAGGCCCTTGAACTTGCCTTGCGAGTCCGGCACGGAGAAGCCGGCGAAGCCGGTGCTGACGCCGCAGACCAGGGTGCCGCGCTGCTTGACCGTGTCCAGCGTGGCTGCCGACGCACCAGCAACCGATGCCGCGAGCAGGCTTGCCGCTACGATGATTCTTTGCATTTTCGCCTCTCCCTAGTGATTGATGCTGCGCAACGCTTGGTCTACTGCGGTGCCGAGCCGGTCGACGATCATGTCGATGTCGTCTTTCGTGGCGATATAGGGCGGCGCGAGCAAGACATGGTCGCCGCTGCGGCCGTCCACGGTCCCACCGGCCGGATAGCAGGCGAGCCCGCCCTCGAACGCGGCAGCCTTGATCTTCTGGTTCAGCTTGAGGGCGGGATCAAAGGGCGCGCGCGTTGCGCGATCCGCGACCAGTTCGATCGCCTGGAACAGGCCGCGCCCGCGGATGTCACCGACATGGCGGTGGTTGCCGAAGCGCTCGGTGAGCCGCCGCTCGAGATATCGGCCGAGCTCCTTGATCCTGTCGAGCAGCTTCTCCTCGCCGATGACGCGCTGCACCTCCAGCGCCGCCGCGCAGGCCAGGGGGTGCGCGAGATAAGTGTGTCCGTGCTGGAACGCGCCCGAGCCTTGCCGAATGGTATCGATGATGGTCCGGCTTGCGAGCATCGCGCCAATCGGCTGGTAACCGCCGGCTAGTCCCTTTGCAATCGCCTGGATGTCGGGCGCAATGCCCTCTTGTTCCCACGCATGCGTCGTGCCGGTGCGACCCATGCCGCACATCACCTCGTCGAGGATGAGGAGCGCGCCGTGTCGGTCGCAGATCTCGCGCACGGCGCGGAAGTAGGCCTCCGGTGCCGCTACGCATCCAGCGGTGGCTCCCACCACAGGCTCGGCGATAAAGGCCGCGACCGTGTCGGGGCCGAGGCGCTGGAATTCCGCCTCCAGCTCGGCCGCGAGTCGCGCCGTGAAATCGCCTTCGGATTCATTGTTGCGCTTCTCATGATAGGCGAAGGCCGGCGTCACATGGCTGAAAGCGGACGACAGCAGCGGCGAGTAGGGTTCGCGCCGCCACGCGTTGCCACCCGCGGCGAGAGCTCCCAACGTGTTGCCGTGATAGCTCTGGCGGCGCGCGATGAAGCGCTGCCGCTGCAGCTCGCCGCGCTCGACAAAATATTGCCGCGCCAGCTTGATCGAAGCTTCGATCGCTTCCGAGCCGCCGCTGACGAAATAAGCGTAAGCCAGTCCTCCGGGCTCGTCGCCGACGAGATGATCGGCGAGCGCCTCGGCAGGCTCGGACGAAAAGAAACTTGTATGGCTATAGACGAGTTTCGACGCCTGCTTCGCCATCGCGTCGATAATTCGCGGATGCTGGTGCCCGAGGCAGGAAACCGCTGCTCCCCCTGAGGCGTCGAGCACGCGAAGGCCGTCTTCGGCTATCAGCCATATGCCTTCGCCCCCGATCGCCTTCGGCGGCGTCTCGCGCAGGCTTCGGTGCAGCACGCGGCTCGAGCGGGCGCTCATGACGTCTAACCTTTCTCTGCAACATATTGGGAGGTCGCAGCAAGGCGCGCTTCGGTCTCTTCGAGGCGCTTCTTCGCACTCGTGCCGCCCAGCATGAACGCTGTGGCGGCAAGCGACTGCGCAATCGCGATCGCGCCCGTCAGGCTCGGGAAGAAGCCCGGCGAAGCCGCGGCCTCGAACAGCAGCATATGATCCGCGCCTTCGGCCATGGGGGCCGCGACCGAATCCGCGATCGCGATCAGCTTCGCGCCGGAGCGGTGCGCGGCGCGCGCGGAGAGGACGCTGGCGCGCGAATAGGGGGCAAAGCCGATCACCACGACCGCCTGACCGGACCGGAACGCGCCAAGATCAAGATCCTCAGGCCCGGAACCGCCGACGAGCTGCACGTCGTCAGGCCGGAACAGGCGAAGCTCGTAGTTGAGCAATTCCGCAACGCCGCGGCAGCTTCGAAAGCCTGCGATCCAGATACGCCGCGCCGCATGCAAAGCCTTCGCCGCATTTGCCACGGTGCTTGCGGAAATGCGGCCAAGGCCTGCGGCCTCGGCTTCGAGCTTGTCCGATATCAGCGAGACGTCGGAATTGAGACCTCGGCGCCGGTCCGTTGCGCGGCCTGAGAATGGCGAGGATTGCGCCGGCCGGCGCGCTTCCGTCAGCGCCGCGCGCAATTCGTCCCAGCCGGAATAACCCAGCGCCTTTGCCAGCCGCGTGAAAGATGCGGGGTCCGCACCGGCGATCGCGGCCAAATCCCGCATCGAGCGCGTCGTCGCGTCGTAGTCGTTGGCGGCGACAAAGCGGCCGACTTCCTGCAGCCGCATCGGCAGCGACGGCAGGGCGCTGCACAAGTCGTTCAGGGGCGAAGATTTCGACGGCTGTCCGGCCATGAAACAAATGTTGCATATATCGCGTTTCAGTGCAACATATGAAGCGCGCTTTCCGTGAGCGCATGGCCGAGATCGCTTGAGAAGGTTTCTTGTGCTGTGACGACATCCACGCCCGAGCTTCGTCTCCGGAAGCGGCTGCGCCTCTCGCTGCGCGACGAGAAGGTCAAGGGACTGATCTGGCAGGTCGTGGTCGTGGGGATCGCGGTCGCGGTCGTCGCTTGGCTCTGGTCGAACGCGATCCATAATCTGTCGGTGCGCCGGATCTCGACCGGGTTTGCTTTTCTTGGTCGCGAGGCGGGGATGCCGATCGTCGACACCTGGTTGCCCTACAGTCCGAAGGACACCTATCTGCGCGCCTTCCTGGTCGGGGTCGTCAACACGCTGCGCGTCGCCGCGATCGGCGTCGTGCTGGCGACCGTGCTCGGAACCATGATCGGGATCGCGCGGCTGTCATCCAACTGGCTGTTGTCGCGGCTCGCCGCGGTTTATGTCGAAGTGCTGCGCGACATTCCGCTACTGCTCCAACTTCTGTTCTGGTACGTGCTGATGCAAGGATTTCCCGGCGCGCGCGCCGCATGGAATCCGGTCGACGGCGTGTTCCTTTCAAATCGCGGGCTGGTGCTGCCTTCGATTCCGATCGAGGCGGGACAATTATGGGTGCTGGCGACCGCCGCGCTCGGGTTGATGGCATTCTACTTGCTGCGGCGGCATTCGATCGCGCGGCAGATGCAGGACGGGCGGCCGCGTCACGTCTGGCCGTATGCACTGACGCTCGTGATCGTGATTCCGGCGCTGGTGTCGTGGAGCCTCGGCGTATCGTGGACCGTGACGATGCCCGAACTGCACGGCTTCAACTTCGTCGGCGGATGGACGCTGTCGCCGGAATATTTTGCGCTGCTGATCGCGCTCGTGACCTACACGTCGGCCTTCATCGCCGAGATCGTGCGCAGCGGCATCCAGGCGGTTCCGCGGGGACAGTGGGACGCGGCCGTGGGGCTCGGCCTGCGCCGGAGCTTCGTGCTCCGGCATATCGTCTTGCCGCAGGCGCTGCGCGTCATCATTCCGCCGATGACCAGCCAATATCTCAACCTGACCAAAAATTCCTCGTTGGCCGTCGCGATCGGCTACCAGGACATCGTCTCGATTGCGAATACGACGCTGAACCAGACCGGACAGGCCATCGAAGCGATCGCGCTGATCATGCTGGTGTTCCTCACCATCAGCCTCGGCATCAGCCTGTTCATGAACTGGTACAACGCGCGCATCGCGCTGGTGGAGCGCTGAGTCATGGCCACCGCAACGGATGCGCCGCAAGGCCCGCGCTCTTTCCCGTCGCGTTCGAACCGGGGCGCGGGCGGCCGCGCGCTGCGCTGGCTCCGCGCCAACCTGTTCTCCTCGATATCCTCGTCGCTGATCACGCTATTCCTGATTCTGCTGCTCGGGAAGATGCTCATCAGCTTTGCGCAATGGGGCATTTGGGATGCGGTCTGGAGCGTACCGGGCAACAACACCGGCGCGTGCCGCGCGGTCCGCGGATTTGGCGCCTGCTGGGCCGTGATCCCCGAAAAATTCCGCTTCATCATTTTCGGTACCTATCCCTATGACGAACAGTGGCGTCCCGCGGCTGCGACGCTGATCTTCATTGCGCTGTTTTATCTGTCGAGCCGACGCAAGCTGTGGCGCCGCGAGCTGGTATTCGTTTGGGCCGGCGCGCTGATCCTGATCGCATTCCTGATGTGGGGGGGCATCTTCGGACTGTCCTATGTGTCGCAGGATCGCTGGGGCGGACTGCCAGTGACGTTGATCCTTGCGACCTTCGGGCTCGCGTTTGGCTTTCCGCTCGGGGTTTTCGTCGCGCTCGGCCGACGCTCCAAACTCCCGGCCATCCGCTCGCTATGTGTGCTCTACGTCGAACTGATCCGCGGCGTTCCCTTGATCAGCCTGTTGTTCATGGCGAGCGTGATGTTTCCGCTGTTCATGCCTGATGGGTTCAATGTCGACAAGCTCTTGAGGGCTCAGATCGCGATCGTGCTCTACGCCGGCGCTTATCTCGCCGAGGTTATCCGCGGTGGCTTGCAGGCTGTCGCCAGAGGACAGCACGAAGCAGCGGACGCGCTCGGGCTCTCCTACTGGCAGAAGAACCGCCTGATCGTTCTGCCGCAGGCCATCCGCCATGTCATCCCGCCGCTGGTGAACACGTTTATCGCCTTCTTCAAGGATACGAGTCTGGTGCTGATCATTGGTATCTTCGATCTTCTGACGACGGCCAAAACCGCCATCATCGATCCGGCCTGGCAGTCGTTCGGCATCGAAGTTTACGTGTTCGTGGCCCTGATCTATTTCGCCTTCTGCTTCGCCATGTCGCGCTATAGCCGACATCTCGAAGCCCAGGGTAGGTGACGTAAGGAGCGGGTGACTTTACAAAGCGCGTTTCACGCTCTCCGGGGCGAGAAGAATGCCGACGAAGGCGCAGGCTGCGATCACCTCGAAATACAGGATGACCGACGTGAAGCTTCCGCCCGATCCCATCAGCGCCGTCCCCACCAGGGGAGCAATGCCGCCGCCGAGAATGATGCCCATCTGCTTGCCGAGGGACGAGCCGCTGACGCGGACTTCGGTCGGAAACAGTTCGGCGGTAAAGGCGGCTTCCGGCGCGAACATGAGCGCGTGGATGATTCCGATCGAAACAACGAGGCCCAGGATCAGCAGCGTGGGATCCTTTGCCGCGACGAGCTGGAAATAAATTGGATACCATGCGGCGGCGAGCAAGATGCCGACTGCGATAAACGGGCGCCTGCCGAACCGGTCCGAATAACTTGCAATCAGAGGCACCATGCACATCTCGAACACATTGGCTATCATGGTGCCGAAGGTCACGCTCGATTGGGGCATGCTCAGAGTCTTCACGGCGTAACCCAGCACGAAGACCGTGCTCATATACTGGAATGTGCTGTGAACCATGTTGACGAGGCAGCCGAACAGGACTGATTTCTTCCACCACCGCACCACGTCGAGCAGCGGAGCCTTCGGTCGTGCCGCGGAGGCCTGCACCGCCCTGAACAAGGTGGATTCATCCACCTGAAGCCGAATGTAGGTACCAAGAAGCACCAGCACCAAGCTGATCACGAAGGGCACGCGCCATACCCATTGAACGAAATCCTGAGGGCTGGAGACGAAGCCCAACAAGGCGATGAGGCCGGACGCCAGGATCACGCCGATGGGCCCCGACGCGTTGACCCAGGAGGCGAAGAAGCCGCGTCTCGCGGACGGAGCATTTTCCAGTGTCAGCGAGACGGCATTCATGTATTCGCCGCCGAAGGCAAAGCCCTGGACGAAGCGCAGGGTCACAAGCGCAATCGGCGCGACGAGCCCGATGCTGTCGTAGCTCGGCAGGCAGCCGATCAGGAAGCTCGCGACGCCCATCAACACAAAGGTGATCGTCAGCATGGCTTTGCGGCCGAGCCGGTCGCCGTAGTGGCCAAACACCATGCCTCCGAGCGGTCGTGCGACGAAGCCGACCGCAAACGTCGCGTACACCGCCAGCATGCTTGCCAGCGAGTCCATCTTCGGGAAGAAAAAGCGGTCGAATACGACCGGCGCGGTAAATGCGTAGATGAAGAAGTCGTAGTGTTCGATCGCTGATCCGAGTGAAGATGCGACGACGAGCTTGCGGAACGCAGGCGTGATTGGAGCCGTATCGGTTCGTCCGGTCGTGCCGATCGTGACATTTGCGCTGTTGCTCATGACGTTTCCTTCCCATGGCCCTGTTGTTTTCTCAGCTCTAAAGCGCTCCGTTGCAGCCGAAGTCATCATTCTGCCGGCGAGCATCGCCTCGTCTGTTCAATCATCTGGTCTCATCGACGATCGGATTTCGCAGAATGGCGAGACGTTCAACCTCGACTTCGACGATGTCGCCGGGCTTCATCCAGAGCGGAGGCTTGCGCTTTGCGCCAACGCCTCCCGGTGTTCCGCTGACGATGACGTCGCCGGGCTCTAGTCGCGTAAACGACGAGCAGTATTCGATCTGGCGCGGGATATCGAAGATCATCTGCTTGATCTGCGCTTGCTGCACGACCTGACCGTTAAGGCGGGTTTGCAGCCTGAGCTCACCGAGCTCACCGAGTTCGTCGGGCGTCATCATCCACGGTCCGAACGCTCCCGTGTCCGGGAAATTCTTGCCGGGCGTGAACTGATGCGTGTGACGCTGGAAATCGCGGATACTGCCATCATTGTAGCAGGAATAACCGGCAACGTGGCCCATCGCCTTCGCATGGGAAATGTAGCGCCCCGCCTTGCCGATGATGACCGCGAGTTCGCCTTCATAGTCGAGGTCAGTCGAGACCCGAGGCCGCACGATCGGCTGCAGATGTCCGGTCTGGCTGTTCGCGTAGCGTGGGAAAATGGTCGGGTGATCGACCTCGGCCCGGCCGGTTTCCTGTCGGTGCGTCTCGTAGTTCAGGCCAACGCAAAGGATCTTGTCCGGGTTCGGAATGACCGGCAGCCAGGCGACTTTCGAGAGCGGGATGGCAGCGGCCGCGGATTTGGCATCCGCAACGCCGGCAAGAGCCGATGCCAAGGCAGCCTTGAGATCGGCACAGCGTGACGCGAGCAGTGTGCCGACGTCCAGGAAGGTATCACCCTCGACGACGCCCCAGGTCTTCCGTCCGTCGATCGCGACCGTGGCCAACTTCATGATGGTATCTCCATTCGTAAATCCGGATTGCGATCGCGCCGGGTGTCATCCGGCCGCGGCGCTGGTGCTTTGTCGTTCGGCCGAGACAACGCGAAGACGCAGGCTGACCTCGAGCAAGAGGTCGCTGAGCTCGGACGCGTTGTGTGCTGTCCCGAAGACGTAATGATCCGGTCGCACGATTGCGGCGATGATGCCGTGGCGATCGAACCAGCCCGCGAGGACCGCGTCGGTCTCTTCGAGCACGCTCGGTGCGCCGGTGCCGGCAGGCGCGATGGCGGCTGCCGTAAATTCGGGATGCTCGGCGCAGAGAGTCACGAGCGAGGCGGCGCCGCCGCTGCGCCCGTCAATGAAAACGCTCCAGCCGGGTTCGGTGACCTTGTCCAGCAGATGGACTGCACCTTCGCCCATGATCTGCGGCTGCGGAAACAGGCTGCCGCGGGCAGCGCCATTCTGTTCCGCCAGAAAACCGGCGCGCAGCGGTGGAATGATTTCCTGCCGTGTGATCGAGAGCGGCTTGCCGCCGCCTTCTATCAGGATCTGCGCATCGCGGCGTCGCGCCGCGACCGGGTCCCGCTCGCAGATCGACCGGCCGATCGCCTTGATCTTGCCGGTGAGCTCGATCACGTGCTGCTTGCGTTCCGCGGTGTAGGTGTCGAGCAGTTCGTCGCCCGAAGCGCCCTTGAGCACCCGGTCAAGTTTCCAGAGGATGTTCGTGGCGTCGCGCAGGCCCTGGCACATGCCCTGGCCGATAAACGGCGGCTGCTGATGAGCGGCATCGCCGGCAATGACAATGCGCCCGTTGCGCCAATTGGCGGCGACGAGCGCGTGGAAGCGATAGGGGGCCGCTCGCCACAGCTCGCCGTCCTGCGGCGTGAGCCAGGGCGCCAGCAGCCGCCAGACACTCTCAGGCCGCTCCATCTGTCGCGGGTCCTCGCCGGGCAGCAGCATGATTTCCCAGCGGCGGTGATTTTTCGGGCCGATAATGAAGCTTATGGGCCGTGCCGGATTACAGAATTGCGCGGAACTTTGCGGCAGTTTGGAAAGCGCATCTTCGTTGACCCGCACATCGACCACCAGCCACGGCTCGTCGAAGATCAGATCCTCAAGCGCTATGCCCCCAATCTGCCGCACGGTGCTCGAGGCCCCATCGCAGCCGAGCACGTAGCGCGCCGTTACCGACCGGAGCTGTCCGTCAGGGTCCCGTAGTCTCGCCTCGACGTAGTCGGGCGTCTGAACCAGATCGATCAGTTCGACCCCAAGTTCAGCCCGGACGGAGGGGAAGCTGACGGCGTGACGGCGCAGTTCGGCCTCGACCGGCGGCTGGCTAAACACCATGCTCGGCGTATAGCCGAGCGGGTACGGCTTGGAGACCATGTCGATGCGGCGGATCAACTGGCCGTCCGCGCCGAAATGTTCGGAGGCGGTGAAGGGTTCAACGTAAGGCGAGATCGCCGCCGCCAAACCCATATTGTCGAAATGCCGAAATATCTCGTGATCGAGCGCGATGGCGCGCGGCTTGTCGTAGATGCCGGTGAGCCGGTCGATCACCAGTGTGCGATGGCCAAGGCGGCCAAGCATGCCAGTGGCAACCGCGCCGGTCGGCCCGAAACCAGCGACCAGTACATCGTAATCGGCGGCGATAGAGAACGTTGTCATGCCCGCTCACCTGCGACGGTCTGTGGACCGAAAGGCACCGACAGTTGGGCTTTCTTGCAGTGCTCGCTCTTGGGCGGGGCGATGCCCCATTGGTCGGTTCGTCCCGGCGGCCAGATCCATTCGCTCGGGCCCTTCGCGCGGTAGCTGTCGTCGATCTGCAGCACTTCGGCGGTGTATTCGATGACGACGCCGGTCTGATCGACGAAATAGGCGAACACGTTGTCGCCTGGCCCATGTCGACCGACCCCCCACTCGATCGGATAGCCGTGATCGACCATGCGGCCGGAGCCGCGCATCACCGACTCCAAGTCGGGCATGAGAAAGGCGACATGGTTGAGGCCGTTGACCGGGGCCTCAGCGAGAACGACGGCGTGATGATCGCTGTTGCAGCACAGGAAGGCCATCAGCTTCGAACGGTCCGACAGCCGAAACCCGAGGACCTCCTGGTAGAAGGTTGAAAGCTGTTCGATGTCGGCGCTGTTGAGATTCACGTGCGCCAGCCGTTCCGCCCGGTCCGCGATGACGCGCGCCGTCTTGTTGCGATCACCGTGGACGAGCTCCACGCAGCATCCCTGCGGCTCGCGGACCACGAAGCTCTCGCCGCCTGATGGCGCATGTGATGGGCCAGGCGGGCTCACCACCTTGCAACCGGCTTGCTGCGCGCGCGCGAACAGGCGGTGCAGGTCCTCTCGCGAGCGGGTGCGGAAACTGACCTTGCGCAGGGATGGCCGATCGCCAGGCGTGAGTTCGAGGACGTGGAAGTCCTTGCCGGTCGCGGCGAGATAGACTGTGCCGTCGACTTCCGCGGCAAAGTCGAGTCCCCAGACCTTCGTATAGAAATCGACTGAGCCGCTCGGTTGCGGCGTTGCGATTTCGACGCTGCGCAGGGCCGCGACCGGAAAATCGGACATCGGGCTTCCTCATCAAGGTAAGGGCGCACACCGGTGCAGCTTCGACGCGGATCGCCACGGAACCTGTTGCCATCTGGTGAAAGTATATTGTATATAAAAGTTATCGTAAAGAAATAATTTATAAATTATTGGTCAAGCGTTAGCGGGTATACAAAAAATGCA
>Ga0137409_10008019_pt1 | contig 10806 bp, 4 predicted proteins | sample CZODoug1_16funga_FD_122059 | JGI IMG/M metagenome (GOLD analysis project Ga0137409, IMG submission 122059) | Vadose zone soil fungal communities from Angelo Coast Range Reserve, California, USA - CZODoug1_16fungal (Hybrid Assembly) | ecosystem: Environmental > Terrestrial > Soil > Vadose zone... | reverse complement strand
GCTCCAGCAGCGTGTCGAGGATCTCGGTCAACGAGCGCCCGCGGCCGATCGCGCGCACCGCCTCGGCAAGACGTTCGCCCGCGTCGGCGTCGACGACCCGTTCGTCGCGGGCGGCGGCAACCGCAGCCTCGATTGCCATCTGCGTCTCCTGCTCGGCCTGTTCCCGTGCTTCAGCGATGCCCTGACGGCGGCCTTCTTCGCGGCCGAGCGCGAGCCCCTCATCGAGTCCCTGCTGCCGCGCGGCCTCGACGGCGACGTCGCTCATGCCGGCGACGCGTGCCTGTTCGGCGCGGACTTCAGACGCCGCGCGGTCCCGTTCGGCAACGGCCGACGCGGTGTGCGCCTCGACAGCGCGCTGAACCTGACGGTCGATTTCACCGCGCAGCTGATCGGTGAGCGTCTCGAAGGTTTGCCTGAGCTGTTCTTCAATCGTCATGAAGCTGGTCCGCCGGTAAAACATTCGGGCGTGGGCGCCGAGCCGAACCGCGCACAGCGGGGAATCGCGCAAAAGCTGGGACTAGCATTATGCGGGTCGCACGACGGACAAGTCAAGCCTGGCCCAGCCCAACAACTCCAACAGACAGAATCATTTGACGGCAGCCCGCGCTCGCTCGTAGAATGAGAGTCTCCTCGGGGGGGCGACTAGTTTCGACGGGGGTTGATAATCGAAGGATGCGTTGCCGAGCTCCACTGACTCGTAAATCCGGTGGAAAACCACAACTGCGAATACGCAGCTCGCTCTCGCAGCTTAATAACCTGTGAGCGTTCGCCCAGGCCAACCTACGGGCCGGGGACCGAACGTCATTTAGTAGGCTGGTCGTCGCCGGTTGTCTCGGACGGCGACGATGAGATTTCTCGAGGCTAGTCTCTGGCGGTTTCCGTCGTTCCTTCACGCCAGGGGCGAACATTCAGGAACGGCTATGCAACGTAGCATGCCTTCGGTTTTACGCCTTCGGACGGGGGTGCGAATCCCCCCGCCTCCACCATTCAACTCGCGACGTCCTCTTTACCCGGCCTTCGCACCCGCCGTGACGTCGCGCTCCTGCGCGTCCTGCGGGCGCGTGATCAGGCGGAAATGCTGAAAGGGAACGTGACAGTCGTGCTTCTGCAGGAAATTGAGAAACCGTTTGTAATCGCTCGGGGGGAAGTTGAACAGCGGAGCGATGAGCCGATAGTTGCCCTTCGTGCACTCGAGACCGCGGCGAACGATCGCGCGGACCGTTTCTCGCGTCAAGTCGCGGGACATGAACGGCGCGAACACAACTGTCCAGAACGATTCTCCATTGCACGTCATCCGGTCGTACAGGACATCGACGATCGATGGCGCCGTCGAGACGACGCCAACCGTCATTTTCGTCACGGAGCGACGGGCGGCAATTTGCGCCGGCAGCTCGCGCGCGGTCAGCAGCTGTCCGGGGTAGCGCACGGCGACGCGCTCGGCGGCGTTCTTCAGCTCGCGAATGTTACCGGGCCAATGGTATGACTCGAGCAACTCGATCGCCTCTTCTGACACCTGACAGATGGGTAATCGATATTGCTCGCCCATCACGCGCAGGAAGTGCTCGAACAGGAGCTGGATGTCCTCGCGGCGTGCGCGGAGCGGCGGCATGACGAGGTGTACGACGTTCAAGCGGTAGTAGAGGTCCTCGCGGAACTCTTTCTGCTGCGTGCGCTCGAACAGGTCGCGATTGGTCGCCGCAATGATTCGAACGTCCACCGTGGCGTGGTGCCCCTCCGAGCCGATCCGCTGGATCTCACCGGACTCGAGGAATCGCAGCAGCATGCTCTGCATCCGCATGCTCATCTCACCGACCTCATCGAGCAGCACGGTGCCACGGTCGGCCGTCTCGAGCAGGCCGCGCTTGTCGCGATGCGCATCGGTGAAGCTGCCCCGCGTGTGACCGAACAGTTCCGACTCGAGCAATGTTTCAGGAACTCCGGCGCAATTGATGGTGATCAGTGGGTGCCGGCTGCGTGTGCTGCGCTGATGGATCATCTGTGCCAGCACTTCTTTCCCGACCCCGCTTTCTCCGGTAATCAATACCTTCGAGTCGCTTGGAGCGGCATACTGCGCCTCTTCAATCAGTTCCAACATGGCCCGACTACGGCCGAGAAGCGTAGGAGTCACCACACGCACACCTCGTGACGGATATCGAAATCAACCGCTATAACTCGTCTGTTGGCCAAGTAGTTTCGGCCGATGAGCTAATCGAAGTCAACAGAATTTCGGATTCATCGCGAGGGCGAATTGTCCTCTATTGACCTACCCGAGGTCAATACGTACGTTTATGTCCTAAACGTCGAACTTGAGGTGAGGTGACTCACTATGGCACAAATGAGTGCCAAAGTGTGTCGAAACGAGGCAGATCGGTAACCTGTGAGGAAAGGCGGATCTCGGTGGGGAGAGCCAGTCGGCACTGATTGACCTCAGTACCGACCGGCCACCCCGACAGTGCCTGACGTTAGAGGAGCAAGCCTATCAAACCAGCGATGAGACGCGACGGTAGCAACGCTGCGGGTTTACGCGGCGTATCCGCCTTGTCTGTCTGGCCGTCTTTCTGGCTGTCACCACCGGCATTCGGCTGGTGGTTGAACATCGCGATTCCAGACGTGCGGATTCTGGTTTCGCCTTTATGTGTAATCACGTGAGTGATGCCGGTTTTCGACCAGTCGCTCCCCACGTCTTTCAGCGTGAATTGCAGAGCGGTCACGGCATCCGAGACCGCGGTCGCCAGTTCGGGAACGTCCGCGACGAATCCCTCAGGCGGCGCGATCGAGGTGGTCAGGCCCCAGTCGCCCTCCGCGATGAGGACGAAGGGATATTGCTCCTCCGGCGACGTCCAATCCATGTACTCAGGTTCGACGATCGCAAGATAGGTCCCGAATTCCTCGATGTCTCGGCCAGGAACGCGTTTGCCGTTGAAGAGCCGCAGCTGGTGCAGCAGCACGTTCTTCTGGGTGCCGGCCCTGATGACATCGAGGGTCTTCTCCGCATAGAGAGGATCCATCGGAGCGGCCGTCTGCACATCATCGAAGCCGAGCGTTCGCCCGATCACGATGTAGTCCGTGTCGGGATGCGCGAGGGCCGGCGGCACGATGATATTCACCCTGCCCGCTGCGTCCGTCGTTCCCTCAGCGCGATAGTTTCCGATCTGCACGACCGGGCAGCCTGGGTCCACGTCGCCGGTCGCGTGGTAGCCGTCGAGACCGTCGAACACCTGCCCCCAGATCTTTGGCCGGCCGCTCACGATCAGGCCATCGGGGCAGAGGTCGCGCTTCTTGTACACCCTGACCAGGGCGTTCGCAACGGCCACCTCCCTGACCCTTGGCTTGTTGGTGTTGTCCTGGATCTCATGCGTGATGAACTGGACGCTCAACATGGCCGACGGGCCGATCACCTGCGACATCGTCGCCGAGGTGCTGCCAATGTAGCTCGAGCTGCCGGCGTAGACGGCCGTTATCGGGTGACTGCCGACAGCAAGCGACGAGGTCTTGCACGTTGCGATCGGGGCCATGAGCGAGCTCCCCGTGCCGCACGTGAGCGTGTTCGCCCCGTCCTTGAACGCGACGGCTCCGGTCGCTGCGGCTGGCGTGATCGTCGCGGTCAGCGTGATCGGCACGCCGAAGAGCGACGGGTTGTTACTGGACGCAAGAGTGGTCGTCGTGCCGCCACGCGCGACGTTGATTGTGAACGTCTGGGTCGCGCTCGTGTCCACGCCTCCATTCGCTGTGAGACCGTTGTCCTTGATCGCCGCGGCGACGGTTGCCGTGCCGGCCACATTGAGCGACGGCGTGTAAGTCAACGTCCCGTTTGGTGCAATCGCCGGCTGAGCCGAGAACAGCGACGCATTGGTATTGCTGACGATGACGAACGAGAGCGTCTGCGACGCTTCGTTCGCCGGCCCCGCGCTCATCGCGGTGGCCCATCCGGCAACCGTCTGCGCGCCCGCGTTCACGAGCACGGCCTGGTCTGCACCCCCGGTGAAGCTCGGGGCGTCGTTCACCGGGTTGACCGTGACGGCCATCGTGGCTGACGTTGAATCGACGGTCCCGTCGTTCACTTTGAATGTAAAGGTGTCGGAGCCATTGGCGTTTGCGATCGGCGTGTAGGTGAATGCACCGGTAGCCGGGTTGGTGATTGCGGCCGAGCCGATGCTCCCGTTGGTGACGATGCTGTAGATGAGAGCGTTGCCGTCCGCGTCGGTTGCACTCAGCGTCCCGCTCGCCGGCGTGTCCTCGTTGGTCGTGAGCGCGCCGTTGCTCGCCACAGGCGGTTGGTTGGCTGCGCCCACGATAATCGTGACAGTGGCCGAGCTCGCGTTGATGTTGTTGGTCGCGCTATACGTGAAGCTGTCCGTTCCCCCGAAGCCCGCTGCGGGAGTGTAGGTGAACGAGCCGCTCATGTTGAGCGTCAGCGTGCCGTGTAATGGCCCGCTTGTGACTGCCGCCCTCAGGGGCTTCGCGCCTGAGTCGTTGCCGAGCACGCCGGGGGCGAGAACCTGGAGTGCCGCACCGGCTACCTGAGGCATGCTGTACGAATCGTCTCTGGCAATCGCGGGTCCGCTCGATCCGGTTCCAAGCCCTGATGGCGGCGTGACGCTGATCATGACGTCGCTCAGTTCGGGCGTCGCATTCGCGTCGGACGTCGACAGCGTCGCCCGGTACTGGACGTAGCGTGATGTCGCACTGAAAGGACCCGAAGCCGCGACAGCCGCGCACGTCGGACTCGCCAGGGCGCCGCTTGCCAGCGTGTCGCTCGTGCACACGGTGATTGCTACGCTCGAGCCAGGCGGCGTTGCGCTCGTCCATTGAACCCACTGCCACTGCACAGAGGACCCTGCGTCGAACACACGCGACACAAACGAGCCTGTGGCCGCGTACGGCGACTGCCGGACCCAATCGACAACGACGTTCCCGCTGAAGGCGTTGAAGTCGCTTGCGGCCACCGGCCGCATCAGGCCGCCAATCGCCACCGCATGTGTGGCGACCTGCACGCCGTCGACATAGTAGAGGACCTGTGCCGGCTGCCAGTCGATGCGGTACCGGTGCGGCGAGTTGAGGAAGGCGCTCCCTAGATTTGTCCTGGTCTCGGAGGCGTTGAGCGTGCCCGTCCGCACTCCGAGCGAACTTCCTGAGTGTTCCGCGCCATTAGCGTCGGTCCAGGTTGTGCTGAACAGCGCGATGGGCTCACCTCCAGCCGCCAGCGCCTGACCGAATCCAGAGTGCTGGAACGGATCGCCGGTAAACGTTGCGACGAACTCGAGCGAGTGGCCAGGACCGACATTGAACTGATCCTGACACACGCCGTTGACGTCGACGGCGCAGGTCGCGACGCGCGCGCCATCCACGGTGATCCGCCCGCCCCCGACGACAGCGGTGCCGCCGAGACTCCAGATGTTCGCCGACCAGCCCGACGGCAGCGTGCTGCCGGAGAATTCGGTGCCGGTCGCCGGCGCGAGAATCACCTCACCGTCGTCTGTCTCCGAGACATAGCTGCCGGCTGGGCTGCCGGCGCCGAAGTTCGCTGACGTCATATCGCGAAGGGTTGGCCCAGGCATACTGAAACTGGGCGCTCCCGGATACGCCGTCACGGAGTTGCCGGCGCGGTCGGTTGATCTGAGCCGATAGAAGTACTGCGTGAACGCGGCCAGACCGGTCAACCTCACCTTGTGCGACGTGACGAATGCCGGGTCGGAGACGGTGCTGGTCTGGGAGGCTGGGAATGATGCGTTTGTCGAGTAATCGAGCGTCGTGGTTGACGCCTCGTCAGTACTCCAGGCGATGGTCGCGACGGCATTGTCAATCGGAGTCGCAAGTACCGCCGAGACTGCCGGCGGAGTGGTATCCACGACGGCCGGCGCGAACACGACATCCACCCAGTAGTTTGTCGCGTTGAACGTCGTCGTCGGAAATGCGCTTCCGCCGTAGACGTACGCGCCATTGCCACCGCTCGTGTTGGACGGTAGCGCGTGCAGCGGCGGCGCATCGACGCCGAGGCTGGTGAAGTATGCGGGGTCAGCCGCATAGTTCCCGGCGTTGGTGTGATACGACACGACATACGTCGTGTTGGCGGCGATGGCGACCGGCGCGCCGAAGAGGACCTGCTGCCATCCGGGAACCGCATCCGTTTCGACGAAGGTCGCCGTTGCGAGCTGAGTGCCGGTACTCGTCCACAGGTTGCCGATGTGGGTGCCGGTGTTGTTCGGACCTCGGTAAAACCGCACGCCGCTGATATTGCCGCTGATGTCGCTGCGGAATTTCAAGCCGAGCTCAACCGGGCTGGGATCATCGACGCTGGCGACGGAGGGAACCGTTGTGTTCGGCCAGATGCTGGGGCACGGACAGGTGCCGGCGTCGACGGTGACGGACACGCCAGCGCCTGGCGTCTCGATGTTGCCGCTGTCGTCGATCGCACGGCTTCTGATCGACACCTGCCCCAGCGGGCCAGGTACCCAGCCGTAGCTCCAGTTCGCGCCACCCTGAGCCGCGCTCCACGTTGTGCCGCCATCCACCGACACTTCGACGCCTGCCACGACTCCGCCGCCGCTGTCGGCTGCGGTCCCAACGATCGTCAAGCGAGTACCGCTTCCGACCGTTCCACCGGTGACGGGCGACGTGATGATGGAAGTCGGCGCGGCGACATCCGTCGACCCGACGGAGGCGATCAGGCCGCTCTGAAGCGACGTGAGCTCGGGTTGCACTCCCATGTCTGCCAGCAGGTTCACCGTCGCCTGCTGCATCGCCAGATCGGTCGTGTGTGACACGGGGCTTTGACCGTGATCGTCGTGTATGCCGTCCAAGCCCCACGACCACTGCACCGTGCCGGCGCCAAAGACCCGTGCGCCGCTGCTGTGACGATAAAGGGTCAGAGTGTGCGTCGCCGTTCCTGTGCCCGTCGTCGCACCGAAGTCGACGATTTTCTCGACGCCATTGACCGTCGTAGACGAGAGGTGAATGATGCCGGCGGGGCGGGCGCCGTTGTCCAGGTCCTCGTCCCACTCATAGCCGAGCGATGCGGGAGCCAACGTCGTGCCGCCGGAGGTCGGAACGCGCGTGTTACGCCAGAAGCGCAGGCTCGCCATGGAGGCGGGCACGGTGATGGCAGCCGTGCCGGAATTGACTGTCCAGATGCTGCCCATCACGCCGTTCTCGGGGCGGCCGGAGTCGGCGACCGGCGGACCGAAGCGCGTGTCGCGCCACGTGCTGGTCGAAACGCTCGGCATCGGATCCAGCTTGACGCCCGCAAGCGTGTCCTTGTAACTCACGAGGGTGCGATACTGTGTGGCCGTGCCGTCGATGCTCGCCTCGTAGCGCGTCTTCCAGTACATTTCGTTGCCGCTGAAGAACGCGAGGCTCACGCCTGCGCCGCGTGCTGCTTCCACGCTGGCGCGCTGTCCAGCCGACCAGTATTCGTCGTGGCCGGACGAGACAAACACCTTCGGCTTTCGCGCACCGATCAGATCGCCGGCGCGGCGATCGGTGTCGACACCGGACTGGTACTTCACGTCGTATCCGTTCGCCTCGAGCCACCGGACCATCGGGTATTCGGCGGCGAACAGCCAGCTTTGAGCATCATGTCCGCGCGTGTCGATCGGCCGGTTGTAGCTCACCTTCGCCGAGCGACTCGAACAGGAGTTCGCGTACGAGCTGCCCGCGTTGCTGATCGGGCCGCCGCAGTACAGGCTCCCGGTGCCGTACCGGTTGTATGCCTGCCACGTGGTGTCGGAGGTCTGCACGACCACGTCGGCTTGACGCGTGTCGTCGCGCACGACGAAGACGATGTGGCTCGAGCCTCCGGTGTCGAGGCGAACCAGCTTGGCGATGTAAATGCCCGATACCTGCCCCGCCGTCGACCACGAGGCCGACGGGGCCCAGTTGCCGCAGTCGAACAGACCGGTGGTCGACTCGGTCGCGCACGTCACGCCCTGGTTCTGCGGCTGGCCGAACGGCCCCAGCGTTGTGATCTTTCGCGCGCCCAGACCACCGTAGTATCCGAGGCGGTAGATGTCGATCCGGTAGTTCGTCGAGTCAGTCTGGATTTTGAAGCCGACCGTCAGGCCGGCGTTGACGCTGATGTCGGTGGCGAATCCCTGAATCGACGGATCGCCTGCGCCAGCAATGTCCCATTCCGATTGTGGGTTGCCAGGTTTCTGATTCTCCAACTTGATCGTCGTGTTCGTCTGCGCATGCGCAGTACGCCACGAATCGTGACCTCCGACGACGAGCGCCACGACAATGGCGACGATCAGTTGAACGGGCTTGCGGGTCGCGACGCGCTGAAGAGTTTTTATGATCATAATTAGGAATCCACTGCCACCTGTCGCGCGCTCGCATACACACGTATCGCGCATGCACAAGCGCCGTAAGCTCGGGTCGGGTCTGGTCTGGTCTGGTTTACGCGGCGATCGTCGCGTCGAGCGTGATCGCGTTCAGCGAGAGACGGTTGGCGCTGCCGGCAACTATCCGGCCCCGTCGAACACGACGAGCCGCAGGCTGCCGTCGTAGGCCCTGCACGTCGCCAACAGATTGCCTGTTGGCGCCTTCAAGAACGCGGTTGTCGCGGAGATTCGGGAAGAGATTTGCGGAGCACGGCTGCCAGCGTCACAGGGCTGTGCGCGACAGCCGGCGGGCACCCCAGGGCTCGCCAGCTTTTTTTGATCCCACAACGGTAGCCGGCGCCCCTCCCCCACAAGAAGATGCTCGAAGAGCATCTTGCATGTGGGCCGCTGCACTGAAAACGTCAATTGCCGCTATCACCCTGAACGACAAAGACAATTTGACTGGAAGCCAAGGTGTCGGCGCGCTGGAGCAGCGCGATGTAAATTCCGGGAACCGCATTGGCCGGCACCGCCCATGACGCCGATTCCGACCAGTTGCTGCAGTCGACGAGCCCAGCGTCCTGACTGGCGAGACACGGCGGCTGTACCTGTGGTGCCGGCGGATTCAGCACACTGGCCACGGGTTGTGTTCCGGCGACGCCGTTTTGGTCGAGCAAATAGATCGTGATGCTGTACGCCGGCGCATCTGTTTCGATTTTGAAATGCACCGTCTGCCCGCGAATGATGCTCAGCTCTGTCGTGTACCCCTGAAGATTCGGCGAGCGGGTGTCAGCTGCAGCCGACGCTCGGGCGCCGGCGCCAACGCCGCACGTGACGAGGACGGCACAGGTCGCGACGAGCATCCGGACAACACGTGAACGCCTACTGATCTGACCGGTCGGCTGTGTGGTCATCATATGGAATCTCCGCTCGAAAAACATCAGCTCCACCGCTCTGGAAGCGTTCATCGGTAGGCCACCGTGATGTCGTTGACGACCGAGGTCTGTCCCGGTTTCGTCGTTGTTTCCTGAATCATGAACTGCAAGTAGCGCGACAGGCCCGAGAGCGCGGCGCCAGGGCCGGACACCGTCGTGAACGCCGTCCACGTTGCGTCGGGAGTCGGTGTATTCCCGGTCCGATAGCTCACGGCAGCACTGGTTCCCGCCGGCGTGGCGGCGGTCCACGTGGCGTTCATCCACGTGGCGCTGAAGCCTGCGTCGAAGACCCGCGAGGTGTATGTCCCGGACGCGGAGTACGGCGTCAACCGTATCCAATCGACGACGAGCTTGCCAGCGTCCATCCGCTGCCAGTCGCTCATGAGCACGGGCATCTTTACCAGCGGTGGGAATATGACGTTGTGTGTCGCCACGATGACCCCATCAATCGAGTACACGATGTTCGTGGCGTTCCAATCCACGCGGAACTTATGCGGTTGGTTGGACCAGTTCCCTGGGATCAACGTTTCGACAACAGGCAACGTGACGGTGCGCGCATAAAGCGAGACGGTCGCACCGGTCGTTTTCGTGTTGAAGTGCGCCAGCAACAAGCCAAGACTCTGATCTGGCTCGTTGAACAGGGTTGCGGAGAACTCGAGCGAGCGGCCGGCTCCGTATAGGGTTGCGCTGACGACCTGCGAGCCTTGGAGCGTCAGGACGTCGTTTGCGACGACTGTCGTGCCTCTTGTGATATTCGCCGTCGAGATCCAGCCGGCGGGTAACGCCGTGCCCGAGAACTCGGTGGCGAGCGTCGGCAAGGACGGGAGTGATGTCTTTGAATTGAATCCCAGCTTTTGGAAAATCGGGAATGTTCCGAATCGCGCGTTCGATTTCTTTGGCCGAAGGGTGGGTCTGGGTCATGAGCTAGTGAGTAGTTGGTTTGTGCAGTTAAGACGATGGGGCGGAGTGTACAGAAGGCGATTGGAGCCGAAAGGAAAATTGATTGCGAACGGGGTAGGGCGATCAGTCGATTCAAGGAACCGTCGATTAGAGCTTTGTCGTCTCCATTTTCTCGATCATTTTGCGCAGTTTCTTGAGCGCAATATTCTGAATCTGGCGGACGCGTTCGCGAGTGACTCCGAACTTTTGGCCGACTTCCTCGAGGGTTTTCTGCGACCCGCCATCCAGACCGAAGCGGGAGCGGAGAATGGTGGCTTCGCGTGGATCGAGTGTCTTGACCATTTCCTGGAGCATACGCGTGACCGTTTTTTCTTCGAGCTGCTCGTAAGGAGTGTCCGCGCTCTCGTCCTGAACGACCTCGGCGAAATTGTTGGAGTCCTCGTCGCCGATGGGGGCGTCGAGCGAAGCGGGGCGGATCGCGGCGGTGCGGAGCTGGGCCACGCGGGACGCGGTCATGCCCATTTCATCGGCCAGTTCCTCATCGGTGGGTTCACGCCGCAACATCTCGTGCAGCTTCATCGCCACCCGCCTCATTTTGGAGATTTTATCGACCAGGTGGACCGGAAGGCGGATGGTCTTGGACTGGTTGGCGA
>Ga0137409_10008018_pt1 | contig 10806 bp, 10 predicted proteins | sample CZODoug1_16funga_FD_122059 | JGI IMG/M metagenome (GOLD analysis project Ga0137409, IMG submission 122059) | Vadose zone soil fungal communities from Angelo Coast Range Reserve, California, USA - CZODoug1_16fungal (Hybrid Assembly) | ecosystem: Environmental > Terrestrial > Soil > Vadose zone... | reverse complement strand
CGAGGCGGACGGCTGGTTCACACCGGAAACCGGTCGTTCATCGACCTCGCGGAAGAGCGAAGAGGTCGAAGACTAGCGAAGGTCCGCTACTCGCGGCAGCGAAACGACGCTCCCGACCCTTCAGCGACATCCGCTGCCCGGATCGCGTCGCCACAAAGCCGCTGCTCGGCCCCATGCACGGCTACCCGAAGACACGATCAACGTTCTGGACACTCAACACATCCAGCACATCGTCCGACTCGCCGGCATCAATGCACCCGAGCGAAAGCAGCCGTTCAGTGAGGTTGCACACCAGCATCTAGCGGCGCTGGTGTTGCTCCGCGACGTCGTCGTTGACTGACACAAGCGAGACCGCTATCGACCGCCTGGTCGGCGTCGTGTGTTCGTCGGCGATGCCGATGCCGGTCTCGACCAAGTGCGCGCTAGCATGGCACTACCTTGCCTATGCGCGAGAGCAGTCGCCTAGAGATCGTGCAGCCTACGGTGCGGCCGAGCAGTCAGCACGACAGGAGCATGCGGGCCTATGGCGCGATGCCGACCCTGCCCGTCGGGATAGACGAACGGCACCTTGCGCGCGCGATCGTCGATGAAGAAATCGAACGGATTGATCGCGTTGATCTCGACCGCGAGCTCGACCAGCGGCTGATAGCTCTCGATCCGCGCGCGCGTGTGATCGGCCGGCCGCAACCGGATCAGCTGCGGGCCTAGCAGCGCCGGTCTCGGATAGTGGTAGCGGCTGCGATGCTGGACGACGACGCGCACGCAGCGTTCTTACCACCTACCCGCGCCAGGGGGTGATGCGCGGTAACCATCGCCTCACATTCGCCCGGTAGCGCTTGTACTCGTCGGCGAACTGCTCGCCCAGCGCAGGCTCTTCGTAGGCGACAACGAACAAGAAGAATCCGGCCCACACGATCGCGCCGTACTCCAGCACCGTGACGCTCCCGAACAGGAGGCCCTGGCCGGCGATCAACGCCGTGACTGCGACGTACATCGGATTGCGGACGTAGCGATAGAACCCGGTGACGACGAGGCGCTTGGGAGGCATCACGGGCGCCGGTGTGCCGAGGCCCTGCAACGCGAAGCGAGCGAACGAATCGAGCAAGATGGGCAACCCGGCGACGATCAGGGCGGCGCCGAGCACGCGCGCGATCGGGAATAGCGGAGGCGCGAAGTGCCAGTGCGTGAGGTACCAAGGGACGTACACGGCGAGCGTGCCCGGAGCGATGACCAGGAAGATCGCGGAACCGATGATCGCGGCGGCGCGCTGCACGATTGGAGCATACTCAACGCCGCCGCGAATCGTGCGGATTGGGCGAGCGCTGGCGTCGCGTGATGTCCTGCGCGAGGTGCTTGTTGCGTTCGAGCCAGCGATTGAGGTCGCGCGCGACCACGTCCGAGGGATGCGCGAACAACCATCTGGAAAACCAGATCCGTCCCTGGGCCATGGGAAGAAAAGCATGGCTGTTCTGCGGCAGCGAACTCGCCGGTCAGCGCGCTGCCATCGTGGTGAGCTTGCTGCAGTCGGCCAAGCTCAACGGGCACGACCCGCATGCCTACCTCAGGGACGTGCGCGAGCGCCTGCCCTCGCATCCGGCAAGCCGGATCGGCGACCTGTTGCCGCATCGCTGGCAGCGGAACTGAAAGCCCACGACCCTACGCAAGCGCGCGCTGCGGTCAATGGTGGCACGGCCACCCGCTTACACCCGAAGGGAAGTCTCGCTGACGCTGCTGGCGATGGCGGGCCCGTGGAGTGTGGTGCGCCGGCGCGTCGCGAGCTGCTGCCCTTGCACGTGTGCTGCGCGACGGCATCCGTTGGACGCCGAGTCCGTGTCAGGTTGCCGCCAGACTCACCTTGCTCGAGCGGTGCAACGCGAAGCCGATCTGCACGATGCCCGCCGCCAGCCCGAGCGACACGCCGACGCATGGAGCCAACAGTCACGAGGCAGCTCCACGATGCGTTCAAGAGCACGCTCGACGATCCCGCCGTTCTGGCAAGCCTCGAAAAGTACGACCAGCCAGTCAAATACATGAACACTGATGACTACACACGATTCCAGCGTGAGCAGTTCGTAAAAGAAAGGGCAATCATCGAGCGGCTCGGCCTGCTGCTCAAGACCTGATTGCCTCAGGACGCGGCGAAGGCCGGACCGCGCGCTCCCCTTAGAAGCGCGCCGTCGATGTCATGGATTGCGGCAAGAGGCGATCGGATCGAGGTGCGCGCATTTAACTAAGCAGGCCGCGCGCGATCCGCAGATCGGGTGAGCTCTCGTCTCCGGCGGCGACCACATGCGGACGAAGCAGTCGGTCAGCTTCGTCTGGCCTTCCCGTATCGATCAGGTGGCGGGCGAGCGCGATGGCCGCCTTTACCTGACCCGACTTCACGCCCTGCGAGCGGGCGAGATCGATCGCCGCGAGCCAGCTCCTGGCGGCCTCGGCAGACTGTCCCGCAGCCGCGAGCGCATGGCCCCGCGTCGTCAGGAGGTCCGGCATGCGAATGAGGTCGCCGCCGGTCTGGATCATGCGCTCTACCTGGTCGCACATGGAGATCGCGGCCGAATGCAGCGACAACTGAGAGAGCCCCCGTGCCATGGCGGTCAGGGCCATGCTCGTCCTCATCCGGTATCGATAGGCGTGCAAGATCTCGAGGGCGGTTCGGATGCGTTCGACGCCCTCGGCCACACGCCCGCGTGTGATTAGCATCTGCCCACGGGCGACATCAGCAGCGCGTTGATAGGGGATAAGCGAGTGTTGCTTGGCGACGCGTTCGAGCGTTTCCAGCATGGCCTCGAAACGCTCGGCGTCATCTGCATAGCTGAATACGGTACCTGCCAACGTAAGTGCTATGCAGTGCGTGACCGCGTGTCCCAAGCTGCGCGCCTTCGCGATGGCGTCTTCTGCCGCGGGAATCGCTGCCGCGTAGCTTCCGGTCAACCAGAGCGTGCGGGCGATGCCGCACAGGGCACGAATCTGGGGTTCGAAGCCTACCTTCGAGGCGATATCGACCCGCGGAGTCGTTGCGAAGGCCGAAGCCCGCTCGAAGTACGGCATCGCCTCGCCGACACTGCCGACAAGGTGCAAGGCGATGCCCATGAGTGAGTCGACGATGGTGTGCGAATCGGGGTCGTCGACTTCGACCAGCAACGACTGGGCCTTGCGGGCGACCGAAAGGGCATCGGTATACCGACCATCCCAGTGGAGCAGCACCGCATAGCCGTTGAGCAAGTGCAGTGTCTCCTTGAAGTCCTGCAGCTGCTCGGCGACCTCGATGCTCCTGCGGAAGGCCCGTACGGCGCCGTCGCCGTCGCCTCCGGTGAACATCAGTGACTGGCCGAGTGAGCCTTGCAGTCGGGACTCGAGCGCCGACCCGACGTGCGCGGGGGATAGCTTCGACAACGCGGCTTGCGCCCAGCGCGCGCAGTCGGCCAGCCGGGACTGTTGCAGCAGCAGCTGACAGAAGGAAGCCGCCAACGTCACCGCCTCGGCAAGCCGTCCTTCCTGGCTCATGTACCGCTCGAGGGCAGCCCGGACGTTCGGCAACTCTTCGCCAACCAGATCGTCCGCACCCGCGTTCGTCAGATGGACCTGCTGGTTCGCCCAGACCGCAACGGAATCGGCGAACCGGTCGGAAAGCGCCAGGTCCTCGCCGTCCTCCATCACCTTCTTCCAGAAATACGACTTGGTCGTGTCGAGGAGCCCATATCGCAACGTCGCTCCCCCGGCGTCGACGTTGACGAGCGACTTCGAGACCAACCCCGCCAGCAGCTCGATCGCCAGGGGCTTTTCGAGGTCGAAGCAGCAGATCTCGAGCGCGGCATCCAGGGAGAAGCTGCCCGCGAATACGGAGAGACGACGCGCGAGGCGCCGCTCGTCTTCTCCCAGGAGCCTGTAGCTCCAGTCGAGTGTCGCTCCCAGCGTCTGCTGGCGGGGCGCCGCCGTTCGCCGCCCCCGCCACATGAGACGAACGCTCGCGTCGAAGTGCGACGTGATGGCGCGAAGGCCGAGGGCCTCGATCCGGCCCGCCGCGAGCTCGATGGCGAGCGCGATGCCATCCAGCTCACGGCACAGCTGCGACGCAAGGGCCGCATCGGCGTCCTTCAGCTCGAACCCGGTGGCGCCTGCGGCCGCCCGGTCGACGAAGAGCCTCACCGCCGGATATGCAAGCGCTGCCTCGGCGGTCTTGCCATCACCTTCGGGCGGATAGGCCAGCGCCTGAAGTCGGTGGACAACCTCTCCCTCCGCGCGCAGCGCTTCGCGGCTTGTCGCGAGGATGCGGACAAAGGGGCAGCTCCGGACCAACCATTCCGCAAGCTCTGCAGCCGCCGAGATCACGTGCTCGCAGCCATCGAGCACCAGAAGCACCGGACGTCCGGCCAGATGAGTGGCGAGCGCCTGAAGATCTGCGATGGCGTTGCGTAACCCGATGGCGGCGGCCACTGCTGGGCGCACCATCTCGACGGTCGAGACTAGGCCGAGGTCGATGAACCGGACGTTGCCTTCGAAGTGCTCTGCGGCGGCCTGCGCGCATGCGATGGCCACCGTTGTCTTGCCAATTCCGCCTGTGCCGACGATGGAGATGAAGCGGCGCTGCAGCAAGCCGGCAACAATGGTCTGCACGTCCTGATCGCGGCCGACGATCGCCGTGGCCAACGCCGGCAGCTGCTTGACGCTGCTCGCGGCACCGGCCTCCACGTCGTCCTGCCGGCGCTCGACAGGCGCGACAAACGTGTAGCCCTTGTTTGCCGTATTGACGATATAGCGTTGCCCGCGCTCGCCATCCCCGAGCGCCTTGCGGACCACGAACATGTGGAAGCGAAGGCTGCCCTCGTCGACGACGACGCCCTTCCACACGCGAGAAATGAGGTCCTTCTTGCTGACGACGGCGCCAGCGTTCTCGACCAACGCGATCAGGAGGTCCAGGGCTCTTCCACCGAGCTTCACCGGAGCGCCCTGCCGTTGTAGCAACCGCGCTTCGGGAGAGAGCAGGAACGGGCCGAAGGCGGTCCGCCAGCTGATCGATGGAGCGGGAGCGCGCATCGCAGGGTAACGGCAGTGGACTTCGGCGGAAGTCTACCGTTACGGAGCTCGCGGCCCCCGGGCTGATGGGAGAGCCGATGATCGGGTGAACCTCGGTGTCCGGGTGTTAGATCTCGTTAGGCGCGGGCCGGCGCGCCGTTGGTTCGGGATGACGGACCGATACGTAAGAGGTAGGTTCTATGGGAGACGAAATCCTGCGTGCGGGAGCCGACCATGAGTCTGTGCTCGATACCGACCTCCGGTGTGGGCCGCCAACCTAACCTCTGGAGCTACCGATGAACCTGAAGAACAACCCCCTTCTGACTACCGTGTTCGCGACCACGCTCTCCGTCGTCGCCGCGGGTCCGGCGGCGCAAGCCGCTAGCACGCGCATCAACAACGTGGTGCTGGGCAGCGTCAGCGAGACTTCCCTTCGGGTAGCCGTGCATGGGGTCGAGCGGCGGCTTTGTGGCGACGCGATCCGGGCAGCGGATGTCGCTGAAGGGTCGGGAGTTCCAGTTGGAGCCCTTGGACAGCAGACGCTCGGGTGATCAGCTCCCGAGCCACGGGCAATGTCCGCAGCACCTTTTAGACCGGTCGTAGGGACCGCCTAGCCACCAGCGCCCGAATGACCGCAAGGTGGTCGACACGGTGAGTCGAGGTGGCGCGGACCACTGACTGGAACCGCTGCACCGCTGTCGTTCGCACCGCAGGATCGGATGACAGCAACGGGTCGAATTGGGACTTTCGATGAAGTCCGCTTCGATCGGCATCACTCCGTGCGTCCCAGCGACAGGCCCAGAAACTTTGCGACCCGGTGTGGCACTCTAACTGCAGGTGTGCAGCATCGGCCGGCGCGCTGTTCGAAGCGGTGTCCCATTCGCAACGCGCAGCACGGTGCACGTTGCTTGGCGGCGCAAGACGAGGTTCGCCTCGCTAACCAAGCGGCCGACGTCAGCACTTGCATAGTGACCAGCAATCGAGCGATCGGCATGTCCGAGTAGCGCGGCGCGATCCTCAGCGGACACGCCGGCGGCGCGCAGGCGACAAGCGAAGGTGTGCCGCAGATCATGCACCCGGACCAGATTCAATCGTGCCTCGCGCCGCGCACGCTGCCAGGCGTTGTTGTTCATCGTCTCGATCGCCCGCCCGCGAAATGGAAAAACCCACGTGGAATGCACGCCACGTTGAGCTTGCACGATCGACCACGCCGCGTCGTTAAGGATCACGACATGTGAGCGCCTTGACTTGAAGGCCTCCAGCGGAATCACAAAGACGCTACGGCCGACCTCCGGCACGGCGACTTCCCAGTTCCACTGCAACCCACAGACGTTGCTGTCACGCAGCCCTGTGTTAACCGCGAACAAGGCCATGCGCTGCAGGTGCACCGGTAGCCGCGGGAACAGATCGTCTTGTTCCTCCCAGGTGATTGGATATGGCAGCCGCCGTGATTCGGGCAGCATCGTGATCATCGGGGGGAGGGTGCTCAGCCAGGGAAAACCGTCATCATCCCGGTAGGAGCGCGCTGAGCGATTCAGGATCGTACGCACCACTTCCAAGCTGCGATTGACGGTGGTCGGGCTCGCGCCCTCGGCGAGGCGTGCCGCGATGAAAGGCGCCAGCGTGGCATCGTGGATCTGGTGTGGCTCAAGGGTGCCGAGATGCCGCATCAGCAATCCGACGTGTACGCGAATCGTTTCAATGCTGTTCTTGTCGCGCGACTGAGCCAGATAGCGTGCTGCGCAGTCACGGAAGAGGGGCTGCGGATGAGCGCGGCGAGCCAGGTCGAGATCGATGCGCTGGACCTCAGCGTGCAGGCGGAGTTCGGCCTTTTCCTGGGTAATTGCGCCGACGCGCATGCCGATGCGAATGCCGCGATAGCGCTTGTCGATAAAACGGCGACCGTCGATGCTGGTAATTCCGGGAGTGCGAGTCGACGCCATGAAACTCCTCCATTCGGTGCAGGGGAGGAGCATTCTTCCTGTTAGCGGAAGGCGTTGCGTTGGGACCCGCTCGCCACCAAGAAGCTTCGCGCTGCATCGAACGTCCGCCGGCGTCCGTCAGAGCCGGCGCGCAACGTGCGACCTATTTGCTAACAGCGTCGTCTTAGCGCATCGTTGAAGGGACTTTGAAGGGACCTGTACTGTGCAGGACAGTACAGTACAGAGCAGAATGAAAGGTCCGGCGGCCGCTGCGCATTGGTTAAAGAATCAAGTACTTGGTTTAGTTCAACCCTACGAACCAAGGGGTCGTGGGTTCGAATCCTGCCGGGCGCGCCACTTTTCAAAAGACTTGGCCTATCAAAACCAAGTCCTCCTCCCCACCGTGGGACCCCTGTGGGACCCTTTATCCACAGGCGCGCAGCTCCCGCCGGCGCGAATTCTCAGAAGGTCAGCCGTTCGCGACGCGCAGCACGGTGCGCGTTTCCTGTCGATTCAACACGACCTTCGCGTGCTGCATCAACGCCCGACGTCGGCGCTCGCGTGGAGCCCGCCATCGAACGATTGGCGTGCTACGGGCCGCTCCCACCGGGAGAACACGACGTGCAAATGAGGGATTACGTCGACTGACCGTCGACACCGGCACGCCCTCACGCGCAGCCGCCTTAGAGAAACTCCCCGCTTCGACCACGCACTTAGAGCGCCGTTGCGTTCTTGGTCGGTGTGCATTGGGCGTACTCGTGGATTGGTCGTTCAGCGTACCGCGAAGCCGCCGCTCGGGATTGTCGAGTGATGTCGTCACTGCCGCTTCAAATGAGTTGCGGCACGTGCTGCTGGCAAAAATCCAGGTACGCCCGGACGATCGCTGAAGGGTGACGATGCGAGGGATACAGCAGATTGACTTGCTGCTCGGGCATGGGATGTTCTGGCAACAGTGCGACCAACCGTCGCTCTCGAATCGCCGTGGCAACAAGAAATGGCGGAAGTTCGGTGACAACTTCGCCGGCGAGCGCACGGCTTCGAAGATGCGCGTAGTCATTCGTGGATAGCACCGCTTTGGGATCAAACACCCGGTCGCCCAGGCCCCATGCGCCGTTCGCATTGCCACCCGTGCTCCAGGCCGCGCAGGGAAACCGGTGCAGGGCATCGGGCGTATCTGGCAGGCCCAGTCGTTCAACCAGCAACGGACTCGCCACCAGGACGTGGCGATAGGTCACCACATGCCGCGCCACCATCGCTTCGTGGGTGATCGTGCCCACGCGCAGCGCGACATCGATGCCATCCTCGATCAGGTCGACGCGTCGCTCAGTGGTGTAGACATGGACCCGGATATCCGGATAACGCTGCCGGAAGGTCGCAAGCAATTCCCACCACGGTTCGAATGTCGGCGGCAGCGATAAGCGCAATCGCCCTTTGAGCCGCGCCTGATCACTCATCACTGCCTGTTCGCCCTCGACCAGTGCTTCGATGCCGCGACTGGCGTGCTCGTACAGCCGCGTACCGGCGTCGGTGAGTTTGGTACCACGCACGGAACGCTCCAACAGCTGCACCTTGAGCTGCTGCTCGAGCTCGCGAACCTGTCGGCTCAGTGTCGCCAGGGGAATACCAAGACGCTCGGCTGCGGCCGACAGGCTGCCGGCCTGCACCACGCTGACGAACATCTGAGCCGCGTTGAGATTCATTGAGCGCTCCTATCAATTACGAGAGGAACGTTACCAGAAATGCGTATTCCCTTCCAGAAGTGGATGGAACAGAGTCTCGCCACTGCGCTGGCATAAGCAGCGCGCCAACAAAAAGGCCAACCCGCATGAAAGCCTATGTGGTTGAACAACCCGGCGGACCGGAAGTGCTCCAGCTGCGGGACATCCCATCGCCGGAGCCCGCAGCCGACGAAGTGCAGATCCGCGTACGCGCATTCGGCCTTAATCGTGCGGAAGTCTATTGGCGCGCCGGCCAGATGGGCGCCATCACCGAACCGCGCGTGCCAGGCCTCGAGGCCGTCGGCGAGGTCATCCACGATCCCGCCGGGGTGCTCCGCACCGGCCAGCGCGTGGCCACTGCGATGGGCGGCCTGCAGTTCGGCCGCAACGGCAGCTATGCAGAACAGGTGACCGTACTGCGCAGCAATGTGGTCGCGCTGGACGGCACCGCGCTGTCGTGGGAGGACCTCGCTGCGCTTCCGGAGGCCTACCTCACCATCTGGGGCGCTCTGGACAAAAGCCTGAGGATCCAATCGGGCCAGACGCTGCTGGTTCGCGGGGCGACCTCGTCCGTAGGCTTGGCCGCCATCGCCTACGCCAAGGCTCGGGGCCTGAAGGTGATCGCGACCACGCGCTCGCAGGCTAACGCCGCACGCCTGAAAGACATGGGCGCGGACAACGTGGTTGTCGACCCAGGCGCAATTGCGGAGTCAGTCCGCAACATCGTCCCTGCGGGTGTCGACGCCGCGCTCGAAATCGTTGGCGCTTCAACGCTGCGCGACACGATCAAGACGCTGCGGCCATTCGGTGCCGTGAATGTCATCGGGCTGCTCGGCGGTCCGCCGGTCCTGGATCAATTCAACCTCATGCAGGAGCTGCCTGGGGCGACGCAACTGAGCTTCTTCACCAGCGGCCTGGTGGGCACACCGGCCTTGTCGTTGCAGGACTCTCCGCTGCCTTGGATCGTGCAGGAAACCGCCGCGCGGCGCTTGCCCTCCCTTCGCACCATGACTTTCGACTTCGATGACGTACGCCGTGCACACAGCGTGATGGAAAGCGACCGCGCGCTCGGCAAGCTCGTCGTCCAACTCTGACTCAGCGGCTGGCTGCGCTACGCCCTGCAGGCTGACGACGACGCCGTGCTGTTCTCGTACTCAGGTCGCACAGCAACGCGCGAAACGAGCGTCCGCTTGCACCCTACCGATTCGAAATGGAAACACTGATGAAGCTGGCCACCTTCGTGCTCAACGGCAAGCAGCATGTCGGGGCGCTCACCGAGCGGGGCCTGGTCCCGTTCGCTGCCGGCGAGGCGAACGATGTCGGAGATCTGCTTCGGCTCGGGGCCGATGGCGTTCGGCTGCGGGCCATGCCTGCATCGGGCCTTCCGGCCGTCGATCCGGCTTCGGTGAGCTTTCTTCCGCCGATCCTCACGCCGCCGAAGATCATCTGCGTCGGTCTGAACTATGCCGATCACACCAAGGAGAGCCCGTACGAACAGCCCGGCTACCCGACGCTGTTCCTGCGTGTCGCCACCAGCCTGATTGGCAACGGCGCCGTGCTCGAGCGGCCCCTGTGCAGCGACTCGCTGGACTTCGAAGGTGAGCTCGCCGTCGTGCTGGGCAGCGGCGGTCGCCACATTCCCAAGGATCGCGCGCTCGATTGCGTCTTCGGCTACTCGGTCTTCAACGACGCATCGGTGCGCGAATACCAGTTCAAGTCGCCGCAGTGGACGGTCGGCAAGAACTTCGACCGCACCGGCGCCTTCGGCCCGTATGTCGTCACCGCCGATGAACTGCCGGCCGGTGCCAAGGGGCTGCTGCTGCAGACGCGCCTAAACGGCGAGGTGGTGCAGTCGGCCAACACCGACGACATGATCTACGACGTGGCCAGCCTGATTTCGATCATCAGCGAGGCCATCACGCTGCAGGCCGGCGACGTCATCGTCGCCGGCACGCCGTCGGGGATCGGCTGGGCGCGCGAACCGAAGTTGCTGATGTGCCATGGCGATGTCGTCGAGGTCTCGATCGAGAACATCGGCCGGCTGATCAACCCGATTCACGACGAATCGGCCTCTGCCGCTGAAGCGTCGGGCGCCCGCTGAACTCGAGGAGGACGCCACGAATGCGCAAGATCGAAGTCCCCGTCTTTAT
>Ga0137409_10008016_pt1 | contig 10808 bp, 10 predicted proteins | sample CZODoug1_16funga_FD_122059 | JGI IMG/M metagenome (GOLD analysis project Ga0137409, IMG submission 122059) | Vadose zone soil fungal communities from Angelo Coast Range Reserve, California, USA - CZODoug1_16fungal (Hybrid Assembly) | ecosystem: Environmental > Terrestrial > Soil > Vadose zone... | reverse complement strand
TGGGAGTAACAATGTCGTCGTGAATCCGGGCACGGGCCGCGCGAGCCACCGCTGCGCGCGCGCCCGGCCGTACGACTGCACCTTACCCGCCGCCGCGAGCGAATCGAGCGCGCGCTGCGCGGTGCGCTGGCTCGCACCGAGCGCGAGCGCGAGCGCCGAGCTCGACCAGGATTCGCCGTCGGCGAGAAATGCGAGCACGGCTGTGTCGGAGTCTTCGACGGGCGGCGCGAGCACCGCCACCTCGTGCGCGCCGCGCGCGTCGAGCGCGAATCCTCGCGGCGTGGCGTGCACGCCGGCGAGCGCGCGCAGCGCCGCGCGCAGCCGTCCCATCTCCACGCGCAGCCGCGCGCGATACGATTCGTCGGCGCGCTTCGCGCGGAAGGCGCGCGCCACGAGCGCTTCGCGCGGCGCGTCTCCGGGCCAGGCCTCGGCGAGCGCGCGCACGAGCGTGAACAGCACCGGGCGCCTCGCGAGCGAAACGGAGCCGCTCGCGTCGCGCACGGCGTAGCGGCACGCGTCCACCACGAGCGCTTTCGAGTCGAGCAGCGCTTCCACGTCCTCGAGCAGCAGGAGTCGCTCGCCGCCGCGTGCCACCACGCGCGCCGCCGGCGTGCGGAGCGCGAGCGCCGCGCTCTCGACCTCCGCGGAGAGTGCCGGGATGCCTGCCGCGCCCGCGGCGCGCTCGGCCCGCGCGAGCGCCGCGCGCGCGGTCTTCGTGCGCAGGCGGCGCAGCGCGATGCCCGCCACCGCGAGCTCGTGCGCGGCTCGCAGCGCCGGCGGAAAGGGCGCGGGGTCGAGCCCGGCGAGCGCGCTCTCGGCCTCGTCGAGGCGCCCGATCAGGAGCAGCCGCCGGATCTCGAGATGCCGCGCGTGCGCGGCGTTGACGCGATCGCCGTGCGCTTCGAGCGTGGCGCGCGCCGCGTCGAGCGACTTCGCGGGCCAGCCCAAGTCGCGCGCCGCGAGCGCGACCTCGGCCTCGGCCACCACGCACCTCGCGCGCGATACGGCCTCTCGCGCACCGAACCCGCGCGCCGCTCGCCGCAGCAGCAACTTCGCGCGCGCGAGATCGCCGAGCTGCGCCATCGCGATGCCGCGTAGCGCGAGCGCCGGCGGGTCGTTGCGCAGCGCGACGCGGTTCAGCGCGCCGAGCGGGTCACCGGCCGCGAGCGCGCGGGCCGCGGCCGTGATCAGCGAATCCATCGAAATCCCGCCACACTTGTCACTCTCGGCATGCCCATTGCGGGTGTAAGTCTATGTCACGGCCGGGCATACCCCGGCCATCTGACACCGACAACCCGAAGGAGACGAACGATGACGAAGCACAAGACAGGCACCCGCAAGGAATGGCTCGCGGCACGGCTCGACCTGCTGCAAGCGGAGAAGGACCTCACGCGGCGCAGCGACGAGCTTACGCAACGGCGGCAGGAGCTGCCCTGGGTTCGCGTGGAGAAGCAATATCGATTCGACACGGACGAGGGCAGTGCGTCACTCGCGGACCTGTTCGGCGGGCGCTCGCAACTGCTGGTCTACCACCTCATGTTCGGGCCGGACTACAAGGCCGCGTGCCCTTCTTGCTCGTCGATCGCGGACGGCTTCAACGGCATCACCGTGCATCTCGCGAATCACGACGTCGCGCTCTGGGCGGTGTCGCGCGGACAGCTCGCGAAGCTTCAGGCGTACAAGAAGCGGCTCGATTGGATGTTCCCGTGGGCGTCGTCGTTCGGCAGCGACTTCAATTTCGACTACGGCGCCGGCTTCACCGCCGAGCAGCAGCGTGAGGGCGGCATCGAGTACAACTACCGCCGCGAGCCCAAGCTCGTGTCGCGAGAGCGGCAGGAACAGGGCGATTCCGATCACGTGCGGATCGCTGCAACGTGCGGAACGGACTTGCTCACGTTCCAGCGCGAGCGGCCGGGTATGAGCGCGTTCGTGCTCGAGGATGGCGTGGTCTATCACACCTATTCCACCTACGCGCGCGGTCTCGACGACCTTTGGGGCATGTACAAGTGGCTCGACCGCGCGCCCAAGGGCCGCAACGAGGCGGACGGTGTTTGGTGGCGCCGCAATGACGAGTACGGCGAGCGCAAGGCGAAGGTCCGAGCATGATCCGCGCCGCGTCCGACCGCTCGCTCCTCGCCGTCGCGGCGCTGCTGTTCGCCGCGAGCGCTGCCGTGACGATCCGCTGGTGCGCGTCGATGACGGCGATGGGCGAGATGCCGATGCCCGGCGGCTGGACGATGTCGATGGCGTGGATGCGGATGCCGGGCCAAACGTGGCCCGGCGCCGCCGCATCGTTCGTCGCGATGTGGATCGTGATGACGGCAGCGATGATGCTGCCGTCGTTGCTGCCGATGCTGCGCCGCTATCGTCGATCGGTGTCGATTGCCCAGGAGACGCGGGCGCGCGAGACGCGGCTCGGCGCGCTCACCGCGCTCGTCGGCGCCGGCTACTTCTGCGTGTGGACGGCGTTCGGGGCGGCCGCGTTTCCGTTCGGCGTCGCACTCGCGACGGTTGCGATGCAGCAGCCGGCGCTTGCGCGCGTCGTTCCGCTCGCGGCCGGCGTGGTCGTCGTGCTCGCCGGCGTGCTGCAGTGGAGCGCGTGGAAGACGCGCCACCTCGCGTGTTGCCGCGCGGCGTCGGTGCGCGGCCGCGTACTGCCGGGCGGCGCTCGCGCGGCTTGGCGGCATGGCCTCCGTCTCGGACTGCACTGTAGCTACTGCTGCGCGGGCTTGACGGCGGTGCTGCTAGTGGTGGGGGTGATGGACGTGCGCGCGATGGCGGCGGTCGCGGCGGCGATCAGCGTGGAGCGTTTCGCGCGCGACGGCGAGCGCGCCGCGCGAATCGTCGGCGCGCTCGTAGTCGGCGCCGGACTGTTGCTGATCGTGCGCGCGACCGTGCTCGGCTGACCGAGCTCACGCCGCGTCGTCGCCGTCGTCGCGTGAGCTGCATTCGTCGACCAACTGTGACGCGCGTTCCTTGTCGGTTCCCGCGGGCTTCCCTTAAGCTACGCCCACGCGAGAGTCTCGAAGTAGGGAGGCATCATGAAAGGCACGACGCGTCCGGCGCTCGCAGCGCTGTTGTTGAGTCTCACGCTTTCTTTCCCGAGCCTGAACACCTTCGCCCAAGAGAGCCGCTTCGTCGGCTCGTGGGTGCTCGACGCCGCCAAGTCGAAGGCGCCGCTGATGCCGAGCAGCGCCACGGTGGTGATCAGCGACGCCGGCGGCGGCAAGTTCAGGTCGGTGAGCGACACGTCGGCCGGCGGCCAGACGATCCATTCCGAGATCACGTTCGCCGTCGACGGCAAAGACTACGTCGCGCAGACGGACCCCGCGCTGCCGCCAGGTACGTCGCTCACCCAATCGTTCGAGAAGATGAGCCCGACGAGCTACAAGACCACGCTCAAGCTCAGAGGCCAAGAGGTCGCGAGCACCGTCCAAGAGCTCTCGGCCGACGGCCTCACGATGACGCTCACGAGCACCGCGGGCACGAACGCGTCGATGTCGACGCTGCTCGTCTTCAACCGCAGGTAGCGCGCTTCCGCCTCGGCGCAAGCGACGCCGTCGACCGCGGCGGCGCGCGCGCGGTCGTCGCAAGCGCGCGGCGCCGCCGCGCGATTCGCGCCGCCGCGACACACCTGCTCGCGCCACTCCAGCGCCGGCCGCTCGCTCCGGCGTGAGCGATCGTTCTGTTGCATTTGCGCCATGAACCTTTCGCGTGCGCGCGCGGAACTCAATCCCATCAGAGCTCGTCACTCCGAGCTCGAACAGGGAGAGTTCCATGACGCGATCCATCGCGCCTTTCGGATTCCTACGCTCCGCGAAATTGTCCTCCGCGAAGTTGTCCTCTTGGAAATTGTCGATAGTGATGCTCGCGCTCGCCGGCTGCGGCGGCGGAGGGGGAGATGACGGGGGCGGTGGCGGGGGCGGCGGAGGCGGAGGTACCCGTGGCACCGCGAATCTCCAAGCTACGTTCCAGTCGATCCAGGACAACATCTTCACGCCGATTTGCACGGCGTGTCACACGGGTGCGAGCGCGCCGCAGGGTTTGCGGCTCGATGCTGCGAACAGCTTCGCGCTCCTCGTGGGCGTTGCGAGCAGCGAGGTGCCGGGCACTCCCCGCGTCGCGGCCGGCAATCCCAGCGGCAGCTATCTCATTCAGAAGCTCGAAGGCAGCGCGTCGGTCGGCGGCCGCATGCCGTTAGGCGGCACGCCGCTCGCGCAAGCGGACATCAACATGATCCGCCAGTGGATCACCGACGGCGCCCAGCCGCCGCCCGCGCCGCCGACGAGCGCGCCGATCAAGGTCACGTCGATGACGCCCGTGCCGGGCAGCACGCCGGCGACGTTGCCGAGCTCGATCATGGTGGCATTCAGCCGCGAGCCGAACGCGTCGACGGTGAATACCGCCACGTTCGTCGTCGACCGCAGCGGCGGCGACGGCTCGTTTACCGAAGGCAACGAGGTCGCGGTGGCGGCGGCGTCGATCACGGTGCCGGCGTCGAACACGTCGAGCGCGGTGTTCGATCTCACCGGCGTCGCGAACGTGGAGGACACGTACCGCGTGCGGCTGCTCGGCTCGGGATCGTCCGGGATCATCGACCTCGGCAGCAACGCGCTCGACGGCGAGTTCTCCGGCGCGTTTCCCTCGGGTAACGGCACGGCCGGCGGCGACTTCGCGGCCACGTTCCTCGTGTCGGCGACGCAGCCGACGCTCGCGTCGATCCAGGCCACGGTGTTCGGGCCGAAGTGCTCCGGATGTCACACCGGACCGACGTCGAACGCGTTGCCGGGTGGCATGGACCTCACGAGCGCGACGGCGAGCCGCGCGAGCCTCGTGGGCGTGACTAGCCTCGAGATATCGACTGTGCAGCGCGTGAAGGTCGGCGACGCGGCGAACAGTTACGTCGTGCAGAAGATCGAGGGCACGGGCGCGGGCGCGCGAATGCCGTTCGGCGGGCCGCCGCTCAATCCCGTCACGATCGCCGCGATCAGGAAGTGGATCACCGATGGCGCGGCACCTTGATCGGCGCGGCGCGCACCTCGTGCGTGCCGCGCGTCTCGAACGGTTGCCGTACGTCCGGGTTGCGCTTTGGTTCGCGCTGCTCGCGGCGGCGGTATTCGTGGTCCGCGGCGCGCGCGCCGAGCCGTACATCGCGGTGGCGACGGGCTTCAAGTGCGTGCAGTGCCACACGAACCCGGACGGCGGCGGTAAGCGCAAGCCGTTCGGCATCGCGTACGCGCAGGCGGAGCTCGCGCAGCGCGTCGTGGCGAAGGGTGGCGCGGACCAGTGGACGGGCGACGTCAATCGCTTCCTCGCGATCGGCGGCGATCTGCGCTCGGGGCTCGACTACACCGACATCGGGGGGTCCACGCCGGGCGCCGACGAGACGTCGGACTTCGGCGTGTCGCGCGCGGGCGTGTATCTCGAGCTGCGCGCGATCCCGGACCTCCTCACGTTCTACGTGGACGAGCAGCTCGCGCCGGGCAGCACGCTCAACCGCGAGGCGTACGCGCTGCTCACCGCGGCGAACGGCAAGTACACGGTGAAGGCCGGCAAGTTCTTCCTGCCGTTCGGTTGGCGGCTCCAGGACGACAGCGCGTTCGTGCGCGCGGTCACGGGCGTCAACTTCAACACGCCCGACAACGGCGTGGAGCTCGGCCTCGAGCTGCCGAAGTGGTCCGCGCAGGTCGCGGTCACGAACGGCACGGCGGGCGCGCCCGACGTCGACACGGGCAAGCAGCTGAGCTTGAGCGCGAGTTACGTGAAGTCACGCTGGCGCGTTGGCGCGAGCGCCAACACCAACAACGCCGAGCTCGGCGACCGCGACATGTACGGCGTGTTCGCGGGCGTGCGCACGGGGCCGGTGTCGTGGTTGACCGAGCTCGACCGCGTCACCGACAAGACGCCGTTGGGCGACGTCGACCAGGACGTCACGCTGCTCGAGGCCGACTGGCGGATCGCCAAAGGCCACAACCTCAAGATCACTTACGAGTGGCACGACCCCACCGGAGCCAGCGACGACGAGCTCGAGCGCTACAGCCTGGTGTGGGAGTACTCGCCGATGCAGCTCATGCAGGCGCGCATCGGCTGGCGTGCGTACGACGGCGTGCCCTCCGTCCCCGCCACGAACCGCGACGAGGTGTTCGCGGAGCTGCACGTGTACTTCTGAATCAAGGGACGGTCAGTGCCGCAAGGAAGGCGGAGAAGGTCGGCACCGTCCGGGGAGGAGCGGTGCCGATCTTCGTTTTCCGACGCGGCGTCCTGGGGGATGTCGAACGCCGCGCCGGCTTGCTCAGTAGCCGCCGCCGCCGCTGCCGCCGCTGTTGCTGATCGCGGCCAAGACGGCCACGGCGCCGATCGCGATGCCGGCGATTGCGCCAGGGTGTCCGGAGAGCCCGTTGGCGTTGAGCGCCTGGCTCCGCGGGTCGTCGTCCTTGCGGTTGAGCCGCAGGTCGACGAGCGTGGGCTTGCGCAGCTCCGCGCCGAAGCTCGCGGGCCCGGCGACCGCGACCCGTTCCATGCGGAAGCCGAACGCCGGCCGTTCGCGGTGCTTCGCCGCTAGCGGAAATTCGAGATACAGCATCGCCGCCGGCGAGCGCTCGACGCCTGCTGCAGCCGGGCTACGGAGTCCGTCTGCCGCGGCGGACGTGCCGACGAGCAGACTCACCGCGCCCAGCAGCGCTTTCGCATCCATCTTCCTTCTCTCTTTCTGTTGGGGAGACGCAGCGTGAGTCCGCTTGCGCGTGCGCGTGGTTCATTGTGTCCCGCGAAAAACAAATGGGGACATGTTGGATTTTTCGGCGCTCCCGAAAAGGCAACATGTCCCCATTTTTCGCGGTGCGGCCGCCGCGGCGCCGATCACTTCGGCATCAGCACCCGGTCGATCGAGTGGATCACGCCGTTCGACTGCAGCACGTCGTAGATCGTGATGTTGGCGACGGCGCCGGTCTCGTCCTTGACCTGGACGTTGCGCGGGCTGTTCCACATGAGCCACAGCTTGCCGCCGCTGACCGTGGTCAGCTCGGCCGTGCCGTGGCCCTTGTCGATGGCTCGCCCAAGGTCCTTCGCCGTCCACGTGCCGGCCACGACGTGATACGTCAGCACCTTGGTCAGCATCGCCTTGCTCGACGGCATCATGAGATGGTCCACGGTGCCGGCCGGCAGCGCGGCGAACGCCGCGTTCACGGGCGCGAACACGGTGAACGGCCCTTTGCTCTGCAGGGTGTCGACGAGAGCTCCCTTGGTTGCGTTGACGAACTGGTGGTGTTTCGGAGGTGTCGCCGCCGATCACGCACTCGCAATGCAATACGGCGACGCCGCTCGCTTGGATGCGTTCGTCGTAGAGACGCGCTAACTTATTGATCTGTTGGGTCGAAGCTTCGGCCTTTCAGCGCTAGCTTGCGCGGCGTGCGCGAGTTCTCATCGGCGGTTCCGTGATGCGCGCACACGCGGTGCGTGCGGCGTGACTCCTATAATTTCGCCGTTCGCTGAGGATGTGGTCATGCGGCGCCAGTGCGGTGTCACTCTCCTGGAGCTGATCGTTGCCGTAGCGATCGGCGGGCTGCTCACGTCGATCGCGGTGCCCTCCTACCAAGCCATCGTGGAGCGCATGCGCGTCACGCAGGCGATCACCGACATCTACACCTTGGACGCCCAGCTCGAACGCTGGCGCACGAACACGTTCAACTATCCGGACACGCTCGCGGCCGCGAGCCTCGACGGCGGCAGGGATCCTTGGGGCCATCCGTACAGCTACCTCAAGATCTCGACGGCATACACCGGCCAAGTGCGTCGCGACCGCAACCTTCGCCCGATCAACAGCGACTACGACCTCTACAGCATGGGCAAGGACGGCCAGACGCAGACGCAGCTGCAAGGACGGAAGGCCCGCGACGACATCGTGCGCGCGAACAACGGCGCTTACGTGGGCGTGGCCAAGGACTACTGAAGTCGATGCGCTGGCCGCTCGCGATGCTTGGCAGCCGCGTCGCTTGGCGCATGTTTGCTCGTTTCGCGCTGGCGGGCTTCCTGCCGTTGGCGGCGCTCTCGGTTCTGTTCCTCCTCCAGGTCGCAGCCGCCCTCGAGCGCGCCGCGATGGAAGAGCTCGACGCGACCAGCCGCGCGATCGGGCAGGCGGTGCTCGACAAGCTCCTCGGCACGAACGACTTGCTCGCGACGCTGGCGGAAGCCCGGTCGTTTGATCTGAGCGCGCGCGGCTTGACTGCTGCAGCATTGAACGCGGACGGGCACACGACGTGGTTCGGCGCGCCGTTCGATCTCGAGGGTCTGCCGGCACAGCTCGACCCTGCGCGGCCGGCGCTGTGGATCGTGCACGACGCATCGGGTCCGCGTGTGGCGATCGCGCGACTCGTTGGTGCCGTCACGATTGTTGGCTTGCTCGACCGCGACTACCTCGAAGCGGCCACTGCTCTCGCGGGCCGCGGCGTCGAGGCCTGCGTCTTCGGTCCGTCGCTCGAGCGCGACGCGGTGCTCTGCTCCGGGAGCTTCTCGGGAGTAGGGCGCGAAGCGCTCGCCGACGCGGGGATTCGCACCGCCGGTCATTTGCAGTGGTCCGAGCAGGGCGAAGACTGGCGCGCGGCGTATTGGCAATTGTTCATTCCGTCGCGATTCGCCGGCGAGTCCTGGCGAGTGGTCGCCGCTGCGCCGCGCTCGTCGATGCTCGAGTCGCTCACGACGTTCAACCGGATCGCGCCGCAAACGCTCGCGCTGGGCCTGATCGTGATAGCGCTGACTTCCGTGGTGCTCATCCGCCGCACGCTCAACCCGCTGCACAACCTCGTGTCGGCGACCAAGCGCATCGCCGCGCAGCAGTTCGACACGCGCGTAGAGACGACCGGCAACGACGAGTTCGCCGTGCTCGGGCGCGCATTGAACGACATGACGCAACGGCTCGGCCGGCAGTTCAGCACTCTCACGACCCTCGCCGAGATCGATCGCCTGATCTTGGCCTCCGAGAACATCGAGGATGTGATAGACGCGGTGTTGACTCGCGCAGCCGGAGATCTGGCGGCCTTCGACATTGCCGTGCTGCTGAGCGATCAAGGGGACGACAAGCTAGGACGCCTCTATAGGCGCGCGAGCGCCGCGGCATCCCCTGTCGCGCTGTTCGAGCTCTCGCTGGGCGAGCGGAATGCCCTCGTGGCCGCGCCCGCGGGCACGGTGCTTCGGGCCGACGGCGCCTACGACGGCCAACGCATGTCGCTTGCGGAATGGCCGAACGGCGGCGTATTCGCCGTGCCGATTTTCGGCGGCGGCTCGCTCGGCGGCGCGCTGCTGGCGTCGGTCCGCGACGGCTCGGCGTGGGATTCGCAGGACGTTGCGCCGCTACGCGAGCTCGCGGGACGCCTCGCGGTAGCGATCGCGTCCGCCGAGCGCGAGCACGCGTTGATCCGCCGTGCGCATTTCGACCCATTGACAGGCATGCCGAACCGGCGTCTCTGCCACGAGCGCCTGGAGCAGGCGCTCGCGCAAGCGCACCGTGACGGCCGTCGCGTTGCGGTGCTGTTCATCGACATCGACGGCTTCAAGAACGTGAACGACCTGTTCGGCCACGTCGCCGGCGACGAGCTGCTCAGGCAGACCGCGCTACGACTGTCGGCCGCCGTGCGCGGCACCGACACCGTGGGCCGTTTCGGTGGCGACGAGTACCTCGTGATCCTGCCGGCGCTGCAGGACGCCCTCGAGCTGCAGCCAGTGCTCGAGCGCGTGATGGCGGCGCTGCAGCGGCCGTTCGAGCTCGCAGGGCGCGAATCGTTCGTCACCGGCAGCATCGGCGTAACGCTGTTTCCGGAGGACGGCTCGTCGGCGGAGGAGCTCGTGCGCAAGGCCGACACGGCCATGTACACGGCTAAGACGGCGGGCCGTGCGCGCTGCGTCTACTTCGCCAAGGAGATGGATCTCCGCGTGCAGGAACGTCTGGCGCTGAGCAACGACCTGCGTCGAGCCGCCGAGCGCGGCGAGTTGTTCCTCGTCTACCAGCCGCAGGTTCGGCTCGACGGACACGAGGTGGTCGCCGTCGAAGCGCTGCTTCGCTGGCGCCATCCGACGCGCGGGCTCGTGTCGCCGGCGCTGTTCGTGCCGATCATGGAGGAGACCGCCCTGATCGAGGCGGTGGGCGCCTGGGTGCTGCGAACGGCGCTGCAGGACCTTGCAACGTGGCGCGCGGCCGGACTGCCGATCGAGCGCGTCGGCGTGAACGTGGCCGCGCGGCAGTTGCTCGCGCCCGGGTTCGTCGACGGCGTCGCGGCTAGCTTGGCGGCGGCCGGGTTGAACGAGCGCTGCCTCGAGCTCGAGCTCACGGAGACGACCTTGATCAGCGACTTCCGCGCGGCCAACGCACGGCTCGCGGAGCTCACCGCGCGCGGCGTGCGCATCGCCGTCGACGACTTCGGCACGGGCTATTCGTCGCTCGGCTACCTCAACGAGCTCACGTTCGACGCTCTCAAGATCGATCGCGCGTTCGTCGTGAACCTGCCGACGGAGAAATCGCTCGCGATCGTGAAGGCCATCGTCGCGGTAGCGCACGCGCTCGGCAAAGAGGTGGTGGCCGAAGGCATCGAGGGCGAGCTGCAGCGGCTGCACTTGGCGCGCTTGGGCTGCGACCTCGCACAGGGTTATCTCTTCAGCCAGCCGCTGGAAGCGCACGAGCTCGCTCTCTGGCTCTCGCAGCACGCCGCCGACGCTGAGCCGCCGGCGCGTGCCCTCGCAACCGGCAAGAAGTAGAGACACGCGCCGCCGATCTCCTCGCCACGACGTCGCAAAGGCGCCGTCCGGCGGGGCCGCCCCAG
>Ga0137409_10008015_pt1 | contig 10809 bp, 14 predicted proteins | sample CZODoug1_16funga_FD_122059 | JGI IMG/M metagenome (GOLD analysis project Ga0137409, IMG submission 122059) | Vadose zone soil fungal communities from Angelo Coast Range Reserve, California, USA - CZODoug1_16fungal (Hybrid Assembly) | ecosystem: Environmental > Terrestrial > Soil > Vadose zone... | reverse complement strand
GAACCCACGGTACGGTTTCCCGTACGCTCGCTTTCGAGGCGAGTACTTTCAACCGCTCAGTCACCTCTCCGCGGTCGTTGCAGACTTAATCGTAGCAGAGCAGTCGATTTTTCGGCAATTGGACAATCATCCAACGGGACAAGGTGGAGCTGGCGGGCTAGAGCCATTCACTACACCCGCCAAATCGCCCCGCAAGAAATCGCGAAGGTAATTTATTGTCTGCGCGCGGCGAAAAACGATTGGAGCACGGCGGCGGCTTCGGGGGCGAGGACGCCTGAGGAGACAGCGACTTGATGGTTGAGGCGCGGATTGGAAAGGATTTCGAAGCAGGAGTGGACGGCGCCGCCCTTGGGGTCGTCGGCGCCGTAGATGAGGCGCGGGACGCGGGCTTGAATGATCGCGCCGGCGCACATGCTGCAGGGCTCGATGGTGACGTAGAGCGCTGTGTTTGCGAGGCGATAGTTGCTGAGGAGGCGCGCGGCTTCACGAAGGACGATGATTTCGGCGTGGGCGGTTGGATCGTTGTCGCGGATAGTGCGGTTGCCGGAGCGGGCGAGAATCTTTCCGTCGTGAACCAGGATGGCTCCGATGGGGACTTCGCCGGCGAAGGCCGAGGCGCGGGCTTCCGCGAGTGCTTCCTGCATGAATTGGAGGTCAGTTTCCATCTTTGGCGAGAGGATAGCACGGGGAAAGAGAAGAAACGGAATTAACGCAGAGATCACAGAGGCACTGAGGGCGCAGAGAATGAATGAAATGAGGATGAGGCCAAAAGGAGAGGCGAGCAAAAGAGAGGAGCGGATTGCTTGACAATTGGGGACGGGAGAAACAAACTAACGCGCATGCGGGAACTCCTGGAACGATTGTTTCAAGTAGATTTTTTGAAGGGCCTGGCAGTCACCTTTCGGGCGCAAAATCCCAAGAACATTGTGACGGAGCAGTATCCGCTGGAGCGGCCGATGGTGGCGGAGCGGTACCGGGGCGCGCCGCGGCTGAACAACAATCCGGAGACCGGCGAGACGCTGTGCATCGGGTGCAATTTGTGCGCGCTGGCGTGCCCGGAGAACCTGATTGTGGTGGGCTGGGAGCGGGACGACGCGACGCGGCGCAAGGTGCTCACTTTTTTCACGTATGACACTTCGCGGTGCATGTTCTGCGGGCTTTGCGAGGATGCGTGCCCGACGGATGCGCTGGAATTGACGCAGGATTTCGAGATGGCGTATTTTACGCGCGAAGGCGCCATCTGGGACCGGCACCGGCTCGAACAGGGGCCGACACCGGCGCGCTACACCCGCTAAAGATATCTGCATGGAACTTCGCAAAGATCCCATCACACAAAGCTGGATCATTCTGGGGCAGAGAGAGACGCTCGGCGAATCCCCCGAGGAGTGCCCGCTGGAGCCCGCAAAGATTGAAAAGGTGCCATCGATCCTGACCTGGCCCACGGAAGGGCCGTGGCAAGTGCGCGTAGTGGCGCATCCCGAGCCGCTCTATCACGTGGAAGGAGAGGCGGCGCGCACAGCAGAAGGCATGTATGACAAGATGGGGGCCATCGGTGCGCACGAGGTGGTGGTGGAAACGCCGTCGCACGAAAAACGGATGGCGCAGTTCAGCGACGAAGAGATCGAACGGGTCCTGTGGGTCTGGGCCTCGCGAATCGCTGATCTAAAAAGAGATCCCCGGTTCAAATACGTGAGCGTGTTCAAGAATCAAGGCACATTGGCGGGCGAAGAGTGGGCGCACTCGCACTCGCAGGTGACGGCGACGATTTTCGTGCCGCGGCGCATCAAGTATGAGCTGCACGCCTCGCACGAATGGTTCAAGGACAAGGAGCGATGCATTTTCTGCGATACGGTGCGCCAGGAAGAAAAGCAGGGAAAGCGCATTGTGGACGTCCAGGGAGAATATTATGCGCTGTGCCCGTACGCTTCGCGCGTGCCGTATGAGATCTGGCTGGTACACCGGCGGCACAATCATTTGTTCGAACAGCCGCGGCCAGGTTCGAACCGCAAGCAACTGGCGGCGCTTTTGGGGCGCGTCTTGCGACGGCTGGAAAAGATAGCGCCGGCATTTCATCTCGTGGTGCACACAGCGCCCAATACCAGAAGCAAGAAGGGCGAGCTCGCCGGATATTGGAAGACACTGGCAGAGGACTATCACTGGCATATCGAGATCCTGCCGATTGTGGAGAAGCGCAGCAAGTCCTACAGCATCAAAGAGGTGTATTTCAATGCGGAGCTGCCGGAGCAGGCAGCGGCACAATTGCGGGCGCTGGATCCGAATTCATGAAGCAGGGCAAGGGGAAAGCAGCGGAGAGGGGCGGAATCGTCCTGAACTTGATCGTTCTTGTCTCATTTGTGGTTTTGTGCGCGTTTCTGTACCTGGTCCGGCGGCCCATTCTTCGTTTTGTGGGGGAATCCTGGATTGTTGAGGATGCAGACAGCAAGGCGGATGCGCTCATCGTGCTAAGCGATGACAATTTTTATGCGGATCGAGCGACGCGAGCCGCGGAATTGTTCAGGGAAGGGAAGGCGCCGATCGTGGTGGCGAGCGGAAGGCGGCTGCGACCGATGGCGGGGATCGCGGAATTGATGGAACACGATTTGGTGGAGCGCGGAGTGCCGAAAGATAAAATCGTTCGGCTCGCACACGATGCAGACAACACGCAAGAAGAAGCGGAAGCCTTGACGAAACTGGCGGCGCAAAGAAAATGGCACAGCGTGATCGTCGTGACTTCAAACTATCACACCAGGCGGGCGCGGTATATTTTTCGCAGAGTTTTTCCACAGGGCATTGAGGTGCGCGTGGCAAGCGCGCATGACGGAGACTTCGATCCGCAACATTGGTGGGAGAAGCGTAAATCCGTCAAAAGGTTAACTCGGGAGTTCGCGGGGATGGCGGTGGCGATTTGGGAATTGCACGGCAAGAGTGAGACAAGTGAGAAATCACAATCCGTAGTGGGGATGAGAGCACTGAATCCACTATTTGTGGTATAGGCTGTCACGCAACACCCTACATTTGCCACCTGCCATTCTTGTTTACAGCCACCAAGTCGTGTACTATGTTCACTCTTCAGAGTCGCGGCTCCCAACCAGCCCTGCGATAGGCCGCTTCGAAAATCAAATTTTCGACGTCGAGGTGTTTCATGTGGAAAAAAGAAGACGCGAAGCCGCAAGCGACTACCGATAACATAACGGCTCCCGCAGTCCCTTTGAAGGTGCAAGCTGTGACGCCTGCCGGTGCTCCTTTGAGTTCCGGTGCGCTGCCCGTTTCATCGCGTGCCGCTGCATGCATCAGCCAGGGAATTCGAATCAAAGGTGAAGTGACGGGGAGCGAAGATTTGTTTGTGGACGGTCTGGTGGACGGAAAACTGAATTTGATGAACGGCAGCTTGACGATCGGGCCGAATGGAACCGTGAAAGCGGACGTGTATGCGCGTGAAGTCATCGTGCGCGGAAAGATCGAAGGGAAAGTTACAGGCCGGGACAAAGTGCAATTGTGGAGTACCGGGCAAGTCACCGGCGAAGTGCAGACGGACCGGCTGGCCATCGAAGAAGGTGCTTTGCTGAAGGGCAAAGTGGAAGCGGGCAGGCAGCCTGCGAAGCCAAGCGAGACGAAGGCAACGGCGGCGGCGACGAGCAAGACTTCGGAAACGGCTGCGTTGAGTTCCGGCACTGCAGCGGATTAAACGATGAGCTTCCTGAATAAACTCGGCATTGGAATTGGGAGCACCACGAGCCGCGATGTTTCGAGGCCGGCGGGAGCGAATGCGCGCCCGCGGACTCCTGGGACGCCCGCCGCTGGCGGAGGAGTGCCGCGAGCATCGGAGTCCCGCGAAACGACACGCGTTTCGAATGGGTTGAAAGAGCTGCTGTGGAACCTCGACGGCCTGGGAAAAGGCAAGCTGCTGGACCTGGGGCCGGCGTGGCAAACCACATTGAGTTTTTTTATTGAGCGCGGTTTCCGGGTTTCGTCAGAAGATATTCTTCGCGGATGGAAAGCATTTCTTACCGAAGAAGAGGCCCGGTTGCGCGAGGACGCGTCCGCAATCGAGAGTTTTGACATGACCCCGGGCGGCCGCGCGAAGCGCTTTCTGAATGAAAACCTGCAGTACCCGAGATCTTCTTTTGACGCTGTGCTTTTGTGGGACTTGCTGGACTACCTGGAGCCGACGCTGGCGAAACAAGTGGTGGCGAGCGTGACGGAATTATTGCGGCCCGCAGGGGTGGTGTTCGCGATGTTTCACAGCAAGAAGCCGGAAGGATTTCAGCGTTACCGCGTGGCGGATTCGAACACGCTGCAAATGATTTCCACGCCGGTGATCTGCCCGGCGCAAAAAGTCTATCAAAACCGCGAGATTCAAGACCTCTTTGGCCGCTACCGGACGATGAAATCGTTCGTGAGTCGCGACCAACTGCGCGAAACGCTCTTCATCAAGTAATAAAGCAAAATTGTCTTGAGCTGAACGCGATCTGTGGATATCGCCTGTTCACCAACTCTTCGCTTGCATTCAACAAATCTGAGGAGTAGAAGGAAGGCGTGAGCTCACGGAGCTCCGGAGGGATCATGACTCCACCGGGCTTAGAGCTGCACCAAAACTAAACACACCGCTCTTGCGGTGCGCGTCGCCTGTGAAACATACGTGCTACTAGCGCGCTTCCGGGACGACACAGTAAAAAGCCAGAGGGGGGAACCGACAGGTTCCCCCCTCTGGCTTTTCCAATCTGAAATCAAAGCGAGTGTTTCGAAGAAGCCGAGTGATGGTGACGGCGGTGCTTCGCGCCACTATGATGGCGATGATGCCGATCGTGGGACGATGCAGGGTTTGACGTTTGGGGTTGAGCGGCCTGCGCAGCAGGTTGCGAATTGGATTGCATCGCGATGGAAGGCTGGGCACAGGAAAGCAAAGCTGGTGTTGTGGCCAAGAAAAAGAGTCTCAAGGTTCGCTTCACAACAATTCTCCCAAGAACAAGGAATCCCCCGTGGGGATATTGAATCACAAGTGATGAAGAAAGTCTCGGGGGAACGTATCTAGAGCTGATACGGCAGCAACCAGGAGACTGCAAAGCCGTGGAGGCCGATTTAGTTTGCGAGTGGCTGAATTTGGTCTGTATTGCAAACTAGTCTGCGATGCAGACTAGCGAAGTTCGCACACGGTGGGAGGGGGTGGAGAATGGCAGAATCGAGTGGCGCAGCAGGGCGCCGGCAACAGAAGGCTGTTAGCCGCCAAACTTGATCTGTTCCAGCCATTGAATGGCTTCGCGCTGGTTGGCGATAATCTGCGCCTGCCAGACGAGCGCAATGGACATGAAACTCATGGTGATGACGCAGAAGATGAGGACGAGACCGATGTTGGACTCTTGAGCGGGGAGCCGAAGTGCATGCCGAAGCCAAACCATGGTAGGGGTTCTCCTAGTACTCGGTCCGCCCGATCACCCAAGAAATAAAGCGAATCCGGTTCGGCAGGCACGGGGACACATCTCGCCGCCACCAGAGAGTAAGGCAATCCGAAGGCCACACACTACTGGCGCTGATGAAATTGCTATCGCGTGGAAAATAGGTGATTTGCAGATTTGATTTACCAGCTTGGGAAGCGCCAGGGAAGCAAAGGCGTGCAATTCGAAGCACACTTACGTCCGTTTAGTTCCAGCACATTCTAGTTTTTTGTGGATAGAGCCTCAATGACATGGTCCCAGAGGTCTGGCGCGCGGAGTTCCAGACCCCGGGCTCTCGGGTTGGGGGCAAGACTCGTTGAGTCGCTTTCTTGAGCGCGGCGGGTGAGAAGAATCGTACGCTCGCAAAACGGGAAGAGGCCCTGGCTGAGGTCCTCGGTTGCCACGCCGACAATGTGGGCATGTTGACGCAGGGCCCGATCATAGAGTTTCGAAAGATCTCGAATGCAGCGCTGCGTGCTGGCGCCGATCGCGGCGGACCAGAAAACGCCATGTTGGCGGAGCTGCAATTTACGATTCTTGGCTTCGGCGAGAAACCGCTGGATATCCTGGTCCGAGACACCCGCAAAGAAGAAAACCTCGTCAAAATCACGCTGCCGCGCGAGTTCGGCCTCCCGCTCGGGGAGGCCGGTGTTTTGGACCAATTCACGAAGGGAGAGGGAGCGCAAAGGTACAACCGGGACTCTTGTGTCCGCCGAGAGGGTTTCGAGGGCTTCCGTGGCTGCTGGCAGGGATTCTGCCACGGGAATGCAGGTAAAGCGGCCAAGGCGGATCGTGGATGCTTTTTGCGACTTGGAGAGATTGGATTCCGGGCGGAGGTGGAAGTAATCCTCGGGGAGGCAGGCGGCGCAGCCGTCTTCCGCGATGAAAGGATGGCCGTGGCCGAGTTTGCGGCGCGGCTCGTCAAACTGGAGACGAGAACGGCTGGTGAGCCAGACAGCGGGGATGCCCTGATGGTCGAGGGTGGCGGTGAACTCGTCGAGTCCGGGCATGCTCTTGCCACGGATGGGAATCAGGGAATCGACGGCGATAAAGAGAATGCTGGAAGTCTGGCGCAAACGAGGCTCCGGGATGGCAGAGGCCATTCTACCGGAATGTCTCAGGCAGCAGCGGAGGGAAAGAAAAAGGCGGGCAGAAGAATCTGCCCGCCTCTCACGTGCCCGGCAGCTTCAGCCGGAGCACCTCTCTGTTTTATTAGTTGCCAGACTTTGCTGCGGTGGCGGCCGTCTGCGAATTTGCCTTCGGGATGCTGACGTATCCGCTGATGGTGTTCTTGCCAACCTTGTTCACCACGATTTCCTGGGGAATATGGGTGCCGGAGAGATAGAAGAAGATCGGCTCGTTCATGGCACGATTCTTCTTTTCAAACGTCTTGTCTTCGACGGTCACGGCGGCGCTGAACTGGTTGCGCTTTTCGTTAACGCCCTTCAGTTCGACGGTGACGTTGCCGATCTTCTGGGGTTTGTTCCTGCCGACGATGGTGAATTCAACATAGTCACGCTCGCCCAGCCGGCGGAGCTGGTCAATTTCGTCATGGTTGCGTGCGATGAGTGTGCCCATCTCGCTGCGGGCCATTTTCAGGTCCTCGCGGGTGGCGTCGAGGTCGGTCTTGACGCCCACAACCTTGGTGTCGACAACCTTGACGTCATCGTTGGTCGCCTTGGTGGCGAGCTCGGAATGGACCGAGGTATCGAGCGCGGCCACCTTCTCGCTGGTTGCGTTGTTGAGCTTGGCCGCTTCCTCGCGCGCTTTCTTCAGCTGGCCTTGGGTAATCTTGAGTTTGCTGGTAACAACCTTCAGGTCGCCCTGAAGTTCAGTATTGGCCTTTTCGTCCTGTGCGAGGCGATCCTTCAAGGACGACATATCCTGCTGAACCGACTGTTGGGTGGCCTTCAACTGCGTCGCCACCGCCTGCTGGGTGCTATCGAGCTTCGATGAGGCGTTCCAACCGAAAGCGAGCCCACCGAGGGCAACTAACCCGAGAACGATAATTGCGGGAAGCTGCCACGAAGAACCATTTCTGACTTCTACGATGCGATCGTCTGACATAGTCAATCTTTCTCCTCACCCCTAGTTAGGGGAATGCCGTCTTAATCGGCCCGTAACCTACAGTTTGCATGCAGGAAGCCAAAAGAAGCAAACCGGAAGGGGCGGTAAGTCATAGATGAATGACTGGTTGTGAGGAGTTGAAAAACAGCAGGGGGTACTAGTCCTAGCAAAGTTTACGCGAACAGAGAGCGAATAACGGATTTTTTGCTTGGCAGCTTATTAGTCTACTTTGACGCCCAAGTCGCGGAGGCTGGTCTGGAGCTTTTCGGGGGATTGGAAGATGAGTCCAGTCATGCCAAGCCGTTGAGCGGCTTCGGCGTAGGCCGGGACGTCATCAATGTAGATGGCTTCCTCAGCGCTGACTTTGCAGGCGCGCAGGGCTTCGCGGTAGATGAGCGGATTGGGTTTACTGGCCCCGACGCGGTAGGAATAGATGCGAGTGGGAAAGAACCGGAAGAAGGGGAAGCGTGCTTCTTCGTGGGACATGTGGATAGGGTCGGTGTTGGAGAGCAAAGCGAGGCGGTAGTTTTTGGACAGCGTCTCGAGAAATCGTTCCGGTTGGATCGGTTCGGGGGCCAGGGCGCTATTCCAGACGTCTGTAAATTGCTTGAAGGTGAGCGAGCCACCGAGACGCTTGCTGAGATGGAGGTGCCAGTCTTGCGGAGACATCCGGCCCTCCTGCCAGTCTGTCCAGCGGGGATCCTTCTCGATGGCGGACCACACCTCTTGAGGAGTGAGTTTAAGGTCCGAGGCAAGCCCCGCCATGGCACGGTGAATGTCCACCTGGATGAGGACGCGGCCGATGTCGAAGATGATGGCGCGGAATTTCGCGGATGGCACGGCCTAAACGTCCTTGGCGCCGGAGACATGGACTGCGCGTCTTGAACGGAGGATGCTAATGACCGCGGGCAAAACCGATAGCACGACAACGACAGCGATGACGTAGTGGATGCGCTCTCCGATGTTGGGGACCGAGCTGCCCAAAGCGTAACCGCCGAGAATCATCGCGCCGACCCACAGAATGCCTCCACAGATGTCGAAGGCGACGTAGCGGGCGTAGGGCATCTTCGCGGCGCCAGCCACGGGCGGACAAAACGTTCGAATGATGGGGATGAAGCGCGCGAGGATGACGGCACGGCCGCCATATTTTTCATAGAAATCATGAGCGCGCTGGAGATGGCTACGGCGGAAGAAGAAAGAGTCCTCGCGGCGGTAGAGAGCGGCGCCCGCCGAGCGGCCGATCCAATAGCCAATCTGATCGCCGACAATCGCGCAAAGCATCACGGGAAGAAGGAGCCACTTGAGGGGAATCACGCCGGCCGCAGAGAAAATGCCAGCGGTGACGAGCAGGGAATCGCCGGGCAGGAAAAAGCCGACGAAAAAACCGGTTTCGATGAAGACGATCGTGCAGATCAGGGGAGCTCCGCCGGAGCGGATTAGCTCCTTGAGCCCTTCGGAACTGTAGAGCGAGCGGAAGAAGTGAAGGATGGCGTCGAGCACTCGGCGTAATTCCTCGCGGCGGCAAGATGCACGGAATTTCTTACGGGCACAGGAACAAGCGAACGTGAGCGCACGTTCGCGAAAGCTCCCGCTCCAATACGGTAACAGAAAACGCCAACATCCTCTCCACATTCATGCCATAGCAGAAGCAGCATGGTGAGAGAAGCGAAGAATGCGCTGAGACGAATCATCGGAGAGCCTCCGCAAGCCAGAGGTAGCCTTGGTCTTCCGCCTCGAGACGGGCTTCGAGGTCCTGCTGCGAGCGGTCCTTCTGTCCCAAGAGTTTCCGGATGCGCGGGAGCGCCAGGCGCGCAGTAGCAGCGCCGGCTTCGATGGCTTCTTCGGCGCGGTCGAAATCGTCCCAAGCGAGGGATTGCACATCGGGGCGAAGAACGAGGTCAGCGTGGCGTTCCCAAACTTCGAGTTGATGCTTTTGCGCGGCGCTCACGGCGCGGCTGACCACCTGAAAGATGTTGGAGGGGGCCCCGCGATGGCCGTCCTGCATGCCTACGGAGATGCCGATGACAGTTGTTGCGCCAAGTTCACGGGCCGCGCGCGTCGGAACAGGGGCGACCAGGCCGCCGTCGGCAAGGCAGCGCGTGCCAATCTGTACCGGTTCGAATAAGCCGGGAAACGCACAGCTCGCGCGGATGGCATCGACGAGATTTCCCTGCGTGAAGACGACAGGTTCGCCCGAAGTGAGGTCGGTGGCGACTACTGCCAGAGGAATGTGAAGGTCTTCAAACTGGCGCGATTCGAAAACGCGCTCGATCAGGCTGCCAAGGCGCTGGTTGCTGGCGAGACCGAGCCGAGAAACACGCCAGCGGGCGATGTCGCGAAAACGGAGCGTGCGGCATGTTGCAATGATGCGCTCGAGAGGCGCGCCGCTCGCGTAGGCGGCGCCGAGAATGCTGCCCACACTGGTTCCCGCGATATGAGAGACGGGGATTTGATTTTGCTCGAGGACTTGCAGAACACCCAGATGTGCGAAACCGCGCGCGAAACCTCCGCCGAGGGCGAGTCCCACTCCTGACCGAGGGGGCAAGGCTACTGAACTTCCGTTCAGGTTGTTGCGCTCAGAATATTCGTGGCGCGGCATAAGCGAAGAATGACAGGCCGCTCTTCTTCCACCAATGGGCCGCGCGTTCTCAAAAAACAGTACGAATGTACCCCGATGGAAACAAGGGGAAATTCGATGCAGAAGAGCCCAACAGTACTTTCCTACTAGTTGCGTACCCTCTCTGTACCATTGTTGCGCGCGGTACGGTGCGCGATTCTCATTTTCGTCAGGCCGCACTATCGAGGGAGCCAAGAGTGGATAAAGCGTTCAAGACATGGATCGGGCAGCCAGTCGTCCTGCAGGTGGCGCTGGGAGATATCAAAGTGCCGCTGCGCGGAAAGATGCTGAAAGATGGCGGCGAAACGGTCCGCCTGCGAATTGGCGACGGCTGGGACGTAGACATCTATAAGGCCATGATCCTAGCCGTTGAAGAAGACGTGATGGTTCATCTTCCTGCATGAGGGACACGACGATGAGAACACAAGAATTGAAGTACGTGACGCGGCGGCGAGCAGCAGTGCTTTTGGGCATTTCGGAGATGGAATTGAGCCGCATCTCGAGTGAGTCGGGATTCGGGCACAAAGAAATCGCAGGCGAACAGGAAGAGACGTATTTTACGTACGAAGAGCTGCGGCAAATCTGTCTGATTGCCGTGCAACACGTGAACTAAACAAAACGAGTTTCCTCCGGCCCCCCTCAGCTGTAACCCCCACCCCGGGTCGCTCCCCCCAGCGATCCGGGGTTCTTCTT
>Ga0137409_10008014_pt1 | contig 10809 bp, 10 predicted proteins | sample CZODoug1_16funga_FD_122059 | JGI IMG/M metagenome (GOLD analysis project Ga0137409, IMG submission 122059) | Vadose zone soil fungal communities from Angelo Coast Range Reserve, California, USA - CZODoug1_16fungal (Hybrid Assembly) | ecosystem: Environmental > Terrestrial > Soil > Vadose zone... | reverse complement strand
GAGAACGACCATGTTAAATCCGAAAATTCCTGAAACCTCTAGCTAATCCGTGTCGCTGATCCCCGCAACCCGGTTGCGGAAGCGCCGCAATCCGGCTCGCAGACGCTAGCAGAAACATGCAACATGGTGGCAGTTTTCATCTGTTTCGCCGTGATTCTCGCCCGAAAATGGTTCAAATCTCCAAACCGGCCGAAGCAAAGACCCCTCGCCTCGGCAAACCGCTGAAACGCGCGTTCTTTAACCGCAGCGTGCATGAGGTCGCGCCCGATCTGATCGGGACGACGCTGCTGGTGGACGGCGTCGGCGGCATCATTGTCGAGGTCGAGGCCTATCACCACACCGAGCCGGCCGCGCATTCGTTCAATGGACCGACGCCGCGCAACCGGGTGATGTTCGGCCCGCCGGGCTTTTCCTACGTCTATCGCTCCTACGGGATCCATTGGTGCGTCAATTTCGTCTGCGAAAGGGAGGGATCGGCCAGCGCAGTGCTGATCCGCGCCCTGCGGCCGACCCACGGCATTGCCGCGATGCGCCGCCGACGCGGCCTGCATGACGAGCGCGCACTGTGTTCCGGGCCCGGCAATCGTAGGAACATAGAGCAGAGCCGTGTACACGGGTACTGCGGCGGCAGTGTAGAACACGAGACCATTCCACAGGTCGTGAGGGCCCAACAACGGATAGAATTCCGTCCAGCCAAGCAGGTAGCGCCAAAGAAGGCCCACAGGATAATAGAGAGCCAGGATCGCAGGCCAAGTCCAACGCGGCGTTGGCGTGGTGATTGCCACTGAGCCACACGCTGCCAGGATAGTGGCCACGCTGGCCCTCACAATCAGTCCATGAAGAAGTCGCTTCATCTCAGGTTTCATCTGGGCCGTCAAGGCTCTGCATCAGGCGGGGCGGGCGCACTCCCGTCGCCAGAGCCTGGCGTCGGATGCGGGCGGGTGTCAGGCGCCCGCCTTGCTCTTCTGCTGCCAGTCCTCAAGCGATGAAAAGCCGAACGCTTTGAGCCAACCATCGTCGGGCCAAAGAGCGTCCGTCTTGTCGAACACGTCGGGCCAGGTCCCAACAACCGCCGCCGCTGCTGTATCTTCTGATAGTCGATAGAAATAATACCAATCATCCCTGGTGTCAATTGCGGCATACCATTTCTGACCACAGTGTGTGCATTCGACAAGGTCGAGCCAGGGCGTGCGTTGAACGAGAATCTTGAACCGCGGAACGTACCACTCATCTGGGACAGTCTCGAAACCGAGTCGAGCTTGAGCGCGTCACCGACGTCGTCGGAGTGCCGGTCGTGGCGGAGCGCGAAGTGTGCGCCGTGGCCTATCAGGGCCGGATCGGCTGCTTCGACGGCACGAGCGGAAATGTAGTGTGGTCGCGCGAGATGTCGAGCACCGCCGGGCTGTCGGTCGACGCGCGCTACGTGTTCGTCAGCGACGACAAGGGTGCGGTGCAGGCTCTGGATCGCGCCGGAGGTGCGACCCTCTGGAAGCAGGACCGCCTGTTCCTGAGGCGCCTTACCGCGCCGCTCGCCCTGGGCGACGTAGTGGCCGTGGGGGATGTGGAGGGCTACGTGCATTTCCTGTCGCGCGAGACCGGTGCCTTCGTCGGCCGGATCTCTACCGACGGCAGCCCGATCCGAACGTCGCTGCTGCGGCTCGAGCAAGGCTTCCTGGTGCAGACCCAGGAGGGCAACCTCTACGCATTGAGCCTGCGCTAGCGATGCCATGAAACCCACATTGGTGATCGTCGGCAGGCCCAACGTCGGCAAGTCCACCCTGTTCAACCGCCTCACACGAACCCGCGACGCGCTGGTGGCGAATGTTCCCGGCTTGACCCGCGACCGGCACTACGGGGCCGGGCGCCTGGGGGGCCGAGCCTACCTGGTGGTGGACACCGGCGGGCTCGAGCCCGAGGGGCAGGGCGTGTTCGTGGAGATGGCCAAGCAGGTGAGGGCCGCGATCGCCGAGGCCGATGTCGTCGTGTTCGTTACCGACGCTCGCGAGGGGCTCGTCCCGCAGGACCGCACGATCGCCGAGGAGCTCAGACGCACGGGCAGGCGCGTGCTTGTCGCGGTCAACAAGACCGAGGGCATGAATCACGAAATAGCGATGGCCGAGTTTCACGAGCTAGGACTGGGCGCGCCGCGCGCGATCTCCGCCGAGCACGGCGAGGGCGTGAGCGATCTCGTGGAGACGGCGCTTGCCGGCTTCCCGCCCGAGGAGGAGCGCGAGGAGGCCGACGGCGCGGTTCGCATCGCGATCGTCGGCCGCCCCAACGCCGGGAAGTCCACGCTCGTCAACATGCTCGTGGGCGAGGAGCGGGTCGTCACCTTCGACCAGCCCGGCACCACGCGCGACGCGATCGACGTCGAGCTGGTGCTGAAGGGCCGCCGCTACGTCCTCGTCGACACCGCGGGATTGAGGCGCCGCGGAAGGGTGTTCGAGAGCGTGGAAAAATTTTCCGTGGTGAAGACGCTGCAGGCGATCGATCGCGCCAACGTCGCCGTTCTCGTGCTCGATGCGCAAAGCGACATCTCCGACCAGGATGCCCACATCGCCGGGTTCATCCTCGAGCGCGGACGCGCCGTCGTAGTGGCGGTCAACAAATGGGACGGGCTGGATGCGTATGCGCGGGAGATGGTGAAGCGCGCCGTCGCGCGCAAGCTGAGGTTCCTCTCGTTCGCGCATATTCACTACATCTCGGCCCGCGAAGGGCGCGGCATCGCGCGCGTGCTCGCCTCGGTGGACACGGCGTACCGCGCGGCCATGGCGAAGCTGCCCACGCCCAAGCTCACCCGCGCTCTGATCGCCGCAGTGGAAAGGCAGGCGCCCCCGCGTGCAGGGCTTTCGCGTCCCAAGATGCGGTACGCGCACCAGGGAGGCAGCAATCCGCCCATCGTGGTGGTGCACGGGACGGCGCTCTCCTCGGTGCCCGAGAGCTATCGCCGCTATCTGGAAGCCGATTTCCGAAAGGTGTTTCGCCTGGAGGGCACGCCGCTGCGGATCGAATTCAAGAGCGGCCGGAACCCTTACGTGGATTGATCATCCAAGAGCTTGCGACGTTGCGCACCCTCCGCCGAAGCCGCGGATCCGAGCGTTTCGGAGCGGCATATTACGTTGGCATTTTCCGAAAAACCCTATACAGTAGAACTTCAAATAAGACCCATCCGGGGTGCGCCTATGAGCAACAAAGGACAATTGTTACAAGATCCATTCCTGAATACGCTTCGCAAAGAACACGTTCCGGTGTCGATCTATCTGGTCAATGGAATCAAGCTGCAGGGCCAGATCGAGTCCTTCGACCAATACGTGGTGCTGCTCAAGAACACCGTGACGCAGATGGTCTACAAACACGCGATCTCCACCGTCGTCCCTTCTCGCGCGGTCAACCTGGCGGTCGACCATCCCTCTCCGGAAGCGTGATTTCTCCGTACCCTCAGTTCTGACCGGGCTCGATGGTTGAGCGCTCGTCGGGCAGGGACAACGCAGTTCTGATCGGGCTGGACTTCGGCGGCGGCGGCTACGTGGAGAGCCTGGAGGAGCTGGGTCAGCTCGTGGCCAGCGCGGGAATACGCGCGCGCGCGGTGGTACGGGGACGCCGCGACCGGCCCGATCCCGCGCATTTCGCCGGTTCCGGAAAAGTCGAGGAGATCAAGCGAACCCTGCTGGAGCAGGGCGCCTCGCTCGCGATTTTCAATCACGACTTGTCGCCGGCGCAGGAGCGCAATCTCGAAAAAGCGCTCGGCTGCCCGGTCGTCGATCGCACGCGGCTGATCCTCAATATCTTCGCCCAGCGCGCCAAGAGTCACGAGGGCAAGGTCCAGGTCGAGCTCGCGCAGCTGGAGCACGCGGCGACGCGCCTCGTACGCGGCTGGACGCACCTCGAGCGCCAGCGTGGCGGCAAGGGCTTTCTTGGCGGCATGGGCGAGACCCAGCTCGAGGTCGACAGGCGTTTGATCGCGAAACGCGTCAAGCTGCTCAAGGACAAGCTCGGGAAGCTCGGCCGCCGGCGCCAGGTCCAGCGGCGTGCACGGGAGCGTGGCAGGGCCTTCACCGTCTCGCTGGTGGGCTATACCAACGCCGGCAAATCGACGCTGTTCAATACCCTGACCCATGCCGGGGCTATCGCCGAGGATCGGCTGTTCGCGACGCTCGATACGACTACGCGCAGGCTGTATCTGCCCGAGGCGGGGAACGTGGCAATCTCCGATACGGTGGGCTTTATCCGCGATCTTCCGCACACCCTGGTCGCGGCCTTCCGGGCGACCCTCGACGAGGCGATACACGCGGACCTCCTGGTGCACGTGGCCGATGCGGCGAGCGATGCCCGCGAAGCGCAGATCGTGGAGGTCGACAAGGTTCTGGCCGAGATCGGCGCGAGCGCCGTTCCCCGGCTGCTGGTGTTGAACAAGATCGACCGCAACGGCCTGGAGCCGGGAGTCGACCGGGGCGAATATGATAGAATTCTGCGCGTTCGTCTAAGCGCAAAAACGGGCAGCGGCGTGGATGGTCTGCGCCGTGCTCTGATCGAGGCGGCAGCCTCGAGGACATCTCCGGCGGGCCCGCCAAATTCGATGGACGTACAGCGCCAAGCGGCCGAAGCTTAGGGGCTGCCGGGGGCGGGGATGTCGTTTGCGCGGAGCCTGGGATTCTTATGTCACTGAACGACCCGCAGTGGGGCAAGCGAGGCGGTGGTAACGAGGGCCCGCCAGATCTCGACGAGATGTGGCGCAGCTTCAACCGCAAGCTGAACGGCCTGTTCAGCCGGCGCGGCGGAGGCGGCTCCGACCCCGGCGAGCCGCCGAGCATGCGTCAGCTCGGTGGAGGGGCCGGCCTGATCTGCCTGGTGGTGCTCGTCGCGTGGCTCGCGAGCGGCTTCTACATCGTCGTCGAAGGCCAGCGGGGCGTCGTGCTCACCTTCGGCAAGTTCTCCGAGGTCACCGGTTCGGGCCTGCGCTGGCGGATCCCCTATCCGATCCAGAGCCACGAGATCGTCAACCTCGCGGGCGTGCGCACGATCGAGGTGGGCTACCGCAACAACGTCAAGACCAAGGTGCTCAAGGAATCGCTGATGCTGACCGACGACGAGAACATCGTCGATATCCAGATGGCGGTCCAGTACACGATCAGAGACGCGAAGGATTTCCTGTTCAACAACCGGCAGCCCGAGGACGCGGTGCTGCAGGCCGCCGAAACGGCTTTGCGCGAGGTCGTCGGCAAGAGCAAGATGGATCAGGTGCTGAATCAGGGTCAGGCGGTCGTCGCCAAGACCCTGCCGATCATGCAGGAGATACTGGACCGCTACAAGACCGGCATCCTGATCAGCAACGTGAATATCCAGAACGTGCAGCCGCCCGAGCAGGTCCAGGCGGCGTTCTACGACGCGGTGAAGGCCAACCAGGATCGCGAGCGCCTCAAGAACGAGGGACAGTCGTATTTCAACGATGTGGTCCCCAGGGCGGCCGGCGTCGCGTCGCGACTGCTGCTCGAGGCCGAAGGCTACAAGCAGCGGGTGATCGCGAATTCGGAAGGTGATGCCTCGAGGTTCCGGCAGATCCTCGTCGAATACAACAACGCGCCGCAAGTGACGCGGGAACGCATGTACCTCGACACCGTTCAGCAGGTGCTGGCGAGCACGTCGAAAATCCTCATCGACGCCAAGGCGGGGAGCAACCTGCTGTACCTCCCGCTCGACAAGATCGTCCAGATGTCGGGAGCGGCACTGCCCGAATCGTCCGGCTCTTCCCGGTCCTCGCAGGCTCCGGAGGCGTCGGCCCAGCCGGAAAGCGGCGCGCGCTCGCGCGATACCCTGCGCGGACGCGAGCGGGGAGACCGGCCGTGAGCAGCCGGACGGGCGTCGTCATCGCGTTCCTGGTGGGAGCGCTTCTCCTGCTCAGCATGTCGGCGTTCGTGGTCGACCAGCGGCAGCGGGCCATCGTGTTCCAGCTCGGCGAGGTCAAGGACATCGTCGGGGATCCGGGGTTGCACTTCAAGTGGCCGCTGATCCAGAACGTGCGCTATTTCGACACGCGCATCCTGACCTGGGACGACCCGGAGCCGCAGAGCTTCATCACTGCCGAGAACAAGCCGGTCCAGGTCGACGCGTTCGTCAAGTGGCGCATTGTCGACGCGAAGACGTACTACGTTTCGGTGGTTTCATCGGGCGGCGACGAGGTCGCGGCCGCGCGGCGGATCAACCAGACCGTGACCGGCTTGCTGCGGGAAGAATTCGGGAAGCGCACGGTCCACGACGTGGTATCGGGCGAGCGCCACGAGATCATGAACACGGTGCGCGACAAGGTCGACCAGGATGTGCGTTCGCTCGGCATCCAGGTCGTGGACGTCAGGCTGAAGCGCGTCGATCTTCCCCAGGAAGTCAGCGCCGACGTCTATCGGCGGATGGAGTCCGAGCGCAAGCGGGTCGCCTCGGAGCTGCGCTCGACCGGGGCCGCCGAGGCGGAGAAGATCCGTGCGGACGCGGACAAGCAGCGCGAGGTCATCATCGCGCAGGCCTACCGCACCGCGCAGCGCGTCCAGGGCGAAGGCGATGCCAAGGCTTCCTCCACCTATGCGCGTGCGTTCAAGGAGAACCCGGAGTTCTACTCCTTCTACCGCAGCCTCGAGGCCTATCGCGCGAGCTTCAAGAACAAGAGCGACGTGCTGGTGCTGGATCCCAATTCGGAGTTCTTCAAGTACTTCAAGAACCCGGGAAGGGGCGGCAAGTGAATGGGTGCGACGTTCATCATGGCCTTCGGCTTGATGCTGATCATCGAGGGCGTGCTCCCGTTCCTGCTGCCGAAGCTGTGGCGCGACACCTTCCGCCGCATCACGGAGTTCACTGACGGGCAGATCCGCTTCTTCGGGCTGTCGTCGATGCTGGCCGGCCTGCTGATCCTCTACCTCGTCCGCTAGGGCGCCCATGCGCAACTGGCTCCTCCCGGAAAACCTCGAAGACATCCTGCCGCCGCAGGCGCAGCGCATCGACGCCATGCGCGCGAGGCTGCTCGGACTGTTCCGGGTCCACGGCTACGAGCTGGTGATCCCGCCCATGCTCGAGTACATGGAGTCGCTGCTCACCGGGACCGGGCACGACCTCGACCTGCGCACCTTCAAGCTGGTCGACCAGCTCTCGGGCAGGATGATGGGCGTGCGCGCCGACATCACGCCCCAGGTCGCACGCATCGATGCGCACCTGCTGAACCGCAGGGGCGTGACGCGCCTTTGCTACGCCGGCAGCGTGCTGCTCACGCGGCCGCGCGGCCTGGACTCGACGCGCGAACCGCTGCAGGTCGGCGCCGAGATCTACGGGCACGCCGGGATAGAGAGCGACCTCGAGATCCAGCAGTTGCTGGCCGACTCGCTGGCGGCGTGCGGGGTCTCCGGTGCTCATCTCGACATCGGGCACGTCGCCGTTTTCCGGGCGATCTGCCGTCGCGGCGGAGTGAGCGGCGAGCTGGAATCGGACCTCTACGGGGTGCTGCAGGCCAAGGACCTGCCCGGACTGCGCGCCGGCACCGGCGAGCTCTCGAAAACCACGCGGAACGCACTGCTCGCCCTGCCGGAGCTCTACGGCGACGGTTCCGTCCTGGAGCGGGCGCGGCGCACGCTTCCCAAGTATCCGGAGATCACGCGCGCCCTGAGTGACCTAAAGGCGCTCACCCGGAACGGCAGGATCCCGGTGTCGGTCGATCTCGCCGATCTTCGCGGCTACCACTACCACAGCGGCGTGGTGTTCGCGGCCTACGCGCCGGGCGTCGCCAACGCGATCGCGCTCGGCGGGCGCTACGACGAAGTCGGCAAGGCTTTCGGGCGCGCGCGGCCCGCGACGGGATTCAGCATGGATCTGCGCGATCTCGCGCGCGCGGCGCCGGGGGGGGGCGCCGAGCCTGCAATCCGCGCTCCGCACTCGAGCGATCCCGGCCTCGCCGCCGCGATCCGCAGGCTGCGCGATTCCGGGGAGATCGTCGTGGTCCGGCTGCCCGGGCACGCGTCGGAGCCCCTCGCGCCCGAATGCGACCGCGAGCTCGCGAAGCGCAGCGGCAAGTGGGTCGTGAGAAAGCTCAAGTGACGGCAAGATGAGCAAGAACGTCGTAGTCATCGGCACCCAATGGGGCGATGAGGGCAAGGGCAAGGTGGTCGACTGGCTCACCGACCACTCCCAGGGCGTGGTGCGCTTCCAGGGCGGGCACAACGCCGGCCACACCCTGGTGATCGCCGGCAAGAAGACCGTGCTGCACCTCGTGCCCTCGGGCATCCTTCGGAAGGGCGTGACCTGCTACATCGGCAACGGCGTGGTGCTTTCGCCGAAAGCCTTGATCGACGAGATGGACGAGCTGGAGCGCGCCGGCATCGAAGTCGCCGCACGGCTGCGCGTGTCCGAAGCCTGTCCCCTGATCCTGCCGTTCCACGCGGCGCTCGACGTCGCGCGCGAATCCGCCCAAGGGGCCGCCAAGATCGGGACGACGGGCAGGGGCATCGGCCCGGCGTACGAGGACAAGATCGCGCGCCGTGCGATCCGCGTGCGCGACCTGATGGTGCCGGAGCGCTTCGCCGCGAAGCTCGAGCCGCTTCTGGATTTCCACAACTTCGTGCTGACGAAATACCTCGGGGCGAAGCCCGTGGATTTCGCGAAGACGCGGGACGAGGCGCTCGCGCTCGCGCCGCGGCTGGGCCCCATGGTGGCGGATGTCTCGCGCGAGCTGTACCAGGCGATCGACTCCGGCCGCAACCTGCTCTTCGAGGGGGCGCAGGGCGCGCTCCTCGACATCGACCACGGCACCTACCCGTACGTCACTTCGAGCAACTGCGTCGCGGGCGCGGCGGCTGCCGGCGCCGGCGTCGGGCCGCAGATGCTGCACTACGTGCTCGGCATCACCAAGGCCTACGCGACGCGCGTCGGCTCCGGTCCTTTCCCCACCGAGCTCACCGACGCCACGGGTGAGCTGCTGCGCAAGCGCGGCCAGGAATTCGGCGCGACCACCGGCCGCCCGCGGCGCTGCGGCTGGTTCGATGGGGCAGCGCTTCGGCGCTCGATCCAGATCAACGGCGTCTCGGGCCTGTGCATCACCAAGCTCGACGTGCTCGACGGCATGGACGAGGTCATGCTGTGCACGAGCTACCGCATCGACGGCGGGCCCGAGGACCTGCTCCCGCTCGGAGCCGAGGAGGCCGCGCGCTGCGAGCCCGTATATGAGACGCTCCCCGGATGGAAGGAAAGCACCGTGGGCATCAACGCCTACGACAAGCTGCCGAAGTACGCGCGGGAGTATCTCGAGCGGCTGCAGGCCTTGTGCGGCGTCCCCGTGGACATGATCTCGACCGGAGCGGACCGGAACGAGACCATCGTCCGGCGCCACCCGTTCCACTGAAGGGAGAGAACGTGCTCGACGGGATGGTGCCGTTTCCGCCGGAGTACGCGAAGCGCTACCGGGACAAGGGTTATTGGCGCGGACGCTCGCTCGCGCAGGAGTTCGCACCGCTGTTCGAGCGCTACGCCGACCGGATCGCGGTCGTCGACCGTGGCAAGCAATACACTTACGCGGAGATCGACCGCGCATCAGACCGCCTTGCGCTGAATCTTCTCGACGCGGGGCTCGCGCCTCTTGACCGGGTGGTGGTGCAGCTCCCCAATGTCGTCGAGTTCGTCTTTCTCTACTTCGCGCTGCAGAAGATCGGCTGCATACCGATCGCCGCGCTCGCCACACACCGCTTCCTCGAGGTGAGCCAGTTCGCGAGGCTCTCCGGAGCGGTCGCCTGCGTCACGCCCGACCGCCAGGGCGACTTCGACTTCGCCGAGATGGTGCGCCGGGTACGCGGCGAGACGCCCTCGGTGAAGCTGGGCATCGTCCTTGGCGACGCGCCGGCCGGATTTCTCTCCCTTTCCGAGCTGATCTCCAGAGAGCCGAAGACGCGGCCGGATCGACTGCGCGCGCTCGAGCTCGACCCGACCGAGCCCGCGATCTTCCAGCTTTCGGGCGGCACCACCGGCGTACCCAAGCTGATCCCGCGCACGCACAACGACTACGCCTACAACTCGCGGCTAGCGGTCGAGGTGTGCGGGGTCGAGGGGGACTCGGTATTGCTGCTCGCGCTGCCGATCGCGCACAACCTGCCGCTCGCCTGCCCCGGACTGCAGGGCTACCTGCTGCAGGGCGCGAAGGTCGTGCTCTCGGCGAGCACCAAGCCCGAGGACCTGTTCAGGCTGATCGAGGAGCAGCGGGTCACGCACCTGAAGGTGGTCCCGGCGCTCCTCATCCGGCTCATCAACGACCTCGCCATCGGCAAGCACGACCTGTCGTCCTTGCGCGTGATCCAGAGCGGTGGCCAGCGCATGCAGCCCGAGGTGCGCGCGCGCACCAAGCAGCTCATTCCCGGCGTCACCGTGCAGGAGAACTTCGGCATGTCCGAGGGGATGCTGTTTTTCGTGCGCCTCGACGACCCCGAAGACGTCCGCATGGAGACCTGCGGCCGGCCGCTCTCGCCCGACGACGAAGTCAGGCTGGTGGACGAGGATGGCAGGGAAGTCGCGCCGGGAGAGGTGGGCGAGCTGACCTGCCGCGGCCCGTATACGCTGCGCGGCTACTTCGGCGTGCCCGACTACAACGCGCGGCAATTCACCCCCGACGGCTTCTACCGCTCGGGCGACCTGATGCGGCGGCATCCGTCGGGCAACTACGTCGTCGAGGGCAGGAAGAAGGACCTGATCAACCGCGGCGGCGAGAAGATCAGCGCCGAGGAGATCGAGAACCTGATCCTCGCGCACCCCGCCGTGCAGAACATCGCCTGCGTGCCGATGCCGGACCCGAAT
>Ga0137409_10008013_pt1 | contig 10810 bp, 10 predicted proteins | sample CZODoug1_16funga_FD_122059 | JGI IMG/M metagenome (GOLD analysis project Ga0137409, IMG submission 122059) | Vadose zone soil fungal communities from Angelo Coast Range Reserve, California, USA - CZODoug1_16fungal (Hybrid Assembly) | ecosystem: Environmental > Terrestrial > Soil > Vadose zone... | reverse complement strand
TGCAGGAGCTGGTTCTCCATGTCGAGGATCACCTGTTTGATCATCTTCTCGGGATCCTCCGCGCGGTCGATCAGGTCGTTCAGGTTCGCGCGGACGAGCGTTGCGACGCGGTCAAGTACTGCCATGGCTTGCTCCTAGTCTTGTTCACACGCCCTTGGGAGGACGCGCCGGGTTGTCACCAATCTTCCGCACCTTCGACAGCAGGTCGGCGAGCGGCGTGCCCGAGAGGGCCTCGAAGAGCGCCGGCACCTGCGCCGCGATTTCCGTCATGTCGCCCGTGAGCTTGTGCATGCCGCTCGAGGACCCGTTGCCGGTCGACACGATCGTGATCTTGTCGACCTTCTCCAGCGGGCTGGCGATCGCCCGCATGATTTCCGGCAGCGAGGTCAGGAGCTTGTCGATGACCGCCGCCTGGTTGTATTCCTGGAACGCTTCCGCCTTCACGTTCATCGCGCGCGCCTCGGCGTCGCCCTTCTTGAAGATGATCTCGGCCTCCGCTTCGCCCTGCGCCCGCGTCGCAGAAGCATTGCCTTCGGCTTCCTTGATCAGGCGTTGGCGTTCGGCTTCGGCGAGCGTCTCAATGCGTTGACGCTCGATTTCCGCCGGCTTCAGTACAGTGGCGATCAGTTCGCGTTCGCGGCGCGCAATTTCGGCATCTTGCACCTTCACCTGCGCTTCGCGCTCGACCTGCTGGATGCGCACCTGCTCAAGGATCACGGTCTGCTGTTGGCGGTTGGTTTCGATTTCATAGGCCTTGTCGGCTTGCGCCTGGGCCTTTTTGCTGATTTCCAGGTAGTTGGCTTTCTTGATGTCCAGGTCGCGCTCGGCTTCGGCTTGCTTCGCCATCGAAGCGGTTTCAGCCGCCACGCGTTCCTGGTCTGCCTGCGCCTTGGCGATCGCCGAGGCGCGCGACGCTTCCGCGCGCTTGATAGCGATGTCGCGATCGGCTTCGGCCGCGGCTACTTCGGCGTCGCGCTTGATGCGCGCGATGTCCGGGCGGCCCATGTTGGTGATGTACTCATTTTTGTCGCGCACTTCCTTGATGGTGAAGCTCACGACTTCGAGCCCCATCTTGCTCATATCGTCGGCGCACGTGGAACGCATGTGGCCACCGACCATTTCCGGTTCCTTCACGATCTGCTCGACCGTGAGTTGCCCGATAATGCCGCGCAGGTGACCTTCCATCACCAGGCGGATGAGGCCTTCGCGTTGTTCGGGGCGCTTGGTGAGGAACTGTTCGGCTGCGGTGCGAATGGACACCGGATCCGACTTCACCTTGAGCTGCGCGACCGCTTCCACGGTGACCGCTACGCCCTGGTTGGTATACAGGCTTTGCTGGGGCGCCACGTCAAACGACATCAGTTCGAGGGAGAGCTCCTTGCATTGCTCCACCATCGGAAAGATGATCGTGCCGCCGCCCTTGATGATGCGCGTGCCGCGGAAGCCGTAAACGATCAGGGCTTCGTGCGGACCGGCTTTGCGATACATCCTCGCGGCCAGAACCATCAGGAATAAGACTGCGAGCACCGCCAGGCCGGCGATGACCCAAACACTCGAGAAATCGAACATAAAAACCTCCCTTTTCACCCGACCGGAACTGTTTGCAGCGTTCTTCAGTCCCTTAAACTTTTTCGCCCGTGAACTCGTCCCACTTGCGGACGTAGGCCATGCCCTTTTCGTAGCGGCTAATGACCACTTCGGCTCCCTTGTCGAGCGGAGAACCGTCGTCACTTCGCGCGCCGGCGCTTCGCCGCACGCCGTGCTGCTCGAAGATGACTTCCCCGGTGCCGCCGGCGGGGATGGAGATGCTCACCCTGCCGACTGAACCTTCGTGCCGGTAATCCCACTCGTTCATTTGTGCTTCCGTGTCCTGCAGCAGCCGGGACATAAACCGGAACACGATCCAGCCACCCGTCAGTCCTGCGGCGATGGCGATCGCCAGGCAAAAGATCGCAATCAGGTTCGAATGCTTCGTCAATAGGTAGCCGGTCCCGCCGAACCACGCGAGAAATGCCAGCACACTGGACGCGTTGAACCAGGAAAGATGTGCGCCGCCCTTGGCGATGCCGCCGCCCGCTCCGTGATGCCCGCCATGAAACGGCAGATGCCATTTGAACGGCAGGTGCAGGTGCACGGCGCCCGCAAGAAACGACAGCACGCTGAGCGAAAAGCCCACCAGGAAGCAGAAGAGATAAAAGTCAGACCAAGTCATACGACACCTCGTGGAGCGGCACCCCGCCACTCATACGAACCGTGCGTTGGCCCTTTGGGGGTTAGTTCTGTGAAGGAATTGGAGGTGGATGGCCGGAGCCAACCATCACCGAAGGTCGCAGGACTTCGTTGAGCCGCTCGGCCAGGCCGGGCGTGCGAAGTATTTCGCCAAGAAGCAAAAGGGCATTCCGGGAATCCGGATGCTCCGCTATCGCCAGCAGCGCTTTCTCCAGTTCAGGATCCGAACTGAATTGGTCGGAGCCGGCATAAAGCCAGGCATCGACCGTCGAATCCGTCATGCGAAGCGCGGATTGCAGCTCGCGCGAATACCCTTCGGGGTCGTCGACCAGGAAGCCCGGATAGACGCGGAAAAACCGAGCCAGCAGTTCACGGGAAGTATTGGTCATGTGCGGCCGTGCGCCGCTCTCGAGCTGCGAGACGTACGCTTGGCTCAGCCCACGCCCCAACTCTTCCTTCATGGCCTCCACAAGCTCGGCCTGCGTCATGGGCCGCCCAAAGCCGCGCAAAGAGCCCTCAATGGCCCGCAGGGAGCGGAGTTTGTCGCCAAGAGTCATGGTGGGCCGCCTTTCCGTGTATTGCGATATGCTATATCTATATAGCAATATGCAATTTGTCAAGCGAAATCGGAAGTGCTCAGTAAGATCATATCTATCAATTAGATAGAAGTCGCCGAGAATCCCTGTACAAGCTGAATCGTGTAGTTGTTACTCAGGTTTGCGGAGGGATTGCAGGTCGATGCCGAGTTGCTGGCACTTTTTGTAGAGGTGGCTGCGCTCGAGGCCGAGGGCGCGCGCGACGTTGGTCATGTGAAAATTATGGCGGCGGATTTCGCCGAGCAGGACTTCGCGCTCGAAGGCTTCGGTGCGCTCAAGAAGAGTTCCCTGCCCAGTTTCCGCATTGCCGCTGGAACTCGCAGCGTCGCCGCCAGGCAGCACCATCCGCACTTCGTTGGCGTTGATCGTATCTTCCCCAGCGAGCAGCACCAGGCGTTCAACCACGTTCCGCAATTCGCGCACGTTGCCCGGCCAGGAATATTTTCGCAGCGCGGCGATTGCGTCCGCCGCAAATAATTTTTCCTTCCAACCGTTCTGCGCAGCCACTTGACGTGCAAAGTGAGTGAGCAAGTCAGGAAAGTCCTCGGAGCGTTCGCGCAGCGGCGGCAAGAACAACGGGAAAACGTAGATGCGGTGAAAGAGGTCGGGGCGAAACTCGTTCTTTTTGGAGAGTTCTTCCAGATTGCGATGCGTCGCAACAATCACGCGGACGTTGACCTTGATTGGTTTCTCGCCGCCGACGCGCTCAACTTCGCCTTCTTCCAACACGCGCAACAGCTTGGCCTGCATGGAAAGCGGCATGTCCCCAATTTCATCGAGAAAAAGAGTGCCCCCCTCGGCCTGCTCGAATTTTCCCAGGTGGCGTCCCGCGGCTCCGGTGAACGAACCCTTTTCGTGTCCGAAGAGTTCCGATTCGATTAACTCCGCGGGAACCGCCGCACAATTCAAAGTGATGAACGCATTTTCCCGCCGTGGCGATTTTTCATGAATTGCTCGCGCCACCAACTCTTTCCCTGTGCCGGTTTCGCCGAGGATGCACACCCGGGTTTCGCTCGCCCCCACGCGTTCGATCTGCGCCATCAGCTTTTTCATGGCTGGGCCGGAGCCGACCAGTTCGTGCTTACCCAGCAGGTGACGCAATTCGCGATTTTCGTCTTCCAGCCGCGAAAGCTTCAGCGCATTTTCAACGGTGAGCAGCAGCTTGTCTGTGCTCAGGGGCTTTTCCAGAAAATCCAGTGCCCCAAGCCGCGTGGCTTTCACCGCCATTTCGATATTCGCTTGTCCCGAAATCAGCACGATGGGCGTCGTGACGCCAGCTTTCTTGAAATCCTCGAGCAGCTCCATGCCGCTTTTCCCGGGCATCACCACATCCGAAAGGATCAAGTCGAAACGCTCGCCGCGCACCAGTTCCACCGCGCGCGAGGCATTATCGCAAACCGTGGCTTCGTGCCCCGCCAGGCGGAAAGCACGCGCCAAAGAAGCCAGCGTGTTCGGATCGTCGTCAATCAGCAGCAAGTGGGCTTTGCGCGGCAAGTTGGTCCCTGTGTGGAGGAGCTAATCCGTCGCAGTTGCGGCGCGCTCCGACTCCTTCTCCGCGGCTTTTGCCTCTGCTTTCGGCTTGAGCGCGGTGCCGCCCTGGCGTTTTGGCAATTCGATGCGGAAGGTAGTGCCGTGACCCTCTTCGCTGGAAACGGAAATCGTGCCGTGATGATCGCTCACCACGGATTGCACAATCGCAAGCCCCAGGCCGGTGCCCATCTGTTTCGTGGTGTAGTACGGCGTAAACAGCCGCGAACATTCTTCCGGCGTCAAGCCTTTTCCCGTGTCCGAAACTTCGATAAGCACGGTCTCTCCGCCATCGCGGGAACGCAATGAAAGCGTGCCGCCGGCAGGCATGGCATCCATGGCGTTCAACACCAGGTTCTGAAACGCCTTGTGCAGCAGGTCCGAATCCGCGTCAATCTCCGGCAGCGAGTCGCTGAGGAAATATTCCGTGCCGATGTGCGGCTTGCCCACCGCCGTGAATTGAGGCTCGAACAGCCGGATCGCATCCCGCAACGCTTCATTCACGTTTACCTTGGAGAATTCCGGCGCCGGCATTTTGGAAAAATCGCTGAAGCGGGTGACGATGCTGTTCAGATTGGCGAATTCCGCCTTCAACGTCGCGGTCGCCTCGGTGAACACCTCCTGAAACTGCTGGGGGCCAAGCTGTCGCGCGCGTTGCAGGTTTTCCACGGTAATCTGCAACGGGAATAGCGGGTTGCGCAACTCGTGCGCGAGCCGCCGAGCCAATTCGCGCCACGCCGCCACGCGTTCCGTCTGTACCAGCTTTTCTTTCTGGGCCGCCAGCGTGCCTGTCATTTCGTTAAACGCGTTCGCAAGTTGCCCGATCTCATCGCTGCCCTTCACGTCAATCTTCGTATCCCACCGCCCCGAAGCCACGTCGCGTGCGCCGTTGGCAAGCTCCACCACCGGCCGCGTGATGCGTCGCGAGACCCACCAACTGAGGAGCAATCCAATCACCAGCGCGGCCAACGAAACAACGGAGGCAATCTTCAAAATCTCGCGCTTCAGCAACACCAATTCTTTCGCCGAGCTGCCAAGCAGCAGCACGCCCAGCAACTCGTCATTGCGGCCCTTGAGCGGCATGGCGTGAAACGTCTCCGCGCTGGCCGGATCATGGTTCCACGAGATGGTCTTGATCAGATCCTGGGGCTGCTTCTGAATCTGCTCGATCAAGGATTGAAACTCCCCTGCTTGCGGAACGCCGCCGTTCGCGTCGGTCAGCGCCGAGGCAACGAACGTGGGCTCCAGATTCCTGTAAAGCAGCGCCCGCATCCCTTCGGGAAGTTCCAGCGAGGCGAGAAAATTCTGGTCCAGCCGCCGGCCGCCGATAATGTAGATCGTTTTGTTGCCGACGGTCTGCGTGCGCACCGCGGTCAGCGAAAGGGCCGCGGTATCCGGCAACTCTTCGCGCCTCAGGAAAGCCCCGGTGGAATCCCAGTTTTTCGCGGAGGTCACCCAGTCATTCTTATAGCCGACGCGCGCCGGATATTGCGCGGACGAAACCAGCGTTCCATCGGAATTCACGAACTCCACAAAGTCCAAGCCGTGGCTCTGTGCCGCGCCATTCGCATCGTGCAGGTAAAGCGAAGCATCGGCGTTGGGCCGAGCAAGATCGAGCACCATGCGCACAGTTACATCGGCGTTGGTAATATTTTCCACCTGCTGAACAATCGTGTCCCCACGCTGAGCAAACTCCTTTCCGAATTGCACTTCCAGCGCATGTGTGCGCTGCATGTCCATCTGCTCGAATGCGCGTTGCGTATAGAAAGTCACGCCGTAGGCCACCAGTGAGACGGAGGCCAGCACGGTGATCAGGAAAATCAGGAATACCTTGGTGCGGAAAGTCATGGTCTTGCTCCCGGATTGCGAGCCGTCGAACTATTTTTCTGCGGGCTGGTTGGTGCTTTCGTTGTCACCGCATCCTCGGAATCAAGCCACACGTCGGCCAGCCGCCAATCGCCCCACGGCGATGCATTCCAATTGTGCACGTTTGGTCGAACGCCGGCATATTCCGGCAGCAGCACCAGCGGCAGGATGCGGCGCTCTTCGAGTAAGCGTCGTTCCTGCGCGAAGAGCTGCTCGGGATCCGCCGAATTGGCGGGTAAATCCGCGCTGTCCAGCAATTGCTTCACAAAAGCCTCCAACTCGGCATGCGGTGAAAGCGAATCGTAATGCCACGCAAACAGATGCAATCCACTCGCCGGCATCGGCGAATTGCCCGCGCTCCCCGGAAGTGCAACCTGCACCAGCAAATTGGCTTGCCGCGCATTCACGGCCACACGCTCTCCTATCAACTTGAAAAGATCGCCCGGAGCGTCCACACGCAATCGCAAAGGCTGAGTCGCGCCCGGAACTCCCGCGGAGAAAACGGCCCGCAACTCCCTGGCGCGCTGCAAGTTCATCGAGCTCTCGAAAAGGAAAGCATATCCCGATAGCCACTGCGGCAAAAGAGAATCGGCGGGTTGTGCTTCCCTTTGCAGCAACACGTTGGCCATGGTGTCCCGTTTTTCGCTCGCCGCCGAAGACAGCGACCCGGGCGTCCACTCGCCCGGGTCCAGCGAGACGCTCGACGCGCGCAGCCTCACATGCAGCGTGCCGCCATAGCGCGGAGGTGCAGCCTGGGCTGCGAAGCAGGCTAACGCAGCAATCGCGGCGCTAATTGCCGCAAGCGAGCGTGATTTTGTAAATCTCATAGTTCCCTGTTCGTAAATTTTGGGCAATCACCAGCGCGCTGCTGGGATTTTGTTCCCCATTGGTGCCAAGTATCGGGCCTGGAAATTCGCTCAGCACAGCAGCGCTGCAATCAAAATTAAAATCCGTGAAATAAGAAAGTGCTCCGAAAATATCTTGCTGTAAGTTTTCCCAAAAGAAAGCACGCTCGCTCCGCCGCGGCGCGCCCCACCGATTACACTTCAGTGAGCGCGGTAATCCTTATACAAATCCAGCCGGTTCAGCAGCCGGATCATCAATTGCGTGTACGCCAGATATTCCGACAGACTCTCGTCGGAAACGTTGTAGAGCGCTTTGCGACGGGCTTCCCGCAGGGTGTCGAAATCCTCGGCCTTGAGCGTGGCGACCGCGCTGTTCTGAAAAGCGGTGCGGTCAGAGATTCCGTAGGTTGGCTCGCTCTCGGCGACGATTTTGGCGAGTTCTTCCTGCGTCGGCTTTTTCTCGCGCATCTGCCTGTCGAACTCCGCGCCCCGCGTGCTCATCACGTCGTCGAACTCTTTTCGCGTGTGCGGCAGCGCGGCGATGATTTGCAGCACTTGCTCGCGAGTCCATTTTGGATTAGCGAACTCCGTCGGGTCCGGCGACTGGTATTTCATCACCGCTTGAATATCGTTGCGCCGATAGTCTTCCTTGATTTCCGCAAGGCCGCCCCACGCGCTCAGAGTGCGGAACGCTTCCTCCGTCATCTCCTCCGCGAGGAGATGTGCCGCGGCCGCGCGCACGAACGGTTCCTGCGCCTGGAGCTGCGCAATCAGCGCCTTGCCGGCCTTCGCGGAATCCATACTTCCGTACAAAAAGAGCGCCGCGGTATCCGAATCGAGATCGAGCGAGTGCTCCGAGATGTGAATGATCGCATTCGGAAACAATAGCAGCCTGGCTGCAAGCGATTGAACATTCACGCCGCGCTGTCCCAGGTCGAGCGCCAGCGAAAGATAATTGGCAGGATCGGTCTCCTGAAAATCGGTCTGCACGATCGCGTCTTTGACCAGATTCAGCGACTCCGGCGATTTGTCCAGCTGAAAAAGAAACGACGCGGCATCAAATTGAAAAATGTGGTCGGTCTTCTCCGCCGCCAGCATTTCTTTCAGGCAACTCACGCCCTCGGGCCCTGCCGACTGAAGTTGCTTCCAGTAAGCGTCAATCTCCTTGCTCTTCGTGTCAATCTGCGTTTCGTTGAGTTGCGTCAGGTGAAATCCGTAAACTTTTTCCTTTTGCGCGCGCAAATCCGCACAGGATGGAGTGTCCGCCCGCGCCATTCCCGCTCCCATCGCCATCGCCCAAACCACAAACGCCGCCGCCGTTCGCCGCAATCCTCACCTCTCGAAGTTCCTTCAGATAGATGCTACCACCCTTCACGAAATTGCCTGCAGGACCGGACCTCGCGCATTGAATCTTCCTTTGCGCAAAGGGGCGCCGGACGGCTTGGTCAGGGCCGCCCGGCGGGTCAGTAAAGGCGTGCTATGTTTTTTTGTTTGGTGGAACTCATTGGCTCATTCCTCAATCGAGCGAATCGCGCGTAATCCTTTCGCTGTGAATCCGGCACCGCGTTTCATGACCGGCATCCACCGAGCGTTGCAGATTCTCAGCACGCACGCGGCGCGCTGAAATCTCCTGCACCGCGCGACGCTCCCGTGTCTGCGCCTCCGTGATTGCCATCGTCATGGCGCCCAGAGTCCACATCGCCAGGCAAAATGTAATCCTCAAAATCACCGGGAGAATCGCGCGAAACGTCTCGGCTGTTCCCGAAACCGCGTTCTTGTTCATGGCGCCCTCCCGCCGAACCACAATCTGGGCTTGCCCAAACTCTCTCGGTCTTTCGTTACCTCTTTGCTTCCATACTTCCTTACTTCTTTCTTCGCCGGCCGGGTGGCGCGGAGCGCGGCGCTGGTTTCGAAGCTGCCCTTTGCGAAAGGAATCAAGCGCGGCGGTGCTTGTCTTTTTGCTCATGGCTGCTCCTCCAGCGACGCGATCCGGGCCACCCGCAGGGGTATTGGCCAGCGTTCCTGAGAGGCGGCCTTGCTCGTACCGCCTCTCCGAAATTCTCAATTACGGGCGCTTGTTCGCCTTGCGCTGCGCCGCGGCTGTCGCCACCGGCGCAGGATTCTGGGAATCATCCTCACTCGAAGACGCGCCCATCCCGCCCTGGAACGCGGAGCGCATTACATCCGACGCGAAGAAGTTCTTGCCGTCGATCGGCACCATCATGATTTGCAGCTTGTCCGACAAACGCTCCGCAATAATTTTCTGGATGAGCATCGGATTCTGCTTCAGTACCGCGGCTTCATACTTCATCCGTTCGGAATCGGCGGCGGCGGTAACGCGAATCCGGTTGGCTTCGGCTTCGGAAAGGTTGTGCTGGCGTTCCAGTTCCGCCTTGCTGTCAATGATCTTCGCCTGCGCCGCGGCCTCCGCATTTTGCAACGTGGATTCCTTGCGAGCCTGCGCTTCCAGCTTGGTCTGCTCGATCTGCTTCTGCTTCAGCGGCAGGGTGTACTGCATCGCATCGGCCTCTGCCTTGGCCTGCAACACGCGCACCTGCGCCTGTGCTTCAGCCTGTTTAACGTCACGCGCCTTCTGGGCGTCTGCCTCCAGTTCGGCAATCTTCACTTCTTTCAGCTTGATGTCCTGCTCCGTGCCCAACCGTTCGTTCTCCTGTTCTTTCAACAGAAGACCTTCAAGCCCCTTGGCGTATTCCGCGGGCAACTGGATGTCGCGCAGCAGCACTTCGCGCACAACGATTCCGTCCGAAGCCAGGCGCGTCTTGATCATGTCGGCGGCCTGGGTGCGAAGCTCTTCGCGCTTCACCGCAAAAATTTCCCGAGTCACATAGTTGGGGGCAAGCTGCCGGTAAGTGGAAGAAACCACCGGAGCAACTACCTGCTCGCCCACCGGCTGCGGCAAATTCTGGTGAATGCTGGAAAGTTTCGAGGGGTCGATGCGATAACGAACGCTGACAGCCAGCCCAAGGTTCAGTCCTTCGCGCGCCTGCACTGTTAAAACTTCCGTGCTCGCCTTGTTTCCGGCATTCGCCGAAGTCGTGTACACCTGTTCCCGCGTGTCATACAACACCACGTCATCCACCAGCGGCGTTACCAAGTGGACGCCCGGATACAACGTACCGGGGCGCACGCCGGAAAGCTGGCTGACGCGAATACCCGCGGTCCCGTCGGGCACCACCACGATGCTCAGCGCCAACAACACCGGCACGATGCCGACCGCCGCCAACTGCAGCGCGAGTCTCCACCGTACCGGACCGAAAGGGCGCGCCGTCTTGCGCTGCACCGCCTCCGTCCCCGGTTCCCCACTGGTTTGCTCAAGCAGCCACCTGAGCCTTGCTGCGATGTAAATGTCGTACGCGACCAGAATCCCCGAGCTGCCGAAAAGGCCGACTCCGAGGATCATCAGAAGATATTTCAGTGCCAGCATGTCCTTTCCCCTTTTCCCTACTTCCGGTAACCCTGCGAAGCGCCAACCGCGTCCTCGTTCAGGTGTTGTGCCGGAAACTCTCCGTGAAGCTACCTCTGCATCTGAAAGGCGCGCGCAACCATCCGCGTGCCGTGAGCCACAGCCACGCGCACCGGACGGCGGTCCGCAGTAGCCGGCTGCATCAGCCGGATCGTGAGGTGAAGTAGCGCACTCTGCAGGGCCAGCGCGGCAAACAGCGCCAGCATCGTGATGACGACCACTCCAGCGAATCCAAGCATCGTTTCCATGTGTGTTCTCCCGAG
>Ga0137409_10008011_pt1 | contig 10811 bp, 8 predicted proteins | sample CZODoug1_16funga_FD_122059 | JGI IMG/M metagenome (GOLD analysis project Ga0137409, IMG submission 122059) | Vadose zone soil fungal communities from Angelo Coast Range Reserve, California, USA - CZODoug1_16fungal (Hybrid Assembly) | ecosystem: Environmental > Terrestrial > Soil > Vadose zone... | reverse complement strand
CACGCAGATGAGCGACGTTGCAAAGAAACTCCACTGGGCTTTCGCGATCACCGTTCTCCATTTCGCCATTCGCCGGACACATCCCGCAAAGCGACTGAATGCGGCACTGTATGCACTTTGTCACCCGCGTCCGCTTGCGCATTCGCAACCGTAAAAGAGCCTCTTCCCAGACTTGCCGCACGCCGGCCCGCCGGATACTGAACGTCTCCTGTTGCGAAATAATGCAAATGCCAATTTCGCCATACGCATTCACCGCGAACGAATTCATGCCCCCGCCGCAGGAATACATGGTCCCGCTTTGCGCCAGATTCGGAAGGCTCTCCAGATCGCGTTCCGCCAGCCTTCGGTACTCGCCGGCCCGCTCGGGAGAATGAAAATCAAGAGCAACAACTTCTTCCGGCGTGAGCCGCACGGCCAGCGGACTTTGCGAACAGTCGATGCGGGGATTGATCTGGCCATCGAATTTAAAATCGACATCAAGTTCTTCCGCGAATTGCTGCATGGCAAAGATTTCGTGTTTATTGATGCTGGTGGCGACTGTCTTTAACTTGAGCGGCAAGCCTCTCTCGCGCAGCAGCTTAATTCCACGTAGGCATCGTTCGTAAGATCCCGGGATTTGCGTCAGTTCCTCGTAAGTTTCTTTGGTGCGGCCATACAAAGTGATCTCAATCGCGAAGGGCGGCCACTCCACCAGATAGTCGGCAATCCGTTCATTGATGAGCGTGCCATTGGTGAAGAGGGTGATCAGGAAACCCTTCTTCTTGGCATAGGTATAGATCTCAAGAAAATCCTTGCGAGCGAAAATTTCTCCGCCTGTGTAGAGCAGCCAGAAGCAGCCCATCTCGACCAGTTCGTCGAGCGTTTTGAAATGCTCCTCCGTAGTCATTTCGCGGCTGCGGGCGTCCTGGTCCCCCATGGGCAGGTTGTTGTAGCAGTGCTGGCATTCCAACGGACAACGCCGCGTCACTTCAATCGAAACTTGCAGCGGCATGCGCGCGCCAGCCTGTTTCTGGTGCAGGTCTGCGCTGAAGGCTCCGTAAGTTAGCTGATCCAAGTTTCCTCTGATCTGGCTGGATGCGGTCCGAGCACAATCACTGTCACTGCGAGTCCGCCGTCTCCAATACCGCGTGCCGGTTCGATTCTGTCGCGATCATGTCGATCTCGGCCATTTCTGGTTCGGCCATGGCAACTCTTGGGGCGACGTCGAGCAATCCCACCGAGAGCATGTCGTTCATGAATTGCTTCACATCTTTCTGCGCTTGCTCTCGCGTCACCTCGTACTCATGCTCAACTGCCTCGACCAAATCGTGCAGCGATCGAGGAGCGTCCAACAATTTCCAAATCAAAGAGCCGGTGCCGTTGAAGCTGTAGATCGACGCGAGGTCTCCGACCTTGCCGCGTACCGGCACGATAAGAGTTTCGCCAGCCACAACGCGGGAAACTACGCTGCGCGAACGCGTAAAAAATTGTTCCTCTAACCCGGTCAACATCTCGCAGGCTCCGTTGTTCGTTTTTCGTAACAAGCGGCACTCGTCGAGAAACCGCCTTAGTGTTCAAATTGAGACTACGGCAGAAGTTCTTTTGTAAACAATCGTCAATCGGTGGCAGGTATTGGGTTGGTTATCATCGGGATTGGTTCCTAACTATTGATAAAAACAGGGTTTATGGGTTTCACTTGGGACGACGGCTCATTCCGAAAACGCCTCGATCGCGATTTCCCTAAGCCGGATCCTTCGCCCACCGCGATCTTAGTCCATCGCGATTAAGTAAAGGCCAAGTAGCTACTAAGGAGTCCGGTGCCACGTTTTGACGTCACCATCGCCGGCGAAGTCAATCTCGACCTGATCCTCTACGGACTTCCCGACGAACTGCCACGCGAGCGCGAACTGCTGGCCGATCGCATGATGCTGACCCTGGGGGGATCGTCATCGATCGTGGCGCACAATCTTGCCGCGCTCGGCAGTCGCGTGGGATTTCAATCGCGCATCGGCGACGATGATCTGGGGCAGGCGGCTCTGCAATCGTTGCAGCAAAGCGGCGTGGATGTTTCGCGCGTACTCCGCGTGCCGGGTGCGGTCAAGACCGGTCTGACCGTCATTTTGCAGCGCGAAGCCTGGCGCAACATGGTGACGTATTCGGGAACGATTGCAGAACTCGGATGGGATGACCTGGACCTCGACTACCTCGGCGATTCGCGCCATTTGCACTTTTCCTCTTTCTACCTGCAGCGCGGGCTGCGGCCACGAGTGCCGGAGTTGTTCCGAAAAATGAAGGAGGCCGGACTGAGCATTTCACTCGACACCAACGACGATCCCGACGACGGCTGGGAGGGTGGACTGGATGACGCGCTGCGCTATGTCGACGTGTTCATGCCGAACGAGAGGGAAGCCCAAAAAGCGGCGGGAGCGGGCGATCTCGAAACGGCCGTAAAAAAACTTGCGGCGCTCGTACCACTGGTCGTGGTAAAGCGCGGGCGCGACGGCGCGCTGGCACAGCGCGGAAAAGAGCGCTTCACAAGCCCCGCCCTGACAGTCGACGCTGTGGACGCAGTGGGGGCCGGAGACAGCTTTGATGCGGGCTTCCTCCATCAATATCTTCGGGGCGCTGATTTGCCCGCGTGCCTCAGTGCCGGCAACGTGGCGGGGGCGTTTTCCACCACGCGCCCCGGAGGCACGGAAGCCTTCCGCGATGCTAAGCATCGCGAGCGATTTTTCAGAGAGCATACCTCCGGAGCTACATGAGAATCGCATGGTTACTCTGGTTACCATTGGCTCCTTGCGAAGTTGCACTATGATCGAGGCTGGGTGGAGCGATGAAGAAGCTCAGTTTTGTAGTCTCGCTGACGAACAACGACAACGATTACCAGCAGGAGCAGGCATCGGCGGCGGAGAAGGCTGCCCGGCGGCTGGGACTGGACCTCAAGATTGTCCACGCCAATAATGACGCCGTGACGCAAAGCCAGCAACTGCTGCATTTCATTCAGGGCGCAGCGTCATCGCGTCCCGACGCGATTGTGTTCGAGCCCGCGGGTGGAACCGCGTTTCCGCAGGTCGCGCGTGCCGCCGTCACCGCGGATATTGGCTGGGGCGTGCTGAACCACGACGCAGACTATATCAAGCAACTCCGGCAAGGGTGCCACGTGCCGGTGTTCTCCATCAGCTCCGATCACGAAGAAGTCGGCAAGATTCAGGGAAAGCAGTTTGCGGCGCTGCTGCCGGAGGGTGGATCGATTCTGTACCTCGAAGGTCCGGCCAACAGTTCCGCCGCGCAAGAACGATCCGCCGGAATGAACGCGACAAGGCCCGCCAACATTCAGGTGAAGACGATGCGAGCCAACTGGACCGAGGAGAGCGCGCATCGCGCCGTCAGTTCCTGGTTGCGGCTGCGCACTTCGCAGGAGATGCGTATCGATCTCGTCGGCGCCCAGGACGATAGTATGGCGGCGGGAGCGCGAAAAGCGTTTGCGGAAATTGCGCAAGGTGAGCGTGAGCGCTGGCTTCAGATACCGTTCACTGGTTGCGACGGCTTGCCGAAGACCGGTCAGTCCTGGGTGCGCAGTGGACTATTGGCGGCCACAATCTACATTCGCCCTAATACGGACCTCGCGCTGGAAATGCTTACCGAAGCGATCCGCAGCGGAGCCCAGCCCCCCGAACGCAAGCTGACGGTTCCCGAATCATTGCCTTTGATCGAGGAACTCGCCGCCCGAACCGCGAGGACGAATGCAGGCAAGCACCGTTCCGCTGGGGCCTGAAACGGAAGAAGTCTTTTCAAGCTGATCACACCACCTGCCGAAAACGTCGGCTTCGCGTTGCACTTCAAACAATCAATTCGTGCAGAGAATGAATCGCTGTCCTGCAATTCGTTCTACTAAAGTGATATCTTTCATTCGACAAGAAGTTCAAGAGCCTCACCGTCGGATGGGAGCATCGCTGACATGGGATCGATTCGCGATGGATTTTTTCACAGTCTGGTCATAGCCACGTTTTATCTTCTCGCATTGCTGCTGGTTTGTTTAGGCGCGCCATTGCCGCTGGAAGCAGCCGAGCCTTCCTCGCGCAACCTGGATACGGGCTGGCAGTTTCGGGCTGTGGCAAACACAGATCGATCCGACGTAAAGGAGTGGCATTCGGCGCAGGTTCCGGGGGTGGTGCAAACCGATCTGCTGCATAGCGGTCTCATCCCCGACCCTTTCGATCGAGACAACGAGTTCCATCTCCAATGGATTGGCTTGGCCGACTGGGAGTACCACACTATGTTTCAAGTCGACACCGCAGCCCTCGCGCATGATCATGCCGACCTGGTTTTTGATGGTCTGGATACCTTTGCAGATGTTTACCTCAACGATCAGACGATTCTTCACGCGGACAACATGTTCCGCCGCTGGCGAATTCCCGCGAAAGCGTTGCTGAAGCCCGGGCCGAATACACTGCGGATCGTGTTCCATTCGGCCGTTGAGAAGATGCTTCCATACGTCAAGACACTGCCTTATGTCTTGCCTTCGATCTCGACCCATAATTACGGGAACGAAGAGAATATTGCCACCGCTCCGTACACGCGAAAGGCTCCATACAATTACGGCTGGGATTGGGGGCCGCGCTTCCTTACGGAAGGTATCTGGCAGCCCGTGCGGCTTGAGACCTGGGATGCTCTTCGCATTGAGAATTTCAATATCCATCAACAGAATGTCACGTCGGACGTGGGCAACGTTACGGCGGAACTCGAGATTGAAGCTGGCCGGATGACAACCGCTACTCTTACGCTGGCTCACGATGAACTGGCTGGACCGCAGGCTGCTGATGGAAACCAGACGCTGCAACTCAATGCCGGAATCAATCGCGTTTCGTTTCCTCTGCGGATTACCGCACCCAAGCTTTGGTATCCGGTGGGCTACGGCGCACAAAACCGTTACCGTTTTTCCGCTTCGATCCGCATGGGTCGAGAAGTTGCAGCCCGGGCCGAAACCAAAACAGGCCTGCGATCCATAGTTCTGCGCCGCGTTCCCGATGAATGGGGAAAGAGTTTCGAGTTTGTGGTAAACGGTATTTCCGTTTTCGCCAAAGGAGCGGACGTTATTCCGTTCGACAGCTTTCCCAACCGCGTGACTCCCGAGATTCATCGCAATATCCTGCAATCCGCCCGTGACGCGCACATGAATATGGTTCGTGAATGGGGCGGCGGTTACTACGAGTCCGATGATTTCTACGACATCTGCGACGAACTCGGAATCATGGTTTGGCAGGAATTTATGTTTGGCGGGGACATGGTTCCCGGCGATGTTGCCTTCCAGGACAACGTCCGGCAGGAAGCCATTGACCAGATCAAGCGTCTGCGCGATCATCCCAGCGTTGTGATCTGGTGCGGAAATAATGAAGTCGAAACCGGATGGCTTCACTGGGGTGACCGCCTGGAGTTCAAGGAGTCAATTTCCGCGCAGGCTCGGGAGCGCGTCTGGCAGGATTATGTAATTCTTTTCGCCGACACTCTCAAGAATGCGGTCACGCAATATGCCGATCCAGTGCCGTACACGCCCAGTTCTCCCAGCGCTAACTTTGAAGAGCCTCCCGACAATCCGCACAACGGCGACATGCACTACTGGCAGGTGTGGCACGCTCAGGCCCCTGCCTCGGACTACACGCTACAATTTCCGCGATTCATGTCGGAATTCGGATTCCAGTCCTTCCCGGAGATGCGCACCATCCGCTCGTTCGCCAAGCCTGAGGACTTCAACATTCGTTCCACGGTCATGCAGGCGCATCAGAAAAACAAGGGCGGCAACGAACGCATTCTTACTTACATGCTGCGCGAGTACCGCGAGCCGAAAGATTTCGCATCGTTCGTCTATCTAAGCCAGGTGCAACAGGCGGAGATCATCAAGATCGGCGCCGAACATTTGCGACGGCAGCGCCCGCGCACCATGGGATCACTCTATTGGCAGTTGAATGACTGCTGGCCAGTGGCTTCGTGGGCCAGTATTGATTACTACGGACGCTGGAAAGCTCTTCACTACTACGCGCGCCGCTTCTATGACGATGTGCTGATCTCACCCTTCCTGCACGACGATAAAGTGGACGTGTATATAGTATCGGATAAGCTCCAGGCGCTCTCGGGGACGATCCACATGCGGCTGCTCGACTTTTCGGGAAATGTTTTGCTCGATCAAAGTAAGGACGTTCAAATTGCGGCGCAGTCGAGCGCGACCTATTTCAGCGTCGATAAGGCGGCCCTGGCGGCGAAGGCTGATCCGCGACAAAGCTTTCTGGTGTTTGATCTGGATGTGGCCGGAAAGAAAGTGTCCCGCAACCTTATGTTTCTTGACGTCACACACAACCTGGAACTGCCGATTGCGCCCAAGATTGAAGCGACTATCAACAAGACCGGCGATGATTACACGGTTACAGTGCAATCATCGAAGCTGGCGCGGAACGTCAATCTGTCCTTCGGCGACCTCGACGTTCAAACCTCGGACAATTATTTCGATCTGCTTCCGTCCGAAGCAGTCACGATTCATGTGAAATCAGCTTCGACCGTGGAGCAGCTTCGAGCTGCAATGAAGACTATGTCGCTCACGGAAGCCTTCAATTCGAACTGATGCGAGTTAGCGGCGTTTGAGCGCCTCTAACTCCTCCAGCGTTCGTGGCCAATCCTTCCCCAACAACCGGGAGAGACTGCGATCCGCCAACACCTTGCCACCGGTCTGGCAGCGTGCGCAATAGTTCGTTTCTTTGTCTGCGTAACGAATCCGCAATACTGTGTCACCGCAGCGTGGACACGGCTGGCCGTAGCGTCCATGAACAGCCATTCCGGTCCGAAACGCAGTGACTTTCTCCGGGAAAGCGATTTTTGCCTCGGCAGATAGCTGGTCGACCCAGAAACCAACTGTCTGGCGGGTCGCAGCGAAGAGCCTATTCCACTCGGACGGTCCCAGTTTTTGCGTGAGAGCGAGAGGAGAGAATTGCGCCGCATGCAGAATTTCATCGGAATACGCGTTTCCGATTCCACTTATCAAACGAGGATCGGTGAGCGCGCGCTTGAGCGTATGGTTTTCGGCCGTGAGCTTCGCGCGGAAAGAATTCAGATCGCTGGAGAAGATGTCGATTCCTCCCGCGTCAAAGGCTTCAAGACTCTCCTCGCCTTGAAGAATGTGCAACGAGGCACGACGCTTTGACCCGGCCTCGGTCAGAACTAAAGATCCATTGGGAAAGTCGAAAGCTGCCAAACTTTGGCGTCCGGGCAATTTTGCTTCGGGCGCGCGCCAATGCAAACGGCCGGCGATCATGAGGTGGAGCGCCAGCCATAGGTCATTCTGCAATCCAATCAGGATTCGCTTGCCCAGACGCCGCAACTCGCGGACAACCTGTCCTTCCACACTTGCGATTGGGGGCTCAGCGGTACGCAGCAAAAAGGCGCTGGCAAGCCGTACGTGCTTTAACGGCTGATCGACGATTCGCGGCTCAAGTGCGGTAATGTAGGCAGAGACGTCTGGTAATTCAGGCATGAATACCGAAGGTACGGCGGAAACAACTCTTTGCTGCGTGGTGAGCGCGGCAGGATTCGAACCTGCGACCCATGCCTTAAGAGGGTCGCCAAAATAATGCCACACAACCACTTGCACGTCCAGCTTACTCCGTGCTCGACACAATAAGATCAATCAGATACCAACAAGACATCCTTCTGGGTGCCCGGAGGGTGCCCAGAATCCGGTGCTCTCGAGAGGTACACTCTAGAACTGGATACTGGCCGTGATCTGAAGTGAATATCCCTGAAATGTTGACCTGTCCTCAAATTCCTTGAAGTACTTGACGCCTACACTCACTTTTCGGGCCGGCAACATCAAACTCGATGTGAAACCAAGAGCGTTGACCCTATAATGCGCAGAAGACTGGCCGGGAGTGATACTCGGTCCAGTCTTGTCGGTAAGCTGCCACTGCTCGTAGCCCACCAACCCCACTTGAAGATTCAAATCGTGTTGCAATGACAGCACATGTGTCAACGAGTAGTCGAGGTTTAAGGTGTCGCCCGGATGGATCTGCGTACCCTGCTGAGTCGTGTGGATCTCGTACATCTGGAACGTAGAGATTGCGGTTTTTCTGTTCGCGTTGAGGTAGAAGGTCTGGCCAGATGAGAAGGCATGCGTCCAGTAGCCAGAGCCGACATTGTTGCTTCCGCCGACATTGAATCTCCCGGAAGGAGCAAGAAATCCGTAGACGGCCCGAATGTCAGCGCGCTTTTTACGCCAGCCGAGGATGAAGGGCTGATAATAGGAGTCGGCCAGCCCACCACCACCGCTGATTCCTCCCTCAATATCCGAGGTGAGCGAGTTGTTGGCGATCGGGATGGTGGCTGACATGGAAAACAGCGGACCGCCAAGAAAGTCTATCTTTCTTTTACTGACCCAGACCAGGCTGTTCATGTCCATCATGACCGAGTTCTGACCTGTGGCTAGGACCTCTCCATTCGGTCCCTTCGCCTGGTCTCGCGAGTAGAATAAAAATTGATTAACGTAAGAGATGCCGGTTTCGGGCGTAACCCCGGAGTTGGTTGCGCTCATACCAAGCGGGTAAACACCCCTGACTTGGGACAGGGCGGGCAGAGCAATTATGCAGATGGCAGCCAATAAACGAATTGGCACGGTACTCAGACTGGAAAAGTTCGCGTCACAAACCACGCCGAGCTCCATCGGCCGCAGATTGCTCCAACGACGGAAGTTTCGAGGAGTTGGTACTCAGGTCACTTGCCGGCTGAGACCGCTTCGCCAGATAGCGCGCTAATGGCATTAGCAAGAGCAGTCCGACAATCGCAACCACAACGACCATAACGATAACTCGGGGATCCTTGAAGTTCTGGCCGCCTACCACCAGCGCTGCTGCGATGTTCCGTTGTGCGGTACCGAGCGCCATCACCCCTCGAGTGTCTGACTGAGGCCCGCCCAGCACCCATCCGATTCCAGAGCCTGCGGCGACGAAGAAGATGCTAGCCAAAACCCCCCGCGTCCCATATAGGCTCAGTACGTTCTGCACGTTCGTGATCAGCAATAGCGCAATCAAGACAATCAGGCTCAGACTAGAAACTCGGCTGAGCAAAGGTTGTATCTTTGCAGCGAGTCTCCCCAAACGCGCTCTTACCAGAAGCCCTATTGCCAAAGGGAGCAGCATCAGGAGAACCAACGAGCGCCCTATTTTCATCGGATCGACGGAAACCCCTTCGAGCAACAGCGGCAAAACCAGCGGCATGTAGGCAACTGTCACAACCATGAGCAACACCATTAAGCCCACGGCGAAGGCGAGGTTCCCCTTGCTGATTCGGGCCAAGAGCGGGAGGAACGGCGCGCCAGCCGCCGTGCCTAGCAACAGCAGAGCAATGCCGAGGGGTTGGTCAAGCCGCAGCAGCTTTGTGATGACGTGAGCTGCTAGCGGCATCAAAACGAAGTTCGCTAAGAGCGCGAGAACGATCAACCTATAGTTGCGCAGCGGAGCAAGGATCTCTCTCACGGTGAGACTCAAACCAACTGCCAGCATGCTTGACAGCACGAAGGTTAACATCGTGATTGGAACTGCCTTGCTCAAGATCCCCATTTTGACCGCCCCCGTCGCGCTCCGCCTTCGGATTAGGCGACAGCCTGAGGTTGTTTGGCGCGTACTGCGCTGGCCAGCGGCAGCATCGCAAGATTCTTCCAGAACGTCTCCAACGACTCGACACCACCAAACAACGTAGTGAAGATCGTGGAGTCCGCCAGTAGGATGTGCCCTGCGCGCCGGGTATTAGGTGGCATCCAGATACACGAGTTGAATTCGGTGTTGCCCGCTTCGACGAAAGGATGCGGCCGTTCAAGATCAATGGGTTGTTGAGTGAGGACGTGGACCGACTTTGCGTCCGCCCCGGTCAACGCATAGTGTGGCAAGTGAGGATGAAAGTTAAACGTGGTAACGCCGTTAAGCAGTCCTAGCTCATCCAGGCCTCGATTGATTGTGAGCGGAGCGATCTGCTTTGTGCCTTTGACGAGGGCCGGACGCAGTCCAAACTGATTCATCACTGGCACCCCGAGCCCTTTCATCATCGAACGTGTGTATTGTCCGAAGCGCTGCTGACGAGGGACGAGCGCATCCCCATGGTGCAAATACTCCTGCTGCCGCTGCTTCAGATCTTCTGTAAATCCCACGTCGTGGTGGGGTCCAAGTAATAGGCAAGTCCCTTCTCGCTCCAGCCATTTGCGGACCGCTGCGATCTCCTCCTGCGCCGCCTCCTGTTCTGAAAGCAGGTGGTCAAGACCGAATACCATTAGCGTATCCGTGTCCGCTAGGATTCGGTCGTCTATGGGAAGTTTGTACCCCGCCTGGTCGATTCGTTGGAACACTGCAACCGAATGCCCCGTGACCTCACCCGCAACCTTTTGAAACGCGAGCGTGGAGCGGTGAAATAGTTCCAGGGTCCCAGCAATGCCTTGCAGGAAGTGCTTCTCATCCCACTCCGTTCCCTCGTACGCCGGCCAGGCAACTCTCCGTACCTCAGTCATGGTCGAGAAGCGATTGTCTAATTCTGCCGTGTCCCGGTTGGTTTCCCATGGATAACTCCACGTCCAATAGATCGAAATCCTCCGTTTGCCAGGGCTGTACTTTCGTGGAACATGGTTCTGGTTGTATGTGCGCGGTGGTTGATGAGCGGTGCTCATGCTGTCCAGCCTTTCTGCCCGGGAAGTGAAGTCTTCTCAGGAGCTAAGTTAGCGATGCGAGGTATCGAAGTGCCTTTATCCCGGGCAAAAAGAAATAAGCACCGCCGCGGATGGTAGTGAACGCTGGCAGCCGTTTGATCTT
>Ga0137409_10008010_pt1 | contig 10812 bp, 6 predicted proteins | sample CZODoug1_16funga_FD_122059 | JGI IMG/M metagenome (GOLD analysis project Ga0137409, IMG submission 122059) | Vadose zone soil fungal communities from Angelo Coast Range Reserve, California, USA - CZODoug1_16fungal (Hybrid Assembly) | ecosystem: Environmental > Terrestrial > Soil > Vadose zone... | reverse complement strand
GAACCGCATCAATGTCGGCGCCATGGGCCATGTGGCGCCGATCCTCAATGTGCTTGCGCTGCCGTTCCTGTTCCGCTCGGTCGATCACCTCTACAAGGTGGTTGACGGACCGATCGGGGATGAGATCCTCGAAGCCCTCGAATCGAGCGGGCTGATCGGCCTGACGTTCTACGATTCGGGCGCCCGCTCGATCTACACCGCGACACGGCCGGTGAATGCGATCGACGATCTCCGCGGCCTGCGCCTGCGCATCCAACAATCCGAGCTGATGGACCGGATGATCAAATCGCTCGGTGCCGAGCCGATTGGGCTTGCCTATGGGCAGGTGCTCACGGCGCTGCAGACCAAGCTCGTCGACGGTGCCGAGAACAATTGGCCCTCGTTCGTGTCCGCCGGCCATTACAAGGTGGCGCGCTATTACACCGTCACCCAGCACACCATGAGCCCCGAAGTGCTGATCATGTCGCAGCGGGCCTGGGCCGACCTGTCGACCGAGGACCGCATGATCTTCCGCGAGGCTGCCCGCGAGTCGAGCCGGTACATGCGCGAGCAGTGGCTGGACTGGGAGCGGCGCTCGGAGCGGCAGGCGATCGAGGCGGGTGTGAGCGTGATCAGCAAGATCAACCGCCAGCCATTTGAGGATGCCACCAAGCCGCTGCGCGACACCATGCGCGCCGATCCGCGTTATCGATCCCTGATCGAGCGGATCGAAGCGGTGCGATGAGAATAGAGGACCGGTTTGGAGCAGGTGATCCGATCGAGCGGCACGGAACCGCGCAAGACCATCGCCTTCCTGGAGGCGGTGCGTGCGCTGCCGATCCGCTGGCGAATCCTGCTCATCGCGGCGCTCAACACGATCGTGGCCATCATCTGCGCCGCCGTCATCTGGGATGGCGCGGGCGACCTGACGCTCGCCCGCAACGAGCTGCGCCAGTCCCGCGAGTCCGACCGCCTGCTGGTGCTGCTGGAAACCCAGGTCGCCAGTCTGCAAAACCTGATCCATCGCTATTTCACGCAGCCCAACGATGATCTGCTGAAGCAGATCACCATTCTGCGCGACACATTGCTGGGCACGCTGGTCGATCGCGCCTCCAGCGATCCTATCCTGTCGCGCTCGGCCGAAGACCTGATGCGGGCGACCGAGCGCTTCGTCAACGGCTTCAGCGACCTGCGCAACGTTCAGTCGGCGATCAGCACCTCGTATGAGAACCAGGTGCTCAAGCCCGCGCACGAGATGGCAGGGCTCTATGCCATCCTGGAGGATGCCGCCAGGACCGGCGGCCTGATCGTGCCGGCGCTCAACAAGTCGCGCGAGTCGTTCTCCACCACGCTGGTGCTCACCAACGTGTTCTATCTGACGCCGACGCGCGAGACCGCGGATGAGGTGTCGAAGAATCTGGAGACCATCGAGGCGACGATTCCAGTGATGATGGATCTCGCCGACAACGACCTGCAGCGCGGCGCGCTTGGCGCGCTCGGCTATCGGGCGGTGTCATGGCGGCTCGGCATACAGCAGCTGTCCGAAAGCTTCGCGATCCGCACGCGGCTCCTGCGCGAAGCCATCGACGGCAATCAGGTGGCGATGTCGAGCACGATCGACAGCCTCTCCACGAGCATCCGGGAGCGCGACCAGATCGCTTACGAGCGCTTCGAGCAGACGATGCAGGAGGTCTATGTGCGGATCGCAATCGTCGCGGTGCTGGCGCTGTCGATCTCGGTCCTGGTCGGCCTTGCGATCGCGGCCAGCATCGTGCGGCCGTTGCGCGACCTGATGAGCGCGATGCGCGCCATCGTGGCCGGCGACTACGCGCGTCCGGTGCAGGAAGTCGGCGCCCGCGACGAGATCGGCGCCATGGCGCGGGCCGTGGAGGTCTTCCGCCAGAATGCCATCGCCAAGCTCGCCGCCGAGAAGGAGCTCAAGGCCTCGAAGGAGCGCGCCGAAAACGCGCTGCGCGAGCTGCAGGAAACCCAAAAAAGCCTGATCGAGGCCGAGAAGCTGGCGGCGCTCGGCGGCCTCGTCGCCGGCGTTGCGCATGAGGTGAACAACCCGGTCGGCATCAGCCTCACCGTCGCATCAAGTTTTGCCCGCCGCTGCGAGCACTTCGCCGAGGAGGTGCGCGACGGACAGGTTCGCCGGTCGAAGCTCGATGAGTTCATCACCGGCAGCAAGGAGGCCGCCAAGCAGCTCGTCGCCAACCTCAATCGCGCCGCCGACCTGATCCAATCGTTCAAGCAGGTCGCGGTCGATAGGAGCCACACTGAACGGCGCCTGTTCGATCTTGCCGAATCGACCGAGCAGATCGTGGTGAGCCTGCGCCCGGCGCTGAAGCGCTCCGCCATATCGCTCACGGTCGATGTGCCGCCCGCCATCCAGATGGACAGCTATCCCGGGCCATATGGCCAGGTGCTGACCAACCTGGTGCTCAATTCGCTCGCGCACGCGTTTCCGGAGCGCAGCGCCGGTACCATGCGGATCTCGGCGAGGCGCATCGGAACCGAGCAGGTCGAGGTCCAGTTCGCCGACGACGGCATCGGCATGAGCGAGGACGTGCAGCGGCGCGCCTTCGAGCCGTTCTTCACCACCCGAAGGAGCCGCGGCGGCACCGGTCTCGGCCTGCACATCGTTTACAATCTGGTCACCCGCCCGCTCGGCGGACGGCTGCGGCTCGAGTCCGAGCCGGGGCGAGGGACGATCTTCGTCATCCGCCTGCCGCTGGTTGCGCCCAAGGCCGAGCCCGCCGACGGATCGCGCACCGCCCTGTTTGCGGAGTCACCATGACTGACGACAGCGATCTGATCCGCGTCATCGACGACAGCGGGGTGGCGGCCGACGAGCCGTCTCTCGCCTGGAAGGTTGCGATCATCGACGATGATCCAGCCGTGCACGAGGGCACGCGGTTTGCACTCTACGATTATAATCTCAACGGCCAGGGCATCGAGATCCTGTCCGCCTATTCGGCCGAGGAAGGGCGCGAGCTGATGCGCGCCCACCGCGATATCGCGGTCGTGCTGCTCGACGTGGTGATGGAGACGGACGACGCCGGGCTCATGCTCGTCGACCACATCCGCTCCGAGCTCAAGAACGAGACGGTCCGCATCATTCTGCGCACCGGCCAGCCCGGGCAGGCGCCGGAGCGGCGCGTCATCGTCGAATATGACATCAACGACTACAAGGCGAAGACCGAGCTTACGGCCGACAAGCTGTTCACCTCGCTCACCGCCTCGTTGCGTGGCTATCAGCAGCTGCAGCGGATGGTGGAGACGCGCCGTGGCCTCGAAATGATCATCGAGGGCGCCGCCACGCTCTACGATCTCAAATCGATGCAGAAGCTCGCCGAAGGCGTGCTGACGCAGATCGCCTCGCTGCTCAATGTCGAATGCGGCGGCATCCTGGTCCTGCGCGAAGGCGCGCCGCGCGAGCGGTTCTCGATCCTGGCGGGGTCCGGCTGCTACCGTCACTTTGCCGGACTGGCGGGTGCCGACAAGCTCGATGATATTCTGCGTCAGGCGGTGCAGAGCGCATTCGAGCGCTGCGCCCATGAGTTCCAGCCCAAGCTCTCCGTGCTCTACCTGCGCACGGCGACGGCGCGCGAGGTGGTGGTCGTGCTGGAGACATCGCGCACGCTGACCCCGACCGATCGCTCGCTGGTCGAGGTGTTCTGCAGCCGGCTGTCGGTCGCGTTCGACAACGTGATCCTCTACGAGGAGCTGCACGAAGCCAATATCCGGCTCGAGGAGCGGGTGCGCGACCGCACCCACGCGCTCACCACCGCCAACGATCGGCTCTCGGCGCAATGGACGCGGCTGCGCCGCGCCAACGAATTCAAGAACGAGGTGCTCGGCACCGTCGCGCACGACCTCAAGAACCCGCTCGGCGTCATTCTGGGGCGTGCCGAGATGCTCAATGAGCTCGCCGCCATGGAGCCGATCCCGCTCCCCCGCATCCAGGATCAGCTCGGCCATATTCGCGCCTCGGCCCGGCAATTGACCGAAATGGTCAACGAGCTGATCTCGGACGCTATGATGGATACGATCGACATCGCGATCCGCAACGAGCCGATCGATCTTGCCGCCATGCTGGCGGAAATCGTAGTGTCCAACCGGGCATTGGCCGAGAAGAAGCAGCAAAACATTCATTTCGTGTCGCCGCCGCACCAGATCTGGAATTGCGATCCGGACCGGTTGCGCGAGGCGGTCGACAACCTGGTGAGCAACGCCATCAAATACACGCCACACGGGGGGCGGATGGAGCTGTCGATGAGCGTCGACGACCGTGGGATCGCGATCAGGGTCAAGGACGAGGGCCCCGGCCTCTCGCAGGAGGATATGTCGCGCCTGTTTGGGCGCTTTCAGCGCCTCTCCGCCCGTCCAACCGGCGGCGAAAGCTCGACCGGGCTCGGCCTGTCGATCGTCAAACGTATTGTCGAGCTGCACGGTGGCACCGTCGATGCTCAGAGCGCCGGCCCGGGCCAGGGCGCAACCTTCGTCATACGCCTGCCGGCAATCTCCGCATGAACACCCGCGCCCAACATATCGTCGTGGTCGACGACGAAGCACCAGCCCGCGAAATGGTCGGCGACTACCTGCGCCTGCATGGTTTCGAGGTGACCTTGTGCGACGGGGGCGGAAGCCTGCGCAAGCACCTGGACAAGCAGCCCGCCGACCTGATCGTGCTTGATCTCAACATGCCGGAGGAGGACGGGCTCTCGATCGTGCGCTGGGTCAAGCAGCACATGGCGGTGCCCATCATCATGCTGACCGCGACCGCGAGCCCGATCGATCGCGTGGTCGGGCTCGAGCTTGGCGCCGACGACTATCTCGCCAAGCCCTGCGAGCTGCGCGAGCTGCTGGCGCGCATCCGGGTGGTGCTGCGCCGCGGCACGGCGCCCGCCGCTGCGGCGCCCACGCCGGCGACGCGGCAACCGGTCCGTTTCGGCACCAAGTGGCTCGACGTCGATGCCCGGGTGCTGCGTGACGACGGTGGCAACGAGCACCCGCTTGCCAGCTCCGAGTTCGCTCTGCTCAAGGCATTTGCCGAGAACCCCAAGCGCGTGCTCACGCGCGAGCGGCTGCTCGACCTCGCCGAGGCGCGCGACCGCGAAGCCTTCGACCGCGCCATCGATGTGCGCATCACCCGCATTCGCAAGAAGATCGAGCCCGACCCGGCGCGGCCGTCGGTCATTCGCACCGTTCGGGGCGCCGGATACCTGTTCTCGCCCGACGGCGCGGAACCGGGGTGACGGAATGGAGCGGTAGCCCGGATTGAGCGGCAGCGAAATCCGGGGACAAACGCAAGGTGGTTCCCGCATTTCACTTCGTTCAATGCGGGCTACGAGCAACAACTGAACCTTGTGGCAACCAGCCGCGTGTCATAGCCTCAGGTTGATCCCACCGGACAATGCCATGGAACGCTCGTTCAAACGGGAAGTGGAAGCGCTGCGGCTCGGCTCCGGCGAAGTGTTCCGGGGTGAGGGCATTTTGGCCGTCACCAAGGCACTGTTGCAGGCCGGCGTCAGCTATGTGGGCGGCTATCAGGGCGCGCCGGTCTCCCACCTGCTCGACGTGATGGTGGAGGCCGAGGACCTGCTCGGCGATCTCGGTGTGCATGTCGAGACCTGCACCAACGAGGCTTCAGCCGCCGCCATGCTGGGCGCCTCCATTAACTATCCGCTGCGCGGCGCGGTGACCTGGAAGTCGATCGTCGGCACCAATGTGGCGGCCGACGCGCTGTCGAACCTCGCTTCACCTGGCGTGCTTGGCGGCGCGCTCATCATCCTGGGTGAGGACTACGGCGAAGGCGCCAGCGTGATCCAGGAGCGCTCGTATGCCTACGCGATGAAATCCTCGATGTGGCTGGTCGATCCGCGTCCCGACCTGCCCACGATCGTGACCATGGTCGAGAAGGCTTTCGAGCTTTCAGAGGTGAGCCACGCCCCCGTCATGATGGAGCTGCGCATCCGCGCCTGCCACATGACCGGCGAGTTCATCGCCAAGAACAATCGCCGCCCCGCCTATTCGAGCCGCAATCGCATCGAAGGCCCGCCGCGCTTCGAATACTCGCGCCTGGCGCACCCGCCGGTGATCTTCACGCAGGAGCGCCTGAAGATTGAGGACCGGCTGCCGGCCGCCCGCGCCTTCATCCGCGAGCAGAAGCTCAACGAGGTGCTGCCCGGCCTGTATGACGAAGTCGGCATCATCGTCATGGGCGGGCTCACCACCGGCGTGCTGCGCGCGCTCAAGCGGCTCGAGCTCGCCGACATCTTCGGCGAGAGCCTGATCCCGATCTATGTGCTCAACGTCGTGTATCCGCTGGTGCCTGAGGAAGTGCGCGCGTTTTGCGCCAACAAGCGCGCCGTGCTGGTCGTCGAGGAAGGCTCGCCCGACTACATCGAGCAGCAGATCAATGTCGAGCTGCGGCGCGCCGACATCCGCACCAAGGTGTTCGGCAAGGGCGTGCTGCCGGCGACCGGAGAGTACACGTCCGAAGTGCTGATCAAGGGCCTGGCGGCGTTCGTCGCCGAAACGCGCCCCATCGGTCTCGATGTGACGGCGGTCAGCGGCATGGCGCTGGCGGCGGTCGATCACAAAGCCGCGGCCGCCAAGGCGGTTGGCGAGCTGCCGATGCGCCCGCCGACGTTCTGCACCGGCTGCCCCGAGCGGCCGGTGTTCACCGCCATCAAGCTGGCGCAGCGCGAGCTCGGGCCGACCCACATCTCGGCCGACATCGGCTGCCACGCATTCGCGACCTTCGCGCCCTTCAGCCTGGGCAACTCGATCCTCGGCTACGGCATGTCGCTCGCGAGCGCAGCGGCGGTCGGGCCCAATCTTGACCGGCGGCCGATCTCCGTGATGGGCGATGGAGGCTTCTGGCACAACGGCCTGATCACGGGGGTGACCTCGAACCTGTTCAACAAGGGCGACGGCATACTGATCGTGATGCAGAACGGCTACACGTCGGCGACCGGCCAGCAATACATGCCGTCGAGCAAGGCGAGCCGCCAGGGCGGCGCGCCGGGCATGGACATCGAGCAGACGCTGCGCTCGCTCGGCGTCAAATGGCTGCGCAAGGTGCGCAGCTATTCGGTCGGCACCATGGCGAAGACGCTCAAGGAGGCGATGCGCACGGCCGAGCGCGGCCTCAAGGTGATCATCGCGGACGGCGAATGCCAGCTGGCGCGGCAACGGCGGGTGCGGGCGGAAGATGCTGCGCGGCTTGCACGTGGCGCGCGCGTGGTGCGCACGCGTTTTGGCGTCGACGACGAAATCTGCACTGGCGACCACTCCTGCATCCGGCTCTCCGGCTGCCCGTCGCTGACCGTCAAGCCCAACCCCGATCCGCTGCGCACCGATCCGGTCGCGACCGTGATCGAGAGCTGCGTCGGCTGCGGCCTGTGCGGCGAGGTCGCGCACGCCGCCGCGCTGTGCCCATCGTTCTACCGCGCCGACCTCATCCGCAACCCGCATATCGGCGAGCGCTTCATGCACTGGCTGCGCCGGCTGGTGATCGGCCGGCTGGGCGGACGCGCAGAGGCTGTGTCATGAGCGCATCCGAGCGGCCGTTCTCCATCCTGATCGCGGCGCTCGGCGGCGAGGGCGGCGGCGTGCTTGCCAACTGGATCGTGGCGGCGGCCGAAGCGCTCGAGTTCCCGGTGCAGTCGACGTCGATCCCGGGCGTCGCGCAACGCACCGGCGCGACCACCTACTACATCGAGATTCTGCCCGCCTCGCCGCGTGAGCTTGCCGGCCGCCGGCCGGTGCTGTCGCTCAATCCGGGCATCGGCGACATCGATCTCCTGGTGGCGAGCGAGCTGATGGAAGCCGCGCGCGCGGTCGCGGCGGGCTTTGTAACGCCGGAGCGCACGCTCACGATCGCGTCGACCTCGCGCTTTTACGTGATCGGCGAGAAGATCGCGATGGGCGATGGCCGCCATGATACGATCCGCCTGACGCGGGCGATCGAGCAGCACTCGCAGCGCCACATCCTGTTCGACATGGAGGAGATCGCGCGCCGCAGCGGCACCATCGTCAACGCGGTGATGCTCGGCGCCATTGCGGGCTGCGATCGGTTGCCGATCCCGGCCGACGCATTCGAACGCGCGATCCGGGCCGACGGCAAGGCCGTGGAGGCCAACCTGCGCGGCTTCCGCGCGGGGCTTGAAGCAGCACAGGCGACGGCCGCCCGTCGGGTGCCGGAGAGCCGCAAGCGCAGCGCCGCCGCCTCACTTGCCGATCTCGAGCGCGAGATCCTCGCGGTGATGTCGACGGCCGCCCGCGACATGATCCAGGAAGGCGCGCGGCGGCTCGTCAGCTATCAGAACATCGAATACGCGCAGCTCTATATCGACCGGCTGGCGCCGATCCGCCTCGCCGATGAAGCGGCGGGCGCCGAGGGCCGCCTTTTGTGTGAAGTTGGCCGCCACTTGGCGGTGCGTATGTCGTATGAGGACGCGATCCGCGTGGCGCAGGCCAAGATCGATCCGACCCGCCGCGCCCGCATCGCGGCCGAGATGGGCGCGAAGTCGAGCGAGCCGCTTCACATCACCGAGTTCCTCAAGCCCGGCATCGACGAGATCTGCTCGCTGCTGCCACCGCGGCTCGCGCGCCGGCTGCTCGCGATGGCCGAAAAGCGTGGCTGGACGTTCCAGCGCGGCATGCAGGTCAACAGCCAGAGCATCTCGGGTTTTCTGCGGCTGTGGCTGATCGCCAAGCTCAGGCCACGACGGCCCAAGACCTACCGCTACGAGGAGGAGCAGCGCGCGATCGAGGCTTGGCTGGCCTTGATTCTTGAAGCGGCACACCTCTCGGCAGACCTTGCGCTCGAAGTCACCGAATGCGCCCGGCTGATCAAAGGCTACGGCGACACTCACAAGCGCGGCGTCGCCAACTTCCGGCTGATCGAGGAGCATGTGATGCGGCCGGCGCTTGCTGGCCATATCCCGCTGCATCTCGCGGTCGATGCGATCGCGAGCGCGCGCACCGCCGCCCTGGTCGACCCTGAGGGCGAGGGCCTGGCGAAATGCCTGGCGCAAATCGACACGCAATCATCCCGCCGGATCGCGGCGGAGTAACGCCTGGCAGGTCTCGACACCCAGAAACGCCAACGGATGATGAGAGACTCAATCGGCCTCATGCTGAGGAGCCCGCCTTGCCCGCAGGGCGAGGTGGGCGTCTCGAAGCACGAGGCCGCCCCATCCTTCGAGACGGGTGCACGCAAGCGCGCGCACCCTCCTCAGGATGAGGTCGGGGCAGTGTACGCAGACGCTGGCACTTCCTAATCTTAGCGCTTATCGGCCCTTCCCTCGCCTCACCGTCAAAGCGGTCCAACGGCCTGCCCTCATGTCGCAGATCATCGTTGAGAACGTCCAGCACACCTACCGGCCGCCGCGCGGCCGGCCGGTGCTCGCGCTCGATGACGTCTCGCTGACCGTGCGCACGCGCGAGTTCCTCGCGCTGCTTGGCCCGTCCGGCTGCGGCAAGTCGACACTGCTTTATCTCATGGGAGGATTCCTGCCGATCGAGGGCGGCCGCATCCTGATCGAAGGCAAGCCAGTCGCGGGACCCGGGCCTGACCGCGGCATTGTGTTCCAGCACTTCGCGCTGTTTCCCTGGAAGTCGGTGCGCGCCAACATCCTGTATGGGCTGGAGCGGCAAGGGATGCCGCGTGCCGAGCGCGAGGAGCGCGCGCAGACCTTCATCGAGATAGTCGGCCTCAAGGGTTTCGAGGACAGCTATCCGTCCCAGCTCTCGGGCGGCATGAAGCAGCGCACCGCGATCGCGCGGACGCTCGCCTTCGATCCTGCGATCCTGCTCATGGACGAGCCGTTCGGCGCGCTCGATGCGCAGACCCGCAGCCTGATGCAGGAGGAGCTCCTCGGCATCTGGCAGCGCACGCCCAAGACTGTAATCTTTGTGACCCACGATGTGGCCGAGGCGGTGCATCTCGCCGATCGCGTCGCCGTGATGTCGGCGCGGCCCGGGCGCATCAAAACGATCGTGGAGACCAGCTTCGACCGGACCGACCGCAATCTGCTCAAGTCCAAGGCCTTCGTCGACAAGGTCGACGAGATATGGAACCTGGTGCGCGACGAGGCGATCAAGGCGCAAGAGACGAGGACGCCATGAAATCCGCGCTCGTCCGCTTTCTGCCGCTGCTCCTGATCGCGCTCCTGTGGGAGATCGCGCCGCGGATCGGGCTGGTCTCGTCGCTGGCGCTGCCGCCTTTGAGCGCGGTGCTCTCCGCCTGGTTCGAGCTGCTGCGCGACGGCGACCTCATCACCAATGGCGCCTCTTCGCTTTATCGCGGCGGCGTCGGCCTGGCGCTGGCGATCGTGGTCGGGGCCGCGCTGGGTGTGTTCATGGCGTGGTGGCGGCCGGTGAATGCCTTCCTGGGCCCGCTGGTCGAGCTTTTCTATCCGATGCCGAAATCGGCGCTGATCCCGGTGACGGTGCTGTGGCTCGGCTTCGGCAACGGCTCGAAGATCCTGCTGATCTTTCTCGGCTGCATGCTGCCGGTGACGGTCGGCGCGTTCAACGGCGCGCGTTCCAGCGAGCAGGTGCTGGTCTGGTCCGCGCGCAGCATGGGGGCGAACCGGCTGCGCATGCTGTGGGACGTGGTGGTGCCGTCGGCGCTGCCGGAACTGCTCAACGGCATCCGCACCGCGCTCGCGCTCTCCTTCATCCTGCTGGTCAGCTCCGAGTTGATCGCGGCGCGCGAGGGGCTCGGCTATCTCATCGGCTTCCTCGGCGCCAGCGGCACCTACGACGCCATGTTCGCGGTCGTGCTGACCGTCGCGCTGCTCGGGTTCATCGCCG
>Ga0137409_10008009_pt1 | contig 10812 bp, 8 predicted proteins | sample CZODoug1_16funga_FD_122059 | JGI IMG/M metagenome (GOLD analysis project Ga0137409, IMG submission 122059) | Vadose zone soil fungal communities from Angelo Coast Range Reserve, California, USA - CZODoug1_16fungal (Hybrid Assembly) | ecosystem: Environmental > Terrestrial > Soil > Vadose zone... | reverse complement strand
GTTAGGTTCATTGCCTTCAACGGGGCGCTGTATTTCAGCGCCAACGACGGGTCCGGAGTCCAACTCTGGAGGACCGACGGCACCGCGGCCGGGACGGTACTCGTGAAGGAGATCAACCCTGGGGGAAACGGGTCTTCCACCGTTCCGCTCGCCGTCTTCAACGGAGCGCTGTACTTCCGGGCCAACGACGGCGTCTCGGGCGACGAGCTCTGGAAAACCGATGGCACCGACGCCGGGACAGTGCAGGTAAAGGACATCAATCCCGGGGCGGTCGGTTCCATGTCCGACCTTTTTTCAGTCACCGAATTCAACGGGGCGCTGTACTTCACGGCGAGCGATGGCCCTTCGGGCTTCGAGCTTTGGAAGACCGACGGCACCGACGCTGGAACCGTGCGCGTGAGGGACATCAATCCCGGGGTCAACGGCTCCTTCCCGTCCGAACTCACCGTATTCAACGGGGCGCTGTATTTCCCGGCGGACGACGGCACCTCGGGCTTCGAGCTCTGGAAGAGCGACGGCACCGACGCCGGAACGGTGCGCGTGAAGGACATCAATCCGGGAACAGGCGCCTCCGGCCCCTTCTTTTTCACCGCTTTCAACGGCGCGCTGTATTTTCGGGCCAACGACGGCGCTTCCGGCCTCGAACTCTGGAAGACTGACGGCACTGACGCCGGGACGGTGCGTGTGAAGGACATTAACCCGGGCGCGGGCAGCTCAACGCCGTTGGGATTGACCGTCTTCAACGGAGCGCTGTATTTTCAGGCCTCCGACACGGCTGCTGGTGCCGAGCTCTGGAAGACTGACGGCACCGACGCCGGAACGGTGCGCGTGAAAGACATCATTCCTGGTCCGTTCGGCTCCTTCCCAATCGGATTCACCGTCTTCAACGGGGCGCTGTATTTTCAGGCTGACGACGGCGCTTCGGGCATTGAACTCTGGAAGACTGACGGCACAGAGACCGGGACGGTGCGCGTGAAGGACATCAGTCCGGGCCCGAGCAGCTCCAATCCCTTCGCTTTTGGGTCAGCCGTCTTCAACTCAGAGCTGTATTTTGCCGCTGGCGATGCCGCTGGTGTCGAACTCTGGAAGAGTGACGGCACCGAGATCGGGACGGTGCGCGTGAAGGACATCAACCCCGGGACGCCCGGCTCCCTCCCACGCGGATTCACCGTCTTCAACGGGGAGTTGTATTTTCAGGCTGACGACGGCGCCTCGGGCATCGAACTCTGGAAGACCGACGGCACCGGGGCCGGGACGGTGCGCGTAGAAGACATCAATCCCGGGTAGCGGGTCTTGTCACGGACGCGCATCGCGACGCCGTGCCGTTCCTCTACTGATTTTTCAGCGCACGCTCGATCCGCTCCGCGGTTGCCGGGTGGGTGGACAGGTAACCGAGATCGCTTCGACGCCGCTCCGGTCCGCTGCCCCGATTCGCGTCGGGGTCCTTGTTCCGGGACTCTTCGATCCGCGCGAGGATCTGCGCAAAGTACTTCGGCGATAGTTGGATCTCCTTGAGGCGCCGGAAGGCGTAGGCGTCGGCCTCGTCTTCGAATTCGCGCGAATAGCCGCTTTGCAATAGGGCTGTCGGAAGCGTCACCGCAAGACCGGTGATCGACACCGCGTCGCCCGCGAGCGTCGCAATCAGCGCCGCGAGGCCGGCGGCCTGGATCGCGAGGCGCAGGCCATGGCGGTGGCGCACGTGGCCGACCTCGTGCGCGAGTACCGCCGAGATCTGCGCGTCGTTCTGCGCCAGCTTGACCAAGGCGTCGGTGAGCACGACGGCGCCGCCTGGCAGGGCAAACGCATTGGGCCCCATTCCCTTGCAAGCGCGAAATTCGAGCCGATAGGTGTAGCCGTCGCCCTGTCCCGCGGTCAGCGCGGCGAAGTTTCGGCTCAGCTCGCCCTGCTTGCCGGCATCGATCGCGGTCGGCCCGCAGAGGGTCTGGTCGATGCTCTCCAGAGCCCGGTCGCCGAGCTTGGCTTCGATCGAGGTCGGAACATGCGCCGAAGCCAACTCTGCCGCCAGGGGCAATCCGTAGACCGCGCACCACCAGGTGAATCCTGCGGCCACCGCGACCGCGGCGAGCGCGTACGCCCAGCGGCCCTCCAAACCGTGAACCCAAGTCTCCAGTGGATTGGATCGAGGGAACAGGGCGCGCAGAGCGGCGTCGTCGTCGGTCTGCAGCTGTGCTCCGCCGGGAAGGTGCAGCAGGCGGCGCGTCCCGGCGACGGGAGGTTCGACGCGCACTGCCGCCAGCGGGACTTCGAGGTCGTATCCGGCTCCGACGATGCGGAGGCTTCGCGGGAAGCCGCGCACGCGAACGGCGTTGCGCGTCGAGGTCCTTCCGTCGTAGAAGATCGCGTCGAATTCGATCACGTAGGAACGAATTACAACGAGAGATCGAAGTCGAACATTTCGCCGATCTCCTCGCCCTCGGCGCCGACCTCGGCGGACTCGGCGGCGACGAAACTCTCGAGCCCGCCCGCAGCGAACACCGTCATCTTCTGCGCGCGGTAGCGCATCGCGCGGACTATCGCCCAGGGTGCCGCGAGCCCCAGAGTCGCGACGATGGCGATGATGTTGACCAAATACAGCCAAAACAGATCGCCCGTGCGCAGGGCGCACTCGAAGCTGGCTTTTCCGATGCGAACAACACTCCAGGTCGCATTGGCGATCTCCGCCCGGATGTAGGAGAAAATGAACAGGTATCCGATATAGCCGATCAGCGTGCTCGCCGCGCGGCTGCCGTCGCCGACGACGGCGTTGAAGAACATTCCTCCCAGCGCCGCTGCGAGCCCCACGAACAAGCCGAGGCCGACTGCCCGCACGTAGATTCCAAAGTAACTCAGATCAGGCACCTCGAAAGCCGTTGTGCCGTAGCTGTGGTTGCGAAACAGGAATTCCATCAATCGCGCCTTGAAATACGGGTATGCCAGGCCGAATGTCACGACGAGGATGAACCCGGTCCAGAGCAGGAGCCCGAGGCACTGCAGATAGGTGCCGCGGAAACGCAGGCGGATGTTGCGATATGCGCTGCTGTATGCGTTGAACGCCATCGAGCGGACGATGAGCCAGGGCGCTGCGCACGCGGTCAGGATCGCAAGCAGCCAAATCAGGGATGGTGCGAAGTTTGCCGTGCCGTAGAAGAGTGCGACCGCGGCAACGGCGATGAGTCTTCCCTTGAGAATCGCTATCGGCCTGCCCCGGTATTCGAAACCCTCTCCGTCGATTCGCGTGTGGCCGTAGAAATAGCGCCGCCTGCGCACTTTCGCCCAGGCCGAGTAGACGCCGAGCGTCAGGATGGTGAGGACCAGGTTGACGATCCAGATGCGGAAGTATTCGCCCGCCGAGGCCGTGAATTCGACGGGGTAGCCGACGGGGTAGCGTCGGTCGTCTGCGACCGGAACGGGTTTCCAGGCCGCCGAGCCGGAGGCGAATAATGCGCCGCACTTGTCGCACTTCGGCGCATCGGAGTCGACGGGGTTGTCGCAATTGGGACAGCGCGCGCGCATGGACCTCCCCTTGAGATGGTTCCTGCGTTCCAACGGCCGCAGCGGGTCGCGACCCGCGATCAGCCGCTCTTTTTCTCCTTGTCTGCAAGCAGCTTGAAAGTCCCGATTGCCTTGGCGAGCAGCGCGCCCTTGTCGTCGCGCGCCTCGGATTCGCAGAAGGCGGTGGATTTTCCGCCGTGGAGGACCCTGCCTTCGGCCGTCACCTTGTCGCCGAAGCTCCCTTTCATGAAGCCGACGCTCAGGTCGACCGTCAGCACGCCGCCGACCACTCCGTAGTGGCCGCGCACCGCCCAGCTCATGACGAGGTCGAGCATGGTCATGATCACGCCGCCGTGAGTCGCGCCCCAGCTGTTCAAAAGCTCCGGGCGCTTGTGCAGCGAAACCACCGCGCGTGACTGGGTCATCTCGACGAGCTGGATGCCGAGGTGCTCGGTAAACGGGATCTTGACGCCGGCGGAGTTCGCCGTCATCCGGGCCGCTTCAGGCGACACTCGTACCTCCATCGACTGCGATGACCTGCCCGGTGATGTGGCGCGAGGCATCCGAGGCGAGCAGCACCGCGAGCCCCTTCAGGTCCTCCGCGTCGCCGAGCCGGCGCAGCGGCGTGCGCGCGACGATCTTCTCGCCGAGCCTCTCGAGCGATGCCTGGGTCATCTTCGAGGGGAAGAATCCCGGCGCGATGGCGTTCACCGTGATGCCGTGCTCGCCCCATTCGGCGGCCAGCGCCCGCGTGAAATTCACCAGGCCCCCCTTCGTCGTGTTGTATGCCAGCGTCTCCAGCATGTCCACGGGATTGCCGCGCAGCCCCGCGATCGACGCGACGTTGATGATTCTGCCATAGCGGTTCGGGATCATCGAGCGTTTTCCCACGGCCTGGGTCACGAGAAACGTTCCGGTCAGGTTGAGGTTCACGAGCTTCTGCCAGGCTTCCAGCGGATGATCTTCGGCGGGCGCGCCCCAGGTGGCGCCGGCATTGTTGACGAGGATGTCCACTTTCCCGTGGCGCTCGAGCAGCTTCGAAACCATCGGTTCGATCGCTTCCGGCCGGGAGATGTCGCAGACCAGCGTCAACGCCTCGATACGCTGCCTTGCGAGGACTTCGCGCGCCTGCTCGAGCTCGTCCGATTTCCTCGCCGAGATCGCGAGCTTTGCGCCCATTTCGCCCAGCGCCTCGGCGATCTGCAGCCCGAGGCCGCGCGAGCCCCCGGTGATGAGCGCGATCTTTCCGGTGAGGTCGAGGAGTTTCCTTACGCTCATGGCCGTGGTGTCAGCTTAAGCTCCTGCCCGATTGTAGATTGACACGGGTTTGCGCGCAGGGTAATTTTCCTCGGCCCCTTGGCTGCCCAGGAGACCAACCATGCGCGCCCAAATGATGGACATGCCGCTGCTCGTCTCGTCGCTCATCGCGCATGCCGACCGCAGCCACGGCGACGCGGAAATCGTCTCGCGCACCATCGAGGGTCCGATCCACCGGTATACGTACACCGAGGCGCACAAGCGCTCGAAGCGGCTCGCTCAGGCGCTCACCCGGCTCGGCGTGAAGCAGGGCGAGCGGGTCGGCACGCTCGCCTGGAACGGCTTCCGCCACTTCGAGCTCTACTACGGCGTCGCCGGCATGGGCGCCGTGATCCACACCGTCAATCCGCGGCTTTTTCCGGAGCAGCTGGTGTTCATCGTCAACGACGCGGAAGACCGCTACGTCTTTTTCGACCTGACCTTCCTGCCGCTCGCCGAAAAGCTCGCCCCGGAGTGCAAGGGCGTCAAGGGCTGGGTGGCGATGACCGATCGCGCCCACATGCCGCAGGCGAATCTGCCCAATCTGCTCTGCTACGAGGAGCTGATCGCGCGCGAGGATGGAGATTACGAGTGGCCGCAGTTCGACGAATGGACCGCCGCGGGCCTGTGCTATACCTCCGGCACGACCGGCAACCCGAAGGGCGTGCTCTTCGCCAACCGTTCCACGATCCTGCACGCCTATGCCGCCTCCTTGCCAGACGTGTTCAACTGCTCGGCGCGCTCGGTGATCCTGCCCGTTGTGCCCATGTTCCACGTCAACGCCTGGGGAATTCCCTATTTCGCTCCCATGAACGGCGCAAAGCTCGTTTTCCCCGGCGCAGGCCTCGACGGCAAGAGCCTCTACGAGCTGTTCGAGGCTGAGAGAGTGACCGCGAGCGCAGGCGTGCCCACCGTGTGGCTCGCGCTGCTCGCCCACATGAAGCAGAACAAACTCAAATTCAGCACGCTGAAGTCGGTGGTGGTGGGCGGCTCGGCCTGCCCGCCGGCGATGATAGCCGCCTTCCGCGACGAGTACGGCGTGCATTGCAAGCACGCCTGGGGCATGACCGAGATGAGCCCGCTCGGCAGCTTCTGCACGCTCAAAGCCAAGCATGAAGCGCTGCCCCGCGAAAAAAAGCGCGAAGTGGAGCTCAAGCAGGGGCGCACGATCTATGGCGTCGAAATGAAAATCGTCGATGGCGAAGGCAAGGAGCTGCCGCGCGACGGCAAGGCCTTCGGCGATCTGCTGGTGCGCGGGCCCTGGATCCTCAGGGAGTACTTCAAGGGCGCGGGCGGCAACCCCTTGCGCGACGGCTGGTTCCCCACGGGCGACGTGGCCACCATCGACCCCGACGGCTACATGCAGATCACCGACCGTTCGAAGGACGTGATCAAGTCGGGCGGCGAATGGATCAGCTCGATCGACTTGGAGAACATCGCCGTAGCTCATCCGGCGATCGCGGAAGCCGCGGTGATCGGTGTGCGCCACCCGAAATGGGACGAGCGGCCGCTGGTGATCGCAGTCAGGAAGCCCGGCGCGAGCGTCACGCGCGAAGACCTGCTCAAGTTCTACGCGGGCAAAGTGGCGAAGTGGTGCATGCCCGACGACGTCGTCTTCGTCGAGCAGCTGCCGCACACGGCGACCGGGAAGCTTCTGAAGACCAAGCTGCGGCAGGAGTTCAGGGACTACAGGCTGCCGAGTGTCTGAAGCCGAGGAGGTGTCCTGGATGTGTCTGATGCATGTCGCTTGACGTCTGGACGTCTTTTCGATAGGATTCGCGCGTGGATATCGTTGGTCTTGCATGAGAAGACGTCCCGGAGAAGTTAGGGACGCAATCGTGAAGGTGCTTGAAGCGCGCCCTCGTGGAGCGTCGGTCGGAGAAATAGCCGGCCAGGTGACCGCCCTGATCGGCGCCGTTCCCGCCTCATCCGTTCGCTCCTATTTGCAGCTCAACACGCCGAAGCTCTTTGCGCGCATGGATCGCGCTCAGTATGCGTTGAAAGGGTTTTCGTATGAGCCTGCGCGAGTCAAACGGAAATCCGAACCGCGTTCCTTCTCCTTCGGGAATGCCACGCTGATTCAGGACGATTGTCTGACTTGGCTCGAAAGACAGCCGACGAACTCGGTACACGCGGTGGTGACCGATCCGCCTTACGGGTTGGTCGAATATTCCGAGATCGAGCAAAGGAAGCTCAGGGCGGGCAGGGGAGGGGTCTGGAGAATTCCGCCGTCCTTTGACGGTTCCAAGCGCTCGCCGTTACCTCGATTCACCGTGCTCAAGCAGACGGATCTCGATGCGCTCGAACAGTTTTTCACCGCTTGGGCGGCGCGTCTTCTGCCGGTGCTTGTGCCCGGCGCAAACGTTGTTGTCGCAAGCAATCCTCTTCTCTCCTACATCGTGTCGAACGCACTGTCCCGGTCCGGTCTCGAGCGGCGGGGCGAGATCGTGAGATTGGTGATGACGATGCGAGGTGGTGACCGCCCCAAGGACGCACACGTGGAATTTTCTGGCGTCAGCGTCATGCCGCGCTCGATGTGGGAACCGTGGTTGGTGTTCCGAAAGCCGCTCGACGGACGTGTTCAAGACAATCTTCGAAAATGGGGTACCGGCGGTTTCAGAAGGATTTCTGCCGAGCGACCGTTTGGTGATGTAGTCGAATCTTCACCTACGCGCCCTTCCGAGCGCGTGCTCGCACCTCACCCCAGCCTGAAACCTCAATCCTTTTTGCGGCAACTGATCCGCGGGGTGCTCCCGCTTGGCAAAGGTGTGGTGCTTGATCCATTTGCGGGGTCGGGCTCGACACTTGCGGCGTGTGAAGCGGTCGGATATGCGAGCGTGGGCATTGAAAAGGATGTCGAGTACTTCGGTGTTGCGATCGCGGCGATACCCAGGCTGGCTAAGCTGCCGGTTAACGGTGACTAGGCGCGATAAATCCAGTTCCGCCTAAGCTTGGCGATGCCTTCGGCGTGGAGAGTGGCCGTCCTTGTTCCAAGCTCGCCGCGCGGATTTTTCCGGAAATCCTTCACGACCACTTGCCCTAAATAGACCTCCGTAAATTGAAGGGGGCGTCTGGCAGCGGTCGGCTCGGACTCGTTGTCGATCTCGTAGACGAACACGCACATCCATTGATCGCGGGCGCCGTGAGTGTCTACCGCGCCGCCGACCTTGCGCGTGGTCTTGATTTCGATGCCGTGTTCGCCGGCTTTGATCCTGTTGTTGGGGTACTTCCCTTTGACGACGAGGTCGGGATGTCCGTTGAAGTAACGATTCTCGACGAGGGTTCTGGAGTGCCTCGCGAGGCTGGCAGTGAGCATGTCGGACAAAACCCCTGACATGATGGCAGGTCGGAGCATGTCGTCGAGTCGATCGAGTCCCTTTTCTACAAGGTGTGAATTGACGTCAAAGAAAAAATCGTACACGTCCTGTATCGCCAATTTGAAGTCCTCGAGACGAAGCTCGTAGGGCAGTTTGGCTGCTTCGTTGAATTTGCCCGTAGTGATTTGTTTCCGAGTTATTGTCATGGGACGGACAGTGCCCAGGGCGAAGCGCTATTGTATGCTTCCGTGCGCAGGCGCGAGAAAGGAAGCAACAATGTCGTCGGGCCGCAAGGCTTGCGCGAGGAGCGCTCAAAGCGCAGAATTGCCCCGATTCCGCCGGTTCGGATTCGCTATAGCCCTATAGCGCCACATAGCCATCGAGATGCCGATCCCGTTCCGCAAATCCCGCCGCGATTTTCTCAAGGTGTCCACGGCCGCCGGTGGCGGCCTCGCGCTCCAGTTGATGATCCCAGCGAGCACAGTTTCCGCTGCGGCAAATGCGAAAGGCTCCGAGCTCACCGCATGGATCATCATCAATCCGGACAGCAGCGTGGTGATCCGCGTGGCGCGCTCGGAAATGGGGCAGGGCAGCTCCACCGGGCTTCCCATGCTCGTCGCTGAGGAGCTCGAGTGCGACTGGAAGAAGGTCAGAACCGAATTCGTTTCGACCAATGAACAAGTCCTTCGGAAGCGGGTGTGGGGCTCGATGGCCACCGGTGGCAGCCGCTCGATTCGGGACTCGCAGGAATATTTGCGCCAGGCGGGGGCCACGGCGCGCGAGATGCTGATCGCCGCCGCGGCGCAGAGATGGAAGGTTCCCGAGTCCGAATGCGACGCGGAGAACGGCGTGATCACGCACATGCCGTCGAGGAGAAAGCTGCGCTTCGGCCAGGTGGCTCAAGCGGCCTCCAAGCTCGAGCCGCCCAAGGACGTGAAGCTGAAAGATCCCAAGGAATGGAATCTCATCGGCAAGCCGGCGCGCCGACTCGACATCCCCGACAAGGTCAGGGGCAAGCCGCTCTTCGGAATCGACGTGCAGCTGCCCGGCATGGCGTACGCCGCCATTGCGCAGTGCCCGGTGTTCCGCGGCAGGCTGGCGACCGTCGCCGGCGAAAGAATCAAGGGTATGCGGGGTTTGATCAAGATCGTGCAACTCGAAGACGCGGTCGCAGTGGTCGCCGACAACTGGTGGCGCGCGGACCGCATGCTCAAGCTCCTGCCGATCGAATGGGACGTGGGCCAGAACGGCGGAGCTTCGACCGAGAGCATCCGCGAGTTCGTGCGCTTCGGCCTTGAGGATTCCAGTGTCCCGGTCGCACGCGACGACGGCAACGTCGAGGCGGCCTTCGCTCAGGCGGCGAAGCTGATCGAATCCGAGTACTACGCGCCTTTTCTAAACCATGCGCCGCTCGAGCCGATGAACTGCACGGCTCTGGTCAAGGGCGACCGCGTCGAGGTATGGGCGCCGACGCAAAATGCCGAAGCCACGCACGCGACCGCGGCGGCGATCGCAGGCGTTCCTCTCGAGAACGTCGAGGTCCATCTGACGCATTTGGGCGGGGGCTTCGGGCGGCGCGGCTTCCAGGATTACGCGCGCCAGGCCGTGGCCATCGCCAAGGCGGTGGAAGGCAGGCCGGTGAAGCTCCTGTGGTCGCGCGAAGAGGACATGCAGCACGACTACTACCGCCCGATGACCTTGATGCGCTTCAAGGCGGCGCTCGACTCGGGCGGCAAGCTCACCGCCTGGCGCGTCCGCGACGCCAGCCACTCCATCATGGCCGGCGTGCGGCCGCAGGAGATCAAGGAGGGCATCGACCGGCACGCGCTCGGGGGCATCGTCGACATGCCCTATGAGGTGCCGAACCTGAGGATCGAGTTCGCGATGCGGAACAGCCACGTGCCGGTGGGTTTTATGCGCACCGTGTTTCATTCGCAAAATCCGTTTATGCGAGAGTCCTTCGTCGACGAGCTCGCGCATGCTGCGGGCAAGGATCCCTACGAGTTCCGCCGCGCCATGCTGCAGGCGAAGCCCAAGGATCTGGCCGTGCTCGATGCCGCGGCCAAGTACGCGGGATGGAGTTTGCCGCTTCCCGCCGGCGTGCACCGCGGCATCGCGGTGCAGGATTCCCACGGGAGCTACGCCGCCGCGGTGTTCGAGGTGTCGGTGAGCGCGGCCGGCGAGCTCGACATCCGGCGCGTGGTGGTGGCGGTGGATCCGGGCTACGTGGTGAACCCGGATTCGGCCGAGGCGCAGGTGCAAAGCTGCGTCGCCTACGGGCTCACCTCGGTGCTGTGGGGCGAGATCACCCTGAAGGAAGGCCGCGTCGAGCAGTCCAACTTCCACGACTACCGCATCATGCGCATGGCCGAGATGCCGAGGAGGATCGAAGCGGTGCTCGTTCCGAGCGGCGGCTTCTGGGGCGGGCTGGGCGAGACGCCGCTCGCGCCGCTTGCGCCCGCATTGTGCAACGCGATTTTCGCCGCGACCGGCAAGCGCATCCGCTCGCTGCCGCTCAAGAACCAGGGGCTGCAGCTCGCGTGATACGGTAAACTTGGCGCAGTCGCGAGTCGACCACCGACCCTATCGCAGGACAAGCAACCCAAGGAGATCCCATGATCGAACTCACGGTCAACGGCAAGAAATCGAGCGTCGACGTCGAGCCCGAGATGCCCCTGTTGTGGGTGTTGCGCGACGTGCTCGACGT